>LAHS01000019.1_pt1 | contig 374962 bp, 358 predicted proteins | sample 329651 | NCBI WGS metagenome assembly LAHS01 (sample SAMN03275699, study PRJNA271635) | activated sludge metagenome | isolation source: sample C-1 Sludge from hydrolytic chamber (first chamber) of Anaerobic...
ACCAATGATTTAAGAGAGTCCTCAAGGCCAAGAAAAAAGGCGCTAGAGTCTAATGGCAAGTATCCCGTCGCTAAGACCGTGGGATACTTCGCCCAGTTAGGCTAGATAGCACCTCAATTCATCCCACGACGTTCAGTCGGGGATCCCCTTCTGGCATTGCAAGCAATGTCTTTCGGGCCCTCTATGATGCCAAGATGAAAAGTGAAAATCAAGCAAAAAATGTAAGCCCTTACTTTTTCGGGGGCATCTTTGCCTACTTTTAACGGCTAAAATTGCCGTTACTGCTATAAAGTGACCGCTTTGTAAAGATTGATTACCCCGGAGGGGGTTCTTCGGTAAAAGTCTCAAAAGGTACTTTCGGTTTGCTTTTTCAAAAGCAAGTGCTATCTTAAGGATGCCAATTTGATGTTTAGGCCCCTAATTCATCAGATTGGCATTTTCTATGGTTTCCCCGCCTTTTTGTCCACAACAAGGCGTTTTTTGTTTCTTTTTTCTGCTTGGGTTTCCACCCTCTGAGGGGAAATCCAAGAACGAAAAAATCCCGTCTCGAGAGACGGGTTTTAGGGCATCCTCGTTACGCCCCCTTAGCGAGAAGCCGTCAACTTGATGCAAGGACTATCATAACGACCTTTTTGAAAAAGAAAAGTCTTTTTTACATTAAAGATCATCTCTTGATATTCTTGCGCGTTTTTCGATGCTTTCTCCCCTCCTTTTGGGTGAATCCAAAAGGATGGGTGGCTCATTTTTCAAGCCTTTTCACTCTTTTCCATCCCGAAGAGAAGCAATTCTTTCCCGGGGTTGATGCTCCCCGCCTATAATGAACGCGTGAAGAAAAAGCGGACGATTCGTTATCTTTATCTCCTCTACGCCTTCTATGGCCTTTCCTTTTTGGCCTATGCGGTCGTGGGGCTCTTCGCTTTCTTGATCAACCCCGAGATCCCGAACTCCGCGGATCCCGCGACCTACAAGTCTCTTTTTTACGCCGAAAAAGCCGTGATCGTCCTCGTCTCCAGCGCCTATTTGGCCTATGGGGTCTATGGCATCGTCCACACCGAGGGCCGCACCAAAGCGGCGTATTACGTCCCCCTCTGGTTCGGCGGGGTTGGCGATGGGCTTCTTTTTATCCTCGATGGGCTGATTTTGGCCTATTGTTCCTCACCCGAGACCTCGGCCTATTTCCATAACTACTGGCTCATGGCCCACTTCCTCGACCCGATGTATCTCTTGTCTTTCGTCGGCGCCATCCTTCTCATCAAGGCTTATCAGAAAGAGGATAAAGGCCGTCCCTTCCTCAAATGGGGCTATACCGGCTTGGCGTTCCTCCTCCCCTTATTCGTCTATGATCTCGTTCTTTTCTCGCTCGACATGGTGAATTTGGTCCGCCCGGCCGTCGAGATCGCCTTCGGCACCGTCCTTTACGCCCTGCGACTCACGATCCTGATCCTCGCGTTTTTCGCCTTACAGGAGGCTGATGAATAATGGAAACGACCCTTGACGAATACGTTCAAACTGCCCTCAAAGACGACCATTCTGGCCATGGCTATGACCATGCCAAACGGGTGCGTTCCCTCGCCCGGCGCCTCCAAAAAGAGGAAGGCGGCGACCTCAAGATCATCGAAACCGCGGCCCTCGTCCATGACACGATCGATTCTAAGCTTTTTGCCGACATCCAAAAACAAATCGCCCTCTTGAAGGACGAATTGGCTTCCCTCGGTTTTTCCGAAAAGGATATCCAAACGATCCTCGACATCATCACTCACGTGTCCTGGCATCTTCATGACGAAAGCCCGAAGTCGGTTGAGGCCAAGATCGTGATCGACAGCGACCGGCTTGAAGCCCTCGGGGCGATCGGGCTCGTCCGGACGATCGAATACGGGGCCGCCCACCAACGGGCTTTCTATCGCGAAGAAAACCTTTTGCGAAAAGACGGGAAAGTCACCTTCCTGAAAAGCACGGAAACAACCCTGAGCCACTTCTACGACAAGCTCCTGACTCTCGAAGGCACCTTCTACACCCCCACGGCCGAAAAATTGGCCCATGAGCGGACCGAATTCCTTAAGACGTTCTTAGCCGAGTTCTACCAAGAGCTCAGCGACTGACTTTCGCGCTCTCGGCGATTTCCTTTTGCCCTTCCTTGATCAAGGAACGGTAGCTATAGACGCAAAAGAGCGACACAAGATCCAACGGGATCGAGACATAAAAAAGGACGATTCCGATCTCATGGATATCGTGAGAGGCGCCTCCGTATTCGACCTCGAGATGGAACGCCGCGAAGAAGATCCCCACGGCCAAAAAGAAAACGAAAAGAAGGAGGAAAACGAGTGCGCCCGTCTTCCCTTTTTTGATCTTTTGATTCCCTTCTTTTTGGAGGGCCGCAACTTTGGCATCGAGGAGGGCATCCGCCAAAGCGCCGAGCTTATCCTTGTCCATAAAAAAGGGGCAAGAATCCTTGCCCCAAAAACTCAATAGGCTTTTGCGAAGTAGGCGACGATCGTCGCTTTCTCGCCGCAGATCGGGCACTTCGCCCCGTCCTTGAGGGGCTCTTCAGCGATGCAGCGGGCCGTGCCGCCGTTCGTGAGCTCCTTGATCTTGAGCTCGCACTCTTCCTTCCCGCAGAACGCCATCTTGACGAAGCCGCCCTGATCGAGCGCCGCATTGAGTTCCTCGATCGAAGAGGCCTCGTGGATGTGGGCATCGAAGAAGGCTTTCGCCTTGGCGTACATCGCGTTATGGATATCCTGAAGGATCGTCGGGATTTGCGCAGGCAAATCGGCGAGTTTCACAACCGACTTCTCGCCATTGACCCGCTTGGTGAGGACGCATTCGCCCTTGGCGAGATCGCGGGGGCCCACTTCGATCCGAAGCGGAACGCCCTTCATCTCGTATTCGGCGAACTTCCAGCCCGGGGTCTTCGACTCATCGTCGTCGAGCTTGACCCGGACGTTTTCTTTCTTGAGGGCTTCATAGAGCGCCTTGCAGGCGTCGAGGACGCCCGGCTCGCTCTGACGGATCGGCACGATGACGGCCTGAACCGGCGCCACATAAGGCGGGAGAACCAAGCCATTGTCATCGCCATGCACCATGATGACCGCGCCAATGAGGCGGGTTGAGGCGCCCCAGGAGGTCTGCCACGGGGTCTCCAAGGCGTTAGTGCGACCTTGGAAGGTGATCCCGAAGGCTTTGGCGAATCCTTGGCCCAAAAGGTGCGAGGTGCCGCTTTGGAGGGCTTTCCCATCGTGCATCAGGGCTTCGATTGTGTAAGTCGCTAAGGCGCCCGCGAAAGTCTCGTGGACCGTCTTCCGGCCCTTCATGAACGGAATGGCCAATAAGTCACGGCCGCAATCATCGTAGATATCAAGGAAGGTCTTGACGTTCTTCTCGGCTTCTTCCCGGGTCTCAAAGAGGCAGTGCCCCTCTTGCCAGAGGAATTCGGCGCCCCGAAGGAACGGACGGGTGGTCTTCTCCCAGCGGACGACGCTGCACCACTGGTTATACATCTTCGGGAGATCGCGGTAGGACGAGATCAGCCGCTTATACATGTCGGAGAAAAGAATCTCCGAAGTCGGACGGATCACCAAAGGATCGGCGAGTTTCTCGCCCCCGCCATAGGTCGCGACCAAGGTCTCGGGCGCGAAGCCTTCGATATGCTCTTTCTCTTTGTTGAACAACGAGGTCGGGATCACGCACGGGAGATAGACGTTTTGAGCGCCATCCTCCTTAAAGCGCTTATTGAGATAGTTCTGGATCTCCTCCCAAATCGCGTAGCCATAGGGAAGATAATCGATGAAGCCTTTGACGGACGCATAGTCCATTAATTCGGCTTTCTTGCAGACATCGGTGTACCACTTCGCGAAATCGACGTCGCGGGCGGTGATCGACTCATTCTTCAATTGCTGTGCCATATTTTTTTATTTCCTTTCCTTCATCGCTTTCAGGCGATCGAGGGCTTTGTCATTGATCGGACGGAACATCGCGTCATAAGGGGCGAAGATATCGCTCGAGACGTAGGCGATGCCACTACTAACCACCAGCTCCAACGCGTTCCAGCTCATGAGCGAGTTGGCGATGATCGGCTTATTGTAGTGCAAAAGCTTCTCGACGAGGGCATGAAGCTCAACCCGAATCTTCGTGTCGAGCCCTCCTTCTTCGCTGGATTCGCCGAAGTCGACGAAGAAGGCATCGCATTTCTCATAGATCTTAGTATCGAGGAGCAGGGTCTTCCCCGAAAGGAGGACCGCGACTTCGAAGCCCGATTCATGGATCTCATTCAGGGTCTCCACGAACCGATCGATGCCGGACTGGTCAATGTTGACCGCGATATCCTCTTCCGAGAAGAGGAAGACGAGGTTGGCTTCCACCGCATCGCGGAAATGCGAGAAGAACGGAACGAGCAATGAGCGCTCCGCCATCCGGACCGGATAGTAGAGCTTCTGGGTCTTGTTGTCCCGCTCATTGACGAAGCGGGGAACGAGGTTCTTCGCGATCGCGGCGAAGAGGTTCTTGTCGTCTTTGGCCCGGACCGCGTAGTTTTTGAGCTCCTCGATCGAAGCGAAGGACGTATTGAGCGGGGTGGCTCTTGCCAAGAAGCCCGTCACCTTGAGTTTGTCGCAATTAAAGACGGGGCGATAGGTATAAACCAAGCGTTTTTCGTAGATGATGCGCTCGACCTCGCTTCGGAAGGTGAGGACGTCGTTCGGATCGAAGTCTTCGGCCCCCTTCTTATAGAAGGAGATCACGCTGGTGGTGTCATAGGCGCTCGAAGCGGCTTTCCGCGCCTCGGTGAGAATCGCGTCCGAATCTCCAAGGAGATCTTTGTTCTGAACGATGCCCGAACGGACTTCATAGGGGAGATCATGGCGTCTTCGGTTGGTTTGGAAGGCCCGATTCGCCCCATTGACGACCCGGAGGGCGAAGTTGATCGCCTGCGAGGTCTCAAGCATATCGAAGTTGGCGACCACGAGTTCGTTGTCGCTCGCCTGAATCAGTTTCTGATTGCCCGTGACATAGGGGGCCACCGCATTCCGGAAGCGCATCGCGGCCTCGGGGGTGATCCGGGATTTGATCTCGCTATCGGAAAGGGCCTGATTGCCGCTTTTGACGGGCAAGAGGGCAAAGCAGAAGGTGATGCCGCTTTGGACGCCGTTGGCTTTCACGGCCTGGGCGAAATCGCCTTCGGTCGAGAAATGGGAGACAACCGAAGCCGGCTTTTCGTTTCCTTCGTAGCGGAGCAGATAGCTTTCGAGGTGGATGATGCCTTTGCTCGGATCGGCTTTGCTGATCTTCAAGAACGAAGGGGCTTGGCGCTTCTCTTGATGGAAGATGACATCGGTCTGGAGATATTGCGGCGCTTGTTTGCCATCGAGGATCTCGCTGATCCATTCTTTGACCCGGCGCTGCTCCTTGCTCGGGAAGGAGAGATAGAACTGCTCAAGGGTGATGTTGCGGACTTTTGAGATATCAGACAAATTGAAATAACGGACGCTATTCCGGGGGGCGTCGATCCGGTAGACCCGGATGGTCGAGGACTCCTCTTTAATTGAATTGAGGTATTGCTTGTCGCGGTTCTTGTTCACGAAAAAGGTCACGAGGATGATCACGATGGCGCTCACGAGGAGAGCCGAGAGCAAAATCATCGTGAACTGAACCCATCGCACGCCGGCGAAGAAATTGACGATTGCATCCCAAACATCCTTCCAAAAGGTGTTGTCGGCAATCACGATTTGATCTCGGAGCGCGTTCATGGCGTTCATTCTAGCACGTATGCGCGCGGAGACGTAGGGAGTAACGAATAACGAAAGGGAGGTTTTTTCTTATTGTGCGGGAAATGAAGTCGCGCTATGATTAACCCCGCTGGAGAAGTACCCAAGTGGCCGAAGGGGTCAGTTTCGAAAACTGATAGTGGGCCGTAAGGTCCAGCCGGGGTTCAAATCCCCGCTTCTCCGCCAGAGAACTAAAAGCCTAGGTTATGCCTAGGCTTTTTCATTTGTTTTGAATCAGGGAAAGCCTGTCATATCCTTCGAAAAACCAGAACAAGAAATCCAAAATTCCGAGCTTGGTTATTCGCCGGCGAAAATCTTTGGTACAATTAGGTCAACGCGATGAGAAATAGGAGTCAATATGAAGCACTGTGCGATTTGTGGTAAGCCGATTGCCGAAAACTATGCGTACTGCAAGGATTGCTACGAAAAAGTCCAAAAAGGAGAAATCGATCCCGATTCCTTGACGGAGCCGAAAAAGAAAGTGAGGAGCTTGGGCCAAAGCCGCGGGAAAGAGACATCGGAAAAAGGGCTTTATTGCAATTGCAAAAAACAAGTTGCGACCTTTTTCGGAAAGGCCATGCTATTTGATTCAAAAGAAGAAGTCAAAATTGCCAAAATCATTGACGAAAATAGCTATTATTTCGATCATGACCAGGAGTACCCCTACGAAGACAACCTGAGTGGACTCCGTTACGATTTCCGGCTTTTGAGAAAAGATGGATCCGACTTTAAGACGCGAATTTTCATCGAAGCAAAATGCGACAAATGCCGCGACTATACCGACCAAATGCTTGCTAAGCAGGAGCTGGTGTATAACCACGGGGATAAGTTCCTCTATTCCAACAAAAACAGCCAAGAAGAAATTGAGGATAAACTCCAAAAATTGATCAACGAAATCAAGCAAGGAATCTAATTTTCTTTTGCCAACATTCCCACAATCGTCTTGTTTTTTGCATTCGAAGCAATTCAAATGCGTTCAGGGAACGACTGTGTTTTACTAAAGGCGTGGATCAGAAGAAAGCCAAAGAAAAACTTACCCCGGAGCAATATCACGTCCTCGTCGAAAAGGGAACCGATCGCCCCTACTCCCATCCCTACACGGACGAAAGTCGGGACGGGATTTACGTCGACCCGCTTTCGGGCGAGGCCCTCTTCTCCTCGAAGGACAAGTTTCCCTCATCCTGCGGCTGGCCCGCTTTCAGTAAGCCGATCGATGAGACGGCGGTCTACGAGCAAAACGATTCCTCGTTCGGGATGGAACGCGAGGAAGTCTTAAGCGACTCCTCAAACGGTCATTTAGGTCATGTCTTCCGGGGTCCTTACGAAGGGCCGATCGGCGTTCGTTATTGCATCAACGGGAACGCCCTCCGCTTCATTCCGAAAGAAGATCTCGAAAAAGAGGGCTATGGGGCTTATCTCGTCCTCTTCAAAAAGTAAGGCGCCTTTGGGCGCTTTTCTTTTCCTCCGCCAAAAGGATGTAGGCAAAAGGGCAAAATATCCGTTACACTAATCTAAACGGAGGAATTCCTTATGGCGCAAAAGGAAACGAAATCGCATTTCGGATTAGGCTTCTTCATCGGCTTTGTGACCACCCTCGTCGTCTTCGCGGCGGCTGTGGGCATCACCGGCTATGTCCTTTATGAGCAATACGAGCCGACCGTGGCGAAGAAAGAGGAGAAACTCCTCGAGGATTACACCTCGGCCATCGCCTCTGCCAAAACCAAGCTCGATGTGACTTTGGATTACAAATACGTCGAATGGTCTACCGATAGCGGGTCCTTCTATCTCACCGCCAAAGGCTTGGGCTCAAGCGCCGAAGTTCCAGCCACCGCTTTGACCCCGGCAATCCCGGCGATCGTCCAAAAGGAATTCGCCCTCAAAGCCCAGATTCCGGAAAACGACTATAACGACATCAAATCCAATTTGACCGCGACCCCGAAAACGGAGGGTGAACTCGCCACCAATTACGGAGCGAAAGGCATCTACTTCATCGCCAATGCCTTAGGTGAAGAAACGACCGTTTTCAAGAGCTTGACGCTCGATGGGACGCCCTGGACTTTCTAGGCCTTATTTTCTTCTTTACAATTGCCTTATTTTTGCACCAATCAAATTCAGGAAGACGGAAACGGGTTTCCCGGAATCGATTTTTGTAACAAATGTATGCTTTGACTACTGCGGGCAAAGAAAAAGAACGTAAGATTAAGGAGAACTTTTAAGGAGGTTCTATAGAACTATGAAGAAGAAGTTAGGTTTGCCGCTCATCTGCGGAGCGGTCCTCGTCCTGATGGCCCTCATCGCCATCATTCTGCCGACTGCGGATGGCCTTTATGCCGCTGGATCCGTTTGGGGAACGAGCTACAAGGTTACGCTTTCGGGCTATCAACTGATTTTTGGCGATTCCAGCGATTCGCTTAAGGCAGTTGCAGGCCTTTTCGTTGCTTGGATTTTTGTTCTGATCGCTTTGCTTGCTGGCATTCTTGGCGTTGTCATGCTCTTCTTGGGCAAAGATAAGAAAGTCGTCAAATTCGATCTTTCGACTTTAGTCCTTTGCTGCGCTGGACTTTTCCTCTTCATCGCCGGCATTCTCTTCTTCTGCGCCAAGCCGCTTTCCGATGCGGGAGATGGCGTGAAGTTGGGCATCGGTTTCATCATTTCGGGTATCGCTAGCGTTATCGGCGGTCTCTCGGGAATCGCCGCATTCGTTTGCCCGCTCATTTTGAAGAAATAGCACTGAATTGAATCCTCATCAAAGCCGCTGCGTTTCCTGACGCGGCGGCTTTTTTCGACAACGAAGGAAAATTGGCTATTGAGTTCTTCGGAGTATTTCTATTACGATGGACGAGCCAGGAGAAAAACCATGAAAAAGAAAACATTGATTCCGCTACTCGCCTTCGTCCTCTTCGCCTTAATGACCGCCGCCTGCGTCTTGCCGCTCCTCGATGGGCTTTCCTTTGAGAGCAAGACGGGAGGCTATACCGTTTTGGCAGGCTCCTATAAAGGCTTCGACCTCATTTGGGGCCGGAGTGAGACCGACAATCAGTCCGCCATGCCCATCATCCCCGGCCTCCTTGCGGGCTGGATTCTTCTCTTGCTCGCTTCCCTCGGCGGCTTAGCCCTTCTCCTTTCCGCCCCCAAAGCCAAAAAGAAATCCCATAGCGAAGTTCTTTTGGTCTTCTTTGGCCTCTGCGCCTTGACGGCAGGAATCCTCTTTTTCCTGGCAAAACCCCTCTCGAATCATCTGGACGGCTCCTATACGGGGCTCGGTTACACCACCTTCAAACTCGAACTCGGATTCCTCTTGCCCGCCATCTTCGGCGTCTCGGGCGGGGCTTTGTCCTTGATCCCGCTCTTCGTGAAGAAATAACCGGATTATGAAAAAAGCGAAGGTCGACGCCTTCGCTTTTCAAATGCCCGAATTATTTCACCGGCTTCATGAAGAAGCGGCCATAGACTTGCGAGAGCTGAACGACTTGGACGAAGCTCGTCGGATCCTCTTTGCGGACCGCTTTGACGAGGTCATTCACTTCGTAGGACGAAACCACCATCGTGAAGACGTAGCGCTCTTTGCCCGTATAAACACCGATGCCAGTCGTCATCGTCGCGCCATGGGGCACGAGCGAAATCAGCATCTGGCCAAGTTCTTTGTTTGAGCTTACCACTTCGACTTTCATCTTCTTGTTGCGGACGTTGATGGTATCGACCACGAACATGCCCACCAGCATATAGAGGAGCGAGTAGAAGATACGGCCGAACGCCGTCGAAGAATCGCCAAGATTCCAGCCCGAGAGAGCCGCGGTCGTGATAGAGAAAAGAACGACGGTGATCGAGTTCAGCATCACCGAATACTTGCCTACCAACGTATTTTTCTTGAGGGCGATATAGTAAGCGATGATGTCGATGCCGCCGGCGGAGATGTCCACTTTGAAGGCCAAAGCCGAAGAGAGACCCGTCAGGACGCCGGCGAAAAGCGCCCGGGCTAAAAGCCCGCCATTCGCATTGACGAAAACCGCCATGTAATCGACAAACGGGACGATATCTACCTTGAGAACGGCGACGAAAAGAGAGACCTCCGCAACGTTGATCGCGGTATAAATCGCAAACTTCTTGCCAATGCCGATCCAGGCCAAGATAAGAAGCGGAATATTGATCACGAAATAAAGAATGGAGATGCAAAGGTGTTCATCAAACGCACCGCCCTGGTCAATTGTTTTCACTCCGCAGAGTTCAATGAAGTTGACGATGACCTGACTGACACCTGAGACCCCGCCGGCCACGAGCTTGAGAAGGACAAGCGGCGCGTCGTTATTGGTATGATCGATCAAGCTGGCGCCGGGATCCATGAAGGCGTTGAAGCCAAAGCCGAAAACGAAGGCAGACAAGGTGCAAACGAAAAAAATCCACGCATTGCTGACAATGCCGTGGGCGATTGGATGATCGAGCATCCAATTCTTCTCTTTCGACTTCAAATCTTCAAAAGTGTTCTTTCCCATAAGACAATTTGAATTATAAGCCCCCGAGGAAAATTAACAACCACAGGAGGCAAAAAGACGCCTTTCGTTAAAAATATCAAGCAAATTCCCCTTCTTTTCCTCAAAAATCCTCGGAGGCGCGAGGGCGCAGGAGCGCGCGAAGAAAGTTCGCTTTGTTAAGGGCTCCTAGAAAATGTCGTTCCTCTTGTTGCCACCCTAAAGAAGGGATGATATTATTAACACGCTGTTTCTAAGAAACAGGCTACTTTTTTGTAAGTGGAGAGGAATTGATATGATCATCTTAAAGGCAATCGGCGCCTTCTTCGTGAAAATCTGGCGCTGGATCAAAGACACCGCTTGGGTGCAGCCGCTTCTGATCGTCGGTGCGATTTTCGCGGTCATCTTCTCGATCCCGTACATCACCGAATGGGCCAATGGCTTCAATCTCACGAGCACCAACTCCTTCTACAACGCTCAAAAGCGCAACCTCGAGGGCGAAACCAACGATGCCGCTAGCGATTCTCCGGCCGATAAATTAGCCAATAGCATCTATACGAACACCGTGACGAAGTTCTATGAGAACAACGCCACCGACTTCGTCGATCTCGATACTTATGGAGATAAGTTCTTCCTGATCTTCGCCGATAGCACCAACACCACTTCGAAGACCGCGGAAGGCGGCTTCCGTTATCTCTCCGATAACTGGAATCAATACGGCTACATCCCCTCGGATGGCAAAGCCTTCAAGTACTACACGATCTTCAAAGACGACACTTCCACCAACGATGACAACTACACCGACAATGGCAGCGCCTTCGAACGGTTCCTCTCGATCCATGTTGACCTCTTCCAGACCACGATGGAGCATCTGATGACCGCCCCGTACAAGACGCGGGCCGCCATCGGCGATGACAACTATCTCAAGTATGGCTTCGACGGGAGCGATTACTCTTCCTTCCCGGTGCCGACCGTTGCCTTGGTCGATTACACCGATACGGCGGTCAAAGATGGCCGGGCGGGCTTAAGCGAAGTCCTCTTCACCATCAGCGGTGAGACCGATACCGCGCGGGCCAACTTGCTCATCAATATGTGGAATCACACCGATGCCTATTCGAAAGACACGACGAATCTCTTCACCCGTTTGGGCTGATCCGTTCTCATTCAAATCAAGATTACCGCCTCAAAGGGCGGTTTTCTTTATATAATAAGAGGTATGGAAAAAATCACTTTTGAAACCGCCGCCGAGCTTCGGCTCGAAACCTATACGAAAGAAGCCGCTTCCTTCCCGAGCGGCGAAAATGTCACCGATTTCAGCGTGACCGCGCTCGCCCACCATCCGCTCGTGGTCCAAACCGCCGACGAGGTCCCCTTCTTCTTCTACGACCAGAAGGCTCATCTGATCGGGGCGGCCAAGCTCTCGAAAGACGAAACCCTCAAAGAATACCTTAAGACCAAGATGCATGAAATCATGGTCCAATACAACCTCCAAGGCGAAGACATCGTGGTCTATTTAGGACCGGCGCTCACCTTCAGCCATACCTTGGTTGACCGGGCGACCCTCCTCAAAGTGATGGACATGGGCTATCGGGCCTCGGCCAAACGGACGAGCGGCGTCGATTTCTTCGACGTCCCGGTCATGAACGTCTTGATGCTCCGCAAATTGGGGATCCCCGCCGCGAACATCTTCATTGATGCCCACGACACCTTCGAGTGCGACAGCCTCCTCTATTCCAAGCTTCGGGGCGACAAGAAAGAGAACCCGAGCGTGATCGAGCTTCTCCAATAGGATAAAGAAAAATAGCAAGCGGCCGGCTTGCTATTTTTTATCGTGTTCTTGGTAATAGCGGACGACGACCGGCGGCACGAGCGGCGTGATATCCACCCCATTCGAATGGAGCTGGTTGATCGTGCTCGAGGAAATGAAGGTCTCTTCCTTCCGGGACATGAAGAAGACCATGTCGATCTCCGGGTCCGCGAATTCGTTGGCGGCCGCGAGTTGAAATTCGTATTCGAAGTCGGTGACGGCGCGGAGGCCACGGATCAAATGCTTCGCCCCCACTTTCTTGCAATAGTCGACCGTGAGGCCGGGGTAGAAATCCACCTTGACGTTGGGGAGGCCTTTGACCGCCTCCTTCATCATCGACAGGCGCTCCTCAACCGAGAAAGCGCTCTTCTTGGAAGGATTGACCGCCAAGAGAAGAATGACCTCATCAAAAACCTTGAGCGAGCGTTTGAGGACGTCCAAATGCCCATTCGTGATCGGATCGAAGCTTCCGGGATACACCGCGATGCGCATAGGCATTACCTCCTGAGGATCCAGACATCCGTCCGCCCATAATGATACCGCTTTGCGGCTCGAAAGAGGGAAAAGGGCGGTTCGACTTCCCCTTCAAATTCCAAAACCACGATGCCCTGATCGGCGAGGATATTCTCCTTCACGAGCCGTTCGGGAACGTTCTTATAGACTCCTTTCATCGCATAGGGCGGATCGAGGAAAACGATGTCGAAGCAGAGTCCCGAATCCCGAAAGGACGTCAGTTCCGCATCGAAATCCCCGCAAAAAGCCTTTCCTTCGGCCTTTAAGGCCGCGATGTTCTTTTGAATGACGGCATAGGCTTCCGGCGCCGAATCGACGAAATAGGCTTCCTTGGCGCCGCGCGAGAGCGCTTCAAGTCCCAAAGCGCCGCTTCCGGCGAAAAGGTCGAGGACTTCGGCTCCGCGGAAATCCATCGCGAGGGCATTGGCCACTGCCTCGCGGACCATCGACTTGGTCGGCACGGTCAAAGTAGACGGGGTCTCAATCACCCGAGAGCGATACGTTCCGCCAGCGATCTTGAGCATCAATGGGCTCCTTCGAAAAGACTCTTCTTCCGGAAAGGCGAAAATAGGATGTCGTCGAGGGCCATATAGAGATCCCGGACTGGGATATAGGCCGCATTGTAGGCTTTCGATAACGGGTGCTCATCCAAGGCGAGTTTTGCCTGATAAAGGGCTTTTTGCAAGGCCAGGGCTTCCGGATCCGTTTCCTTATGGTAGTTGAGGCAATCCTCGTAATCGCGTTCTGCCGCATCTTTCTTCTTGGCGAGCTCAATCACTTCAGGCGAGGAGGTCAAAGCCTTTTCCGCCTGGTCGAGCGCCAAAACACGGGGATCCCCTTTGAGGGCGTCCCTTAACGAAGCCAGATCATCGAGCAGTTCTTTTTCCACGGGTTTTATTTTAAGGTTTTTTTGCGGAGCGTGCTACAATACGTTTGTTATGCTACGCATTGTTAAAGATAACGCCAAATCCATCCACTCCGTCTCCAAAGAAGTGGCTCTCCCCCTGAGCGCGGAGAAAAAAGCCCTTCTCGATGAGATGCTCGCTTATCTCAAAGAAAGCCAGGATCCCGCTTTTCGGGAGAAGAATCCCAAAGTCCGCGAAGGGATCGGCCTCGCCGCGCCCCAAGTCGGCGTCAATGAGCGGATGCTCGTGATTTCCTATCCGATCGACGAAGAAGGCCACCGAACCGAATACGAGCTCGTGAACCCGAAGATCGTCGTCTCCTCGATCAAGAAATGCTATCTCGCCGGCGGGGAAGGCTGCCTTTCGGTGGACCAGCCCCATCCCGGAAAGGTCTATCGCGACTTCCGAATCCAGGTCAAAGCCTACAACGCGCTTCTCGGCCAGGACGTCCTCATCAAGGCGGAGGGCTACGACGCGATCGTCCTCCAGCACGAAATCGACCACTTGAACGGCATTCTTTTCTACGATCACATCGACCCCCAGAACCCCGATAAAGAAATCCCGGGTTCGATCGCCATCGGCTAAATTCCGTTTTTCCTTGTCTCAGTAAAGCGTTTTCATTGATTTTGAGCACGCTCTTCCTTGCGCGAGAGCGCGCACGTGTTATCATTGAGGCGCTGGTTTATTTCGAAATAGGAATAATCATGCCGTTTTATTTTGGAGGCCGTTTATGGCTAGGTTAGATTCATCAGTCAATGTGTTTGCTTTGGGCGGGCTCGGCGAGGTAGGCAAGAACACCTATTGCGTCGAGACGGAGCGCTCGATCATCCTTTTGGATGCCGGCGTTCGCTTCCCGGAAGCCAACCTCCCGGGCGTCGATTACGTGATCCCGGATTATACGTATCTCAAGAACAACCGGAGCAAGATCCGGGCTCTTTTCATCACCCACGGCCACGAAGACCATATCGGAGGCATCCCCTTCTTGATTCGGTCGGTTTACATCCCGGTGATTTACGCTCCGCGGCTCGCGGCGGCCTTGATTCGCCACAAACTCGAAGACGCCCGCATCAAGGATGATGTGAAGATCGTCGAATACGATTCGAACTCCGTCATCAATATCGGCGACGAATTCAAAGTGTCGTTCTTCCGGGTCACCCACTCGATTCCGGATTCCTTTGGCATCTGCATCGACACCTCGGAAGGCCGGATCATCGATACCGGCGACTTCAAGATCGACCTCACTCCGGTCGGCCCGAACTTCGAACTCGATAAATTGGCCCGGCTTGGCACCGAAGGCGTCGATCTCCTTTTGAGCGATTCGACCAACGCCGAACTCGAAGGCTACACCCCTTCCGAAACCAATGTCCGGAGCGGCGTCGAAGAGATCTTCGACAAGGCCCCTGGCCGCATCATCGTCTCGACTTTCTCGAGCAACATCAACCGTATTCAGCAAGTCGTCGAAGTCGCGGTCGAGCATAAGCGCAAAATCTGCATTTTGGGCCGCTCGATGGAGACCGTGGTCGGGATCGCCCGTCAATATGGCTACATCAAAATCCCGGACACCTCGCTCATCACTGACGAAGAAGTCCGCGGCTACAAAGCCGGCGACATCTGCATTCTTTGCACCGGAAGCCAAGGCGAGGCGATGGCCGCCCTTTCGCGGATTGCCAATGGCGATCACAAGAACATTCACATCATCCCGGGCGACACGATCGTCTTCTCTTCGAACCCGATTCCCGGCAACGGCGCTTTGATCGACCGCTTGGTCAACAATCTCGTCAAGCAAGGCGCGGACGTCAAACAGAACAGTTTGGCTTTCTCGCTTCACTCGTCGGGCCACCCTTCGCGCCAAGAGCTCCGGCTCATGCTCCGGCTGGTCAATCCGAAGTACTTCATGCCAGCCCACGGCGAATACCGAATGCTGAAGCTCCATGGGCAAGTCGCCCAGTCCTTGGGCATCCCCGCCGATCACATCTTCATTTGCGATAATGGCGATACCTTGACTCTCAAGGGCCATAAAGTCACCCGCGGCGGGCACGTCCCGGCCGAGGATGTCTACATCGACGGCAATGACCTCGATGGGCTTTCGAGCGCGGTCATCAATGACCGGGATCAGCTCAAGAGCGATGGCATGGTCGCCGTTCTCGTCACCATCAATTCGCGCACCAACACGATGGTCGTGCCTCCGATCGTCTACGCCCGCGGCTTTGCGGCGGCCGGCGATAGCCACGTCATCCGCCACAGCCAGATGCACGCCGAAGAGGCGATCCGCAACCTGATGCAGAGCAAATGCACCTTCAGCGACATCAAAGCCACGATCAAAAATGAAGTGTCTTCCTACATCTTCCGCAAGACTGAGCGGAACCCGATGATCGTCCCGGTCATCATGAACGTCAACGAGTAAAAAGGAGCAAAGAAAGCATGTTGATTCTCGCCAGCGGTTCGCCGAGACGGAAAGAGCTTCTCAAGAAGATCACCCCGTCGTTCACCGTCATCGTCCCCGACATTGATGAGCGTTCGATCGACAGTTCGGTCGACCCTAAAGATCTCCCCGAAGAAGAATCGCGCCTGAAGGCCTACACCGTCCATGCCCTCTATCCGAACGACCAGGTGCTTGCCTGCGATACCGTCGTCATCTTGGATGGCGAAATCCTCGGCAAACCCCACTCGGAAGAGGAAGCGGTCCAGATGCTTCTCAAACAAAGCGGCAAGAAGCAGATCGTCCTTTCGGGCTACACCTACATCTCGCCGACCCGCGAAGTCACCCGGAGCGTCTCCACCGCCGTCTACTTCAACAAGCTGACGGAAGAAGAAATCCGCGCCTATGTCAAAAAATACCAGCCGCTCGACAAGGCTGGCGCTTATGGGATCCAAGATGAGGCGGGCCTCATCAATCGGATCGAAGGCTCTTACGACAACGTGATGGGCTTCCCAAGCGAGGACATCGCTTGGCACGTCTTCGCCCGCAACCGCTAATCGGTGAAAATCGCCTCGTAAACCGCTTTGGCGTTCGTCTTGATCACCAAGGTCAGCTTGTCGCTCTTTTCGATGAATCCGGTCACGCCGGCCTCTTCTAGCAGGGGCCGGTTTATTTTGGTGTAATCCTTTAAGGAAACGACGATCCGCGATCCGATGAGCTCATGGGCGAGGATGTTCTCTTCCCCGCCGAGGGCGGAGAGATATTTGCTCTGATCGACCTTCGGGGCTTTCTTCTTGGCCTTGCCTTGGTGGTAAAGAAAACTGAAAAGGAAATAGAGCCCGATCAGCGCCGCGACGCCGAGAAGAACGATCCACCAAAGATTCTGAAAGAAAAATTTGTCTGTTTCATCCGAAAAAATGCTAATTCGTTCCATGGAAGGTATAATAGCACAAGAAGGAGTCACTATGAGTAACGCCATTGAAATCGAAGCCAAAGCCCTAGTCAAAAAGAATGAGTACGAAAAGATCGTTTCTTTGTTCAAGGATTATCCCTCCTACAATCAAACGAACTACTACATCGACGATGCGAAAAACATCCTCCGCAAAGAAGGGATCGCCCTTCGGGTCCGCGAGAAAGGCGGCCTCTATGAGATGACCCTGAAGACCCCGTTATCCCAAGGGCTTTTGGAGAAGAGCTGCGTCTGGACCAAAGACAAGTTTGTCGATTTCAAAGAAAACGGCATCTTCCCAGAAGGCGACATCAAGCGCTTCCTCACGATGCTCGATATCGATGTCTCTTTGCTCAAGATCCGCACTTCGCTCACGACCAAGCGTATCGACGTCCCTTATGAAGGTGGCAAGCTTTCGATCGATGAGAACCACTACTCGGGGCTCGTCGACTACGAAATCGAACTCGAATACAATAACGAGCCCGAAGCTGAGCGCCTCCTCAAGGAGCTGCTCGAGAAGAACGGGATCCCCTTCTTGCTCAACAAGAAGACCAAGGTCTCGCGCGCCTTCGATGCCCTCGCCAAATAAGAAAGCAAATAGCAAAGAAAAAACCGTTTCCTTCCGGGAGACGGTTTTTCATTTATCCTAGCAAAACGGCCTTACTTTTTGATTTTGAGCAAGCCTTGGATGTCCTTCGAAGGATCGCAATCTCCGAAGGTCGGGCACTCTTCGTCGCTGCAGGCCATCTCGGCGATGCGGCGGGCCCGCGGGATGAAGGTCCGAATCTCTTCGGCGTTGTAGCCGACTTGGACCCGGTGATCGTCGACAATGATCGGCCGGCGGAGAACCGACGGATTCTTGCGAATGAAGTCGATCAATTGCGAGACCGTCATATTGTCGAAATCGATGTCATTCTCTGACACGATTTTGCTGCGGGGAGAGATGATGTCATCGGTGCCGTCTTCGGCTTTGGAGATGATCTCCATCAAGTCATCTTTCGACAGCTCTTTTCCGAAGATGTCTTTTTGCTCGTAGGGGATATTCTGATCATCGAACCACTTTTTCACTTTTCGGCAGCTCGAACAGCTCGGGGAATAATAGATTTTAATCATACGAAAGCATTGTAGCACTGCTGTCAATCTTTTCCTCGCTCTTTTTTTGTTACGGAAGAAAAAAGGAGGCAAGGGAATCCTCTCTCGTCCTATAATACCTATGCCTCAAACGCCCTATGGAAAAGAAACTGATCGCCATCGACCTCGATGGCACCCTTCTCAACGATAAGATGACCCTGACGTCTTTTTCGTGCCAAATCCTTCAAGAACTCCTCGAAAAAGGCCATCTCGTCGTCCTCGCCAGTGGCCGCCCGCTCCGGGCCCTCTATCCTTTCTATGAGGCGATCGGCTCGACCTGCCCCGTGATCGCCTATAACGGAATGCTCGTCACCAATCCCCAGGATCCTTCCTTCCCCGAACTCAAACGCACTTTCCCCCAAGAGGCGATCCGAGCGATCGCCTTAGCGAGCCATGGGCTCGTCACCTCGATGGTTTCGGAAGGCGAGAAAATGGTCTATCTCCAAAAAGAGGACGCCTATCTCGAGAAATACTTCCCCCACCGTTTTTATCCCCACGTGATCGGGCCTTTGGAAATGACCCTTCGGGAAGATCCCTTCACCGCGGTCTTCAAAACAACCCACCCCAAAGCCCAGGCCCTGGAACGGCTCGTCGAAGGGCAAGCGGGCATCAAACTCCGCCCTTGGAGCAAGAGCTTCTATAGCGAGGCCTATTACCCCGAAGTGAGCAAAGGCTCCGCCTTGGCCTACCTCGAGAAAGAGCTGGGCATCCCTCCCGAGGACGTCTATGCCTTCGGCGACAGCGAAAACGACCGGGAGATGCTCCTTGAGGCAGGCCATCCTTCCGCCGTTTTCCATTGCAAATCCCACGCGCTTTCGCGTGACTTCCCGGTTACCGAAAAGAGCAACGACCACGATGGCGTTGCTCTTACTCTCCAGAGATTATTGCTTAAGCCTTGATGCCCAGAAACGCCTTAAGATCGGCGCTCATCCGCTTGGCCCGTTCCTCCAAGCCCTCGCTCTTTTTGGCGAACGCTTCGATGTAGAACTTGCACTTCGGCTCGGTGCCGCTCGGGCGGACCGCCAGCCAGGAGGAATCTTCAAACATCAGTCGGACGACCTCGCTCTTTTCGAGCGCGATCTTCGTGGTGTGCCCATCCGGATAGGTGGTCACGCCTTTCATGTAATCCTCGACCGCCACGACCTTCATCCCCGCCAGACTCTTCGGCGCGTCGACGTGGAGCTTGTCCATGATCGTCTTCATCTCGGCCTGGCCTTCGGAGCCCTCGAAGTAGATGTTATCGGTGATCGTCGCGTGGTAGCCGTATTTCTTCTCGAGCGCATCATAGGCGACATCGAGCGGGATGCCTTTGAGGTGATACCAGAGCGCCATCTCGCAATAAAGCAAGATCGCCTGGATCCCGTCTTTGTCCCTGACGAACGGGGCGATGAGGCAGCCATAGGACTCTTCGTAGCCGAATTCGAAGACCGGGCCTTTCCCGAGTTCTTCATAATGGTCGATCCGGTCGCCGATGTACTTGAAGCCGGTCAAGAAGCTTTCGTTCTTGAGGCCATAGCTTTTGGCGATCTTGCGGCCTAAGTCGGAGGTCACGATGGTATCGTACATGACGCCATTCTTCGAAAGGAGACCCATCCGCTTCCGCTCTTGGAAGATGTAATCCATGAGCAAAGCAGCCGACTGGTTGCCCGTGAAACGCTCATAGGTGCCTTTGCTCGAAAGATAGCCGACGCCGCATCGGTCGCCATCGGGGTCGGTCATCACGATGAGGTCGGCTTTCATCTGCTCAGCCAATTTGATCGGCTCGATGAAGGCTTCGGCGGTTTCGGGGTTCGGCGAAAGCGTTCCGGAGAAATCCGGATCGTGGGTGCACTGCTTCTGCACCGGGATCACGTCATAGCCGCAATCCTTGAAGACCCGCATCGCGTTCTCGTAAGAAGTGCCATGCTGCGGAGTATAGATGATCTTGAAGCCCTTCTTCGGGAGCTGAGGATTGATCTGAATCGCTTCGACGTCTTTGACGTAAGCATCGTCCAAAGAAGAATCGATGGTGACGGTTTCGCCCGCGATCGGGGCTTTTTTGGCCTCGACGGTGAACTCATCCGGCAAAGAGGCGATGATCTCCAATAGCCGGGCGATCTTGTCCGGGACGAGCTGGCAGCCATTCTCGTCATAGACCTTGTAACCATTGTATTGCTTCGGGTTATGCGAGGCGGTCACCATGATGCCGCCGACGGTGTGGAGGTAGCGGACCGCGTAAGAAAGCTCGGGAGTCGGGCGGAGCGAATCGAAGATATAAGCCTTGAGGCCCATCTCGTTGAGGAGCCGGGCGCTTTCGAGCGTGAATTGGCGGGAGAGATGGCGGTTATCGTGCGAAATCACAACTCCGCGGCTTTTCGCGTCGGGGAATTTCTCGAGAAGGAACATCCCAAATGCGATCGTGGCCTTCTGGACGGTGAAGACGTTCATCCGATTGGTGCCAGGGCCCAAGACCCCGCGCATCCCAGCGGTGCCGAATTCGATGTCTTGGAAGAAGGCATCATCCTTGGTTTTCTGATCCATCGCCTTCAAGAGGGCTTTGTCCTCCGAAGAGACCTTACTGGAGTTAAGCCAGCGCGCGTAATTCATCTCCACCACTGAAGCCATATGTTTGTCCTCGCTTTCACTTCATTTTATCACCCGCGCGCAAGGTGGCAACTAAACGCGCTTCCTCTTCCGAAAGAGGCGAGACGAACGTTTTGTCTTTGAGGGCAGATAGAACGCCCCCGACGTTCTTGAAGGAGAGCGAAGTCGCATGGAGGAACTGATGATCAAAGCCATAAACGGCTTTATAGTGGCGATTTGCCGAGAAATCGCCATATTTTCCATCGCCGATGATCGGGTGATCAATCGACTGGAAATGAACGCGGATCTGGTGGGTTCGTCCAGTGACGAGTTCGGCTTCGACGAGGGTCGAATCCCCGAAGTTCTCCTGAACGACGTAACGGGTAAGACTTTCTTTCCCGCCTTCTTCGACGGGGCAGACGCTCACGAGCCCGCTTTCCGGGTTCTTCTTGAGCGGGGCGTTGATCTCGCCTTTGCCCTTCAGAACGCCCGCGACGAGAGCGGTATAGCGCTTATCGATCTCGGTTCGGTCTTTGAAAAGCTCTTCAAGTTCCTTGAGCGCGGCATCGGTCTTCCCGAAGACGACCAATCCGGCAGTGTTCCGATCGAGCCGGTGGGCTGGCGACGGGACGAAAGCATGGTTATTCGGATCGAATTCACCTTTGAAATAGAGATAATCCAACACCTTGCGGGCCAGGGTATTCCGCTTCTCTTCCTCATCGCCGATCACGAGGAGGCCCGAGGGCTTATCGACGATCAAAACGGCCTCATCCTCATAGACGATCGGATAAGGCAACATTGCCTTGGTGGCTTCGCGCGGTTTGGCGAAGTCCGCCAGTTGCTGATCCGTGACATAAATCCGCACGACATCCCCTTCTTGGAGGATGTAATCTTTGTGAATCCAATGCCCATTGGCTTTGATATCTTTCTTGCGGAAGGCTTTGTAGATGTAGCCTAACGGGGCTTCCGAGAGGTAACGGCGCACGAATTTCTCAGCCTTTTGGCCGGAATTTTTCGAATCGATGATGATTTCTTTCATACGTTGGAAATTATAACATAACGGACATTGAAAAACGGGGCGCAACACCCTATAATTCCCTTTGCCACGCGAAACGCGTGGAGGAATACCCAAGTGGCTGAAGGGGCGGGCTTGGAAAGCTCGTAGGCTCTTAACCGGGCGCAAGGGTTCGACTCCCTTTTCCTCCGCCAGTGACAAAAAAGCCCGACCAGACGCAAGTTTGATCGGGTTTTCTTTTGGCTAAAAAGGAAAAATAGCTTGGAGTTAATCCCGTTTGATCCCCAGGCAGGCAAAGGCGGCACCCGTCAAGTAGCGTTCTGCCACGGAAAGAAGATCGTCATCGGGAGTGTAACGCCCTTGGATGAAGGCGTTGAGGATGTCGGTCCGGTTATGAAAATAGGTGAAGAGCAAGAAATTGGTTTCCGCCTCGTTTTGGATCCGGGTCGGCCCGTAGGTCAAAAGGACTTTCCGCATCTGATCATAGAAAGGGGCCAGGGCTTTTTGAACCGTGGCGGCATCGTAATAGCTCGACGCGAGATAGTGATGAATATAAACGGTTTCTTTCTTGAGCGAAAGAGCCCAAAGCAACGCAGGTTTATAATCCTCAAACGTCACTTCTTTCCCCTTGAGAAGGGCAACTTCGGCGATCCGGTCTTTCTTGAGGGGCTCGCAGGCTAAAAGGAAGGTCGCGTTCATCAAATCCGCTTTGGTTTTGAAATGGGTGAAAATCACCGGTTCGGAGATTTCAAGTTTCTTGGCGATTTCCTTGGTCGAAACCAAACCGGTTCCCACCTTCATCGTCATCTTCATGACCTCGATCATGATTTTCTCATTGATGTTCGGGACTAACTTTCGTCTACCCATACCCCTTAATACCCCTGCTTTCATTTTCATTATATCGGGATGCTATTCTCAATGCACGTGGAATTATAATATATTAAACACTTTATAATTTTATACGATAAAATCTTGCTTCTTCATGCCATTGTTTAATTTTATCGAATCGGTTTCATTCCGTGCGATAAATGAAAAGATACCTCCGAAGAAAAAAGTCCTCCCTTTTTTCGTCAACAAAAAACCTCCCCACCATCGTGAGGAGGTTCAAGGATCGTCTTAGTCTTTCTTCACCGGAGTGGAAGCAACTTCCGTTGCGGCCGGCTGAGCAGCAGGAGCTGGGGTGGCCGGAGCGCTTTGCGAGATGACTTGCAAACGCTGCTGGCGCCGGAGGGCCCGTTCCTCATCGATGTCGCTCTTCTTGGCAAAGATGTTGAGGTAGATGACGGAGATGAAGGCCGCGCCGATGATGAGGATCACGCCGAACCAACGGTAGTTCATCATCATGACTTTCTTGAAAGAGGCTTCGCCCAAAAGAATCCAGTTTTCGCTGGTTTTGCCCGGGAGATAATCCCCGACGATGCCGAGGATCACCATCACGAGTCCCGCCAAAGCGATCGTTCCCGAAATCGCAATCCACGCAATCTCGGCGCCCGATACTTTAGCGCTGTTCTTTTGTTCTGCTGCTTCTTCCATAATTCTTCGTTCCTTAGAGATAAGTTATTAGGCTTTCGGAGCGCCGGTCTTCGGATCGATTTCGACCGGTTTTTCATCAGTCGGCTGAGCGGCTGCCGGAGCGGCAGTGCCTTTGATCTTCTGATCATCGTTCTTGGCTTGTTCGACCAAAGCGTTGATGAGCGGGACATAGATCTCGCGGAACGCCGGTTCGACTTCGCGGACGTATCCAGCAACGGCATCCTGGGTCTCTTTGATGATATCCGGGAAGCTCTTGCCCATCGGGAGGTCACGACGGCCGGTCATGAAGTCCACCATCAGGAAGACTTTGTCTTGGACCGAGTTGTAACGCTCATCGGTGAGATGGCAATTGGCACGGACAATGTTGAGATCTTGGATCGTCTCGTTGATGTCGTTCCCGATGAAACGGGAAGCGGCGCTCTCTTCGCCTTTGGCTTCGCGGCGGGCTTGGTTATAGTCGCCGAAGAGTTTGACGAGTTGAGCCGAAAGCGTCATGTAAGCGACGCCGCGATAGAGGCGCTCTTCAGCGAGGTCCACCGCCGCAGCTTCGGAAACATCGACGTTGTTCTTCTTCGCGTCGTTGATGATGCCAATGCACATCGCCTCGATGTTCTCGTGAATCGGAAGGACCCCTTTGAAAATCGCAAGATGCTGGGCATGATCGACCCGAAGGCCATCGTCGGCCAGCTTCAAGATGGTCGAGGAATCGCCATAGACCTGATCATAGAAATCACGGATGGTCTTCTCGAGGTTCTTGCCATTGTCGCCCGAACGATCAAGGATGCTCTTGAGCGGGGTCGGCTGATCGACCTCGACGAGGATCGAGCGTTTCTTCTCTTTGAAAAGCGCCACGTCATAGGCGTCTTTGGGCAACGTGTACTCGAGCGAATCGCGGACGACGACCTTGTAATGGATGAGGGTCGTCAGAACTTCAGAAATCTGATTCATTTGGAATTGCTTCCTTCCTTTTTTGTGTCGGAGACCTTGCTATTCTCCTCCGATGGGTAGATATAGCTTTCAAGGTCATAGAAGCGCTTGATCACATGCGAGGCGTGCTTCTGAACGGCCTCGGGCGAATGTTCCATGCAGAAGCTTTCTTCTTTGAAGGCTTCGAACATCGAGATATCGTTCCCGGAGTCGCCAATGACTAGAACATTATCGCGAGAGAGGTGGTTGTAATCAAGATAAAACGCTATCCCTTCGCTCTTGGATGCGCCTTTCGGCGTGATCTCGATGCACTGCTCAACCCAAGAGAACTCCGCATCGGGGTAACGAAGGCGAAGAAGTTTATTAGCTTCGCGCGCTTTGACCTTCGCTTTCCCGGTGACCCCGAAGAACAGCATCGCCTTGTAGACTTCACCGCCTTCGAGTTCCTCGTAATAGACTTTGTCGCTCCGAATCACCGGCTCTCGATAAGTCCCTTGGAAGAACTCATAAGTCGAATAGCAGAGTCCGGTGAACCAGCCCACTCCGGTATGAGGAATGACCAGGTTGTGCTTTTTGGTGAAGAGCATCACCAGCGGGATTTTGTACTCCCGGCAGGTTTCATTCAGGATCTTCTTCAGACTGGACTGATTGAAGAAAGACTCTTTGACCAATTGCCCATCCGAGACGATGAAGGAGCCATTGCAGCCCACCACATCGACTTGCCGATGGAGATTTTGAGCGACTTTCTCGCCAAAGTAACGATTCCGGCCACTGACAAGCAGGATTTTACCGCCATCATCCATGAACTTATTGATGAAGGAACGGTTGTCCTTAGAGATCATCCTGATCCGTTTGCGCGGATAGAACAAAGTGCCGTCAAGGTCAGTTGCGATTACTTTGTTGAGTGCCATCGGGAGAGTATTTTACACTGCCAACCCATTAAAAAGAAGCATTATCTCTAAAAGAGATACCTAGCGCAAATGGTCGACGCTGGTCTTCAAGGATTTCACCATTTTGGCAAAAACGGGCTCGCTCGTCACGGCAGGCTCATAGGCGGAAAGGAACTCAAAGGCGCTTTGGTTGCGAATGAAGAAAATGACTTCCGCGTAATTGTAAAGATCCAAAAGGCCTTTATAAGAGGCTTCGTAAGTCCGTTTGAAAAGGGCTTCCTCAAACGGCTCCCCTCTCGCGACCTGACGGACCCGGGCTCGAGCCGAAGAGAGCAGCTTCCCCGTAAAGAGGTAGTAGGCCTTGATCATGTACCCCTTCTCTTTCGCCTTTTGAAGGAGGGTGAACTGGGTTTGGTTCGTGAGATTGGTTTCGCAGCAAAAGGATTCTCCCGTTTCCAAACCTTCGTTGAGAGACAGGAGGGGTAGCGATTGGAGGAACGAATTCTTATAGCATTCCCGAAAGGTGGTCTTCCCGCTGCCAGTGACCCCACAGATCAGGATCAATTGAGGACGGTCATCAATCATGACTCTCCACCACTTTCACAACCCGCATTTTAGAGTCTCGATATTCTTTGATCCCGTTCTTGTATGCATAGACAAGATACCCCTCTTCCACTGTGATCACGGGGGCACCGGCTTTGAAGTTTTCGCGCCGGGCTTTTTCAAATGGAGCAAGCCGCGATTTGGAAGTCAAAGAAAGCAGGTATTTTTTGAATTTAAGCGAAGAGGTTTTTCCTAAATAAAGGGAAGTCAATTTACCTCCCTTTCTAAAGCTCAGGTAATAGTACTCGTGCCCTTTGATTTTCTTTTTTGAAAGCGTCTTTTTCATGCGACGACATTATACGCCACAAAAAACAGTTATACAATCATTTATGTTTGTTGGTTAACTTTGTAAAATGAAAAAGAAAAGGGAGCGATGCTCCCTAATCCTATTTCTAGATTGTTATTTAGAATCAACTTTGATTTTGTTCTCCGCTTGGATGACGCCGTAGCCACCATCCAAGCGCTTATAAGCCACCGAGATTTCTTCATCATCCGTATCAAGATACATGAAGAATGAATGGCCCAAAGCTTCCATGCGGGTGATCGCGTCATCCAAAGTCATCGGCTCAAGGTAGATCGACTTCGTGCGGACGACCTCTTCGGCCTTAGCATCTTCTTGCTCTTCCTGGAAGTTCTCAAACGCGATCGACTTGCCTAATCCATTGGGGGCATTGTGGCCTCTTTCCATCCGGGTCTTCAAGCGGCGCATTTGGTCTTCAAGTTTATCGATAGCCGAGTCAACCGCGGCATAGAGATCGTCGTTGCGAACCTCGGTCCGGAAATCCATCTCTTTCGTGAAGATTGTGATCTCGACCTTCGCTCCAACTTTGAAGGCGCTCACAACCGCGCGGCACAACACTTCATCATTGATGACGAAGTACTTGTCCATCCGGTGGAGTTTCTTCTGGATGTCACTGCGAATAGCATCGGTGACCTCGATGTTCTTGCCGATAATCTGATATTTCATTGGCTATGTTCCTCCGGGGGTACTGTAACCCCTTACAACTTTATTTTACCTAGCCCTTTAAAAAGGTAAAGGGTAATACCCGAAAACCTTAGAAACCATCAAACAAGAAAATCTTTTCCCGAAAAAATCATCGCACTTTTAGACCGTGTATAATAAGGATGAATCGAAGGAAAAGTAATTACGGAATCCCAAAATCAACTCGAGACAACCCCCTCTAATAACAAGGCCTCATTAATCATCCGGCTTTTAAGCGGGGCCTCGGCTTGCCTTTTTATCGCCGTCTTCGTTTACACCTTGATCGATTTGCTCAAAGTCTCGCATGAGGACATCCTAGGGGACGTCTTTGAGCTCTTAGTCATCGCCTTCCCTTCCGTTTTCGCCATTCTCGTTTGCGTCAAAGGGGCCAAGATGAACAAAAACGCCGCCTTTGGGATGTCGATTCCCGGGCTTGTCCTTTGGGCGATCACGCTCTTCGCTTTGGTTTTCTTCTCGGGGCTGATCGACGCCCTCTCCCATGCTTGCATTGTCACCTCCTCAAGCAGCGCTTCCAGCGTCCTCTCGTCCTCAAGTTCCTCCGGTTCCTCTTCGTGCGGAAACATGTCTTCGAATTTCAGCAATTTCTTTTTAACCGCCGTCCTCTTCGTGATCGCCCTTCTGATCCATGAGATATTCTTCGGATTTGCCAGCTTCTTAAAAAAGAATCTTTCGATTCCGCTTTTCATCTCCGCCGGGCTCGTGGTGATCGCCAGCGTGGCCTTTGCCATCTTGTCGGGCATCTATCTCGGTGGCGCCAGCGTCCCATTCTATTTCGCGATCATCGGAACCGATTTCCTGATTTTTGCCCTTTGCTTCCTCGTTCTTTTTGGCACGAATGAAAAAACGCCTCGGAATGCCGTCCAAGGCGTTTGATCTCCTCTAAAGTATCAATGCTTCGAGGCGAAGAATTTTTTAAGCGCGTCGACTTTATCGAGATGCTCCCACGGGAGATCCAGGTCCGGCCGGCCAAACGCCCCATAATTCGTCGTATCCAAATATTTGAACGACGGGGTAGTGAGTTTGAACTGGCTGATGATGGCCCCCGGGCGGCAATCGAAGAACTTATCGATGGCCTCAAGGATCGCCTCATCCGAATAATGCTTGGTTCCAAACGTCGCGATGCCAATCGACATCGGCTTGGAAACGCCAATCGCGTAAGAGAGCTGAACTTCCAAGCGATCCGCGGCGCCGGCAGCAACGAGATTTTTGGCAATATAGCGCGCGTAATAAGAAGCGGAACGATCCACCTTCGAAGGATCCTTCCCGCTGAAAGAGCCTCCGCCATGCCGCGCGCTTCCGCCATAGGTATCAACGATCAGTTTGCGGCCGGTTAAGCCGGTATCGCCCAGCGGCCCGCCGATCACAAAGCGGCCCGTTGGATTCACCAAGAACTTGAAATCGGTATTGAGATGGAAGCTTTCGGCGACCGGAATCATGATTTGCTCATGGACGAATTTCCGGAATTCATCCATCTGGGCATCCGGGTCGTGCTGGCAGCTCATGAGCACGGTGTCGATCCTGATCTCGTCCGGGTCGGTGTAATCAATCGTGACCTGGCTCTTCATATCCGGACGCGAATGGGGGAACTGTCCCGCCTTCCGCATCATCGTCGCGGTCCGCACAAGCTTGTGGGCGATCGAAATCGGAAGGGGCATGTAGCCCGAGCTCTCATCCGTCGCGTAGCCAAACATAAAGCCTTGGTCGCCGGCGCCCATGTCGAGGAGTTTGCCCCGGTTGACGCCCATCGCGATGTCGGGGGATTGCTCTTTAATCCGGACATCGATCCGGCAAGTGTCGCATCCGATGCCGACTTCGGGGGATGTGTAGCCGATATCCCGCAAAACCTGACGGGCCACTTTTTCATAATCCACATGGGATTTGCTAGTGATTTCTCCGCCGATCAAGATATACTCGGTCGTCGCGAAAACCTCACAGGCCACATGGCTCGAGGGATCGCCAACCAAGCAGGCATCCAAAATCGCATCGGCAATCGCGTCGCAGACTTTGTCCGGGTGGCCCTCAGCCACCGACTCCGACGTGAAGAGAACTTTTTCTTTCGCCATGAAAATACCTCCTATTTCCTTCGGGCGAGCATTGAGACAAAAAATACCTCCCACAGGGTGGAAGGCCTCAATCTCGTAGCGCTCCTGTTCTCGCATCGTTACGGAATGTGGGGTTCCGTCTCGGGACAAGCACTTACCTCGTTCGAGGAGTTGCTAGCGCTCTGTCTCAGTCCTTAACGGAGGGCGCTTCTTGATGCAAGACTTTTCGTCTCGGGCATTATATTAGACCCCGGATAATCCTCTATCAAGGAAAACGATCTTTTCCTTTATAAAGAGGGAAACGTCATTCACTTCCGAATTTGAACCAGACATTCCGAAGGATATTTCGACTCTTTGAGGATGACTTCGCCGATCGAATCAGCCACGATCTTGCCACTTTTGGGATTCTTCACCGAAACGATTCCGCCTCGGATATCGGCTTGGACGTCGCTGTATTCGAAAGCCAGGTCGGCATTCTCCATCGTGCACTCTTCCAAAACCAGCCCCTGGCAATAGCAGAGCGGCTGAGTTCCTTTGATGTGGCAGCGGACCAAATGGAGGTTCTTGGAATACCAGCCAAGATATTCGCCATCGATCAGGCTATCGCTGACCGTGAGATTCTCGCTATGCCAAAAGGCGTCTTTCGTGTGAAGCTCCGAATGAGCGATCTCGCCGCCTTGGACGTATTGAAACGAGTATTTGCCATTCATTGTGAGATGATCGACGTGGATGTCCTTGTCTTCGAACAAAGCGTACTCGCTCGTCAGGGTGCAATGGGAAATGACAACCTGATCATCGCGCCAAAGAAACTCCGGCGAAACGATATCGCAGTCTTTGAGCGTGACGTTTGCGCATTCCCGGAAGGCTTTGATCCCATGGAGTTGGCTCTGGGTGACTTCCACATCGCGGTCATACCAGAAAGCCGCCCGGCTCTTCTCGGTGAAAATCGTGTCGGAAATCCGGACCTTTTCATCGTGCCAGAAAGGATAACGGAGGTCAAAATAGCAAGATTCTGCAAAGATATCGCTGCTTTCCTTGAGCGGACTCTCGCCATCCGAAGGCCCCTCAAAGCGGCAAGAGACGAGGTGCAGGTCCTTTTGATTATAAAGCGAACGTTCCGTCTCGTAATGCTGATTCCGTAATTCTTTCATGGTTCTCTCCTTCTCGGCTCATAGAGTCTACTCCTTGGAGCTGACTCGAAGTCAAGGCTTATGCATCTAAAAGAAAACCATCCCCGGAGAGGAGATGGTCATTCTTTCGTTATTTCGCTTCTTGAGACTTGAGAGCAAGGAGAGCGTTCGCGAGCTGGTCGGGGCAAGAGGTCATCCGCGTCGCGGAACCCGGGCATTTGATCCCTTGAAGTTCGGCGATCACTTCATCGAACGTTTTGCCGACGACAAGCTTATTGACGCCCTGGGTGTTCCCGGGGCAGCCGCCGATCGTCTGCACTTTGACGATCTTGTCACCATCATAGGTGATGATCATCTCGCGCGAGCAGACGTTCTTGGGGCTATAACGGAAAGTCTTTTCCATTATTTGACGATCGTGCCGTAGACTTCGCCGCCAGCCCACGCCGCATTGCTTTCATCGGTATCGATGTGCATGTCGAGGTGGAACTTCGGAGAGACCCGGATCACGGTATCGCCGAAGACGGTCTCACGGCCGGTTCCGGTGATCAGAACTTTGACGATGTCGCCATTCTTGACGCCAAAGACTTTGGCATCATCCGGCGTCATATGAACGTGGCGCTTCGCAACGATGCAGCCTTCCTTGAGTTCGAGAACTTTGCCATTGAGCGGATTCACGATTTTGATCGGAGCGCTGCCCTTGACGTCGCCCGATTCGCGAACCGGGGCATTGATCTTGAGAGTCCGAGCATCGGTGCCCGAGATTTCGACTTGGTTATGATCCCGGAGAGGTCCCAGGATCGAAACGCCTTTGATGCAGGCTTCTTTGCCGGTCTTCGGATTGAGCGGGCCATAAATATCCAAACGGGTATCCGAGACGAATTGCCCCGGCTGCGAGAGCTCCTTGCGAACGACAAGCTGCGCATTCTTCTGATCCATCAAAAAGTCAAAGGCTTCTTGGGTCAAGTGGATGTGACGAGCGCTGGTTTCCACTAAGAATTTCAATTCCATGTTTCTTTTTGCTCCTTTTTAGCGGCTTCATTATAAGACTTTGCAGTCTTAAGAGAAAGAAAACCGCTTCAAGAAGAAATTGCTAACACTTTTTTGTGCCGAAAGCCTAGACTAAGGCGCGGATTCAAAGAATGGACGACAACGATCGCGAACAAAAACCGCTTGACACGCCTAGCGAGGGTGTTGATTTAAACGAACAAGACACCTCCGAGGAAGTCATCGTCAAGACGATTTCCACCGAGCATCTTGCCGAAGTGGTCCGCTCCAAGAACAAGGCGGAACTCGACCGGATTTTCAGCGAGGTCGCCGATATCGATATCGCCGAAGCCGCCGATGGGCTCGACGTCAAGGATCTGATCGTTCTCTTCCGCGACGTAAATTCCCAGCAAACCGCGCCTCTTTTTGACGATTTAAGCCAAGACAAGAAGGAAGAGTTGGTCCGGGCCCTGACCGATAAAGACCTCGTCAAGTTGATCAATGAGCAGGCGGCGGACGATCTCGCCGATACCGTCGGCGATATGCCAGCCAACCTCGCGATCAAGGTCCTCCATGCCGCCGATAAGGACATGCGGGCCGATATCAACCAGATCCTGAAATACAAGCCGGATACCGCCGGCGCCATCATGACGACCGAGTATCTGGAGTTCAAAGAAAGCCAGACCGTCGGCGACACGATCGATGCGGTTCGGACAATCGGCCGGGAAGCCGAAACCGTCTACACGATTTTCGTCCGCAATGACAAACGTAAATTCGTCGGCACCGTCGACTTGGATGATTTGATTTTCGCCAAACAAGATCAAAAGCTCTCCGACATCATGAATAAGGACGCCCCGAGCGTGCACGCGCAAACCGACCGAGAAGAAGTCGCCAACATCATTCGCCGTTATGACCTCAACGCCGTGGCGGTCCTCAACGATGACGAATGCCTCACCGGCATCGTGACCGTCGATGATGCGGTCGATGTCATTACCGCCGAAGCCAACGAAGATATCGAAAAGATGAGCGCCGTCAGCCCGATGGAGGACACTTATCTCGAGACCCATCCTTGGCAAATGGCGCGCAAATGCTTGCCCTGGATCGTCATCCTTTTGATTTTGGATACTTTCTCGACCATGGTCGTCGATAAACTCCAATATCAGTTCAACGGTTACACGATCCTCATCGCTTTCATTCCGGTTTTGATGGATACGGGCGGCAATGCCGGCGGTCAGACAATCGCCATCGTCATCCGCGGGCTGGCCATGAAAGAATTTGAGACAAAAGAATGCTGGAAGGTTCTCCGCCGCGAGTCCGTGAGCGCGCTCATCATCGCTGCCGGCGTTTCCTTGGTCGGCTTCATTTGGTTTACTTTGGAACAATATTTGGGCATCGTCACCAACCCTGACCTCACCGATTTGGTGGTGAACGGGATCGCGCCTTCGGTCTGGAACGGCCGGTGCTGGAATCTGGAATTCTTCAATGCCTCGATGATGGTCAGTTTGGTCGTCTCGCTCGCCCTCTTCGTCGCCATATATTTGAGCAAGATCGTTGCCGTTCTCCTTCCGATGGGGGCCGCCGCGATCAAGAAAGACCCGGCCATCGTCTCCCAGCCGCTCCTCACGACCATCGTCGACGTCTCCTCACTTCTCGTGTATTTTGTGGTCGCTTACTTCCTGATTCTGAAGTTCCTATAAGGGGTTCCGCTGAATTCGGATAAAAAGTGTTGCTTCCTTTTTTGCGCCTCACTATAATTGAGCACGCCGCGGGAATGGCGGAATTGGTATACGCGCACGTTTGAGGGGCGTGTGGGGTAACCCATGTGAGTTCAACTCTCATTTCCCGCACCAATGCAAAATTAGTCCTGATAATATCAGGGCTTTTTTTGTATTTGTAAATATCTATTTTTCCTGCTTATTTTAAGGTAAAATGAGACAATGGAAAAGTACCAAGACATCAATGCCAAGGCCATTACGAAATGGATCAAGGATGGCTGGGAATGGGGTCAGCCCATCGGCCACGAGACCTATCTCAAAGCCCAGAAAGGCACTTGGGACGTCGTTCTTACCCCAACCAAAGCCGTTCCGCATTCTTGGTTTGGGCCGCTCAAGGGCAAACGGGTGCTTGGCTTAGCTTCCGGCGGCGGTCAACAGATGCCGATCTTTGCTGCTTTAGGCGCGTTTTGCACGGTTCTTGATTATACGGAAGCCCAGCTCGAGAGCGAGCGGATGGTCTCCGAACGCGAAGGCTATCCTATCGCGATCGTTCAGGGTGATATGACGAAGCCCCTTCCGTTCGAGGATGGCTCTTTCGACCTCATTTTCTTCCCGGTCTCCAATGTCTATATCGAAGAGGCCAAACCCGTTTTCAAAGAATGCTATCGGATTCTCAAGAAAGGCGGCATTCTCCTTTCCGGGCTCGACAATGGCGTCAATTTCATCACCGACGAAAACGAAAAGGAAATCCTGAATTCCTTCCCCTTCAACCCCCTCAAAAACCCCGAAGAAATGAAGCAGCTTTGTTCCAGCGATGGCGGCATTGAGTTTTCTCATACCCTGGAAGAGCAAATCGGCGGCCAACTCGAAGCGGGTTTCCATTTAACGGATCTTTATGAAGACACGAATGGCTCGGGAAGGCTCCACGACCTGAACATCCCCACTTTCTTCGCGACCCGGGCCGTTAAATAATTCTTTTCGTCCTCGCAAAACCCCTTATACTAGGGGCGATGAAGCCCACTTACATTCCCGTGGCTGTTCTTCAAGGGGATCATCCTCTTTTGGCCTACCTCAATTCTCTATTTGAGGGAAAAGGCGAAATCCGGGTGGTTTATCGCCCCTCGCCTTTTCCAAAACCCTCCAAAGACGCTTATTCGCTCGAAATCGAAAAAGGGGAGATCCAGATGTCGGGCAATCCGGCCAACGCCCTCTCCTTTCTTTATGGGCTCGCCGTCGAGCAAGACCATCAATCGTATTTGCCCTTAGGCCATTATGAAGGCGATGCCCGCTTCCCCTGGCGCGGCGTCCTCCTCGACGAGGCGCGGCATTTCATGGGGAAAGCCTTCGTGAAGAATCTCCTCGATACGATGTTTCTTCTTCACTACAACGTGTTCCATTGGCATCTTTCCGATGACCAAGGCTTCCGGATCGCCTTGGAAAAATGCCCGCGTCTTCTTTCTTCCAGCAGGCGCAAAGGGACCTTGGAAGGCTGGGAAACGGGCAAAAAGAATTGGGTCGAGGGCCCCTATTCCTTCGCCTATTCCGAAGAAGACATTCAAGAGATCTTTCTTTACGCCAAAGACCGGGGGATCGAAGTGGTCCCGGAAATCGATATGCCCGGGCACCTTTCGGCCATCCTTTCGGCCTACCCGGAATATAGCTGCGCGAAGAAGCCCTTTGATATTCCGACTTCCTTTGGGATTTTCGATCATACCCTTTGCCTTGGAAATCCGGAAGCCCGGAAGTTCATGAAAGAACTCGTTGAGGAGGCCGCCTATCTTTTCAAGGCCCATTATTTCCATCTGGGCTTCGACGAGATCAAGCCGACGGCGATGAAAGACTGCCCCCTTTGCCAGAAGCGGATCGAAGAGGAAAATCTCAAGAACGAACAAGGCTTGATTCAGGACTTTCAGAAAGAGCTGCGCCAAGACCTCCGCCAACGGGATATCGTTCCCCTCTTTTGGAATGATGGCTTCCACCGGAAGGACGAAGACGCGATCATGGAAGTCTGGGAACTGGTTAAGCCCGGGAATAAGCGGAGGGCCATCCGCCTCATCAACGAAGGCCAGAAAGCCATCATCTCGCCTTTCTTCTCAACGTACGCATCAAACCCCTATTGCCTTATGCCGCTCAAGAAGACTTTCCGCTTCGAGCCGATCCTCGCGGGGATCAAGCGGCCTCAGAACGTCCTCGGGAGCGAGCTCTGCTATTGGTCGGAATATTATCGGAGCCCCGAGAAATTCGCCTTTGAGTTCAATGCCAGGGCTGTGATCCTTTCGGCCACCCTTTGGGGCATTCCGAAAGGGAATTACAAGGATTTCATAGGGGATTGGCAGGCGAAATCGAATCGTTACTTCAAAGAGAGTTTTCCTTTCGACACCCCCACGACGAACCCGAAAGCATGGGCCCGGCTTCCTCATTTCCTCGCCTATAGCAAAGACGTCGATAGCGAATTCAAGAGGAGGGATTAATGGAACCGATCCTGATCCGCAAAGCCACGATCGAAGATCTGCCCCAAGTGCGGGAGATTTGCCGCGCCACCTGCACCAGTCCCTATCTTCTCGAGCATCCGAAGACCCTTTATCTTCTTTATGCCGATTATTATCTCAATGAGGAGCAAGGGCATTGTTTCGTCGCCGTGGCCCACGACAAGATCATCGGCTACATCCTTTCGTCCTTCGATCAGGCCTCCTTCGTTCGCGTCATGAAAGCGAAATACCTGCCGGTTCTCAAGGCATCCGACCCCCATATCTACCATCAAGAGAAAGCCTATTTATTCGCCTGCCATTTCTGGGCGAGTTACCGCGCCCATCTCCATATCGACATCCTCCCCGAATACCAGCATCAGGGAATCGGAAGCCGCCTCATGGAAAATCTCGTGATCACCCTCCGAATGGCTAAAGTCAAAAAGGTCTATCTCGCCGTCAGCTCGTCCCACGTCCATGCCCTCGCCTTCTACCATAAAAATCACTTCAAGACGCTCTATCATGTTCCCGGCAGTTATGTTTTAGGCCGAAAACTCTGATTTCTTTCCCTATCTTCTTCGGGTGAAGCATGCTATATTTTCACCCGTTATGGCTCTCTTAGAACTCCAAAACATCAGCTTCAACTACTCCGACAAGGAGCTTTATAAGTCGGTCTCGATGAAGATCAATAACGGCGAGCACTGCACCCTCGTCGGCGTCAATGGCTCGGGCAAGACCACACTCCTCAATATGATCGTGGGCCAGATCAAGCCCGACGAAGGCAAAGTCCTTTGGACGAATGGGGTCACCTTCTCTTATTTGGATCAGCAACTCAAAGTCCAGCAAGACATGCCGGTCGAAGCCTATCTCTATGGCGTCTGGAAGAACCTCTTCGACGAAGAAAAGCAGATGGAAGGCCTCTACCAGAAGTCGGCGGAGGATCCCGATAATTTTGAAAAAATCCTGGCAAAAGCCCAACGTTTGCAGGATGACCTCGATAAAAATAACTTCTATGGCCTTCAAGAGAAAGTGGGCCGGCTCACCGACGGGCTTGGCTTCGACAAAGCCCAGCTTCAGGTTCCGCTCCACCAGCTTTCGAGCGGCCAGCGCGAAAAGGCCTATTTGGCGAAGATGCTTCTCGAGGAACGGGACGTCCTCATTATGGATGAGCCAACCAACTTCCTCGACCAGACCCAAGTCGCCTGGCTTTCCGAGTATCTCATCTCCTATCCGAAAGCCTTCCTCGTCGTCTCGCACGACCAGGAATTCCTTCGGAAGATCGCCAACGTGGTTTTCGTTTTGGAGAACCAAACCCTGACCCGTTATAAGGGCAACTACGATTATTTCTTAAGCCAGCACGCCCTCGACAAAGAGCAATACGAAAAGAACTACGAAGCCCAGCAGCGCTATATCAAGAAGGAAGAGACTTTCATCGCGAAGCACATCGTTCGGGCCACGTCGAGCAAAGCCGCCAAAAGCCACCGGGCCCGGCTCGCCCATCTCGAGGTTCTCGATGAGCCAGGCAAAGAGGAAGGCCGCGTCTTCTTTTCTTTCCCTTTTACCCACAACGTCGGCGAGAAGCCGCTTCAGGTCGAGGAGCTCTCGATCGGCTACGACCACCCGCTTCTCGATCCGATCACTTTCACGCTCCTTCAAGGCGAGAAGATCGCGATCCTCGGCCAAAATGGCGTGGGGAAAACCACCTTCCTCAAGACGGTGCTCGGAACGATCCCGGCCTTAGGAGGCTCCTTCAAATGGCTCGAAGGAACCGTGGTGAACTATTACAACCAAGACGAGAAGATCGATCTTTCGTTAACCCCATTCGCTTATGTTCATAACGTCCATCCGAATCTCACGAACACCGAAGTCCGAAGCGCTTTGGGCGCCGTGGGCGTCCGCAAAGACTTAGCCATTCGGCCGATGAGCGAGCTCTCGGGCGGCGAAGTCACCAAAGCCCGCTTTGCCGTGATGACGCTTAAAAAGAGCAACTTCCTCGTCTTCGATGAGCCGACCAACCATCTCGACCAAAAAGCCAAAGACGCCTTGTTCGACGCGATCGAACGCTACCAAGGCGGAGTCATCATCGTCAGCCACGAAAAAGATTTCTATGACGGCCTCGTCGATTACGAACTGCTCTTTTAAGCCAGCCGATCCCGCTTCCGGAAACCGAGGGCCCAGGTCAGCCAGCGATAGATATACCGTTTGCGCCAATACTCATAGCCGGCCAAGTCGGCGTTATAGGCCGCCACGATCCGGTGATAGTTATTGTCGAGGTCTTTCAAGCTGTTCATGTAGGAGACATAGTCGCGGCTTTGCTGGATATAGCGCTCCTCTTCACCGAGGAGCGAGAGCCGGCGCTGGAAGACCGTGAGCGAGTTCACGATCGCCATCGACTGTTCCTCGTCTTCGGCCTCCGTCGAAAGGGAGACGGCATCCTTTTTGGCCAGCTTGATCTCGTTGTCCAAAGGCAGTTTGGCCTTCTGGTAAAGGGCGTAGAGCGAGAGGAGAATCTCCTTCTTTTCGGCATAGACGACCGAGAGAGCCACAAGCCTTTTGCGGAGTTTTCCTTTGAAATCGACCAAAACGATGATCGTGTAAATCGCCAAGAAAAGATAGGCGAGCCCCACGAGGGTGACGATCCAGATCAAAGCGACAAGCCCGTTGTCCATGGAGTCTATTTTAAGAGGCTCTTAGCCAAAGGGCAAATCGAGAAGGGCAAAAGGGCTCATTTGACGGGATGGAATAAGGGGTTTACACTAGTAAGCCCGGGAGAAAAAGGGCGGAAACTTATGAGTAAAAAACCGATCGTTGCCATCCTCTACGATTTCGATTCCACCTTAGCGACCTCCGACATGCAGAATTTCGGTTTCATTCCCTCCTTGGGGATGACCCCGGCCGAATTCTGGGGAAAGACCACCGAATTCTCGAATAAGTCTGGGGTGGAACGCACCTTATCCTATCTTTATATGATGTGCGCTATGACGAAGCAAAAAGGGATCAAGATGACGAAAGAATGGCTGGCTGAGCAAGGCAAAGCCATCGAATTCTTCCCCGGCGTCCTCACCTGGTTCAAGCGGATCAATGATTTCGGCGACAGCTGCGGCGTCAAGATCGAGCACTATCTGATCTCTTCGGGCAACAAAGAGATCGTCGATGGCTGCCCGATCGCCAAAGAATTCAAGGTCGTCTACGCCTGCGAATTCCTTTTTGATGAGCAAACCAAAGAGCCGACTTGGCCGAAATTGGCGATCAACTACACCCAGAAAACCCAATACTTCTTCCGGATCTCGAAAGGCGTCTATGACGCGACCGATGACGTCGGCGTGAACGAGAAGCGCCCGGATCGGCGGATCCCTTATAGCAACATCGTCTACATCGGCGATGGGATGACCGATATCCCCGCCATGATCATTGCGAAGAACAACGGCGGCAAATCGATCGCCGTCTATCCGCGGGGCAAAGAAGAAAAAGTCCATGATCTCTATACGGACGGGCGCGTCAATTATGTCTGCCCGGCCGATTATCGTTCGGGGATGGAGCTCGAAAAAGTCATGCAGCTCATCATCCAAGGCGTCGCGATCAATGAGCGGCTCGGCCTCCGCGAAAACCGCGAAAAACCCGTCGATTGACCTCAGCCACGAGCATTGTCTCGTGGCTTTTTTCGTTTAAAGGGGCCGAAATTGTCCCTCTAGTCGAAAGTAAATTGAAGCGGCCGTTTCTTGTCATTATAATTTGAAATTATGGTTGGCCAGGTCTACCTCGCCTTGAATCCGTATCCCGCCTTTTGGGTTTATTTCGGTTTGTGCGCCGTTCTCTTCGCTTTGCTTCTCCTCATCCTGTTCCTCGTGCGGATCATCCACACTTCCTCCGTCCGGAAACGGGCGATCCACAAGGCGATGAAAGTCACCGAAGGACTCGGGGGAAACGATGCCTCTTGCCTCCATGGCGATGAATTGGCTCCCGCCCTCAAAAACAAAGCGATCGCCTACGTGACCTTCCCGCTTTCGGAAGGGGCGGAAACGCTTTATTACCCGCCCAAGGATTCGGACGATCCTTCGCTCTTCATCTCCGGCCGCTCGATCGTTTTGGCCGTTCCCCTCGAGGATTATGATGAGAAAATCTCCGCAAATCTCAAACGGATCGTCGATGGCTACAATAGCGGCCTCCAATCGCTCTATGGCAAAAAAGGCACCTATCAATCCGCCCTGCTTGTCTTGGCCAACAACGCCTCGGAAGCCGCTCGGGTCAAATCCGACGTCGGCAAAGTCGTGATCGGCCTCTCGGGCCTCATCAAAGAACTGCTTCGCCTTTCACGCTATCCGGGCGCCTATTCGGGCGAAGACACCCTCAATAGCCTCTATGCGCTCTTCCCCGATATCCGGCTGCTCATGAAAGAGGACAAAGACTGCGATCCCCGTTACGTCAAAGGCAAAGCGATCGTCACCAAAAAAGGCGAGGATATCCGCTTCGACAAAAAGACCGATGGCGATCTCTATTATTCCTTCCACCTTTATGACGGGCGCAAAATGCAAAAGCCCAGGAGGGAGAGATAAACATGGGTTTCACCCTCTTGGATTACATTCTCTTCGGCTTGGTCGCCATCGCCCTCGTTTTCGCCTTTATCCGCGGCCTCAAGCATCCCCAGAGCCGGCTTGAAGGGGATTTGTTCGCTTTCGCTTTGGCCTTCATCCTTTCGATCGTCTTGCATGGCTTTTCGATCGGGAGGTTCGCGGATCCCTATGCCTGGGAAAAGGGGGTGGCGGATCTGCTCGGAGCGGATTTCAAAACCCTCGCCCCGATGATCATGGCCAGCGCGCTCTTCGTGCTCCTTTTGCTCCTTTTCATCCCTTTGTTCCGCTTCCTCTACCGCAAAAACGGGATGAAACGGGCTTCGACGCTCTTCTTTACTCTTTTCGCCTATTTGGCCTTCGCCTATCTCCTCGGCTTCGTCCTTTCGGCGACCTGTGTCTTATTGGGCAATGCCGATCTCCAAGCCTGGTATGACAAATCGGTGGTCGCCTCGAAGATCTATCCCACCGACAGCCTGATGGCCTGGATCACCAACATCGCGAAGGGGGAAATCAACTGATATGGCAAAAATCGATTTGGCTTCCGTCAGCTATGACGCGCTCTACGACAAAGCGAGCCAATCCCTCGCCAGCGGGGATTTCAAAACCGCCCGCGAGAACCTCTATGAGGCTTCGCGCGTTCTTTACCGTCTCTCCCAGTTAGCCAAGAGCCCTTTCAAAGAGCGCTACATCGAACGAAGCGAGAAGCTTTCGCTCATGGCCGATTGCATCATTTTGACCGATAAGACCCTCTCGGGCGCCCAAGAGGCCCAATCCAGCCAGGGCGAGGCGAGCCAAGAAGGCGGCAATTCCTTCTTCCCCTGCGAGCGGCCCACCGTCACGATGGATGACATCGCCGGCGAGGAAGACGTCAAACGCCAAATCGACGACCAATTGGTGAAGCCGAGGGAAAACCCCGAGCTCTACGCCCGCTTCAAGAAAACTTTGGGTTCGGGCATCTTGCTCTATGGCCTTCCAGGCACCGGCAAGACCATGATGGCCAAAGCGATCGCCAACGAGCTCAATGGCGCCTTCTTCAGCGTCAAATGCTCCGACATCCTTTCGAAGTGGCTCGGCGAAAGCGAGCAGAATATCAAAAGCCTTTTCGCCACCGCCCGAACCTACCCGGTTTCCATCATCTTCTTCGATGAGTTCGAAGCGATCGGGGCTTCGCGGGAAGACACCGACAAAACCCAGAAAGACATCGTCCCGGAGATCTTGGCCCAAATGCAAGGCTTCGAGAGCTACGAGAATACCTGCATCTGCATCGCCGCGACCAACCGGCCTTGGATGATCGACTCCGCTTTCTTAAGGCCGGGGCGCTTTGGCACCCATTACCGGGTCGATCTGCCGAACAAGGAAGCCCGGCTTCAGCTTTTCAAGATGAAGCTCAAGGAACTCCCGGTCTCGCCCGATCTCGATTTCGACCAGCTCGCCGAAATCACCGAAGGGTATAACTGCGCCGACATCGCCGATGGCTTCGTCGAAAAGATGAAGCAAAACGCGATCGATCGCTCCCTCGATACCGGGATCGAATCCCAAATCGACGAAAGCGACGTCGAAGCGGCCGAGAAAGCCATCAAATCGACCGTCTCGGAAAGCGACGTCGAGCAAATGAAGCGCTTCGAGGCGGGCCAGATGGACAAGAACCTCACCGGATTCGCCCCCGAAGAGAAGCCTTCCGTCACGATGGCGGACGTCGCGGGGCTCGAGGACGTCAAGAAAGCGATCACCGAGCAGATCATCCGACCGCACCAGAATCCCGAGCTCTACGCCAAATTCAATAAATCGATCGCGAGCGGCATTCTTCTCTATGGCCTCCCTGGCACGGGCAAGACGATGGTCGCCAAAGCGATCGCCAACGAGATCGACGCCGCCTTCTTCAGCGTCAAGTGCTCCGACATCCTTTCCAAGTGGGTGGGCGGAAGCGAGCAGAACGTGAAGAATCTCTTCGATTCGGCCCGCAAATTCAAGACCGCGATCATCTTTTTCGACGAATTCGAGGCGATCGGCTCGAAGCGGGAAGACGATGACGCCTCGACCAAGGCTTTGGTCCCCGAGATCCTGGCCCAGATGCAAGGCTTCAAGACCAGCAAGAACGAATTGCTCGTCATGGCGGCGACCAACCGGCCTTGGATGATCGAATCCGCTTTCTTGCGACCTGGCCGTTTCGGCATCCATATCCGGGTCAATCTCCCCGATGAGGCCGCCCGAATGGCGATCTTCAAAAACAAACTGGGCAAAGTCCCCTGCGCCAAAGACCTCGATCTCACGAAAGCGGTCGAGCTTACCCAAGGCTATAGCTCCGCCGATGTCTCCGACGGCTTCATCGAGAAAATGAAGTCGCTCGCGATCGACCGCGCCCTTTCTTCGGGGGGCGAGGAGCTCATCACCAATGACGATATCGTCCAAGCATCGAAGCTGATCAAGAGCACCGTGAGATCCGAAGACGTCGAATCGCTCAAACGCTACGAAGAGGGGGATTATCATCAATGATACCCTTATTTTCGCCCTTATCCGAATCGGGCCGCCCACCGAAGGACGCCTGTGCGATCGTCGCCCTCGATGAAGCGGGCGTCCTTTGCACGTTCAAAGGCAAAAACCTCGGCAAAATCCCCTTCGAAAACGTGGTTTCTCCGATCGCGATTCCATCCGCTCTCCCCGAAACGTTCGCCGAATTCATCGCCGAGCCCCAAGGGCTTTGCCTCTCCTTCGTCGTCGCTTACACGATGGGGATCCTCTATCCGAGCATCCTCGTGAATAAGCTCCGCGATCAAGGCTATGAGGGCGACGCCCTCCTCTCCTTATCCTCGGAATCCTTCTTTAAGGAAGTCCTTTCGCCTTATTTCGCCGAAGCGCTGGCCGAGAGTTTCGCGGAGGAGGAGAACCTGACTTTCGCCTACCTTCAATCCCGGATGAAAAAAGGCGCTTTCAGCGCCGACTATCTCAAACGCCTCAATCGCTTGACCTCCCTCCCTTTGGGCGTCAATTTCGCCCATCTGCGTTTCGGGGTGGCTGAGCGGTCGGCCATTAAGATGAAGAGCGGGATTTCCCTCTCGAAGAGAACCGCTCTGAAAGTGAGTCACTAGCATGGCCAGCACCAACCTTCCGCTCATCTATGCCCACGTCGTCGCCTCAATCGAGCTTTTAGCTGGCTCGCTCGCCAACGCCAGCGATCCGAAGCTGATCGAGAAAGACAGCCGCTGTTTCGAAGAAATCGAAGGCTGCCTCGACAAAGTCGATCTCAATTCGCTCGATGAGAAAGCCTTGGCCCCGATCGAAGAGACCTTGGGCCTCCTCGGCAAGAACCACGCCTTCTATGGCCAAGAAGAAAGCGCGGCCGCCCATTATCTCCTCGTCCTTTACCGCGACAACCTGCTCAAAGGCAAAACCGTGGACCCGCTCGCCCACCAAAAGCAAATCGAGGCGATCAAAGCGCTCTCGAAACGGCAAGAAGACGAACGCTCACTCAGAGAAATCGAGCGCCAGCTTGAGCTTTTGGCGAAGAACGCCCCCCAGCCCGGCTCCTTGGCTTGGAAGGATTACCAATCCCGCCGCGACGATCTCGCCAAAAAGAAAAAGGAAATCGAAGGCCGCCTTTACACGATCTGACCGATTTCTGCAGGGATTTTCGATCCGATTCTTTTTGTTAACCCTTTCTCTAGAGAAAAATCCATCACCCCAAGAGGTACAAAAAAAGAATCCAGCGCTTATAATGAGGGGCGTGAACGCATTATCCTTAAAGCCCTATTCGCGAATCGCCATCCTCCTTTTAGGGGGATTAGGCACCCGATTCGGCTCCAGCAAACCCAAGCAATTCCTTCCGATGGGAGGCCAGCCGCTCTGCCTTTATGGCGCCAAAGCCCTCGAAAATAGCCCTTTGGTCGATTACATCGTCTACGTCGTCCCGAAAGGCTACGAGCGCAATTTTTCATTGATCCTGGAAAAAGCCGGCCACGCGAAGCCTTCCTCGATCATCGTCGGCGGGAGCTCCCGTCAGGAATCCGGCCACATCGCCGTGCGTTATCTCCTCTCCCACGAAGTTTCCCCCGAAGCCCTGGTGTTGCTCCAAGATGGCGATCGGCCTCGGCTCAAAGAACGCTACATCGAAGCGAATTTCGAAAGCGCGGAGAAAGAGGGCGCTTCGGTCACCGCGATCCCTTCCTCGGATTCGGTCGCGATCTCGAAAGTCCCCCATCTCATCGATGGCTATATCCCGCGGGAGGAGGTCTATCTCCTTCAGACCCCGCAGGCCTTCCGAATCGGGCTATTGTCCAAAGCGATGGAAGCGGCCCTTCTGGCCAAACGGAATTTCAGCGATGACGGTTCCTTGGTCTTGGCGATGGCGGGCGTCGCCCCGGCGATCGTCCTCGGCGAGAAGGATAACCTCAAGATCACGACGAAAGAAGATCAAGAGCTCTTCGAGGAGGGCGAGCGATGAGCCACTCCCAAGTCGGGGATATCCTCGAAGGCACCGTCGTCCGGGTCTATCCCAAATACGCGATCATGCTGTTCGATGGCGGCGAGACGGGGCTCCTCCATATCTCGGAGCTCTCGAACTCGTTTGTCCGCAACTTTACCGGCTACGTCCAGGTCGGTAATATATACAAAGTCAAGGTCATCGCCTACGACGAGGGCAAGTCCTTCATGAAAGTGTCGCTCAAGCGTTTGAGCGGCGAAGAGAAGCGCCAGCCGCTCGAAAAGAAGCGGGTGGAGTTAAGCGATATCGACTTCCAGGAGCTCGAAAAGCGCCTGCCGGAGTGGATAAAAGAAGAGAATGAAAAGGAGTAACCATTATGGTCATCGAAACAAAGACGGATGGGCTGGTCGACAAGGTTGATTTCGCGAGCTATCAGAAGAAAGTGGATGCGATCAACGACATGATTGTGAATAAAACCGGGGCCGGGAACGATTTCCTGGGCTGGGTCGATTGGCCGATCAATTACGACAAGAAAGAGCTTGAGGCCATCATCAAGGAAGCGGATTACGTCCGCAAGAACTACGACGTCCTCGTGGTCTGCGGCATCGGCGGGAGCTATTTGGGCGCCCGGGCCGCGATCGAGGCAATCAATGGCGTGCTCCCGAATCAGAAGCTTCAGATCATCTATTTGGGCCAGACCTTCGATCCGACCTATTTGGCTCAGCATCTCGATTATCTCAAAGACAAACGCTTCGCCGTCAACGTGATCTCCAAAAGCGGCACCACGACCGAAACCTCGGTCTCGTTCCGCCTGTTAAGGGAGATGCTTGAGAAGCGCGATGGCGTCGCCGCCGCGCGCAAAGCCATCATCGCCACCACCGACAAGGCGCGGGGCGCGCTTTATACCCTCGCCGTCAAAGAAGGCTATGTCCGCTTCGTGATCCCCGATGACATCGGCGGCCGTTATTCGGTTCAGACCGCAGTCGGCCTCTTCCCGATTGCCTGCGCCGGCATCGATCCGCGCGAGATTCTCGCTGGCAGCGCCGCTTGCCGCGAAGATTGCGCCGATCCGTCTTTGGAAACGAATCAAGCCTATCGTTACGCGGTGATCCGCCGCGAAATGTACGCCCACTACCACAAAGCCGTCGAAATGTTCATCACCTACGTCCCGGGCTTCGTCCAGATCGGCGAATGGTGGAAGCAGCTTTATGGCGAGAGCGAAGGCAAGGACAAGAAGGGCCTGCTCCCCGATTCGGCGACCTTCACGACCGATCTTCATTCGCTCGGCCAATTCATCCAAGATGGGACGCCGGTCTTCTTTGAGACCACCCTCCATCTCTCGCACCACCGCCACGACGTCAAAGTCCCGCACGATGGGGAGAATCTCGATGGCCTCAACTATCTTGAGGGCCGGAGCTTGGGCAACATCCAAGACCGGGCCTTCGAAGGCACGCTTCAGGCCCACACCGAAGTCGCGAAGAATAACAACGTAGTCCTCGAACTCGAGAAGATGGATGCATGGCATCTGGGCTATCTCTTCTACTTCTTTGAACGGGCGTGCGGCATGTCCGCTTACCTCAATGAGGTGAACCCCTTCAACCAGCCGGGCGTCGAGATCTACAAGAAGAATATGTTCCATTTGCTCGGGAAACCGGGTTACGAGAAGTAATTCCGATCCTCAAGCGGGGCCGAAGGGCTCCGCTTTCTTTTCGCCTGCCTTGGCCTTAAAATTATCCCTATGAGCCTCGAAGAAAATAAAAAACTTGCCCTCGAGGCCTTCCTTTGGGAAGGAAAGGTGGTTTCCAGCGACCGTTATGGGAACGGGCACATCAATGACACCTTCCTCGTCCAGGCGACTTCGTCCTACATTCTTCAACGGCTGAAGGAAACGGTCTTCCCCCAGGGGGCGGAGACGATGGGGAATCTCATCGCCGTCACCCTTTATCTTCAAAAAGCGATCCAGGAAGAAAAAGCCAAAGGCTATCCGACTTCTCAAGAAGCCCTCTCGCTTGTGATGGCCCAAAACGGCTCTTACGCCTATCAAGATCCCGACGGTTCCTTTTGGCGGGCCTTCAAGATTCATCCAAATAGCGAAACCTTCGAAGAACCCCGCACAAAGGATGAGCTTTACGCCTCAGGAAGGGCGTTCGGATCCTTCCTTTATTTCCTCCGGGATTACCCGGTGAAGAGCCTTTTCGTTCCCCTGCCTCATTTCCATGACACCCCTTATCATTACGCCGAGTTCATGGCCGCGCGGAAAACGGCAAACCCCGCTCGGCTATCGACCGCCGAAAAGGAAATCCATTATCTTCGGCTCAAAAAGAGCTTCTACCCCTTGATCGTGGCGAAACTGGAAAAGGGCGAACTGCCCCTCCGGCTGGTCCATAACGATACCAAATTCAATAACCTCCTCTTCGATAAGCAAACCCACGAGGTCCTTTCGGTCCTCGATCTCGACACCGTGATGCCCGGAAGCCTCCTCTACGATTTCGGAGACGGGGCAAGAAGCGCCTGCAACACGGCGGAGGAAAATGAAAAAGACCCCTCCAAGGTCTCTTTCTCCCTCAGCGCCTTCGAACGCTTCTCAAAAGGCTATCTCGTCGGGATCCACGACGCTCTCAGCCCCGAGGAATATGCCCTCTTGAGCGAAAGCGTCCTCCTTCTCACCCTTGAACTCGCTCTCCGTTTCCTTGGCGATTATCTTTCGGGCGATCGTTATTTCGCCGTGAGTTATCCCGAAGAGAATTATATCCGGGCCAGGAACCAAGTCCTTTTGGCGAAAGACATCGAAAAGAAGCTGCCGGAAATGAAGAAGATCCTCAAAGGAGAGAAATGCGGATGAGACACCCTGAATTCCAAAACGTCAAAGCGATCTATTTTGATGCGGGCAGCACCCTCATCACCGAGATCCCCTGCTACAAGAAGCGGATCAAAGATACGATCAAAGCAAACCAGCTCTCGATCAAAGAGGGTGATTTCTTCGCCTTGATCCTCGAGGGAGCCAAGCTCCAGCAAAATCCCTATGACTATGCGATGGCGAAACTCGCGATCCCGAAACGGGTCGCCTGGGATTTCTCAAGCGAGCAGGTTTATCCGGGCGTCCCGGACCTTCTTAGGGCGCTGCGCCCCTTCTATCGGCTCGGGATGATTGCGAATCAGCCCCCGCATTTTTTGCCCCGGGTCCAAAAGCTCGGGCTCGATCCTTATTTCGATCTGATCTTGGGAAGCGACGACATTGGCCTCAAGAAGCCCGATCCCGCCTTCTTCCGTTACGCCCTTGAGCAATTGGGCATCAAACCCGAAGAAGCGATCATGGTTGGCGACCGGCTCGAAAACGACATTCGGCCCGCCAAATCCTTGGGAATGAAGACGATTTGGGTGAAGCAAGGCGTCTCCCGGCTCGAAAGCCCCTTAGGCGAGGATGAAATCCCCACTGCCAGCGTTGGCGAAATCACGGAAATCGCTTCCTTGCTTCTCTAAGAGAAGAAAGCCTTTTAATTCGATTGACGGTCACTAACCTCGATGGTATATTTATTACCGCACGTTTAGGCGGGCAATCCTACTGGATGCTTAGCTCAGCGGGAGAGCATCGCCCTTACAAGGCGGGGGTCAGAGGTTCGAACCCTCTAGCATCCACCAAATTTGGGGAATAAGCGTGTGTCGAAATCTGTGGGCGAATAGCGAAGTGGCCAAACGCGGCTGACTGTAAATCAGCTCCTTCGGGTTCGGTGGTTCAAATCCATCTTCGCCCACCATCCCTTTTGTTGGGGTGTAGCCAAGTGGTAAGGCAACAGACTTTGACTCTGTTATGCACTGGTCCGATCCCAGTCACCCCAGCCACATCCTCCGTTAGCTCAGTGGTAGAGCACTTGACTTTTAATCAAGGGGTCGACGGTTCAAACCCGTCACGGGGGACCATTTTTAGGCCCAGGTGGCGAAATGGTAGACGCAAGGGACTTAAAATCCCTCGAATGAATAATTCATACCGGTTCAAGTCCGGTCCCGGGCACCAAAGTAGAAATTCCAGATTCCAGCGATGGGGTCTGGTTTTTTGTTGCGTTTTTCGTTGCTATTTTTAGCTATTTTTGGCAAGACTTTTCTATCCTAGATTAGATAAAAGTGGGTTTCCGTCTAATCTGGTCATTTCGAAATTTGGTTTCATCGACGAAATCCAAATTCTTTTGTTTTGAGTGAAATAACGTGCAACATAACGAAACATCGTGAAACAAGAAGCTTAATATTTTCAGGATACCTCGTGTATTGATACGCGAATCAAGGGGGAAAATAAAAGGCGGTAATTATTTAGGACACACGAGTTCATTCGAAATCAAAAAGAAGTCCCTTGACTCAGGCTCTTTCAATGGGGGGATTTCCCAAGGGAAAAGTGCTCTTTTGCCCCGTTCCGATCCGTTGAAACGATACTGGCGAGGGAAACCAAGGCCCGAATCCGCGAAACGCCTCATTCAAGATTTTGCTCCCACGATAAGGCAAAGTGATCATCACCCGGCTTTAGGATATAAAAACGCCCCTATCAAAAGATAAGGGCGTCTCAAAATCAATAAATCAGATTAATAATTGGCTTTGCCGTTGGAGCCGAAGAGCAAGACTTTCTCTTTGACCTTGGCCTTGATCGCCTCGACGCCCGGCTTGAGGAGTTTGCGCGGATCGTAGCCCTTCTCGAGGTTCTCGGCGGTCGGATTGGCTTTGCCGGCGGCGCAATAGGCGATCGTGGCCGCGGCGAAGACGAGCTGGCAATCGGTGTTGACGTTGATCTTGCTCACGCCATGGGCGATCGCTTCGCGGATCTGATTGTCCGGGATGCCGGTTCCGCCATGGAGCACGAGCGGGATGTTATGCGTCGCTTTGTTGATCTTCTCAAGCGCGTCGATATGGAGGCCCTTCCAGTTGGCCGGATAGATGCCATGGATGTTGCCGATGCCCGCCGCCAGGAAATCGATGCCCAAGGCGACGATCTTCTCGCATTCTTTCGGATCGGCGACTTCGCCATCGGCCGTGACGCCATCTTCGGTTCCGCCGATCGCGCCGACTTCGGCTTCGATCGAGAGACCCTTATCGTGAGCGAGGGCGACGAGTTCTTTGGTCTTGGCGATATTCTCTTCGAGCGGGAAATGGCTGCCATCGAACATGATCGAAGTGAAACCCGCGTCGATGCAGGCTTTGGCGGCGTCATAATCACCATGGTCAAGATGGAGAACGACCGGGACGGTGATGCCCAAAGAACGATCCATGGCCTTGACCATCGCGGCCACGACCGGATAGCCGCCCATGTATTTGGCCGCTCCCATCGAGACGCCCAGAATGACCGGAGCCTTCAGCTCCTCGGCCTCCAAGAGAACCGCTTTGGTCCATTCAAGGTTGTTGATGTTGAATTGGCCGACGGCATAATGGCCATCGCGAGCCATTTCGAGCATACGTGTCGCATTGACTAACATGAGATATTCCTCCTATGAATAATCTTGTGCGAGGATATTATCTCACGAATCCGGGGGAGTCAGGATAAAGGGTTTGCGCTGGAAGGGATTTTCCGAAAGTCTTCTTTGACTTAGAAAAAGGAAAAACATCCGACATTTTCTAAGAAAAAACGGCCTCTTTTTCCAAGAGGCCGTCTTCCCGATTTTCGTTCTCAACGACTCTATCGGCCAAAGGCACGAGGAGTAGGTTTACCAAACGTTCGGCCGATCGGCTGGCGCCACGTACATCCCCTCGCCTTCCGCGATGCCGAAGGTGGAATAGAACTCATCGGCCGCGCCCACGATCGCGTTGGAGCGGGCCGCGCCATAAGGATGGACGTCCGGAGCGTAGAAGCTGGCATAAAGAGAAGCATCGCAGGTCGACATGAAGAGCTGGGCGGCATCTTTGAAGAATTCCTCATAATTGAAGCCCGCGGTCTCCTTCGCGAGATCCATCACGAGGCGCATCCCCGCGCAATCGGCGCAGGCTTCGGAAACCACCGTCGTGCCATTCGTGTATTGGCCCGGCAAGACTTCGCGGCTCTGATAGAAAGAGATGACGCTCTGAACCCGGGTCGAATAAGCGAGATGGTCCGCAGCGCTCCACCACGACGAATTGAAGTTGCCATTCTCATCGTAATTGACGCCATTGGTATCGAATCCGTGCGTCAGCTCGTGGCTGCAGCAGAGATAGAGCCGGCTATAAAGAAGAGCCGTATCGAGGCTCGCGAAGTCATCGTGGGCCGCCAAATAGCCCACATAGATCATGATGCCGTTCACGCTCGGCGAATAGCAGGCGTTCGCGGTGAAATGGTCCTCGAAGTCGCGATCGGTGTAGAAATTGCTGTTGGTATTCGCCAAAACGACGGCCCAATGGTTTCTCTTCGAGAGGACGAGATTCTGATAGAGGGAAGTCGTGAAAGTCGGCATCGACACATCGACGCCCGTTCCGTTATCGTTATTCACCAGGATCGAGGTCTTGACCGCGTCGACTTTGGCAAGGGCCGCCTTTTTGCCGTCATCCGAGAGCCAGCTCTCGCTTTGGATCCGCTTGCGCAGGGCGGCCCGGAGATCGGTGATGGCTTTGCTGATCAAATCGAAGTTATTGCGGTAGGAAGCCGTCTCTTTGTAATCGGCGATCACGCCATTGCCGACTTGGGCGACGAAGTATTTCTCAAGAATGCCGCTCTTTTGGAGATAAGTCGAATCGTAGCCGAAATGGGTGACGGCCTTGAGCGGGTTGCAAGGCAGATACGCCTTGATCTCGTTATAGAGGATCTGGGCTTTTGCTCCGGCGAAGTTCTCGTCGGTCATCGCCTCGAAATAAGCTTGGAGGGCAAGGCCGTGATCGCTGATGAAGCGGGCCAAAGGCTTGCCCGCGGTGCTCGGATCCAAAGCCGAAATATCCACCGGCTTCAAATCCCCAAGGCCTTCTGCCTCGAGATGCGACTGGAAGACGAACTTCTGCGGCCCGTACTCGACGGCGCTAAAGACATAGCTCTTCGTGTCCGCCATCTAGGTGAGGCCTTGCCGATAAATCGCCCCGGCGCTGAGATTGAATTGGCCCATCGCGGAAGCGTAATTATCGGCCAGCGCGCTCGAGAAACCGACGCCGCTGAAGACGGCGCTGGCCTCATTCACGAACGTGTTGTATTTCGCGGAACCGCTCGTGAAATCGCTCGCGGCGTATTCCGAGGTGAAAGGAACGTCCAATTCGCCAAAAGGATGGTTCAATAGCGTCATCGATCCGCTGATGTCGAACGAGGAGAAAAGAGGATCGATGCCTTGTTTGGCGAAGAGATTCGCGCAACTCGAGAAAAGGCCGCTATAATCGGTCGGATTCGTCAGGGTTTCGTAAGCCGTATAGGCCCCGGCGCAGACATTCGCCTCTTTGGCATCCTCGTCATAAAGGCTCGTCTTGTAGGCCAGTACGTTCGTTTTATTGGCGCCATCCGCCATGCTTTTGGCATGGGAAGAGACCCAGGAGTTAATCGCCGTCTGCGAGACGATGTTCGTCTCCTCGACGGTGTCAGCCGAGGTCTTATTGATCGTGTCCGGATTCGCGTAGAGACAGTCGTGATTGACCGTATTGGCGAAATCATCCTTGAGCGAGATGCCGTAATAGGCGTGGAAGCGGCTGATGTAGCGACTCAAACCATCCGTGAAATCCTCGTCGCCATTAAACGTCTGAATGTCTTCTCCGGTCGCGTTCGTCTCTTTGACGAGGAGGCCATGATCGCTCAAGAATTTAACCGCGTCCGTGGCTTCCGCCGGCACATCGGTATAGGGGCTGCTGATCACATAGGCCCCATAATCGCGCTGGCCCACGAAAGCGGGCATGCTGGCCTGATAAGCCTTATAAAGGAGATTGAATCCCCGGGTTTTCGTCAAGGTCTCATTCCCGCTATAACCCGTGGCCGTCAAGAGCCCTTTAGTGGTGAGTAAGGCGCCATCCCGACTGGCGTTCGTCGCGATCAGTTTGGCGGCCGCTAAGACAGCCCCATCGGCGACCGGGGTCGAAGAACTCGATGAATTCGAAGAAATCGCCGGGCTTTCCGGGACGCTTGCGCCCGAAGAAGAAGCCCCCTTCGAAGACCCGCAGCCGGCTAACGCAAAGCTCGCCGCGCAGAAAAACGACAAAACATAAAGACTTTTTTCATAAGCGCTCCTTTAAGGGGATGGCTCTTTAAGAGTTCATTCCTGTCTTTATTTTAGAGGAAATCAAGGAAGACAAAACGAACTAAATTGCTTCTTCTTTTCTCTCCTGGTCGAAAACCTGATCGCCGAAGAGCGGGCGGCTTTCTTAATGCTTCAATCCAAAACCACCCGAACGGGGGATTGTTGCTCCCCGTTTTTCTTCTTACAATCATCGAAAAGAAAAAATTTTTGCGCGCTATTCGCGAAAGAAGTCTTTCCGGGAGGCATTCATTGAAAAAGAGAAACATCCTAATCTCCTTCGGCATCTTGGGAGCAACCGCTTTGCTTTTCGCCTGGCCTGACGCGATCAAAATCCCCTCAACGCTCGCCCAGATAAGCTCGCCCGAAATCCTTTTCGCTTCAAGCCGGAACAAACTCGCCAGCGGGACGTATGACGGCTCGACGACCTTTTCGGGATCGGGGGATGTCGTTAGCGAATCCTCAAGATCGCATTCGTCTTCCGCGAATATGAGGCTATTTGGCAGGGTTTCCCTTGCCAAACAAAAGAACGAGGATCGCCGTCCCCATCTTCGGCTCCAGAAGGCTATTTCAAGTGATAAAACGCCTTGATCGCCGGATCGGCTTTGGTGTGGCCATGAACCCGGATCGAGGAGACCGTCTCTTGAAGCAAGCTCAAGGGAATATCGCTATCCAAAATCAACAAGCCATAGACGAGGATTGAGAATTTCTGGCCTTTTTGTTTGGCTTTCTCGAAATCGGCCTTGCGAAAAGCGAGGATGCCCACGCCCCAACTGTCGCCCTTCCTTTCGGCCTGGCGCTTGATATCCTCGAGGTCCGCGGCGGAATCATCCAAGGCGGATTTCACGCCCTTTTGAATGAAATCGCTCCGGCTGGCGAAAAAGCCATTGTCCACCAATAAATCGATCTTGGCGAGATCCCCGATCGTGAGATTGACCGAAACTTTCTCGGTATTCTGTTGGGTTTGCATATGCTCCTCCTATGCTCCATATAGAGCATATATAGAATAGGCTGGCCTGCTTTGATTTTCAATCATTTCCCGAAGGGATCTTTCGCGAAACGAAAAAGCAAAGAAAGCGAGCGGAGTTGGAAACCCAAACAAAGCCGCCGCCCCCTTTCCGATTTTCGGATGAAGGCGACCCTCAGCCTTCAAATCCAATATAAAATAGCAGAAACTCAAAAATATTATCCCCATCCCATCAGTCTTTTCTTTTGTTTTCTAGGAATCAACGGACGGCAATGATAAAATAGAAAAATAATCTTTGCAAAGCGTGAACTCCCCTTCTGAGCCAAAACTCATTCCTGAAAAATCGAAGAAGCGTCGGCTGATCGTCGCCCTGTCTTTGTTTGCTCTCTTCATTGGGGTCATCGCCACCGGCTTTTTCCTTTCCTTCCAAAGCGTGGACAGTCTCCTTTGGGCCCAGCGGGCGGAAAACCTGACCACGGTGATGAACGGCATCAGCAAAACCACCAATCTTTATTTCGAGGACAATTGGTCGGATCTCGACCGGCTGACTTCGCGGCTGAGCAATGCAAACTACGCCGACGAAGCGAGCTTATCGAGCGCGCTCAAAACGATCGAAGCTCGCTTGGGTGGTGACGCTCGGAATGGAAGTGGAGACCGGCGCGCTCGAAGAGGAGGGCGAAGCGCTCGAAGAGACGCTCGCCAGCGGGCTCTGACAAGCCGAAAGGGCGATAAGGAGGAATGCCGCGGGAACAAAAAAACCGATTTTGGTCATAGAGTTACCTTTATCCTATTTTCTTGATTATACCAAAAGGAGGGATTCTTAGGGAGCTTTTGCTTCTTGAATGAAGAGAAAATGGCAGATTTCATCGAGAAAGAGCAGGAAACTCGGCCCCGATCCCTGAAGATAGTGAAAAACAATACCGGGTCCTTTTTTGACTATCACCACCCTCCCGAATAAACTGAGGATATTCAAACAAGAAAGGTTTTATTCTTATGAAAAAATCCTTTGTTCTCGTCGGCAGTGCGCTTCTCCTCGCCGCGCTCCTCGTTTCCTGCAACGGAAACGCCCATACGAGCTCGGCCAGTTCGAGCCCCGCTGCGATATCCAGCCCCGCCGTCCTCTCTTCCTCAGCCAGCTCAGCGCTCACGAAGAAAGCCATCACCCTTTATGAAGGAAGCCCGAGCACGAGCGCCCAACTCGACGCGTATTTCGAGGCTGCTAATCCGGATGTCCCCCTTTTGAGCACCGACGAGATAGGGGGCTTCCTCGCCCAGCTCAAGGGTTTCGCAAGCCAGAAGACCACCTTTTCCTTGACGGGAAAGCTCCTGACCCTGACTCTCGAGGATGGGCGAACCGCCCTCTTCGATTTCGAGAAGAAGACCATCACCTTCCCCAATGCGGAGAAGTTCTTCGCCGGAAGGTTTCAACCACGAGTTTGGACTCGTTTGGCGCTTTCCCCACCGATGCCGACGGGAAACCGCTTTATTTCAAGCTGGCCAAAGATCCTTACCTCGTCGACGGCCATCCGATGGTGGCCGATCTCGGCGCCAACGCGATCCCGATGATCCTCGAGAACGGCATCGGCTATATCCCCTTAGCGACGTTCTCGGGTATCTTCTGCAATGCCTTCGGCCTCCAGATTTTCTATAACGGAATCAACGCTTTCTTCTCCGGAGCCCAGCGCGCCTCCCTAAACGATTTGTACTACGAGGCCCGGTTGGCCCGCGGAGCCAATCCCTGGCGGATTTCACCTATCACGAGCTCTGCCTCAATGGCGATTTCAACTATGCCCTCAAAGAGAAGCATGGCATCACCACCTTCGACGATTTCCTGACTCGAAGCGGCCGGAAAGCCGATCTGAGCTCGACCGACGCCCAACTCGCCGATGGGGCGATCGCCTATGTCACGGAGACGGATTTGGACGACAACCACTCCACGGTGGACGCGCCTTCTTCTTACGCGGGCGAAAACTTCGCTCTCTTCGACCCGAAATACAAAGGCACCTCGAACACCTTCTGGGATAAGACCTACGCGGCCTTGACGGCGGCCCGCACCGCCGCTTATCCTTCGGGCTATCTGCCCTATGAGGAAGTCGGCACCACAGCCTACGTCACCTTTGACCAGTTCACCGGCCTCTCGGGCGACTACTACAGCGCCGAGCCGACCGCGGAAGATGCCGCGAAAGACACGTTCGCCCTCATCGAGTACGCCCATAAGAAAATCAACGCGGACGGCATCAAGACCGTCGTCCTCGATCTCACCTGCAACCGCGGCGGCGCCGCGACGGCAGCGGCTTGCGTGTCGAGCTGGATGCTCGGCGGAGCGACTCTCCACTTCAGCGCCCTTCTCGACGGGGCCAAAGCCTCCTTCCCGATGATCGCCGACGTCAACCTCGACAAAACCTTCGATGCCTCCGACAGCGTGGCGGGCAAGAAGCTTTATTGCCTCACCTCCGCCATCAGCTTCTCGAGCGGCAACCTCGTGCCTTCCGTTCTCAAGAGCTCGGGCAAGGTCACCATGGTGGGCCAGACCACCGGCGGCGGCGCTTGCGTCCTCGATTCGACTTGCCTCGCGGACGGCACCGAGTTCACCTTCTCGGGCAGCCACTCGGTCTGCACCGTCAAAAACGGCGTCTACTATGACGTCGATAAAGGCGTCGACCCCGACTATACCATCACCGACATCGCGAACTTCTATGATCGGAAGACCCTCAGCGATTATCTGGCGACTTTGAAGTGACCCCCATCCTCCTTGGCGGGGTGAGGCAAAAAGAAAAGCGCGGTACCACCGCGCTTTTTTGATTTAGGGATTACTTGGCGTGATAGAGCTTCTTCGTCTCGTAGATCGGCTCGGAGGTATGGTCGATCCCAAGTTTCTTGAGGGTGCTGCAATCGACTTCGGCCAGGATCACGCTCGAATGGGATTGGGCGCCCTGCAGCTTCGGAAGCTGAGCCATCGCAAGCTCCGCGAGCGGATTGGTGACGGCCGAGATCGAAAGGGTGACGAGAATCTCGTCCAGGTGGAGTCTGGGGTTATGGCCGCCGAGGTCATTGACCTTGAGATTGCAAACCGGCTCGATGATGGCTTTCGGGAGAAGAAGGACGTCATCGGAGATGCCCGCGAGATACTTCAAAGCGTTGAGGATCATTGCGCTCGTGGCGCCGAGAAGGTCCGAGGTCTTGCCGGTGATGATCGGCCCGTCCGGGAGCTCGATCGCGGCCGAAGGAACGCCCGTCTTGAGGGCTTTCTCCTTGCAGGCGGCGATGCACTTTCTTTCGGAAAGGCTGATCGAATTGGCTTTGAGGAGCGAATCGATCTTATCGACCACCGCGTCATCGACTTTCTGATTGCGGCGATCGACCAAGGCCTTGAGGTAACGCCGGATGATTTCCTGGCGGGCCTCTTCTTGGCAAACCGCGTCATCGACGATGCAATATCCCGCCATGTTGACGCCCATGTCCGTCGGGGATTTATACGGCGAGGAGCCGAAGATCTTGTCGAACATCCGGTTGAGGACCGGGAAGATCTCGATGTCGCGGTTGTAGTTGACCGCCGAGATCCCATAGGCCTCGAGGTGATAGGGATCGATCATGTTCACGTCGGCGAGATCCGCGGTCGCGGCTTCGTAGGCCAAATTGATCGGATGGTGAAGCGGGAGGTTCCAGATCGGGAAGGTCTCGAACTTGGCGTAGCCCGATTTGATGCCGCGCTGATTGTCGTGATAGAGCTGGCTGATGCAGGTCGCCATTTTGCCGCTGCCAGGCCCCGGGGCGGTCACCACCACCAAAGATCGGGTCGTTTCGATGTAATCGTTTTTCCCTAATCCCTGATCGGAGAAGATCTTCTCGGTGTCGAAAGGGTAGTTCGGGATCGCGTAATGGCGGTAGGTCTTGATCCCCTGCTTTTGGAGCGATTTTTCGAAGAGTTTGGTGTTTTTCTGATTGTTGAAGCGGGTCAAGACGACGCTGCCGACATAAAGCCCCGCGGCGTTGAAGGCATCGATGAGACGGAGGACGTCTTGATCATAGGTGATGCCCAAATCCTCGCGGATCTTCTCCTCTTCGATCGCCTCCGAGTTGATGACGATGACGATCTCGGCTTTGTCCTTCATCTTGAGCAAGAGCTGAAGCTTGCTGTCGGGCTTGAAGCCCGGCAAGACGCGCGAGGCGTGGTAATCGTCGAAGAGTTTGCCGCCGAATTCGAGGTAGAGTTTGCCTCCGAATTGCTCGATTCTCTGCTGAATGTGCTCACTCTGCAAAGACAGGTATTTATCATTGTCAAAACCGATGGCCATAATTCCTCCCTCAACTCGAATTCTAATGTTCTTTATTATAGCCTTAACCGCCCTTCCTTTTCCTTAGAAAAAAGAAAATCTTTTTCCGAAAAAAAGGCGAAACGGGAAAAGCCGCCTTCGCTTCGCCTTTTGACTTCAAACGTAAAAACGAAAAAACCTCTCGAAGAGGAGAGGCGCTATATCTCGCCTTTCGCTCAACAAACCAAAAATGAGCGATTTCACAATTGGTGAAATAAAAAGATCAAACAGGGCATTCCAGGGATAAGCGTCGATGGGTTTCTCCATTTTTTATGCAAACGTTTGCACAATTTAGTTGATTACAAAAACAAGTCAAATTATAATTGTTTTAGTTTTGGAATCGATTACATTGCGAAAATAGTATTCTTCGCTCATTCGATTAAATGCAAACGTTTGCATTAAAAAGGAGACATATGGCAACTATCAAAGACATCGCAAAGAATCTTGGCTTATCGACCTCAACGGTCTCACGCGCTTTGAACGGCAGCAAATCCATCTCCGACAAAACCAAAGAAGAAGTCAACGCCGAAGCCAAACGCCTCCACTTCACCATGAATTCCATGGCCCGAAGTCTTATCAGCAACAAGTCCTATACCATTGCCCTCTTTGTCGATGCAGACAATGAACAAGCCTTCCAAAACCCCTACTTCTATGAAGAAACTCACGGCATTGAGAATTTCGTCTATAAAAATGGTTACTCTTTGCTTGTCGCTAATGTGAAAACGGCCCAAAAAGGGCAGGATATGATCGACTTCATCACCAAATCAAAGCGGGCGGACGGGATCATCCTCCCCTCGAACATCCTCACCGATGAATTGGCGAAAAGACTCAAAGAGGAAAACGTTCCCTTTGTCTCAATCGGTCAGCCCGGTTCTCTCGATTCTTCTGTTTCTTGGATCGATATCGACAACTTCAAAGGCGCCCAAGCGGCGACGCTTTGCCTTATCAAAGAGGGCAAAAAGCACCTCGCCTTTCTCGGCTTGAATAAGAAGAATCTCTTCAGCAACCGCCGACTTGAAGGTTTCCAAAGCGCTTTGGCGGCCAATAACATGAAAGCCGAGGATGACCTCATCATCGCTTGCGGAAAAACAAAAGAAGATGGTTATACCGAAATGAACCGTTTGCTCAAGAGCCATCCGGATATCGATGGCATTCTTTGCGGGGATGAGCTCATCTCGATCGGTGTTTTAAGAGCGCTCAACGAAGCCGGAAAAAAGATTCCGGATGACATCGCCCTCATCAGTTTCGACAGCGCCCAAATCGCCGAGCTCAGTTATCCGAGCGTCACCACGATTGACGTCGATGTCTTCCAATTGGGCTATCAATGTGCTCGGTTACTTTTCGATTTGATGAGCGATCCTAACGCCAAAGATCAGGGAATCCTCGTCAGCACTGGGATTCAATATCGGGAAACGACGTCAGAAAATCTCCGAGGCACAGCGCAATGAATCTCGTTTTCCTTCATAAAGAGACGCGAGAATACGCCTACCCCCTTTCACGAAGGGAAGTCTTTCTCAAACTCGAATGCCCGATCCCGGCAGCCTACTCCGTCAATGTCATCTATTGGAAACGATTCCGGCAAGCCACCCGCAAGAGCAAAGCGATGAGCCCCTTTATTTTAGGAGGCGAAAACCGCTATTTCGCCGCCTCGATCGGTTTCGGGGATACCATCCGCTATTTCCAATACGTTTTTGAAATCGCCATCGGAGGCAGAAAATATTATTTCTCGCCGGAGGGCGTCGGTTCCGAATTTCCTAAGAAATTCTTCGAATTCGAAGGGGTTCTTCCGGATGATGTCTTCACTTCGCCCGAGGCGTTTCAAGGCAACGTCGGCTATCACATTTTCCCAGATCGCTTCTTTGATGGAGACCCTTCCAACGACCCGGCGAGCAAGGTCTCTTGGGATGCCGAGCCAACCCGGGATAATTTCTTTGGGGGCGATCTCAAAGGCATCGAAGAAAAGGTTCCCTATCTCAAAGATTTGGGAGTGAATACCCTTTTCCTCACCCCAATCTTCGAAGCCAAATCAAATCACAAATATGACACCGTCGATTATTTCAAGATCGACCCTTCTTTCGGCACGATTGATGATTTCCATCAATTCGTCCAAACCCTTCATCAAAATGGAATGAAACTCGTGCTTGATGGGGTCTTCAATCACATCGGTTTCTATTCAAGGCAATTCCAGGACGCTCTGAAATTCGGGAAGAAATCCCCCTTCTGGAATTGGTTTTTCATCCAAGGCGAGAGAATCGATACCGAAAAGGTAAATTACGAATGTGTGGGCGACTACAAATGGATGCCCAAACTCAATACCTCGAACCCCAATACGCAGGATTATCTCGTTTCAGTCGCACTCTATTGGCTCTTGCAGGGAGCGGATGGCTGGCGGCTCGACGTCGGCGACGAACTCGCGGCCTCCTTCCGGAGAAAGCTCCGGCAGGAGATCAAGCGCGGCTATCCGAACGCCCTGATCCTGGCCGAGACGTGGCACGACGGCGAGGACCTTCTGAGAGGAGACCAAGCCGACACCTTGATGAACTACCGTCTCCGCGACGCCCTCATCGGCCTCATCGCGGCGAAGGAAATAGACAAAACGGGCTTCGAAGATCGGATCAGCGCCCTTTATTTCGATTACCAAAAAGCATCCCATGGCGTGCTCTACAACCTGATTGACAGTCATGACACCGAGCGGTTTTTAACCACCGTCCATGGCGATAAGCGGCTCCTCAAACTCGCCGCGGCATTCCAGTTTCTCCTTCCGGGGATGCCCGTCGTGTTCTACGGGGACGAGATCGGCATGGACGGCGGCAACGATCCCTCGTGCCGGGCCGGGATGAAATGGGGTTCCATCGACCGGGACCTGCTCTCATTCTATAAGAACCTGGCCTGCCTTAAAAACGGCCACGAAGCCCTCAAGACAGGCGACTTCGCCTTCGTAAAGACCTCAGGAAAGACGATCGCCTTCCTCCGCAAGAGCGAGAAGGAGACGGTCCTCGTCGCCATCAACCCCAGCGCGGAAAATGAGATGGTCACGATCGCAACGGCCGACGAGACGGTCCTCAAAAAGGCCGGCCCCTTGTCGCTTGAGGTCGCCCCTTTCGGCTACCGAGCGGAGATCCTATCAGACATCGGTTAATCCGCCTTTTGCCAAGAACGGCGCCATTCGCGGCAAAAGACGACATTAATAAAACAAAAAGAAAGGAAGTACAGAAGATGAAAAAGTTTATGAAAGTCCTTCTCCCCAGCGCGATCGCGGTGATTTGCTGCGCCGCTTGCGCGAAAACGGGCGGGTCGGACAAAGTCAAAATCGAATTCTGGCACAACTACGCGGCTGACACGGGACAGGTCGACACCCTCAACACCCTGATCGGGGAGTTTGAGAAGGAAAACCCCAACGTCACGGTCAACCCGGTGTACCAAGAGTGGTCTGCTTTGCAGAAGGGGGTCACTCTTGGCGCTAGCTCCGGGGTCCTCCCTGATGTCCTTCGCGGCGACATTGCTTTCGTTCCGCAGTTCCAAAATCTGAACGTGCTTGAGGAGGTTGGCGCGTACACGGACTACGCTGAGGTGGCAGGAAAGGTTTTGAAGCAACCCAACTCGTCGAACCTCATGAACGGAAAGTATTACGGAATCGCCTGCAACACGAACACCAAGGTCTTATTTTACAACAAAACAATCCTTGATGCACACAGCGTCAAGGCCCCTGAAACCCTCGATGGTCTCTGGAGCGCCGCTGGCGCGGTGAGCGGAAACGGCGTCACCGGCTACGTCGAGCCGTGGACGGGCGTCTGGAATGTCGGCCCCTACATCTGGAGTGAGGGCGGCGACATCCTCTCGAGCGACAACAAGACGGCGAATGGCTATCTTAACGGCGCGGTGAGCGTCGCGGTCATCACCAAGCTTCATGATATGTATGCGGCCGGAAGTTTAACCGGCAGTTCGATGAATAACTCGGTTTTAGGCGACACCGATGGCTGGGCCCAAGGCAAATACGCTTTTGAGCTCGACGGACCGTGGCGGGCTTCTTCTTGCGAGGCGGCCAAGATTGACTATGGCGCGATGCCGCTTCCCGCTGGCAAGGCCGGATCCGTTTCCGTCCTCGGCGGCGAGAACCTGATGCTCTTCAAACATTCTTCGGACGCCAAAAAGAAGGCGGCGTGGGCTTTCACCAAATTCATGGTGGGCGAGCACGCGCAGGTCGAGATGGCCAAACACGGCCAGATGCCGGTCAACACCGGCGCTCTGACGGATGCGGATACCCTCAATGCCATGCCATTGCTCCCCGTCTTCATCAAAGCGCTCTCCACCGCTCGGGCGAGACCGGTCATCCCGCAATGGTCGAAAGTCGAAGATGTCATCGCGAGCAAAGTGGCTGAGGCGATCACCGGCGCAACGCCAGTCAAGACCGCTTTGGACGACGCCATCACGCAGATTGACGCCCTGCTTGCGAAATAAACGTTTCTCCTCATCATCTTAAGGAAAAGGGGAGGCCATTCCTAAGGCCTCCCCCTCCCTTTTCGAAAGGATCATCAAAGAATGCTAAGCAAAAAGATCATGACATTCCGAAAGAAGTTCGACTGGCGGACCCTCGTCATCTTTTTGCCTGGCTTTCTTTTCCTCGCCCTCTTCACGTTCTACCCCATCATCAAAACCGCGGTGATGAGCTTCGCGGACTGGCACATCGGCCAGGATCAATCCTCGCCTTGGGTCGGCTGGCAGAATTACATCAACGTTTTCAAGGATCCCATCGCCAAAATCGCCCTCGAAAACACCTTCTTTTATCTCATCATCACGGTTCCGGGTCAGATCATCATCGGCCTGGCAGTCGCCCTGCTTCTCAACAAGATCACCAAGGGCTCGGTCTTCCTCCGGTTGGTTTATTACCTTCCGGTCGTCACATCCTGGGTTGTGGTCGCCCTTTTGTTCCGTTACATCTTCAACACCGACGGTCTCTTCAACTATCTTTTGACCGATGTCTTTCATTTCACGAGCGAAAAGGTCGCCTGGCTATCGACCCGCTATCGGGCGTTATTCGCCGCCACCCTCCTCGGAATTTGGAAGGGAGTTGGCTGGAATATGGTGATGTTCCTCGCCGCTCTTCAGGCCGTTCCGAAGGACTATTACGAAGCCGCCTCCGTCGATGGGGCGAACGCCTGGCAAAAATTGATCCATATCACCCTCCCCTCCATTCGGGGAACGATGGTTTTCGCCCTTGTCATGCTGACGATCGGAGCCTTCAACACCTACACCCCGATCGCCATTCTGACCGGAGGGAACCCCTACCATCAAACCGAAGTCGTGCTGACCTGGATGAACTTCCAAGCTTTCTCAGGGCTGGAAATGGGCTACACGGCGGCTTTATCCATGATTCTGACTTTGATGATCATGATCATCACCCTTGCCATGATCCGGGTGATCGGCAGAAAGGAAAAATAGCATGAGAATGACGAAGCGTCGGCAAAATCAGGCTGATCCAGGAAAAATAACGAGCTATATCCTTCTTTCTTTGGGCTTGCTTTTCGTGATTGTGCCCATGTATTACATGATCATTTCCTCATTCAAAGACAACGCCTCCACTTTCGCTTATCCTCCCGTGATTTTTCCCCGTTTGGGCGAATTTACGATCGCCAATTTTGCCTACGTCCTCTCTCGGACGCCTTTCTTCACGTATTTGGGGAACACCATCTTCGTTGCGACAATGACCGTTCTTATTTCGACGGTAGTCTCTTCGACTTTGGCTTATGCTTTCGCCCGACTCTACATTCCGGGCAAAAACATCATCTTCTGGATGGTGCTCGCCGTCATGATGGTGCCGGGATTGGCCTTGATCGTCCCTCAATTCGAATTGGCGGTCCGCTTTCATCTCGTCAATAACCTTTGGGGCGTCATCCTTTTCTACGCGGCTTGGGTCACGCCTTTCTCTACTTTCTTGCTCAAAGGCTATATCGAGGACAATATCCCAAAAGAACTCGATGAATCAATTTTCATCGATGGCGGCAGCATTTTCACCGTCTATCGCGCCATTATCATCCCTTTGACCTCGCCGGCGATTGCGAGCACCGCCATCTTCAATTTCTTGTTCCCTTTCGAAGAGCTCGGTTGGTCCACCGCCATTCTAAAAAGCGACGGCATCCGGACCCTCCCCGTGGCCATAACGATGTTCTTCCAAGCCCACGGGCAAACCGATTGGGGCTATGTCTTCGCGATGTCCGTTATGTCGGTTCTCCCGGTTTTACTCGTCTATATTTTGCTTCAACGCTATTTCGTTTCGGGACTCACGAGCGGAGCAATTAAAAGCTGATTGTTTTAGCCAACGATCGAAACGATATTGCCACGTCCGGTCTTTTTGGCCGCATGGATCGCTTCGTTCGCGGCTTTTAGGGCGAGGGCGAAGCTTTGGTAATTGCCTTGATAAAGGCCATAGCCGATGCAGCAGGAAAGGAGGATCTGATCGCCTTCCGCGGAATGAAGATCCAAGCCTTCGACGCCTTTTTGGATCTTGGCGAAATAAGCCTTGGCCGCTTCGGGATCCTTCACGGGCAAGGTGAAGAGGAACTCATCGCCGCCATAGCGGAAGATCCGGAGATCCGGAGCGAGGAAGTTCTTGAAGAACTGCCCGCCCAAACGGAGGGCGTTATCCCCGACTTGATAGCCATAGCCATCGTTGATGAACTTGAGGTGGTCGTAATCGAGGAGCGCCAAGGCGAAATAGGCTTCCTTCTTCGCCAAAAGCGGGAAGCGCTTCTTTTCTTTTTCGAGGGCGCGCCTATTCGGGATGCCCGTCAAGGCGTCCGTGTCGCTTTCTTCTTGGAAATGGCGGGCCATCTTCTGGGCCTTTTGATAGGCGTTCGTGAGGCGGACGAGGTCGAAATGCAGCTTCGTGATCTCCTCGAAGTCCTCGTTATAGCCCTCGTTTTGCTCCTCATAGAGGCGGGCGAGTTCGGCATAATGCTTCCCCGCTTCCAAGGCATCGCCTTTCTCTTCGGCCAAGCTCGCTTTGCTCTTGGCCAAGAAGATCCCGGTCGCGAGCGAAGGCGCGCTCGCTTGGATTTTTTCGATCTGGGCGAGGTAAAGGGCGGCGTCCTCTTTGAGGCCGTTCTTCCTCAAGAGGTCGTAAAGGTAGATGTCCTCATCGAGGACATAGTTGTAATAATCCGGCGTGTTTTGATAGGGATTCGCCAGGAATTTCTGGGCGATCCCATGAAAGTCGACGGCCTGATGGAGCGCCAAGTCGATCTCGCCCTCGCAAAGGGGAAGGAAGTCCTCGAAAAACGGCGGGACCGGCACCTCTTTCGCCATCTTTTTGACCTCGAGCATCGCTTCCTTGGCTTCGGGGTAGAGGCCGAGACTCGCCAAAGTCCCGCTCCGGTGATAGAGAATGCTCAATTTGCTCGGGGGATTCGATGACTTGTCGACATAGGCCAGCGCTTTGTCCAAATAGAGGAGGCAGCGCTCATCCTCTTTGAGCTCGTGATAAGGGGCCGAGAGGTTGCTGTAGATTTCCGAATACTTTTCGACGCACTTCTTCTCTTCGGCCAAGGAAAGGGCCTGCTGGCCGTAATACACCGAAAGATGGTACCGTTTCTTGTAGAACTGGATCGTCCCGAGAAGGCCGAAGCAATCGATGTAGAGCGGCAAGAAAGGATATTTCTCGTACTCGAAGATGAAGCTCTTGATAACTTTCTCCGCCTCGAGGTAATGGGCAGTGTAGGATTACCCAACCGCGTAGGAGAAAAGGGCGCTATGGCGGGTTGAAACGTTCTTGATCGACTTGTCTTCGCCCACCTCTTTCGCGTAAGCGTAGGCCTCAGCCGGCGCAGTTTGGCCTCGAAGAGCGAACTCTTTGCTGAACTCCTCAGGGGTTAATTTCGTATTCACGTCCTTCATTGTAACTTCTTCGCTCGGATTCGTCATTGCTCATTTGCTTTCCCGATCCCCGAAAAGCCATAAAAAGAGGGAAAAACGGTCATCGTCCGTTTCAAGGTAAAAAAAAGAACGCTTTTTGCGAGGGTCAATGCGAAAAGAAGGAATCCTTAACGGAAGGTGGCCGAAATCTGAAAAACCTCGTGGCCTTGGGAGGAACCCGCCAAATAGGCTTTCCCGTCTTTTTGGGCGATCCCGAGCGAAAGGAGCTCCCCTTCTTTCGCCTCTTCTTTGAAGGCGAGGGTCAAAGACGAAAGCGCCGCGCGCTTGAGCGTTTCGGAAAAGAGGTCGACGAACCAGTCGGCGTAACGGGTGTTGGTCATGTGCCCGTTGAGATCGAGCTCGGAATAGCGGACCTCCCGGGTCAGGGTCTTTTGAATGGGAAGCGGCTGGACGATCGGGAGGATCTCGTTTTCTTTTTGAAACGGAAAGGCCCGGATCACGATGCCGTAATCCCGGGGATTCACCGGCTTCCGGGTCTGGCGATCGATCAAGGTCCAAAGCGCCTCGGCCTCCAGATAGGTTTTGCCCAAGGGGCTCTTCAAGACGTAATAGCGCGGAAAAAGGACGTGCTCCCGTTTTTCGGGATAGGTGATGAGCCGCACGGCATCATCGTAATGGGGCAGTTCATTGATCTTTAAGGAAAGCCGGCCAATCACCCACAATAAGCCTTTGTCGAGTGTCTTCTCCCGCCCCATATGGAGCCGGGTGGTGTCGGCGATCGAAACCTCTTCGATCGACCGCAAAAGGGCGGAGAGTTTCACCCGTCTTTCCGCGTCGCAATCGGAGGCGAGAAGTCGCCAAGGGAGAACGAACATGGCTAGGCCGCCTTCGCCTCGATGTAGCGGACCACATCGCCCATCGTGACGAAGCGGTTCATCTGCCGTTCGGAGATCGTGATGTGATAAAGCGCCTCGAGCTTCGAGATGATGAGGACGAAGCCCATCGAATCGATGCCGGTTTCGGTATTGATCACGGTGTCCATCGTCAAGGGTTTGTCCGCCAATTCCGGCAGGTAATCCCGGATCATTTTTTCCAAAGTGTCAAATATCTCTTTTTCTTCCATGGTTTTTACGCTTTCTCCTCATTCAAACGATAACGGATGATCTTCCCGGTCCGGGTTCGCGGAAGCGGGGTTGGCGAGACGACGATCGAACGGATTTTGGTGTAAAGTTCGCTCGCCGAATTGAACTGGGCCACCGCTTGGTCCACGAGCGCCCGCAATTCCGGCTTCGGGAGATAGGCCTTGAGGGTCAATTCCCCGTTTTGAGCGTAGAGCGCGAGATCGAGATAGGTGCCGATCGCTTGAAGGAGCTTATTCTCGCCGAGGGCGCAATCGAACTTGGTGCCATTCGTCAGGACGGCGATGTCATCGACCCGCCCTAAGATATGAAGATTGCCCTCCGGATCGAGGAAGCCCCGATCCTCGGTCTTGAGCCAGCCATCCTTCACAACCTCCTCGGTCGCTTTCTCATTCTGATAATAGCCTTTCATCAGACCGGAGGAATGAATCGAGATCGTCCCGTCTTTCTCGACTCGGAACTCGTCTTCGGGACAGGGGCTCATCGCGAAGGGCTCATCGCTGTCGACCGAGATCGCGACGCCGGAAGACGTCTCGGTGAGGCCATAGCCAAAGGCCACCTTGATCCCGAGCGAACGATAGGCGGAAATGAAGGCGAGGCTCAACGGGCCCGCCCCGACCAGAACGCTCTTGAGCTCGGAATTGACCACCTTCTGGGAAAGAAGGAACGCCGCCAAGCTCGGGATGAGGGGCAAGATCGTCGGATGAAAGAAGAGGACATCGCTCGCCACGTTCTTCAGGCCATTGCTGAAGGCGATCGAGCCATGGTAGCAAAGAGGCCAGAGGAACGCGCAGACGAAGCCGAAGACATGGCTCAAAGGAAGACAGGAGAAAACAATATCCTGGTCGCTACAAGGAAAGCGGGATTGGCCGTTATAACTCGAATCAAGGAGCGAGGCGGAAGTGAGCACCACCGCCTTCGGCGACCCCGAAGTTCCGGAGGTGAAGAAAAGCAAATCGCCCTCCCCTTTATTTTTTGAGCGCTTTACCGGCTTCAAATGTTTCCGAATGCCATCGATTTCCTCTTTTTCAAAGGAGCCATCCGCGAGGAGTTCCTGGCTGTCGGAGAAGGAAACCATAAGTCCGATTCTCTCCACGCTCTCCATCGGGTCGATGATCAAAACCTGCTTGCCCGAAATGACCGCCGCAAAGATCTCCGCAACGAGCTCAGGCGACTTCTCGCCCACGATCGCCACGCTTGAAAACTCCGACCGGCGCATCGCTTTTTCTTTTTCATGGACCAACTCGGCCCATTCTTTGCCACCGCAAAAGGCGAGCTGCCCGTCCTTCTGATAACGGAAAAGATCACTTTTGTCTTCGGCTTCCAAGGCGGAAACCAGCTCCGAAAAACGAGTGTATTTCTGTGGGATATTCATCCCTTTAAATATAGAGGGAAATGCCCGCATTAACAAGACTAAGCGGCAAACGCAATCCTTCTTCCAAGTTCTTCTTAACGGTTTATAATGACACTGTTCGTTTTTTATAAGGAGGCCATTCATGGCAAATAGCGAAGCGAAAGCCGCTAAAGTTTCGAAAGACGTCCGTATTGCGATCATCGGCGGAGGCCCGGCGGGCTTATCCGCGGCGATGTATCTTGAGAAGAAGGGATACACCAATTACGTCATTTACGAAAAGAGCGATCATGTCGGTGGCAAATGCCACTCGCCCGTTCATGAAGGCAAGCGCTTCGAAGAAGGCGCCATCATGGGCGTTCCTTCCTATTATGCCGTTCACGATATCGAAGAGTTCGCAGGCGTGAGTCACGCCGACGGACCGAAGCTCAACCGTGATTTCAAAAACCTCAAAGGCGAAATCGTCGAACCGTTCAGCCCCAAGAAGTTCTGGAGACTGCCGCACCTTCTGAAGTTAAAGAAGCAGGTCAAGCGCTTTGGCGAGCTCCTGGAAACCAAATACAAGGGCTATGACGTCAATGGCCACCGCGGCGTTGCCGAGGGCAAATACGTCGGCGATGATGCCACTCCGGCGAGAAATCATATCGAAGGCGAGAACCCGAACCTCAAGGATCTTTGCCTCCCGTTCGATCAATTCTGCAAACTCAACAAAGTCCCGCTTGTCCAGGAAGTCTGGATGGGGCCTTTCACCTCGTTCGGCTATGGCTTCTTCGATGAGATCCCGGCCGCTTACGTCTTGAAGTACCTTGATTTCCAGACCTGCATGAACTTCGTGAAGTGCAACCTTTGGACCTGGAAAGAGGGCACCCAGTCGATCTATGAAGCCCTCGATAAGAAGCTTCAGCATCCGGCCCTCCTCAATAGCGAGATCAGCAAAGTGGTCCGCACCGAGAAGAACGTCACGATCACGGTCAACGGCAAAGAAGAGGTCTTCGATCGCCTGATCGTCACCGCGCCGCTTCAGTATTTCCCGGAATACGCCGATGCCACTCCCGTCGAGAAAGAGCTTTTCAGCAAGATCGACTTCGAGCGTTACGACGTTCTGGCTCTCACGATGAAGCCGGGCCAATATCCAGCCAATTCTTACTACATTCTCCAGAACATGGTTCCGAGCCGCTTAGGCCACTTGATGGTCTATTACCGCCGCTGGAAGGACGAGCCGAACATGCCGATCACCACTTACGCTCTCCGCAACCACGAAGGCATGAAAGAAGTGCCGTATGAGGATTGCAAGAAGATGGTGCTTGAAGACATCGTCACCTACAAGAATGCCTACGACAAGATGTTCGATGAGCATTCCTGGTATTACTTCCCGCACGTCTATTCGAAAGACTATGCCGCGGGCTGGTACGACAAAGTCGAAGCGATGCAAGGCGAGCGCTGCACTTACTACGCCGGCGAAATCATGTCGTTTGGCGATATGGATGAGACCTGCGAGTACTCCCGTGAATTGGTAGGCCGGTTCTTCTGATATGGCCTTCTACAAAGATCATTACGATGCCATCGTTGTTGGGGGCGCCCTCTCGGGCATGGCATGCGCTTTAACCTTGGCGAAAAAAGGCAAAAGCGTCCTCATTCTCGAACGTCATAATCTTCCCGGCGGCATCGCCACTTCCTTCGTCCGCGGCGGCGTCGAAATGGAGGCCACCCTCCACGAGATGATGTCGATCGGCCCGGAAGATCAGCCATTGAAGATTCGGGTTTTCTTCGACGAAATGGGCGTGAAGATCCATTGGCTCAGGGTGCCGGAGGCCTATCGCATTTCGGCCCCTTCCGAGAAGATCGATATCACCCTCCACGCCGGAATCGAGACGATGGCGAAAGAGATCGACGCCAAGTATCCGGGCACCTACGCGGAAGTGAAGCGCCTGATGGGTCTCTGCGCGACCGTCTACGCCTCGGTCAACGTTTTATCGGTCCATCCGATGAGCAAGCCGATGATGCTCCTCAAGCACAACGCTTTCGTCCGGACCTGCGGCTATTCGGCCAAAGAGGTCATGGATACTTTCAAACTTCCGAAAGAAGTGAAGGATATCCTCTCGGCCTATTGGATTTACGTCGGCAATAAGATCTCCGATCTGCCGTTTACGGTCTATGCCGTCCTCATGGCCGACTACTTCGAGGGCGGGAGCTACGTTTGCGAGCACTTCTCCTTCGAGATGGCGATGGCGATGGCGAAACGATGCGAAGAGCTCGGCGTCCAGACGGAATACCGTCAGGAAGTCAGCAAGATCTTGGTCAAAAACGGCCATGTTTACGGAGTCCGGACGAAGAGGGGCGATGAGATCCACGCGGATTACGTCTCCTGCTCGGCCTATCCCAACACCTGCTATGCCAAGATGATCGAGCCGGAGAGCGAAGTCCCGGCCGCGGCGATCCGTTCGGTGAACGCCCGCAAGGAATCGGTCAGCTGCTTCTCCGTCGTCCTGCTTTTGGACCAAGCGCCGGAAAAGCTCAACATTCGCGATTATTCGGTCTTCACTTGCGATGGGGATATGGACCTTGAGAAGATCTATGACCAGCTCAAGACGAAGGGCCCCTACGACTATCTGACGACCATCTGCCTCAACTACGCCAATCCGAAGGGCGTGCCGGAAGGGATGACTTCCCTTTCGATCACCACTCTGCCCCTTCCCGCAGGCTATCTCGACGTCAAAGCCGACGATTATTTCGCCCTCAAGCGGAAGATTGCCCGTGAGATGATCGAGAGCATCTCGAAGAAGCTCGGCGTGAACCTCTTCGACCACATCGTCGAAGTCGAGGTCGAAACCCCGATGACGATCGCCCACTACACCTCGGACTACCGGGGTGGCATCTATGGCTATTCCCATTCGATGGACGACCACATCGTGGCCCGTCTCCAGATGAGCGAGAGCGAGAATTACATCAAAGGCTTGGCCTTCTCCGGCGCCCATGCGATTTCGGGCGATGGGATGGCCCCGGTCATCACCAACGGCCGCAAAGCCGCGAAGACCCTGCTCGACATGATGGAAGAGGAGGGCAAGTAAAATGAAAGTCAAATCGTTTTTAACCGATGTCGGCGGCGCGGATCGCGTGACCAAACGCCGGGAGACGCTCTTTAAGGACGCCAGTCCCAAAGAGGATTTCTCCGACCCGATCAACGCGGTGGCGAAAGAGCTCCATCCCGATCCCTTCGAAGTCAAAGTGAGCAAGGCCGAGGACGTCTCCCCGACCGCGCGCAAATACACGTTCGTCCCGACGAAGGGCGTTCTTCCGCCTTTCCAAGCGGGCCAATACGTTTCGCTCCGCTTCCAAATCGGCAAGACCCTCACCTGCCGCCCCTATTCGATTTGCTCGGCGCCTTTCCAAGCCCGGGGCAAAGATCCCTTCTTTGAGATCACGGTCCGCAATGGCCGGGCCGATGGCTACGTCGCGAACTACATCTACTCTTCCTTGAAAGAAGGGATGACCTTGATCGCCTCGATGCCTTTGGGCCATTTCTACGTCGAGCCGCTTCGCGATAGCCAAAATATCGTGGGCTTGGCCGGTGGCTCGGGCATCACGCCGTTCTACAGCATGGCCCAAGAGATCGCCCACGGCACCCTTGATGCCGATCTGACGATCCTTTATGGCTCGGTTTCGACCAAGGACATCATCCTCAACAAGGAGCTCTCGGCGATCAAATCCCCGCGGGTCCACTTCGTGAACGTGATCTCGGGCGAGCCGGATTATCAAGGCGAAAAAGGCTTCATCAACCGCGACCTCATCAAGAAGTACTCGAAAGGCGATACGACTTACTTCGTCTGCGGGCCGCTTCCGATGTATCAGTTCGTGGCGAAAGAGCTGGCTGCGTTAAATATTCCGTTACGCCGGATCCGGATGGAGGTCTTCGGCGCGCCGAAAGACATCTCGAAGGCGGAAGGCTATCCGCTCGAAATGCTCGATAAGACGTTCCATCTGACCGTCGTCCGCGGCATCCAGAAGGATGTGATCGATTGCCTCGCGAAAGAGCCGCTTGCCGTGGCGCTCGAACGAGCGGGGATCACCTTCCTCACCAATTGCCGGAGCGGCGAATGCGGTTTCTGCCGGAGCGAGCTTCTCGCGGGCAATGTCTTCGTCCCGAAAGTGGGCGATGGCCGGAGAGCGGCCGACATCGAGGCGGGCTATGTCCACCCCTGTGCCACCTATCCTCTGAGCGACGTGACGCTCAAGATTCCGCTCTATTAATTCTTCTTTGAGAGCAAAGGCTTCCGGGCTTCGGTTCGAAAGCCTTTTTCTTTCATTCCTATCATTGACATATCGTAAAGTTAAATCTATAGTGTTTTTGGACTTTTTTATGAACAACACATCAAATCATTCGCTTTTGAACGTCCGGGAAAAACAGCACGCCGCCACCCGGGATAAAATCCTCAAAGTTTCCTGGGATCTTTTGCTCCGGAATGGCTTTGAGAACGTCACGATGGACGCGATCGCCCGCGAAAGCGGCTGCTCCCGCCAAAGGGTCTATGCCTATTTCCAAGGGTTAGACGAGATCATCTACCGGCTCCAAATCGAGAATATGCGTTCCTCACTCACGGCCTTTTCAAGCGCCATCCAAAGCCAGGATCCTTCGCCTTCCGCCCGACTCCAAGAACTCGTCGAACGGACTTTCGCCTATCAGAAAGAGCATCCGGAAAGCAGCCTTTTCACGTCTTACTTCGATCACTATTTCTCCCACCGCCCTTCCAAAGCGGCTTGGCGTGAGGAATATCTTTCGCTTTTCCACGATGAGGCCTTTGGGCGGGAGGTCCCCTGGCTCATCAAGGAAGGGATCGCCCTCGGCGAATTCCGAAGCGACATCTCGATCGAGGAAGCTTCGAACTTCTGGAGCACGATGAACCAATCCTTGGTCGAACGGCTTTCGATTTGTTCCGTGAACGGCGAAGACCACAGCGAGGCCGAGCTCGATTCGCTCCGCCGCATCTATGTGGACGCGCTCTTCCGCTACTTAAGAAAATAAGTCCAAAAAGAAGGCAAAAAGACATGAAAAAAGAGGAAACGCCGGAGCACATCGAGAAACGTCATCTTCGCGAGCAGAAAGAGCTCCTCCGCCGCAAGAAAGACTTGGCGCGGCCGCTTCCGAAACTGTACCTCTATTACCTTTTCCTTATCGTCGGCTTAGCCTACATCGTCGACGAGATTGCCTCGAATATCGCCAATCAATTCCAATCGAACATCGTCAACGATTTCTTCGTGAGCAATATGGGGATGGAATACGCCCCAGGCTTATCGCTTTATCAGACGATCGGCTTCGTGGCGTCCATTCCTCTTTTGCTTGTGATCCTCTATAAGCCTTTGGCCGACAAATGGGGCCGCAAGAGCTCGGCAATCGTCATGACTTCGGTCGCGATCGTGGCCTACGCCCTCTTCTTCACCGGGTCTTTAGTCAAGTTCCCGCCGATGGCGATGGGCTTCCTCATCGGGGCCTTCGTCGGGGCGTATTGGTCGGCCGGCGACACGATCGATTCGATCATGATCGGCGAAAGCGCCCCGACCAATCTCCGGAACTCCTGCACCACCGTCGAGGCAATCGTCTTCTTCGTGGCGGGGCTCGTTGGCGAAGGGATCGCGATGCTTTGCCAGCTCTTCACCTCGGAGCGCTACCTCGGCCTCCTCTACTTCTTACTCGTGATCCCGGGTTTAAGCGTTGCCCTCTTCCTTCTCATCAAGAACGTCGGCGAGACCAAGGGAATGAACCTCGATACGGTGACCGGCGAAGAGTGGGAGGAGCCGAAGAGTCTTCAGAAAGAAAAATGAAAAAGGAGATAAAAAACATGAAGTGGAGTGATTTCGATCTCAAGAAAGACGAGAAGCCCTTAGACCATCTCGTCGAAAACGGGGGCTTCGCCCGCGTCTTCCGCGAACTGATGGTGATCGGCGATTCGCTCTCCAGCGGCGAATTCCAATCTTTCGAGAACGGGGTGACGGGCTACCACGACTTCCCCGAGTATAGCTGGGGCCAATACCTCGCCCGGGCATCCGGCATCGCAATCGATGATTGCTCCGCCGGGGGGATGACTTCCGAATGGTGGTACAACTCCTTTGCCAATGAGAACCATTTCTGGGACAAACGGCCTCAAGGCTACATCGTGATGCTCGGGGCTAACGATCTTGGCTTGGCCCACACCCCCCTAGGCAGCATCGAAGACATCCACGTCTCGGATAGTTTCCTGAACGCCCCCACTTTCGCGGGAAATTACGCCAAAATCCTCACCAAATGCCACTATCTTCAGCCGAAAGGCTATCTTTTCTTGGCAACGATGCCTCACTTCGAAGGCTGGGAGGACATCAATTCCATCGCCGATCCCCACGCCGAATTGATCCGACAAATCGCCAAACTCTATCCCCATTGTTACGTCCTTGATTTCAACAAGTACTGCCCGATGGTCCCGAAAACGACCCTCAAAAAACTCGCGATGGATGGGCATCTTACGCCCGCCGGCTACATGCTGATGGGCGAACTCATCGGCTCCTATTTGGATTATCTCGTCCGGCAAGACCCGGAACAATTCGCCCAAGTTGGTTTCATCGGGACGCCCTATTCGAATAGCCACGCCAAAGAATAAGAATGAAAAAGGCCATGAGGCAAAAATCCTCATGGCCTTCTTTTTTTAGTGAGCGTTCGCCGAATTGCTCGTGATATAGATCCGTCTTGTGGCCCAAGCGGGGTTATCGGTGATATAGACCCGTTTATCGGCAAACGCGGGATTATCCGTCACGTAGACCCAATCATCCGCTTCGGCGCCATTTTGGGTCACGTAAACCCATTCATCGGCCTGAGCGGAATCCTGAACGATGTAAACCCACATGGCGAAAGCCTCCTTAAGGAAAACAAAATCTTAATAAAAAGAGAATAGCAGGCCCAACGCCAACGAAGCGCCAAAGGGAGGGTGAATAAAAAGAAAGGGCGTTGGGGAGCGATAAGGCCTAAAATAAGACGTTATGGAAGAAGAAACTCACCCGGAAAACGCCCCCAAGAAAAACGGGATTGATTTCACGAGCGGGCCTCTATTCAAGAAGATGGTCCTTTTCACGATTCCCCTTCTCCTTCTTTCGATCGCCCAGATGGTCTTCTATTCGATCGACCAACTGATCGTCAGCAATTTCGGGGGCGGCGAGACTTCCTTCGCGGCCGTCTCGAGCAATAACGCGATCATCAACCTTCTGATCGGCTCTTTCTCAGGCATCTCAGTCGGCGCCAACATCGTTTTGGCCCGCTACCTCGGCGAAAAGAACGAAGCGGGCGCCCAGAAAGTCGTCCAAGTCTCGCTCATTCTTTCTCTGATTATTGGCACTCTCGTCACCGTGATCGGCATTCCTTTATCCCGTTATTTTTTGATTCTCATGAGCGTTCCTTCCGCGATTCTCGATGAGGCGACGGTCTATCTCCAATGCTGCTTCGGTGGGATGCCCTTCCTCATGATTTTCAACTTCGGGGCCGCCTGCTTCCGGGCGGTCGGCGATGGGAAGCGTCCGCTTTATGTTCTCGTGATCGCCGGGGCGCTCAATATCGCCCTCAATCTTCTTTTCGTCCTCGGCTGTGGAATGAAAGAAAACGGCCAAGACGTCCTTGGGGTGGGCTTAGCCACCTTGATCTCGCAAGTGATCCAAGCCCTCTTGATCCTGATTCTTCTTTATAAGAGCAAGAACCCTTATTGCCATTTGAGCTTCAAGAACTTCCGTCTCCACAAAGAAGAAAGCCGCGCCATCCTCAAAAACGGGCTGATGGCGGGCTTTCAGTTCTTCGTCTTCTCGCTTTCGAACGTCGCGATCCAGCGGAGCGTCAACTCCTATTCGGATGCCAATGTGAGCCAACTCGTCGCGATGAATGGCAATGCCGCCGCCCTCCAGCTCGAAGGCTATATCGCGATGGCCCTCAAGGCTTTTGGGGTCGCCGTGGTCGTCATGACCGCCCAGAATTTAGGAAGCAAAAACGAAAAGAACCTCAAAAAGATCCTGTGGATGTCCTTAACGACCACCACGGTGATCTCGCTCGTCCTCAGTGGGCTTGCCGTCCTTCTTTATAAGCCTCTCGTGGGCTTATTCCTGCCGGCAAAGGCTTTCTCCTCCAATGACGATTATCTGGCGGCGCTCGAAATGGCCCACCAGCGGCTTCTTTGGATCGCCCTCTTCTATTTCCTTGATGCCTGGATGGATAACACCGCTGCCTATTTACGGGGTTTGGCCACCCTTACGCCCCGACGATCGTCACCTTCCTCAGCGTCACCGTCTATCGTTTGGTTTTCATCTTCGCGATTTGGGGGAACGTCTCCTATTTCCACACTTTGCCCTGGCTTTGGTCGACCTGGCCGATCTCCTGGGCCCTCGGGGTCATCACCTATTGGTGCTTCCTTCCGAATTGGATGAAAAAGCCTTCCGCTCCTTCCGAGAGGAAGGCCCCAAAGAAATCCCGGCCGCTTAGTCTTGTTTCGCCCGTTCTTCGAGGGCTTTCACATACGCGTCTTCATCGACGGGGATCGTGACTTCCTTTTTCGTCCAAGCGGAGAAATAGATCGCATTGAGGAGCTCCACGTCCTTTAAGCCATCCTCGAGGGTGGCGAGCTCTTTTCCTTTGCCTTCGATTTGGCTCACGAAGGCCTTTAAGCTATGGAGCTGCTGGCCATAGGTTTTATCTTCCAAGAGGTTCTTCGCCCCATAGACGTATTTCTTTTCGGTTGAGGCCACGCCGCCATAAAGCTTCGCTTCCTTATTCGCCAAGAGTTCATCTTCGTGGAAATAAGCCGTCATCGCGGTCTTTTCGATGTTGAGACGGCCTTGATCGCCGCTCACGTCAAGGAAGTTGATCCCTTTGAGGTCGTGGAGCGAAGCGGTGAAAACGAAATCGAAGTCGGGATAATGGAAGATCGCCAAAACATCGTTCTCGCCATTCACTGCGCGATTCACGGTCTTAAGATGGGCCTCCACCGAAACCGGCAAACCCAAAAGCCAAACCACGAAATCAAGCTGGTGATGGCATTGGTTGATGAGACCGCCCCCGCCTTCTTTACGATACGTGCCCCGCCACGGGTTCATCCGATAATAGGAATCGGGGGCGATACCAATCCGAAATCTCGTAACGGCCCGAACGGATCGTCCCGATTTGACTGATGAGTTCCTCCGCTTTCTTATAGACGGGATTGCTCCGTTGATTGAAGGCGACCCCCGAAACAAGGTTCGGATATTCTTGGTGAAGAAGGACGATCTTCTCCGCTTCCTTCGCCGTGACCGCTAAAGGCTTCTCCACCAATGTATGGAGAGCATGGCTCAAACAATAGTTTCCGATTTCGACGTGGCTCTGGTGTGGGGTGACAACCACCACGGCATCGAGTTTTTCTTTTGCGATCATCGCGCGGTAGTCCGAATAAGCGGGAACGCCAGGCAAATGCTCTTTCGCCCACGCTAACGCGACGGGATCATTATCGCAAATCGCAGCGAGATGAGCGTTTCTCACCCGATGGGAAAAAAGATTCTGAGCATGAATTTTGCCCATGTTGCCAATACCGATGACGGCGAATGCGAGGGATTTCATCTTTAAATCATAGGCCCAAACGCCCCCTAAGGATACGAAAAGGACATCCACTCTTTTGCACCTATCGGGTTTCCGGAAAAAAGCGTCGCTTTAAAAAGGTTTTATTTTTCGATGTCCCAATTGAGCAAGAGGCGCTTATTCACATTCGGCGAAATCGTCTGATCCGCTTTGACGGAGGCAAGGATGAAGCTTTGGGGATCGAGCAGCTCCGGATAGGATTTGATCGTCGCACTAAGGTAACTGGCATCGATCAATCCGGCATAGGAGGCCACGGTATAAAGCTTCGTCTCATCGCTCGCGGTCCCATCTTCAAGCGAGACGGCAACGAGGCGGTTGCCCTGCTTATGCCAAGGCGCATAGGTGAGTTTGAGGCCCGCCGGCGCGAGGAATTGATCTTTGACGACCCCGCTGATGATCGGTTTTTCGAGCAAGGTTTTGAGCTGCTCCCCCGTGAGCGAATAGGTCGTAATGTAATCCTTGGCCCCGACGGACTTTTCATAGAAGAGCCGCGGATCATCGCTGATGTCGCCTTTGGAGAAATAACCCATGTTCGAGCGATAATAGCCACCGCTCGCGACCACCGCGACATCCGCTTGGGTGGCTGCCTTGATCTTATCCGCCATGTAATAACTCGTTTCGAGAACGGTGAAATCCTCTTTGGCTTCGCCGATCTTGTTATACGTCGCCACGACGACGCCCGCTTTCAAAGCGGCTTGGTAAGCCGCGTCCAAAGCGTTCACGGCATCGGCGACGCTCGTGCCTTTCCCAATCGATTCCGTCGCATCCCGGATCAAATTCTTGAGCGGAAGGACCAAATCCTGATCCGCCGCGAAATCAAAGACCGGGTGATAAGACCCGCTCTTGATAAAAGGAGTCAATTGGCTATAAAGGGTATTGGCACCGGTGTAATTGACAACGCTCGGGACGCCAACCCAGCCCGTCAGAATGGCGTCTTGGCCTTCGGTGGTGCTTAGATAATCCATGACTGAGAGATCGAAGGCAAAGCGCTTGGTGTCATTCTTGACGGCCTTCGGGATATAGAAAATGCCCGAGGAGGAATAAAGAACCGGCGAGGAGACGCCTGTCGAGGAGGGATAGCCGCCAAAGCCGACGTCGAACGGGCAGTTCTCGGTCTGGGCAAGGGCGAAAATATCCGTGGCGTAATCGAGCATCGCGATATTGCCGGCGAAGAAATCCTTCCGCATCGTCGTGAGACTGGCTGAGAAACTCGAGAGCGAATGAACGCCTTCATCGAAGAGTTTCTTCGCCATCTCGAACATCGGAGTGGCGTATTCGGCGAACGTGGCCTTGCCTTGGATGAGTTTTTGATACCAGGCTAATCCCTCGGGTTTCGTGAAGAGCTCATCATAGAGCATCCCTTCGAGGTTTCGAGCCAGCTGGGTCGAATACTTGAAGCAGGAATCGAACCGGGTGATGCCGGCGGCTTTGATGGTTTTCGAAAGGGCGATGTACTCGTCGGTCGAGGTCGGATACGTCCAGCCCTTTTCCGCGAAAAGGGTTTTGTTATAGGCGATCCCTAAGGCCGAAGTCGGCAGCGGAATCCCATAGACCCGCCCATCGCTTTTGATGGAATCGAGGACGGTCGCTTGATAATTCGATAAGAAGGACTGATCGGAGATATCGGCCCCTAATGAGGGGGCGTTCCAAGAATTGGCAACCACGAAATCGTAATCGTTTTTCTCCACGATGTCCCCCACCTTATCGAGCGGGATGCCATTGCCCGCGGTGTAGTTGAAATCGTAGATGAATTGCTCCGCCGGGAATTTGGCGTTGAGCGCGGCGATGAAGGAATCCCACTTCATCGGCATCGCAAAGCCGATCCGGATGATTTCTTTGCCTTCTTGGGGCGCGTCATAGGTGACGATCTCGTTACTCTTCATCAAAGCGGCTTTCGACGAGGAAACGCTGCTGCAGCTGGTCAATAGCCCGGCGAAAACGAGAAAGGCCAAGCCCACTCTTTTCGAATAACGATGCTCTTTTCCCATAGGATTTTCCTCCCTTTTATTGAATGAATTCGTGAAGCTTATTCGCCAGTTCGACCAGATTGATCGGCTTGGCCAAGTGGGCGTTCATGCCCGCGTCCAAGAATTCTTTGATATCTTCGGCGTAGGTATTGGCCGAGAGCGCGATGATCGGGATCTTTTTCGCATCGGGGTGAGATGAGGAACGGATGGTTTTCGCCGCCTCGAGCCCATCCATCACCGGCATCCGGAGATCCATGAGGATCGCGGAATAGGTGCCGGGCGCGGACGAGGTGAAGGCCGTGACGGCCTCCTGGCCATTATTGACCGCGTGAACATCGAGGGAAAGCCGCTCTTTAAGAAGCAGGATGACAATCCGTTGGTTCGTCGCGTTGTCCTCGGCCAACAGGATTCTTTGATGATTGAAGGGAACGAGCGCGGCCACGCTGGATTTCTTCGGAAGGCTATTACCGGTCGTCTCGAGCGGAAGCGTCACGAAGAAGGAACTGCCCTTGCCCAAGGCGCTTTCGACTCGGACCGAACCGCCCATGAGCTCAGAAAGGCTCTTGACGATCGAGAGGCCAAGCCCGGTTCCGACATAGGTCGAAGTCGTGCTCGATTTCTCTTGGGTGAAAGGCGTGAACATCCGACTCTTGAATTCCTCGCTCATGCCGATGCCGGTATCGCGAACCTCGAGAGTGACTTCATCGTGTTTCCCATCCAGAACCCGCTTCGATGCGATCAAACTGACCGAGCCCCCTTCGGGCGTGAACTTCATCGCGTTCGAAAGCAAGTTCATCAAGATCTCTTTGATTTTCATCGAATCGCCCAGGTAATCGGAGCTGAAAAGATCGGTTCCTTCCAGATGGAACTGGAGCTTTTTGCCCTCGATGACGGGCTTATACATCGAGGCAATCGTCTCGAGGAGCGCGTCCATCGCGAAAGCCTCATGGACCACGCTCATCTTGCCGCTATCGATCTTCTGAAGATCGAGCATGCCATTGATGAGTTCCAAAAGATAATTCGCCGATTCGCTGGCTTTGCCGATGAATTCGTTGACCTCTTCCCGGCTATGGCGCGGATCGCTCGCCAGCTCGAGCATGCCATTGACCGCGTTGAGCGGAGTCCGGATGTCGTGGGACATTTTAGCCAAGAAAGTCGTCTGGGCTTCGACGGCCGCGGCTTTCTTATTCTCTTCCCGCTTCCGGCGCAACCCACCCATCAAAATCAAAACCATGAGGCCCGCCAAGGCCGTGATGAAAATGAAGGCGAACGTCACGGTCAAGGTCATATTGAGATAGGTTTGAGCCGCAGTGAGGGTCAAAGGAACCGCCACGACGATATAATCGCTGTCGAATTGGGTGCTTTTGATCTCGATCATCCATTGGATGCCATTGACCGTCAAAGTCGCTTCAGCCAAACCGTTTTTCATCGCCGCGCGAATCCGGCTGATCTCGCTCTCATTAACTCCGCCCTGCTCCAACACGGCGAAGAAGTTATAGCCATGGCCGACCAATTGCTCCTCTTCGGGGCTCACGAAAATCGCTCCGTCTTCCGTGATCAGATAGCCCGAGCCCGATCCGTTGAAGAGAGATCGTCATGTTCTTTCGGAATTGGGCGGCGGTGACGCCGAGCGCGAAGGCGGAATAGGATGTCCCGCCCATCGTCACGGGGTCAGCCAACTCTTCGCCAAAAAGAAGATAGCTTTCTTCCATATCGACCAAGCAATGGCTCAGGACGACCGTCCCCGCGGCGCTACTCGCCAAATTCGTCTTGAAATATTCGTCGCTGAAAGTGCACTGATTTCCGGAGCTATCATAGGTTTTCCCCGAGGTCCCGATCAAGAAATGCCGATGATCGTTGCTATCGGGATAAACCGAGGCCAAATCCGCATAGGTCTTGGGCTTGAAGGCATCAAGGAAGCGAGCAGCCTCCTGAACTTCCGACACATAAGCGTCTTGAACGCTTTCGATATTGCGGGTCAGCTGAATCGTGATTTCCGAAGTGTAGTCCTCCCGTTCCGCCTGGACCGCCTCCCGCGAACGATTGTTGTAATAAAGGAATAAAGAAAACGAAGAGACCGCGACCGCGCCAAAGAGGGCGTAGAGCACGATCCGCACGATCAGACTTTTTTATTTTTTGTCTTGTTTTGGCATAGAGGGTAAAGCAACTCAACGCAAAAACGACTTAAACTATCTTTATAGTTTAACAAAAAGGCCGACCGCTTTCCATAGAAGAGCAAAATGAATAAGGCGTTTTGGATGAAGGCAAAGAAAAAACCCGTCGCATTATTGAGACGGGTTTGATGACGTTAAATCAGTCTTTCGGAGCCATCGTCCGGATTGCGATCTTAAGAAGTTCGGCAAATTCCGGAGCGATCTTCTGGCTGGCCTTAAGGACGTCAGCATCGTTCAGTTTGCCCGATGCTTTGCCGCACGCCCAGTTGGCGATCGTGGCAATCCCAAGGGTTGGAATCCCTAAATGAGTTGAGGCGATATCCTCGATCACGGTCGACATTCCCACCGCATCCGCCCCGGCGCGTTCCGCCATCTTGATCTCGGCTTTCGTCTCATACTGGGGGCCAGTGAACTGCATATAGACGCCTTCCGCCACATTGAGTTTGGCTTTTTTGGCTTCCTTCAAAATAAGCGCCCGTTCCTCATCGTCCCACGGATCGCTCATATCCGGAAAGCGCGGGCCAAAGGAATCAATGTTCTTGCCGATTAAAGGCGAAGGAACGTTGGTTGAAATGGAATCAGAGATCAGCATCAAACTCCCGGGGCCGAAAGAGATGCCGCCGCAGGCATTGGTGATGATGAGTTTCTCGATGCCGAGAAGCTTCATAAGCCGGATCGGAAGAACCGCCTCTTCAGCCGAATAGCCTTCGTAATAGTGAAGCCGGCCCGCCATGATCACGAGCGGCACGCCTTCATAGGTTCCGAAGATATAGTGGCCTTTATGGGCAGAATTGGTCGTCAAAGGATGCTTCGGAATTTCATGGAATGAGACATCCGCCGCCACTTGAACGTCCTTGAGGAAATCATCAAGGCCGGAGCCTAAAATCAAACCGATTTTCGGAACGAAAGACGTCTTCGCTCGCACGGCCTTCGCCATCGCCTCGTAATCATTGAGTTCAAAAATCATAACCAAGGGTTTTCCTTTCTTTTTAGTTTAACCCCAATTCCGGAAGCAAAAAGGACTTTCATCGCGTCTTCTTTCGAGAATTAAGGAGTCACCCGCTCAAAAATCCCTCCCGATTCGGACAAACTGAAAAAGAGGAAGCCAACAGCCCCTTTGGCGTGCTAAAATTGTTATTACGATTCGTGGCCTCTCCACACCGTAAAGGCAATCCTCAATGGATAAAAAAGAATCCCGCAGAAGACAAAAACGAGCTTTCGCCTAGTTTTTCCGCTGCGGAAAAGGCCAAACTCCAAGAACACAAAAATAAGCAAAACGAATCGCTGATCAGCAGCATCCTTTCCACCACAAAAACCGCGATTTTCTGGAAGGACATCCATCGGCGTTTTCTTGGTGTGAACAAAGCCTTTCTCGAATACTATGGTTTCCCCGACGAAAGCGTCCTTTTGGGCAAGACCGATGAAGACATGGGTTGGCATCCGAATCCCGGGCCCTATAAAAACGATGAGGAGTTGGTTCTCGAAACGGGCATCAGCACCTACCGCGTCCCCGGAAAATGCATGGCAGAGGGCGAGCTCCGCGATATCGTCGCGAGCAAAGCCCCTTTGATCGTCGATGGCAAGATCGTCGGATTGGTGGGCAGCTTTGATGACGTCACCAAAGAAAAGCGGCAAGACGAGGAAATCCAAAAACTCAACGCGGACCTCGAAAAAACGGGTCGCGAGCCACGATCAGCTCATGAACGTCTCCGATATCGTCATCATGACAGTCTCGCTCCCCGACTACACCATCAAGGAATATAACGAGGCGATGTGCGAATTGATCGGTCTTTCCCGGACCGAGTTCGATGGCCAATATCACGATCGGATCGAAGAATACTTCCAAGGCGCTTACCGAAAGAGCTTCGAGGTTTTTGCCACGGCGGTTCAAGAGGCAATCAAAGCCAAAAAGAAAGCCTTCACGATCACCCTTCGAATCCCAAGCGCTCGCGGTCCCCTTTGGGTCACCGGCGCTTGCTCTTTCTCCGATGTCACGCCCGGAAAAGAGCCGAGTTCCGTCATCGTCATCTACCGTGACGTCACCGATCTCATCCTATCCAAGAACAAACTCGTAGAAGCGGAAAAAGAAGCGCAGAAATTCAGCCAGATCGAAGAGCAAAACGCCCGGATGAGCCAGATGATCAACGGCGTCCCTTCCGGCCTCGGCGCTTTGAGGATTCACGAGGGCAAGCCGAGCAAGACCCTGCAGCTCAATAACTATTTCTTCGACCGGGTCGATCTCAAAGCCACCGGTGAAAACGGCCAAGTCGAGACCGAAAAGATCACCCAATGCCTTTTTCCGAAGGACCGGACGGCCTTCAAGCGCGCTTTTGCCCATCTTCTCTTTTATAAGAAGGAAATGAGTGACCAATTCCGGGTCCGCTCCAAAAAGGACGGCACCTATTTCTGGGTCACGGTCCAAGGCTCGATCGGCAAATTAGGGCCGGGCGAGGAAGTCGCCTATTTCGTTTTCACCGATATCACCGAAACCAAGAAAGCCGAAGCGAATCTCCGGGCCAGCCAGCTCTTCTATCAGGAAGCGGTTCGGGCCGCCAAACTCACGACCTGGACCTACGACCTCAAAACGCATGAAATCGTGATGAGCAAGGACCCCAAGGCGGATTCGTTCCAATGGACGAAACTCAAACGGATCGCGAACGTCCGCGATTCGATCATCGACCAAATCGAGGAAGAGGATCAGCCTGCCGTCCTCAAGATGTATGAGGAAGTTAACGCTGGCCATGACGCCAGCTCTGAATTCTGGTTCAAACCGCAAAAAGGCCGGGAACCCCGCTCCGAAAGAATCGCCTATTTGATTCAAAAAGATGAAAAAGGCAATCCGACTTACGCGATCGGCTTAGGCAAAAACATCACCGCCGAGCGCAAAGTCGAGGAACGCTATGAACGGGAGCTCGGCTACCTCCGCGACACCAATGACAATAACTTGATCGCCAAAGGCCACTACAACCTCACCAAAGACCTTGTCCTCGAATACACCACTAAAAACGATTCGCTCTTCAAGATCAAATCCAGCGCGACGTATTCGGAAGCCATCCAAGCGTTTGCCGGGCTCCCCTACACTTGGGATGAACGAAAGCAAATCGCGGATAAGCTCGACCGCAGCAATCTTTTAAAGCGTTATCAAAACGGCCAGATGACCGATAGCCTCATGTATCGGCGCCGGCTCAAAGGCCGCTCCCGGTCTGGATTTCGATAAACATCCACACCTATATGATGCCCGAGACCGGAGACGTGGAGCTTTTCAGCTATGCCTACGACGTGAGCGACAAGATGGAAAGCGAAGAGATCATGTCCCTCGTCGCCGGGGCGAATTTCGATTACATCGGCTTCATCTTCGCCGAAACCAACGAATTCGAATTCATCAAAAAGAGCAAATCCATCGTCTTCCCGGAGATCCGGGCCATCACCTCTTATAGCACCTGCTGCGATTATGTCCGAGGCAACTTCGTGAATTCCGAGGAGCGGAATCAATTCAACGAGACCGTCTCGCTCACGAACATTCTCGAGGGGCTCAAAAAGAATGAGCGCCACGTCGCGACCTACCGCCGAGAAGAGAATGGCAAGATCTCTTGCAAACAGCTCAGTTACATTTGGTTCGACAAAGCCGCTCAAATCATTTTGGTATCCGTAGCGACGTCACCGCCGCCTATGAACGCGATCAAAAGCAGCTTGCCCAAATCGAAGCGGCCAAACTCGAAGCCGTCAAAGCCAATGAAGCCAAGAGCGCCTTCCTTTCGAGCATGTCGCACGACATCAGGACCCCGCTCAATGGCGTGATCGGCTTCACCGATCTTGCCTTAAGAGAAGGCGACTCCCATAAGAAAGATGACTATCTCAAAAAGATCGATTCCTCAGGCAAACTCCTCTTGGATTTGGTCAATGATACCCTCGAACTCTCCCGGGTCGAAAGCGGCAAGAGCGTGAATGAACCCGAAGCCTCGGATCCCGAGGAAGTCATTCCTTCGGTCGTCACGGCCCTCCGTCCTTCCGCCGAGCTTAAGCGCATCAGCCTGGAAGCGGATTACACGAACTACCCGAAAGAAGCCCTCTGGTGCGATCGGCTCAAGATTCAGAAGATCGCCCTCAACCTCCTTTCGAATGCGATCAAATACACCCCCGAAGGCGGCCAGGTGAAAATCAGCTTCGAAAATGGCGTCGTGGGCGGAGTTTTAAAGCGCCTCGTCTTCATTATCGAAGACAATGGCGTTGGCGTGAGCGAGGAGTTCATGGCCAAGATGTACGAGCCTTTCAGCCAAGAAAAACGTTCGGAGGCCTCGAAGGTTCCGGGCACGGGGCTTGGCCTTGCGATCGTCAAGAAATTCGTGGCGATCCTCGGCGGGCAAATCGAGGCCGACAGCGTGATCCACCAAGGGACGCGCTTCCGGGTTTCTTTGCCGATCAGTGAAGTCAAAGAAGGCCAAATCAAGAAAGAGGAGACCGCCCTCGATCTGGCCGCCCTCAAAGGCAAGAAGATCCTCTTATGCGAAGACAATGCCCTCAATAGCGAGATCGCGGTGATGCTGCTCCAAGAAAAAGGCCTGCTCGTCCAAGTGGCCGAAGATGGCTAGATTGGTTTAGATGCCTTTAAGAATTCTGTTCCTCATACCTTCGATGCCATTTTGATGGATATGCGGATGCCCCATATGGATGGGCTCGAAGCGACCAAGGCGATCCGCGCCCTCGAAAGAGAAGACGCCAAGCAAATCCCGATCATCGCCATGACTGCGGATGCCTTCGAAGAAAGCGTCAAAGCGGCCAAAGAAGCCGGCATGGATGGCTACGTCACGAAGCCAGTGATTCCCGCCAAGCTCTTCGAAGAGCTCTCCAAGCACCTCAAATCCTGAAAAATCAGCTGTTTTCCTTAACGCGTGTAAGCGGAGTCATTCCGATTTCGTTCGTTATTCCTTTCGGGATGTGGTATGCTTCGTTGCCTCAAAAATGAAAATCACTGAAATCAATCTCTCCCAGGAACTCACCGAAGCCCTCACGGAAATGGGCTACGACGAGTTCACGGCCATCCAAGAAAAGACACTGCCACCCCTCCTTGAGGGACAGGACGTTTTAGCCGAAGCCCCGACCGGGACAGGCAAAACCGCCGCCTATTCGATCCCGATGCTCTCGAAGCTGAATTTTTCCTCTTCCGCGGTCCAAGCCCTCGTGGTCTGCCCGACCCGCGAGCTTGCGATCCAAGTGATCCAAGAGCTCACCAAATTCGGCAAGCACCTTCCCAAATTCGCTTCTTTGGCCATCTATGGCGGCCAGAAAGTCTCGACCCAATTACGGGGATTGAAGAAGAACCCCCAAGTCGTAGTCGGAACCCCAGGCCGGCTCAATGATTTGATCAGCCGCGGCGTTTTAAGCCTCGTGAAAGTCAGCTATCTTGTCCTTGATGAATGCGATGAGATGCTCGAAATGGGCTTCATCAAAGACGTCAATAAGATCATCGAGAAAGTCACCTCCCCGCACCAAACGGCCCTTTTCTCCGCGACGATCTCGCCCGAGATTCAAAAAGTCGCCGAGCGTTATCTCAAGAAAAACGTCTTCCGGGCCGAGATCAAGCGGACCCCCACTCAAGAAAACCAAATCGCCCAAAAGTATGTTTTGCTCACGGAAAACGACAAAAAAGAAGCGATCGTTGGACTCCTCACCAGCGTCTCTTTCACCCGAGCCTTCGTCTTCTGCCGAACCAAACATAAGGTCATGCAGATCGCGAAACTCCTCCAAAAGGGCACGAGCCACGCGGTTGTCTCGCTCCAAGGCAACCTCTCCCAGAATAAACGGGACAAGGCGATGGGTGCCTTCCGTAACTACGATGCCAACGTGATGGTCGCGACCGATATCGCGGCCCGCGGCATCGACGTGAATGACGTCGACCTCGTCGTCAATTACGATATCCCGGAGGAAGATGAGTTCTATCTCCATCGGATCGGCCGGACTGGCCGGGTCGATAAGAATGGCACCTCCTACACCTTCATGACGAAGGAAGAGCTGCCCCTCATTAAGAAATACGAACGGATGACCCATTGCCCAATTGAGGCATACGTCATCGACAAAGGAGACGTTATGAAGAAATACCTCGAAAACCTCGAACCGAATCTCAAAGACGACCTCACGAAAGAAAAAGAAGCGATAACGGAAGCCTGCGAAGCCCTCTCCAAAAAGGAAGGCCGCGAAGTCACCCCGATCGAACTGGCCGCGATTCTTCTCAAAGAAAAGATGGCGGATCCCGAAGAGAGCGTCCCTTACGAGAAGGATTATTCCCGAAAGCACGACGCGAGCATCGAGCGCAACAAGGAACGAAAAGTCTTCAAGATTGATCCGGCCAATCAGCGCTTCTTCATCAACGTCGGCTTCGAGGACGGGGCCAATGAGCAAACGCTCAAAGACTTCATCGTCCAATCCGTCAAGACGCTGAAACTCGCCGATTTCTCGGACATTTACCTCAAAGGAACGTTCTCGTTCTTCGAAGTTCCGAAGACCGCGAGCGATGATATCGTTACTTCCCTTGAAGGAACGAACTTCAAAGGCAAACTCGTCCACGTCGAGAAGACCGAACGCCCGGAAGCGGGCGCTGAGAAAAAGCCCTATAAGAGCTATGGCCATTCCGAAGAGCATGGTGGCTATCCTAAGAGCTACCACCACGACGAGCATGAGGGCGGCTATCATTCGGAGCATCATGAGGACTACCATTTGGATAGCCACCACAGCTTCCACAAAGGCTATCACGATAAGCGTCATTAAGGATTAAGCGGGGTTCGCCCCGCTTTTTCTTTTCGTAAAGGAAAGCGTATCATTCCTTTTACAGGGGCAAGGAGATCAAAAAATGAGTTGGAGAGAGCTTGCCCGCGGAGAAGAAGCCTTAGCGATTGCCTACGTTTCAAAAGAGCCGGAAATCAACCTTTTCATCAGCGGCGATTTACGGAGTTTTGGAATTGATGGGAAGCACGTCCGGGTAAGGATTTACGAAAAGGAAGGCGCTTTGGCGGGGATTTTGCTCCGCTACATGGACCGCAATTACGTTTTCTATACGGCGGAAAAAGACTTCCCCTTCCAAGATATCGCCGATTTGATCAAAAGCGAAAACCCGACCCTCGAAGGCGTTTGCCTCTCGGGCAAAGCCGAAATCATCGCCCCCGTCCAGCCGTTCTTAAAACCCTTAACTCTCGAGAACACGATGATGGCGCGGGCCAATGCGGCTAGCTTCAAGAAAGTCAGCGCCGCGACTTATGCCGGCCTCCGCCCATTAGGGAGCAAAGAGGATTTCGAAGCCCTCGAAGAACTCCAAAGCACGATTCAGGAATTCTCTTCGTCCAAACGCTCACGCCAAGAGGTCGTCGATGGCTTTTTGGCGGCCCATCACCGGGGTGCTTTGGCCTATGGGGTCTACGTGAATGGGCTCCTCGTCTCAGCCGCTTCGACCACCGCCGATACCAAAGAATCCTCGATGCTCGTCGGGGTGTGCACCCGGGAAGGCTATCGGAACAAGGGCTATGCCTCGCTCGTCGTGAGCCAGCTCCTCAAAGCATGCTTCGCCCGGGGCGAAAGTTTCGTCTGCCTCTTTTATGACAATCCTTTGGCCGGGAAGATCTACCATTTCTTCGGCTTCAAGGACATCGCCCCTTACGCGATGCTCCACTAAACAAAAAAGGCAGGAATTCCTGCCTTTTTTTCATCGTTTGAGCCGCTTAGTTCTTCTTGCGGAGAACCCGGTTATACCCCTTGCCCTCTTTGAGGCAGCGGTTGACCCGGGCCAAAGTCGCGGAGGAGATTTTGGTTTCCTTCGTGACGTCTTGATACGTCTCTCCGGCGATCAGAAGCTTCGCCGCATGGAGGCGGGACGAGAGCGAATTGAGTTCTTCGACGGTTAATAGATCATCCAAAAAATAACGGCAATCCTCGACGTTATCGATGCTGACGAGGGCTTCATAGAGCTCCGTGAGCTCTTGTTTCTTGGTCTTCGGATCCTCTTTCATCGTTTTCCTCTTTCTGACTTTCGGAAAGGAAGGCTCTGAGCTCCTCGCTTTTCGGGCTAAGGAGAATCGAGCGGTTTCCTTCTTCTTTTATCATACCATCTTCGAGGAAAACGATGCGATCCCCTACCGCTTGGGCGAAGGCGATCTCGTGGGTGACGACGATCAGGGTATGGCCTTTCTTTTTAAGATCAAGGAGGAGCGAGGCCACCTGATTCTTGAGCCGGGGATCGAGCGCGGAGGTCGGCTCATCGAAGCAAAGAATCTCGGGTTCAAGAGCCAAAGCTCTCGCCAGGGCGACCCGTTGGGCCTCGCCTCCGCTCAAAGAATAGGGATAATCCTTCTCTTTGGACGAAAGGTGGAATTCCTCAAGAAGATCCTTCGCCTTCTTTTCGTCGATGGTCTGGCTCTTCTTCCACTCGGAACGAAACGCCTTCGTTCTTTGAAAGAAAGGAAGCGAGCTCAAAGAGGCTTTGAGCGCTTTTTTGCGTTTTAGCCGCAAGGGCAAAAGAACGTTTTCAAGAACATTATGCTGAGGAAATAAGCCAAAACCTTGGAAGACCAAGCCGAAATGGGAACGCTTATTGGCCTTTTCTTCGGAGGTGAGTTTCTCGGGGGCGGAATAAAGCGATTGGCCCTTGAGGGCAATCTCCCCCGCATCGGGGGTTTCAAGGAAACAGAGGATTCGAAGCAACGTCGTTTTTCCGCTGCCCGAATCGCCGATGATGACCAAACTCTCGCCTTTTTCCACGCTTAAAGACACCGAAGAAAGAACGGCGGTTCCTTTAAAGCTCTTCGACAGATTTTTTGCTTCGAGATACGCCATATCTCAGGCCTCGAAAAAGTCCAAAGACTTTTCGGTTTTATTGAGCAGCAGGGAGAGAATCCCGTTGAATAAAAGATAAAAGGCGCCCGTATAGAAAAGAACCCAGATGATCGCATAAGTCGCCACGATCTTCTGCGCGGTCATGAGGACCTCGCTGATCGCGATGACCCGGGCGAGGGCCGTATCCTTCACGAGCGAGATTGTCTCGTTCGATAACGGCGGGAGGATCTTTTTGAGAATCGGCAAAAAGAGGACATGGCGGAACGTCTCGCCCCGGGAGAAGCCCAACATCAAGGCCGCGTCTTTCTGTAACGGAGCGACGCTTTCGTAGCCAGAGCGGAAAATCTCGGAGAAATAGATGCCATAGTTGATGCTGAGGGCGACAAGAGCGGCCACGAACCGGTTGGTCGATTGCCATTGGAATAAGAGGCCTGGCACGTAGAAAATCACGATGATCTGAAGCATTAAAGGCGTTCCTCGGATCACCCAGACGAAGCCTTTCATAAAGGCGTGGAGCGCCTTGTTCTTCGAAAGGCTCATCCGGCAGAAAAGAAGTCCTAACGGAATCGAAAGGACCCAGGTCAAAACGAAAAGCAGGACCGTGATCCCAAAACCCTGCAAGAGTTCTAATGTGACTTCATTAAAAGACATCCTTCACTCCATGTAGGCAATCGGAGCGAAGATAGTGTAGCCAATCACGAGATTGCCTTTTTTAACGATGGCATCCCAGCTCGAGGTGTCTTGGATATCGCTATAAGCCGTGAAACTCGCGGGGGCGACTAAAGCATCGGTGAGACCGTACTTTTTGGCGATCGTCGAGGTCGTGCCATCGTCATAGGCGCTCTTGAGGGCCCCATTGAGTTTGCTCACGAGGGCCTCCTCGCCTTTACGCGCTCCGATTCCGTAATATTCGCTCGAGGCCTGATAGTCCGAGACCACCTTGAGGCTCTTCCCATATGAGGAGGAATCGGTGAGGTAATACCCCGCCATGACGCCATCGATGATCGCGAGATCCGACGTCCCCGAAAGCACTTCGGTCAGGGCGGTGATCTGATCCGTCACTTCGACTTTGCTCGAATTCTTGAAGGCGATGTCCGTGTCGAAGGCGTCGCTCCCGGCGCTTCCGGCTTCGACCGCGACCTTATAAGAAGCGGAGCCATCGATCGTGCCAAAGGCGTTCTTCGCCACCACGACTTGCTTGTTTTCAAGATAAGGAACCGTGAAGCTGAGAGCCTCTTTCCGTTCCTCGGTGATCGTGAAGCCATTCCAGATCAAATCGATCGCCTTGCTCGAAAGCTCGATTTCTTTTTGCTCCCAAACGATCTCCTGGAACTTGGCTTCCACTCCAAGTTTCGCCGCGACAGCCTTGGCCAAGTCGGTATCAAAACCCACCAGGGTCTTGCTCTTCGTGCAACCCGTCACCCCTAACGAAAGGACGGAGGCAAAGAGGCACAACGTCAGCATTTTTTGATTTTTCATAGGATTTCCTTTTCGCTTTAGTCGGCTAAAGCAAGAGGAATTATTACTTTAGTGCGCTAAAGTGTCAAGAAGAATTGTGCCTTTCGCTCTGAAACCTCTTTCTTCAAGCCTCTTTTCCGTAAGGAAAGCCCAAAATTCCAAAAATAATCATTTACATTCCGCCCAAGGATGTTAAATTAGCAACCGTGCTGAGAACAAAACAGCACATTTCGTCCACAAAGTAGAGGCGTGGCGTTTCAAGAGTAGCGAGGCTGAGCGGAAGGAAATCCGCGATGATGCCTTAGCGAAAGGGGAATGTCACCGAAGAGTCGTCCTGGTTCCTTCAGGAGGATATCTGGGCGAGGGCATAAGATGTCTTCGACTGTCACCGGGCAAATGCCGGTGGAGAGCTATCCTTGTGTCGGTTGCGTTTTCTTTTTTCGGGCAACCTCACAAAGCGGTAGCAGAGTCTTGAGAAAGACTGCTGCCGTTTTTTCTACTTTACTGGGCCTTTCGCTAGGAGGAACACATCATGAAGCGAAATGCCTATCTTATCCCCGTTGCCCTACTGGGCATCGTGCTGGCAGGTTGTGCCGGAAATTCGAGTAATGACGATACGCTGAAGGTGGGACTCGAATGCAATTACGCCCCCTTCAATTGGACGGAGAGCTCCGCCAATGACTACACCCTTCCGATCGCCAATCACGCCGGGAGCTATGCCGATGGCTACGACATTCAGATCGCGAAGCTTCTCGCTGAGAAAACCGGCAAGAAAGTCGAGATCGTCCAGACCGTTTGGGAGTCGCTTGTCCCCGATCTCCAATCCGGGAGCATCAATTGCATCATCGCCGGCATGACCGACACGGAAGAGCGCGAGAAATCGATTGATTTCACCAATGAGTACTATCGCTCCGAATTGGTGCTCGTCACCAAGAAGGATGTGGCGGACGCCCAAAAGAGCGCCCTCGATAAAGACGCTTTCAAAGCCTTCGTGAATGGCAAGCAGATCGAAAGCCAAAATCAAACCCTGACCGATGACATCATCGGCAGTGTCTTCGTCAGCTTTGGCGCCATCCATAACACCCCGGTCAGTTCCTTTGCCCTCGCGGCGACCGACGTCGTGAATGGCTCGGCTTTCGCGATGACCGCGGAATTCCCGGTCGCCGAAAGCATCGTCGCCTCGAATCCTTCTTTAGGGATCGTCCACCTCGATCAAACGATTCTCGGCGATAACCTCAAAGACCTCGGCGTCTCAATCGGCGTCAAGAAATCCTCGGCCCTCAAGTCAAGCTTGAATGACGCCTTGGCAAGCATCAGCCAAGACACGCGGACCACGCTCATGGAAGGGGCGCTCACGCGTTCCAGCGGGAAGTAACGATGAATTCCTCAGACATCTCGTATCTTCTCTCGAACTATTGGCGTTATTTTCTTTTAGGTACCCTCTCGACGATCATTCTCTCGATCATCGGGACCTTCGGCGGGCTCTTCCTCGGGATTTTCCTCTCGTTTGGTGAGGCGATCAAAGTGAAGAAAGACGCCAAATGGTATCAAAAGGGATGGCGCTACGTGATCAAAGGCATCTCCCATGGCTATTCGATCCTGATTCGGGGAACCCCGATGATGGTTCAGGCCATGATCTTCAAATATGGCTGCCAAGCCTTGGGGGTCAACTGGAACTCGATCGCTCAGGGGGTTCAGGTTTTCGATGGCTGGTTCTACGCTGGCATCATCGTCATCACCTTCAACACGGCCGCTTACATGGCCGAGATCGTCAATAGCGGACTCAATGGCATCGACAAAGGCCAGCTCGAAGGGGCGGCCAGCTTAGGCCTCAGTCCCTTCCAAACCCTGATGAAGGTCTCGCTCCCTCAGGCAATTCGGAACTCGATTCCGACGATCGGGAACGAGTGGATCGTCAACATCAAGGACTCCTCGGTCCTCAACGTCATCGGCGTAAGCGAGCTTTATTTCATGTCGGGCCAAGCCGCGAATAAGAACTACATGTTCATGGCGGCTTACCTCACGATCGCTCTGATCTATCTCATTTTGACCTTGTTCACCACCGCCGCCCTCAAGCTCGCGGAGCGGAAGATGGATGGGAAGAGTTTCAAGATTCCCTTCTTCCACTACCGCGCCAAAGGAGAAAACGCATGAATAACGTCCTTTTATCCTTGTCCCACGTCTCGAAGACCTTCGATGGCGTCACTGTCGTGAAAGATGTCTCTTTCGATGTCCACGAGGGCGAATGCCTGGCGATCATTGGCTCGTCCGGAAGTGGCAAGTCGACCCTTCTCCGCTGCATCAACCGGCTCGAGGAACCCTCGGGCGGCGAGATTCTTTTCGAAGGGAAATCGATCAAAGAGTACCCCGAGAAAGAACTTCGGAGCCAAATCGCGATGGTGTTCCAGTCCTTCGACCTTTTCGCCAATTACGACGTCTTGGGCAACTGCGTTTTGGGCCAACGCCTCGTCTTGAAGCGCTCGAAGAAAGAAGCCGAGAACATCGCCCTCAGCCATTTGAAGGAAGTCGGACTCATGGATAAAGTCCATGCCAAGATCGCGACCCTTTCGGGCGGGCAGAAGCAACGGGTGGCGATTGCTCGGAGCCTTTCGATGGATCCGAAAATCATCCTTTTCGATGAGCCCACCTCCGCGCTTGATCCGGAGATGGTCAACGAAGTGCTTTCCGTCATGAAGGCCCTCGCCGAAAAAGGGATGACGATGATCGTCGTCACCCATGAAATGGGCTTCGCTAAAAACGTCGCAGATCGGGTCCTTTTCTTCGATGGCGGCGTGATTCGGCTCCAAGGCGATCCGAAGACCGTTTTCGAGGATACCGAAGACGCTCGGCTTTTGACTTTCTTGGGCAAAAAGGCCGGGAACTGATCCTTTCCGAAACTTTACGAAAAGGCACGAAAAAAGTGCCTTTTTTATCGGAATGTAAGCACTATCACGCGGAAACTCTCCAATAAACTTGCGGTTTCGGGAGTTGAGATTATGATGGGGAGCTTCAAAGAAGCTTCACCTCAAAAAGGGAAACGAAGCGCTTAGCGAAAACGAAAGAAAAGAGAAGCCTCATTCTTATCTCGAGTTTGGCCATCCTTACCGTGGCTCTCTTTTCTTTCGCTTCCGTGGGCTTTGCCATTTGGAATTATGTGGGTGCCGTCGCCGATGAAAGCGCGACGGGGAATGCCGCCGCGGTGAGTTGGAGTTTCCCCGCGGCCACAAAAGACGTCACCGTCGTCCCGGGCAGTTCCAAAGACCCCAATTATGGCGATTGTGGCTATTACGACGATAAAGGCAAGTTGATTTCCAACCCGAATTTCACGATGAGTTTCACGGTCGATACTTCGACGGGCAATGCTACCTTGACGACTCTCACGAATTTCAATAACAGCGCTTATTCCGTCGTTTTGCCGTCCTCCGTCACCGATTCGGATGGCAACACCTATCCGGTCACCGACTTGGAAGGCGATGGGGTCGGCAATATCTTCCGGGGCCAAAGCAGCTCAACGAACTATGCCGCTTCGGTCCATCAGATCACTTTACCCGACACCTTAACCACGATTGGCGCCGACGTCTTCAAAAACTGCGTCTCGCTTTCCTCGATCAGCTTCCCTTCGAGCCTCACCACCCTCGGCGTGAGCGCTTTCCAGGGCTCGCAGATTTCCTCGGTAAGCCTCGTTGGCACGAAAGTCACGGAGATCCCATCCTATTGCTTCGCCGATTGCTCGACCTGCCAAACCGTGACCTTATTGGGCTCCTCAGTCGAAAAGATCGATGATTATGCCTTCTATAACTGCAATATGGGCACTCTTTCGCTTCCGGGCACGCTTCAAAGCATCGGAACCTATGGCCTCTATGGCGGCTGGTGGAATTATAGCGGAGCCACCTATAGCGCCGCAGCGAGTAACTTCGCGAGCGTCACTCTTGGGGCCGCGTGGACTAAGGGCACTTCGGTCACCATCACGGGATCGGACAATAAGGCGTATTCCGCATCGGTTACGGCAGCTTAAGGAAGACCTTCCCCCATCGGAAGGCCTTTTTTGAAAATATTGTTTTTATACTTATGAGTATTATACTTATGAGTATATAAAGGAGAGAAGTTATGTTTATCGGGAGAAAAAGAGAACTGGAAGAACTTGAGGAACGCTATCGGTCTCCCGCTTTTGAATTCGGACTCATTTACGGAACGAGACGAATTGGAAAAACGCGATTGATTGATGAATTCATCGAAGGAAAGCGCGGTTTCCGCTTTCAGGCGAAAAAAGATAATGCCTATGGAAATCTCCGCTCTTTTTCCCTTCAGTTGAACCCCTTCACCGGCATGCCAGCCTCCTTTGTCTATTCTTCTTGGGAGGAAGCATTTAACGCCATCCGAGAACTGAGTAAAAACGAACGTTTTATCCTTTCGATCGATGAATACCCTTATATTGTCTCCCAAGAGCGATCCTTCCCCTCGGTCCTTCAAGACTTCGCTGATCGCTCCGCGAAAGAAGGGCACTTGATGCTTCTCCTTTCGGGCAGCAACCTTGCCTTCATGAAGAAAGAGATTCAAGAAAGCGGAGGCGAACTCTACAAAAGAAAGACTTTCGCAATGGAAATCAAACCCTTGCCTTTCAGCGAGGCCAAATCCTTTTTCCCGTGGGCGAACGCCGTCGAAAAAGCCAACTATCTTTCTTTGTTCGGCTTTTCCCCCTATTACCTCGCCCTCATTAATGGCAAGGCTTCTTTTGAAGAAAATATCCAAAAGCTTCTTTTCAATCCTTTCGGAACTTTGATCGATGCCCCCGACGACGTGCTGAGCGACGGCATCCGTGAACCAAGCCTTTATAACAGCATCCTGAAATCGATCGCGAATGGAAATCACCGAATCCGGGATATCGCCCAGAATATCCACGAAGAAGAAACCAAGATTTCAAAATACATCGGGGTTCTTCTCGATGCGGGAATGGTGAGCAAGCGCCCTTATTTTTCCGGATCGAAAAACGAGGTTTTCAATGAAATTGGCGACCCGTTGTTGGCTTTTTATTATCGGTTTGTCTTCGATGAACTCCCACGAATCCAAATCGGACTGGGTTCCAAGGTTTTTGAAGAGGAAAAAGCGGAAATATACCATTGGCTTTCTCAAGCCTTTGAAGGAATGGCCAACCATTTTCTCGAAGAGGAGAACCAAAAAGGAAAATTCCTTGCCTTCTATCCCCCTTTGACTCGTTTCGTCATCGATAATTCGGCTTTGCACCGCTCGGTGGAATTTGACGGGATCTCCGCCACGAAAGACCACGCTTTATTTGTGGAATGCAAAGACCGAAACGCCCTCTTGGATCGAGAAATCGTTCGCCGGCTCATGGAAAACGCTTCGCTCCCGCAATTTGCCCCCTTTTCAAAAAAAGAGTTCGCTTTGGTGAGCAAATCTGGATTCACTCCCGAAGCAAAAGGCCTTGAAAGCGAGACTGTCCATCTTTATTCTCTCGAAGAAATGATGGCGGAGTAGCCCCTTCTCAAGTCAACGTTTCCTCTCGGGGAAGGAATCGTTTTTCTTTCCTTTTCCGCCGACTTTCTTGGGCTATAATACTTCCCGTGAGTCCCGACAAGAATAACTTCAGCTTCACGAGTCCGATCAGCGAATCCTTTTGTTTGCCGAATGGCGCTTTGAGGATCGCCTCATTCCTTCGCTTGATTCAAGAAACATCGATCGGCGGCAGCGCTTTTCTTGGCAATGGTGTCGAAACCTTGAAGGCAAAGAACCTTTACTGGGTTGTCATGAGCTACCACTTCGTTGTGACCCGTTGGCCTTTGGCGAACGAGAAAATTACGATCGAGACCTATCCGGGCCTCACCAAAGCCTTCATCTACCCCCGCCACTATGTCGTCTATGATGAAAAGGGCGAGATCATCGTTCGAGGCATCTCGCTTTGGGCGGTGCTCGACCATCAAAGCCACAAGCCGACGATTCCGCCGGCAAACGGGGTGGCGATCGCCCCAGTCCATAAAGAGGGCGAACTGCCTTGGCCTCCCCGCCAAGTCTTGGAGGGTTTGAGCGTCAAAGAAAACCGCTTGGTCCGCAATAGCGACCTCGATTTCAATGGCCACATGAACAACATCCGCTACGTGGACTTTGCCCTCGATAGCGACGATCTGGCTTTCTACTCCTCTCACATCCCAAGCGAATTTCAGATTACTTTCTCAAGCGAAACGACTTTGGGCGCGACGATGGAAATCGGCTCAAGCCTCACGGACAGCCTCCGGAATTACCAAGGAAAAGTCGAGGGAAAATCCGTTTTCTCCCTCAGCGTCCACTTCGCGAACTAAGCCCAATTCCCCTTCCCAAAAGAAGGGGGATTTTTCTTGTTCCTTGGAAAATGATCGTTGGCCCTTGATGAAAAGAAAAAGAGGACTATACTCATTTAGTTCTAAAAAGAACCTTTTATGAATCTCAACAGCGAAATCCTCACTCTCCTCAAAAGCGTATCCGAAGGCTACCAATCCCAGCTTGGCCTCCTTTCAAAAGACGAGCATCTCTCCGCTTTGGAAGGGACGATTCTCTCGTTTCTCCGCTACAACGAGGGATTGGATGATCCTTCCGATATCGTCCGCCTTCTCCATCTTTCCAAAGGCGATGTCTCAATGGCGGTGACTCATCTTGAAAAAGCCGGCTATCTCTCGAAAACAAAAGATCCTGAGGACAAGCGGAAACAACACCTCGCCCTCGAGAAACCAGCCGATCCCTTCCTCGAAAAAGCCGATCGCATGAGACGGCTCTACTTCGCCCAAGTCTTCCAAGGCTTTGACGAAAACGATATCGCGACCTTCAAACATCTGCTCGAAAGGATTTCTACCAATGTCAGCACCCACCACTAATATCTTAGGAACCGGCAACGTCAAAAAGCTTTTGTTCCGGCTTTCGATTCCAACGATCCTCGCCCAGCTCATCAACATGCTCTATAACCTGGTCGATCGGATTTATATCGGCCACATCGAAGGGACGGGGGCGATTCAGCTCACCGCCTTAGGCATCTGCACGCCCCTCATTCTCGGGGTCTCGGCTTTCGCCTACCTCGTCGGGAGCGGAGGCGGACCGAAAGCCTCGATCGCCTCCGGAGAGAAAAACGATGCCAAAGCGGAGAAGATTTTAGCGAATTCCGCCGTCCTTTTGACGATTCTCGGCGTGATTTTGACGATTCTTCTCCTTTGCTTCAATAAGCCGATGCTTCTCGCTTTCGGCGGATCGGAGAACACGATCGGCTACGCCCTCGATTACATGAACATCTACGCGATCGGGACCCTCTTCGTCGAACTCACCCTCGGGCTCAATTGCTTCATCGCCGCGATGGGCAAAACCACCACCGCGATGCTCTCGGTCTTAATTGGCGCCGTCCTCAACATCGCGCTCGATCCTCTTTTCATCTTCGCCTTCGGGATGGGGGTCAAAGGCGCGGCCTGGGCCACCGTGATTTCTCAGGCGGTGTCCTGCGTTTGGGTCGTTGCCTTTCTCTTTTCGAAGCACAGCGTGTGGCGACTCCGTTTCTCCCTCATGGCTCCGGAGTGGAAGGAAATCGGCTCTTTGCTTCTTTTGGGGAGCGCGACTTTCCTCATGCAGATCAGCGAGAGCATTTTGACTGTTTGCTTCAATTCCTCGCTCCAGAAATTCGGGGGTGATGTCGCGGTTGGCACGATGACGATTCTCTTTTCCTTGGTTCAGCTCTCTTTCTTGCCTTTGACGGGGCTCGGACAAGGCGCCCAGCCTTTGATTTCCTATAACTACGGCGCCAAAAACGCCAGCCGGGTCAGAGAGACCTTCCGTTATCTTTTGATCGTGAGTGTCTCCCTTTCGATGATTTCCTGGGCGTTTCTCATGGCTTTCCCGGAAGGCTTGGCCCATATCTTCACTTCGGATGAGGAACTCCTCAACCATTTGGCCACGCCAGCAAGGATCTATGGCGCCTCAATCGGCTTATTCGGGATTCAGATCGCCTGCCAGCAAACCTTCACGGCGATCGGCGACGCCAAGAGTTCCTTGGCCGCGGCAATCATGCGGAAATTCATTCTTTTGATCCCCCTCATCTACATCCTGCCTTTGATCTGGACAGCGAATCAGGAATACGCGGTCTATCTCGCCGAGCCGATCGCGGATTTCTTGGCGGTCTCTTTCACCTCCGTCCTCTTCTACGTCCAGTCGAAGAAAGCGCTCAAACGCATTGAAAAATCGCCAAAGAAAACGGGCGAGGAGAGCAAAGAAAAAGAGATGCTTTGAGGCATCCCTTTTGAGCAAAAATCAAATGGCGCTGAGAGACGAAGCGACCGTGCTCCAAACACTATCGGCTTGATATTGGCTGAGGAGCGAAGAAGGAACTTTGATCGCAATCGTCGAAGAAAGATTCTGCAAAGTGCTTTTCGCCACGCCCACCACTTTCTCTGAGTTGAGAAGGGTGATTTGACTGAGCCCGTCTTTGAGCGCGAAATTCGCCGAGAAATTCACGCAGGTCGCGGGAAGGGTGATCGCCGGAATGCTGGTGTGCTTATAAAGCGGATCCAAATAAAGGTGGGGCGCAGTGTCCTCGAAAATCAAAGGATTGGCGAGACTGATGCCGGAAATCCCCATCGGAATCAGAAGCGAGGCCGACCCCACTGAGGTCGTATAAAGAAGGATCCCATTTGCCCCCGTGTGGTATTTCGAACTCGTGGAATCGATGTCAAAGGACGTCAATCCGCTCAAATTATAGGCGCCCACCCCCGGGGTGAGATCCAAGGAGACGCTCCCTGGGAATTTGAGCGAAGTGATTTTGGCATTCGGCGTGGAAAAAGCACAATTGGCGACCCGTTTCGTCGATGAAGGAAGAACGACGGCGCCGCTCAAATCGCTCGAAAGGGCATAAAGGGTGTTGGCATCATCGAAGAGGAAGCCGTCTTTAAAGGCGATCTGGCCTCCCGTGGCCGGGATCACTTGGGTGAAATGGCCTAAGGAAGAAGACGAAAGGGTCGTTAACGAGGCGTAAGATGAAGCTCCGTGAGGGCATCGCTCGCGGCAAGGGCCTCAAAGCCGGTGACGGGCCAACTATTGGCCGGGGCGGGAAGGGTGCTCACATGCTCGGGGATCGTGTAGGTGATCATCTTCGAAATCGAAGCGACCGAAGTGATGACGACATGCTGATCGTCGGTGAGCCTCACATCCACGTCATCGTAGTAATAATGGGCTTTGATCACGTAGGTGAGATCGAGCGAAGCGCCTTGATAGCTCACTTTCGCGGTGAGCGGCACGGAAAACTTCGTTTGGGTGGCATCGAAGCCGCTCACCATCGCCGAAGTGACCTTGGCGACTTGTTCATTGTTGTTATTTTCGATCACGAACTGATCCTCGTTGAAGGAGGAGGCGAAATCGACCTCGTTCATTTTTCCATCGGCCGTGACGACGCTATAGACGGGGGCAAGCGACGAGCTGGAATCCTCTTCCACGCCCACGCCGCACCCAGAAAGGGCGAGGGCCGAGACGACAAGCGGCAAGATCAATTGTTTTTTTCATAAAAGGTTCCTTTGGATTATTTTTTACGTCATTTGAAGAAAAACCATCCCAAGAATTGTTCACGCTTCAAAGGAAGAGTCCGAATCAGAAAAGGAGTCTGAGGAACGAATTCGGCCCGTCCAAACGCCAAATCTTTAACCGAATGAGGGAGGGAACGGCTATACTAAAACATCGAATAGTCGCGCGCAAAGCCCCCAAAAGAAAGGAAGGGATTCTCCATGAACGAAAACGAAGACAAGAATTCCTCCCCTTCGCCCAAAAAAGAATCCTCGCTTTCTTTCCCGCGCGTCAAAGTCGAAACTCCCGAGCATCGGGAAAAACGCCATCTCCGCGAGCAAAAAGAGCTCGTCTATCGGGAAAAGCAACTCGCCAAGCCCCCGCGGCCCCTGTATCTTTTCTATCTCTTTTTCGTCCTTTGCTTAGCCTATATCGTCGATGAGGCGGCCTCCCAGATCGGCAGCCAGTTCCAAAGCAACATCATCGAATCCTTCTTCGAGATCGATGGCCGCGATTACACGAGCGGATTGGCCCTCATGAGCCAAATCGGGCTTTCCTTGACCGCCCTCGATCTTCTGATCCTCGTCTACAAACCTTTGTCGGACCGATTCGGCCGCAAGCCGTTTTTGGTCCTCAACACCGGCTTCATGGCCCTCGGATTATTGATTATCTCGTTGGCTCATAATCTCGCCGTCTATATGGTCGGAAGCATCATCGTGGGCTTCTTCATCGGCGAGGACGTTCAGGTCGTCTACATTCTCGAAAGCGCGCCCCGCAATCGGCGCGGCATCGCCTTTTCCTTGGCCAAGGGCATCGCCATTTTAGGCACGATGATCATCCCGCTTCTCCGCCAGACCTTGATGATGAACCAGGGCGAGAAATGGCAGGATGTCTATCTCGGGGTGGCTCTCTTTGGCTTCGCCGTGAGCGCGATCGCCCTTTTCTCTTCGCGCGAGTCCACCGCCTTCCTCGAAAGCCGGATCGCCTATCTCAAGATGACCGATGAAAAACGGGAAGCCCTCAAAATGAGCAAAGAAGAAGAGAAAGCCTCCCAAGGCGGTCTCTTCGATGGGCTCCGCTTCGCCTTCAGCCATAAGCAACTACGGAATCTCCTCTGCGCCTCGTTCTTCATGCTTTTCTCTTCGGCGGGCACCGGCACCTATGAAAGCATCATGTCAAAGACCGCCGGAATGGGCGACGCCGACATCACGTTTGCCCTTTGGTTCTTCATTTTGGGCAACGCCATCTTCGTCATCATCCCTGGCTTCGTGAGCGACCGCTTCGGCCGGAAGAAGAGCGCCCTCGTTTTCGCCCTGATCGCCATCGCCAGCTATAGTGCCTTCTTCGCCGGAAGCTGGCTCAAGAACTACCCGGCTTGGCTCATGGGATTGTTGGCAGGCGTCTTCAGCGGCTCCTTCTGGGGCTCCAACGATAACTTCTCCTCGATCATGGTGGGCGAAAGCACCCCGACCAACCTCCGGGCCAGCGTCATCACGGTTCAAAGCCTCATCAGTGTTTCGATGCTATTCGGGAGCCTCATCGCTTCGGGGATCGCCGCTCAGTTCAGCATTGATTACCTCGGACTCGTCTATTTCTGCTATTCAATTCCCGGCATGGTGATCGCTCTTCTCTTCCTCACCTTTGGGGTGGGCGAGACGAAGGGGATCGACCTCGAAAAGGTCACCGGCAGCGAATGGGACATGCCGAAAAGAGCACGTTAAACGCTTAACGAAGAAAAAGAGGCCTGATGGAAAGGCCTCTTTTCAAAATAGCGGCAGGATGTCGCTCAGTTTGCTCAAGGAATGTTCCGCCAAGGGGCTCTGAGCCGAAGGAGAGATCCCCGCGGAATGAAAGCCGCCATTCTTCGCAGCGAGGAGTCCGCTTTCGGCATCCTCCACCACCAAACACTCTTCGGGTGGGAGAGCGAGTTTCTTCGCCGCCAAAAGGAAGACTTCGGGATTCGGCTTCGAATGGGTGATCTCATTCCCGTCGGCGATCGCATCGAAGGCTTTATCGAGGCCAATCTTCTCAAGAATGAGCATCGTGTTCTTCGAGGAGCTCCCAATCGCCATCGGGATCTTTTTCTTCCGGAGACTCCTAAGCGTTAAAAGCACGTCCGGGGACACCGAGGCGGGGCTCATTTGATTCAAGAGTTCGCGGTAGAGGGCGTTCTTCTTCGCGCAAAGAGCCTCTTTTTCTTCTTCCGTGTAGGGCCGATGGGCTTTTTGGAGGATGATCTCCAAAGACGCCATCCGGCTCACGCCCCGAAGACGGTTATTGATCAATCTGTCGAAAACGACCCCTTCTTGATCGGCGATCCTCTTCCAGGCTTCGTAATGATATTCATCGGTCGAACAAATGACCCCGTCGAGATCGAAAATCACACCAGATAATTGCTTTCCTGCTTCCATTTTATTAAAAAGAACCTCAGGCTTTTTCGTCTTTGTCCTTTTTGAGATTGATAATTTTGATGGTCAAAATGATCGAAGCCAAAATCAAGGTGATGATGTTGGCGATCATGACGGCGAGAAGCCTGAAGTAAATCCCATAGGCGGCCCAGCAGATCGTCCCGAAGACGAAGAAGATATACACCAATAAGGAGATGTTCTTCGTATCCTTAGTCCGAATGCACTTAATCGCCTGAGGCACGAAGGAGATCGTCGTCCCGACCGCTGCAATGTAACTGACGACTTGGAAGAAAACATCCCAATTCATGATTTGATACCGCTTTCGCGTTAATTGTGCCCTCTTTTTAGAAAACCGCAAGCAGCAGGCCAAGGAATCCGTATAATAAGAACAAAGGAACGGAATGCGATATGGAACAACAATTGAAAAACTACCTCGTCACGCAAACCAATCATTTGCTGAAGGCATCGTCGACCTGCCCCGAAGCCAAAGCGGCCGCCAAAGCTTTTCTCAAGGCCTTGGGAACGCCGAAAGAAAAGGAAGTCACCCTCGCCTACTTCAACGAACTCGCTGAAGACGTCACCGGAATCGATGACCTCTATGCCTTTGCCAATTCCGCGTACGCCGAGAAAGAATTCGGCAAGGAAGGCGCGAAAGCCTTCCGGGTTCACGTCGAGGAAATCAAAGCCAAAGGCGTGAAGTATTGCGACTGCCCCGCTTGCACAGCGGCCCAAGCCATCTTAGCGAAACGCGATCAGTTCTAATTCGTTTCTGAAAAGATAAGCTTCCGAGAGCCAAAGGGTACTCGGAAGCTTTTTCTTTACATTCCTAGACTTTCCATACTGATGGTTAGTCGTTAGAATTAAAAAGGAAAGCGGGGTAAAGTCGATGAAGAAAGACTATGCCCTTAACGACGACAGCATCGCCATTGGGACGTCCGTCAAAACCGGGAAGATCCAACTTGCCGTTGTTTTCGGATCCGCTCTCGTTCTATTCCTTTTCGCGATTTTGATTTGGGCCGGGGTCCTTCAGGCTGGTGATAATGCCATTCTGATCGGCGTCGCTTTGGCTCTCTTGGCCTTAGGCATGCTCGTGATCGATGCTTTCGGCTTCTTCCGGATGGAAGGCGTTGAAGGCGAAACGGTCACGATCACGAAGGACTCCGTGAAAGTCGTCCAGAAGAAAGCCCAGCGGGAGTTCCCGAAGGCCGAGATCGCCAATCTTTCGCTCAAGCATTCGAATAAACTGACTTCAACCTGCTCGCTCCTCCTCGAATTCGAAGACGGCAAGAGCCTCTATCTCGGCTTCTTGGCCATCCCGCAGAATGAGCTTCCGCTCGTCAAAGAAAAAGCCTTAGCCCTTTGGGCAAATCCGAAAGAAAGCAAATAAACCCATTTAATCAAATCCATCAAACGAAAACCGTTTGGGTGATCAGATCTTTTCGCCGCTGAAGGCATCATAGAGCGCGTTGACCGCGCCCACGAAGTCGGCGTTGGAGACCCCAACGATGATGTTGATTTCCTCGCGGCCTTGGTCGATCAGTTTGATGTTGATCTTCTTCTCGCCAAAGACGGAGAGAATCCGGCCCGAGGTGCCGGTCTTTTTGACCATGTTCCGGCCCACCACGGCAAGAAGGGCGATGTCGTCATCCTCGGACAAAGAGAGGACTTCCGGCAACTTCTTGAGGTCGGCGATCAAATCATAATAACGCTCCTCCGCTTTCGCTTTCTCAACGACGACGGAGAAGGAATCGATCGAAGTCGGGATGTGCTCGACCGGGATGTCATAATGCTCAAAAACATGAAGGACGGCCAAGATCGCCTGGAGCTTGCCCACGCCTTTGGCCTTCACAAAGGTCAAAGCGATGAAGCCTTTTTTCCCGGTGATGCCCGTGATGAGATGGGTCTTATCCGGCGTGGCTTTCTTGATCAAGGTCCCACCTTCTTCCGGATGGTTGGTATTGAGGATCTCCAGCGGGATCTCCTCATCCTGTAACGGCAAAATCGTCTCTTCATGGATCACGTTCGCGCCCATATAGGAGAGCTCACGCAGCTCATCGTAAGAGATCTCTTTGATCTTGCGAGGATCCTTGATGATCTTCGGATCGGCCATATAGAAGCCAGATACATCGGTCCAGTTCTCGTAGAGATCGGCCTTCGCGCCTTTGGCCAAATAGCTGCCCGAAATATCGCTGCCACCGCGGCTGAAAAGAGCGATCTTCCCATTCGGGTAGGAGCCATAAAAGCCCGGCATCACGAAACGTTCGTGAGCTTTGACCGCTTCCGCGATCGAGAGAAGCGTCGCTTTCTCATCGACTTTGCCATCGTAGGTGAAATGAATGAGGGAGGCACTGTCGACGAAATCGACGCCGAGATAGGCACTGAGGAGTTTGGCGGAGAGATATTCGCCCCGGGACACCAATTCTTCTTCGGAGATGCTCGCGTCATTGAGCTTCGACTCGATGAGAGCAAATTCCTTTTCCAAAGCGGACGGGATTTGCAGGTCTTTTTCGATTTTGAGGTAGCGTTTCTTGATCGAATCGAAGATCTCGTGGTAGTCCACATGGTACTTCAAATGCTGATAGGTAAGATAAAGGAGGTCGGTGACTTTGTTGTCTTTCGCCTCGCTCTTTCCGGGCGCCGAAACGACGACGTAACGGCGGGAAGGGTCGCTCAAAAGAATAGCTTTGACCTTCTTGAATTCCTCGGCGTTGGCGAGGGAGGAGCCCCCGAACTTGCAGACTTTAAGCATGTTTCTTCTCCTTTTCCTCAATGAGTTTGAGCGCGATTTGAACCGCGTTCGAAGCCGCGCCTTTGCGGACGTTATCCCCGACCGTGTAAAGAATGAGGCCGTTATCGGACGAAAGGTCTTTGCGGATCCTCCCGACGTAGACGCTATCGGTGCCGGCGGCCAAAGTCGAGACTGGATATATATGATTCTTCGGATCATCCACCAAGACGATGCCCGGATAGGCTTCGAGAACCTCACGGGCCCGTTCCACCGAAACCGGCTTCTCGAATTCGGCGGCGATCATGACCCCATGGGCCACCGGAACCGGAACCCGAACGCAAGTCGCGGCGATCTTGAGAGTAGGCCGATGGAGGATCTTCCGGGTCTCATTCACCATCTTCATCTCTTCTTTGCTATAGCCGTTATCGAGGAAAACATCAATCTCCGGGATGCAGGTTTTGGCGATGTTATACGGGTAGAATTGCGGCGCTTCGCCTTTCTCGCAGCGCTCCCAATCGTCTAATCCCTTCTTGCCGCTTCCGCTCACGGCCTGATAGGTCGAATAGATAATCCGCTTCAAAACGAATTCGTCATCCAAAGGTTTGAGAGGAAGAACGGATTGGATGGTCGAGCAGTTCGGGTTCGCGATGAGGCGCGAACGGGTTTTGTAATCCTCGAAATTGACTTCCGGGACGATCAAAGCGCACGCTTCATCCATCCGCCAGCAGGAGGAATTGTCGATGACGATCGCCCCTTCTTTGACCGCAATCGGCCCCCAGATCTTCGAGACTTCGCTCCCGGCGGAGAAGAGAGCGTAATCGACGCCGACGAAACAACCTTCTTTGAGGGCTTCGACCGGATACTCTTTACCGGCATAAGGAAGGGTCTTGCCCACGCTCTTTGCGGAGGCGAAAAGCTTCAAAGAGCCGACCGGAAGGTGATATTCCTCCATGACTTTGAGGAAGGCCCTCCCGACTAATCCCGTCGCCCCAACGACCGCGAAATGATACTGTGCCATAACGTTGCTCCTATTCCGCCACCTTGGCGATAAAGACGTATTTCTTCAATTCTTCCAAACTCGGATTCTCAAGCGTCTTGACTCGGCCGCTACCCTCTTCCGCGTAGAAGCGGCCTCTTAAATCTGGAACGAGAACGGCTCGAGCAAGCGGGACTTCAATCGGCATGACGGCTTGGTGAACAACTCTTTCCAAATCCGAAATCATCGCGCTGGCGGTCGGAAATTCCCCGGCGCCTTTTCCGATGAACGTTAAGGGGCCATTGGCTTTCGCCTCGACGCTCACGGCGTTGGTTTCTTCGAGGACATTTGCCAAAGGATCCTGGGCTTTAAGCAAAGTCGGGGCAACGAGAATCGAAAGACCATTTTGATAAGGATGGATATCGACGATCATCTTGAGGACGCGCCCCTCTTTTTTGGCGAGAGCTAAGACGTTCTCAGAAAGATGGGAAATCCCAAAATGCGGGATTTCCTCGACGTTCACTTCCTTATGGAAAAGAAGCATGGCCAAAATCGCGGCTTTGCGAATGAGGTCCAAGCCTTCGAGGTCGGCGGTCGGATCTTTTTCGGCAAAGCCTTTCGCTTGGGCTTCTTTTAAAGCGGCGTCAAAGGATGAACCCTTCCCCACTTTCGTGAGGATGAAGTTCGTGGTTCCATTCAAAATCCCACGAAGCAACGCCACCGAATCAAACGTCGCAAGCACATTAAGCGGATAAAGAAGCGGTACTCCCCCACCAACGCTGGCTTCGAACTGCAAGGCGGCATGATGTTCCTGGGCTAATGCGGCGTATTCCTTATAATGTTTCGAAATCGTTTCTTTGTTCGAAGAGATGACAGCTTTTCCAGCTTTTAAGGAAGCAGTGATGATCGAATAGGGAAGGGCATCTCCGCCCATGCACTCGATCACGACATCGATCGAAGGATCCTCAACAATCGCGTGGTAATCAGTCACCAAAAGATCGCCGAGTTCCGCTTTTTTCGTCGGGAAGTCAAGCACTTTGGAAAGATGGACGAGCGGCTCCTTCTCGAGCAAGGCTTCGACCCCATGCCCGATCGTGCCATAGCCGCATAAAGCAACATTAATCATAGGCCAGTACCTCCGCTTTCTTGATGTGCTCAAGCGATGAAAGTTTTTTGAGGAGATCCTCTAACGGAATCGCCATCGCTTTGATATTGATCATGAGGGTGATGTAAGCCAAACCATGAATCGGCATATCCTGCGAGATTGTGAGGACATTGGCTTTGCTCTCGCTGATGGCGAGAAGAATCGAAGAAAGAACGCCCGGATAATCCTCGGTTTTAAGAGAGAGGATGACTTTCTTCGAAAGGCTGCCCGTTGGGGCATAGACCTTGTCCTTGTATTTGTAATAAAGCGAACGGGCGATCCCGCATTCCTTGCAGGCTTCGCTCACGGAAAGATCATCATGGGCGATCTTCTCCCTCGCCTCGATGATTTTGGGGAACGAGGTAGGAAGAATCGACTTATGAACCAATAAGAAATCGCTGCTCATACAAGAACCTCCTTAACGGATGCGCCGTTCTTCTCCTCCGAGAGCTTGAGATAACGCCAGCCCTCGGGAAGGCGGGATGCCACCATTTTGGCGAAAACGTCTTTCTTCGCTTCATCATCCTTCCGATAAAGGACAAGGAGCGAAGAGCCCGCCCCGGAAATCGTGAACGGAAGGCCAGCCTCTTCGGCGGCTTTCTGGACGAGGTCCCCGTTTTGGATGAGGGGGAGGCGATACGGCACATGAAGGCGGTCCTTCAAAAGATCCTTGAGCAAGGCAAGATCACCTTTTTCAAGGGCCTTGGGAAGAGAAGCAAGCCGCGAAGCGTCGTACGTGATATCCGCTAAAGCGTAGGTTTTCGGAAGGATGCCTCTAGCCATTTCCGTCGAAAGTTCCTGAGGACTCACGAGGAGCAAGAAGCCCAACTTCGGCGAAACGGAATGCCTTAACGACACCACTTCGCCTTTCTCGTTTTTATAAGAAGCGATGAGCCCGCCGAGAAGGCAAGGCGCGACATTGTCGGGATGGCCTTCAATCGAGGCGGCCAAAGAAAGCAGTCTCCCTTGCGGAAGATAATCCCCGGAAATCGCATTGGCGCCTAAAAGCCCGGCGACGATGCAGCTCGCCGAGGAACCAAGCCCCCGCGAAAGGGGGATATCCGAAGCGATCTGCGTGATCTCGACCGGCTGGTAAGGAAGGGCAAACGCCTCAAAGAAGCGATGATAGCTCTTGAGAATCAGGTTATCCTTTGTTTCTTCTTCGCCGACGAATCCTTTTAGGGAGTCTTCTTTAGCGGGAGCAAAACGGAAGGAATTAAAGAGCGAAAGCGCGACGCCCATCACGTCAAAACCAGGGCCGAGATTCGCGCTCGTCGCCGGCGCTTTGACCTCGTAAGCCAGTCGCGGCGAAATCAGTTTGGCGAACTCAATAGGGCTCACCGCTTTCTTCTCCGTTTGGCTCCGCAAAGCCTTTTGAAGCTGAATCGGCGCATTATCTCCGCAAATCGCGATTAATTTCGTAAGAGAGGCGAAATCATCGGCTTCTCCATCCCCTAAAGAGCCCATCACGGTCTTGGGGAATTTGAAGGGCGAGGCGGTCGCGACGACGAGGGCTTTCTTTAGGCTGCTCTTCTTATAAACCGCATAACCCACCGCCGTATGAGGATCGATGAGATAATGACCTTCTTGATAGGAAGACTGGATCGCGAATCGGGTCTCATCCTCATTCGCTGAGAAAGCGAGGAAATCCTTTTCAAGAGCCTCCAGCGTCTTCGAATCGACCTGGAACGTGCCTTTTTCTTTGAGTTCTTGCTCCCAAGAAGCGACTTTATGGTCATCGAGGCACGAGAGATAAAGTAATCGCTCAAGATTGGAGGAAACGAGGATATCCATCGAAGGCGAGTTGGTCTTCAAGAAAGAACGATGGATATCATAGACACCGCTTCTGAAGAAATCGGTGAGAACATCATTGGCGTTCGAAGCGACCACCAATTTCCCAAGGGGCAGACCCATCTTCTTGGCCAAATAGGCGGCGAAGATATCGCCAAAGTTCCCGGTCGGAACCACCACGTCCAAAGATTCGTTTTCTTGAAGGAATCCTTTTTGGACGAGGCCGATATAGGCAGCGTAGTAATAGACAATCTGCGGGAGCAAACGTCCGATGTTGATCGAGTTGGCGCTCGAATAACTCACGCCGGTCTCTTTTTTGAGAAGCAACTTCTTCACCAACGTCTGGCAATCATCGAAATTCGCGTTCTTTAAGGCGTAGGCCCTGCCTCGAGCGGAGGTAAAGGAAAGCATCTGTCTCTCTTGAAAAGGAGCGATACCGCCTTCGGGATAAAGAACCGAGACTTTCACGCGTTTCGAGGAAGCGAAGCTCGAAAGGACGGCACTTCCGGTATCCCCGCTTGTGGCGGTCAAAATCCGGACATCCCCCACTTCGGGATGCTTCGATAAGGCGACATCCATAAGCTGGGGGAGGAGCGATAAAGCCATGTCCTTGAAGGTCAAGGTCAGCCCATGGAAGAGTTCGAGGAAGGCCTGATCCCCAGCGACATGAAGATCGAATATCTTCTCGGGGAAAGACGAGGGCGAATAAGCCTCCGTCACGGCTTCGCGGAGTTCTTGATCCGAAAAATCGTCGAGGTAGGGCCTTAATAAGGAAAAGGCTAATTCCGGATAGGAGGCGCTTTTCAGGGTTTTATAGTCGACCGGCGCAATCACTTCCGGAAGAAAAAGACCGCCATCAGGGCTGATGCCCTCAAGAAGGGCAACGCTCGAACATCACGCGAAGGGCTTTATTACGCGTCGAGAAGAACATAGGGTGGGCCCTCCTTAAATTGGGTTCCAGTATAGTTTGTATCTATTACGAATACAAGTGTATTTATTTTTTGGACATCTTTCGTCTTTTCCGAGAGGGCTATTTCTCTTTTCCCTTAGAAGGAGTATTATTTAGTAAGTAATTACTTAGTAAGTATTTACTTACCATTTAGTAAAAAAAGGAGAAAGCATGGATTTCATCGGAAGAAAAACGGAACTTAAATCGCTTGATTCTTTATACAAAAGCGATGCTTTCGGCCTCGCAATGATCTATGGCCGAAGACGGGTCGGGAAAACCGAACTCATTCTCGAAAGTTTGCGAAGAAGCTCATTGAAGAGCCTTTATTTCCAATGCAAACGGACTTCCGAAAAGGATAACGCCCTTTCGCTTTCTGCTCTTGCGGCCTCTTCGATCTCCCCGGAATTGCCTGCTAGCGAATCGATGGAAGCTTTGCTCCGCTATTTTTTGATCAAGGCACAGGAAGCTCCGCTAATTTTGGTTCTTGATGAATACCCTTATCTCAAAGAAAAATTGCCAGGGATCGACAGCATTCTTCAGTCTTTAATCCAAACCTATCGCGAAACAAGCCATCTCAAACTCGTTTTATTAGGTTCCTACATTTCTTCAATGAAGGCCACCATTGGAATGTCTAACGGCCCTTTGCGGGGCCGGGCCGATCTTGTCATCGATCTTTTAGCGATGAACTACAAAGAAGCTGCCCTTTTCACTCCAAACTACTCCAACGAGGAAAACTTTCTCATTTATTCCGTTTTCGGTGGAATCCCCTACTATCTCCGCTCGGTCGACGTTTCAAAGAGCGCTGAGGCAAACGTCAAGGAGCTCCTCATTAGCGAAACAGCCAAATTCGCTAAAGAAGCGGATTTCGTGCTAAGCGAGATTTCCGGTGAAGACTCGGCACGGGAGGTCTTCCAAGCTATCGCGGCCGGGCATCATGCTTTTGGAGACATTCTCAGCCACACCTCCTTCAAAAACTCAGCCGCTCTTAGTTGGTCTCTCAAAGAGCTTGGGGAAATGGAACTCGTATCCAAAGAAATCCCCCTGAATGAAAGACCCGATTCCCGAAAAGCGTTTTATCGTTTAAAAGACCCTTTCCTCGCTTTCTATTTTTGTTTTATTTTTCCCAACCTTTCCTCAATGGCCGTTTTGAGTCCAGAATCCTTTTTCCAGCATTTCATTCAAGAAGCCCTTTACCGTTCTTTCTTGCCGCGCTCCTACGAAGGGTTGACTCGTGAGTTCCTTGCTCTCAAAAATCAAAAAGGGGAAATTCAACCGCCCTTCTTAGCTTTGGGCAACGGAGTTTTCCATGACAAAGAAAAAAAGATCAACGGGGAATTTGACGGCGTTGGAAAAACGAACGATGGTCTCGTTTATTTTGAATGCAAATATGAGAAAAGTCCGATGAACCTTCAAGAAATTTGCCATCTTGAAGAACAGTTGAAAACCTGTTCGCTCCCTTATGTCAGCCTTGGCTTTTTCAGTAAAGACTCTTTTGAGGAAACAGCAACGCGTTACGCCCAGAAAAAAGGCTACGCTCTATACACCCTCGCCGATTGCTATCGCATAGATTAATCGTCAAAGAGTCATCGCTCTTGACAAGCGGACTTTTTGCTATCAAAATGAACAATGTTCACTTTGAAAGGAGATTATGAATTCAAAAATCACCAGCAAAGAAGAAATCCTCACCCATTGTCGCGCAATTGCCAAAACCGAAGGCCTCGATGCGATCACGATGCGCCACGTCGCCGAAATGACCCATGTCGCCTTGGGTTCGCTCTACCACTACTTCCCTTCCAAGGAAGAGTTGCTTCTCGAGAGCGTTCGCTCGATCTGGCACGACATCTTCCACGATGAAGGCGACACCTTCCAAAAGAATGACTTTCTCTCGCTTATCCGTTACTTCTTCAAAGCGCTCGAGGATGGGGAAAAGCTCTATCCGGGCTTTTTCTCGCTCCACGCCCTCGCCTTCAGCGATATGACGAAAAAAGAAGGTGTCGAGGAACGAAATGGCGTCTTCGCCCACATGAAAGAAGAGATGCTTCTCACCCTCTCAAAGGATCCCAAAATCCGAAAAGGGGCCTTCGAGCGAACCTCACCAAAAGACTTCGTCGATCTCGTCTTCCTCGAAGTCCTCGCCATTCACCTGTCGCAGGCGGATAGCAAAAACGCGTTTCTGACGACGCTCGAACAAATGATCTATTAAGGAAATTTATTTATGGGACAAGCTATTGGCGAAACGTTATTCGATATCCTTTATCTCGGAAGCGTCATCACTTTCGGGATTCTCATGCTCGTGAAGAGCAAAGCCTGGGACCAGTATCGTCTTTTTGGTCTTATGGCCGTCATTCTCGGGGCGGGCGATTCGTTCCACCTTGTGCCGCGCTGCGTCGCCCTTTGGGAGAACGATATGGTGGGCAACGCCCCCTATCTTGGGATTGGCAAACTCATCACCTCGATCACGATGACGGTCTTCTACATCCTGCTTTTCTATGTCTACCGGCTTCGTTACCAAGTGAAGGGCAAACGCTGGCTCGATGCCCTTTGCTGGATCTTTGCCGCAGCCCGGGTCATCCTCTGCTGCTTCCCCCAGAACGAATGGACCTCGGTTACCCCGAACCTCGCTTGGGGCATCTACCGCAACATTCCTTTTGCCTTGTTGGGTCTTGAAGTCATCATCCTTTTTGCCCTCAAAGCCAAAGAGGATAAGCCCTTCCGCTTTATGGCCCTCACCATCATTCTCTCGTTTGGCTTCTACATCCCAGTCGTCCTCTTCGCCGAAACGACGCCTTGGGTCGGAAGCCTCATGATTCCGAAGACGCTCGCTTACGTTTGGACAGTCCTCATCGGCTTCTTCGCTCAGCACGCCGCGCTTAAAAATGAGGCAAATTCAGGAGAAAAACAATGAAAAGAAATCTCATCACATCCTTCGTCTATCTGCTCGGGGGCTTATCCTTCGGCGTCTTCTACCGCGAATTCACCAAGTGGAACGGCTTCGTCGGTAAAACCACTTTGGCGGCTTGCCATCCCCACCTCATCGCTCTCGGAATGCTCTTATTCCTCGCCCTCTATTTCGGGCTCAAGGATGAGCCGATTCTCAAGAGCTGGAAGTTCAAAACCTTCTTCATCGTCTATAACATCGGCTTGCCCGGCACCGTGATCATGATGCTGGTCCGCGGGATCCTTCAGGTCAAAGCCGTCAGTCTCAGCACCGGGATCGATGGGATGATCCAAGGAGTCGCCGGTCTCTTCCACATCACGCTTGCTCTCGGGATCGTCTTCCTCTTCCTCGCTCTCTTTGAGCGGCAGAAATCCCTTGAAAAAGCCAATAAAGCCAACTGAAAAAGAAAAGACAGAGCGCCGACAACGCCTGTCTTTTTTCTTTTTTAGAGATCTTTAGGATTCCGATGGACGGATTCCGAAGTCTCGAAGCCGTTCGGATAACGTTTCTCGAGTTTGTCGATGTTGCCTTGGAGCACTTCTTCAAGCGGCACCCCGAGGGCGGTTGCCGCCTCGGCGAGATACCAGGCGACGTCACCAAGTTCCTTGATAAGATGCTCTTTGTCGAGCTCGTGGCCTTGGCAGAGCCATTTCTTCACGATGTCGATCGCTTCGCCGGACTCCCCGCAAAGCCCCATCACGCTATTGAGAAGGATGTCTTTTTCCTTGAGGGCTGGGTTCAGGGTTCGCATCGCCTTACTTTGGTATTCATTGATTTCCATAAAAGTCTCTCCGGGCTTCATTATCGCCGATTTGAGACAAAAAGGAACGTTTTTGCCCTCATCCATCCGATTGTTCTTGCTTCTATGAAGAAGGATTGATATGCTACCGCGCTATGGTTATCACCAAAAGCTCCCTTTATTACAACCTGCTCGTTAACATCCCGGTCTGCTTCGCGCTCTCACTCGGCGGTGCTTTGGTGAACTCCCTTTCGATCGATTGGGCCAACTTCGGCATCAACTATGCAGTCTCCTTCGTTTTGGCGATGCTGATCGGCCTTTTCGTTCCCCTTACCGCGATCGGGCGTTGGTTCACCGGCCTCTTCCACGTCGATAATAAGACCTACACGAATAACCTCCGCTACCGCTTATTGGCGACCTTGATCTCCTCGCTCATCTTCTACTTGATCATCAGTCCGACCCTCACCGTCATGAACTACTTCTTGCTTGGGGCATCCGATCCGCTTAACACCTTGTATCATTGGCTCCTCAATTTCCCGTTCCTCTTCTTGGTGGGCTTCACCTCGACCTTGATCTCGGATCTTCCCGCTTATCGCGTCGCCCATACGGTCGACCCAAACTTCTAAGGAAAAACGAAAACGAACGCCTTAATGGCGTTTTCTTTTTGCCCTCCCATTCTATTGACAATGTGTAAATAGAATAGTAGCCTCAGGACGCAGGCGAAAACATGCGCAAAACCCCTTCGGTTTACGAAAAACAGCACGATGAACGCGAAGAAACGATTCTTTCTTCGACCAAAAAATTAGCGATCGAAAAAGGGCTCGCCGGGGTGACGATGGGCGCGATTGCCAAGCGGGCCAAAGTCTCGCGTCAACGGCTTTACCTTTATTTCCCGAATACCGATTCACTCTTCTATCGCATCCAGATTCAAGACATGGGCACCTTTACGAAAGACATTCAGATTGCCCTCGCCTTACTCCCCGAAGTGAGCGAGAGGGAAAAGCTTCTCTTGCTCACCCAGCATCTTTTCGATTATCGGAGAACCCATAGCGAGGATTTCCTTTTCACGAGCGAGTTCGACATCTATTACCGCGAACGGCGGGTCGATCCTGCTCTGCGCCAGGAATACGAAGCGACCTACAAAGACCTCGTCTTCCAAAAAGCGATTCTCTCCTTCTTTGAAGAAGGAGTCAAAAACGGCGAATTCCACAAGGATCTCGTCCCGGAAGATGCGACGTTCTTCTGGGCCAACACGTTACAGCTCATCCACGAGCGGCTCTCGATTTTTGAGCACAACGGGGAAGAGCATGGAGCCGATGAAGCCAAGCGATTTGAGAGCGAGGCGCTGAAAGCGCTGACCTCTTATCTCTTATAAGGAGGCCATTTTTATGGCAAAAAGATCGTTCTTCGATTCGCCCGTCTTCGACAGCAAGTGCAAACGCGCCGTCCCCGACAAAAAGGAGAAGATCTTTGGTTACCTCCTCGGCCCGATTGGCGGGCAGCTTCTCTATTTCTTGATTCAAACTTGGCTCAACGTCTACTACACCGACGTCTTGGGCCTCACCAAGATCAATAAGAATTTCCTTTTCTTATTCCCGCTCATCTCCGGCGTCGCCGTCGTCCTCTTTAACCTCTTATTCGGCTATCTGATCGACCGCACCCACACGAAGCAAGGCAAGGCTCGGCCTTACATCTTGCTCTCGGCGTTCCTCCTCCCCTTATCGGGCGCGCTTCTTTTCGCGATCCCCGATGACAACGTGACGGCGGAATACGTCCTCATCTGCCTCTCGTTCAACTTATTCTTCGCGATTGCCTATGCGATCTACAACACCTCCTATAACCTGCTCGTCCCGCTCTCGAGCCGCAATTCCAAGAGCCGGAACGTCCTTTCGACCCTCTCGAATCTCGGCATGATGCTGGCCCAGGCGATCGGCAGCTTGTTCCCCAGCTTGATCTATCCGTTCATCGGCACTAACAAGAATCTTTGGTTCTTCGCGATGCTCGGGCTTTTCCTCCTTGCCTTGCCCTTCACGCTTCTCGAGTATTACCACACCCGCGAACGGGTGAGCGAAGAAGCCGATCCCTCGAGTGAGGTGAAGAAGATCCCGCTTAAGCAGCAGCTTGGCGTGGTCGTCAAAGACCGTTATTGGTGGATCCTGATTCTTTACACCTTCATCTTCCAGCTCGGTCTCGCCTTCAAGAATTCCAGCGTCGCCTATTACTGCAACTGGGTGATCGGCACCTATAACGATGGCTACACGATGCTCTTATTCAACCTCGTCGGGGGCGCTTCGCTCGCGATCGGCGCCGTCATCATTAATCCGCTTGCCAAGAAGTTCTCGAAGCAAACCCTGATGATCTGGGGCTTCGTCTTCTATGCCCTCGGCGATTTGCTTTGCTTCATCATCTCCTATCCAGGCCTCGTCTCGATGAGCTCGAAAGGGATCTTCGTCGTGGTCCTTGTCGGCCAATTCATCAAAAACGCCGGCGCGATCCCCTGCGTCTACATCTGGATGAGCCTCGTCGCCGATGTCCTCGATCACTTGGAATGGAAAGCAGGATTCCGCTGCGATGGCATCACCGTCGGCATCAACAGCATCTTCGCTCTCTTCATGCCGATCTTAGGCAACGCGATCATCAACCTCTTATTGGGCAACTACGGCTATATCGTCCCGGTCGAAGGCCAAGCCACTCAGACGGCTCAGAACACGACCTTGCAGATCGTCTTCGATGGCTGCGCGGTCGGCGCCGAAGTGATCTCGTCCGTCATCATCGTTTGCCTCATGCTCTTCCTCAATGTCGAAAAGAACCTCGGGAAAGAGCAAGCTGAGATCCAGGAACGGCATAAGCAAGAAGTCCTCGCTTCGGGCGGCGTTTGGATCGCCCCGGAAGAAAAGGCGAAGCAAGAAGAGGAAGAATTCGACAAAGAAACCACCGCGATGGAGCTCCAGGAGCTCCAAGCGAAGTGTGAGAAGAAACATCTGGATTACGACGAAGAAAAAGCGAAATACGATGCGAAGAAAGCGAAGAAAGCTGCCAAGGAGCAAAAACAATGATTCTCGCAAAAGATGGGATTCATTCCTATGAAGAAATTGCCGCAAAAACCTATCGGATTGATGAAAAAGGCATCGTAAACATCTACCTCCTACTCGGCGAAAAAGAAGCGCTCGTGATCGATTCGGGCGTCGGAGTCGGCGACCTTTTGGGGACAATTCGGGAACTGACTTCCTTGCCCCTGACCCTCGCGTTGACCCACCGGCATTGCGATCATGCCGGCGGCGTCAACTATTTCAAGACGTATTACGTCCATGAAGCCGACAAGCCTTTGATCTATAAAATCCTTTCGAGCAAGTTCGCCTGCAAGACTCTTTTGAAGGCCAACAAAGTCGAAGGGCTGACGCTCTCAAAGAAGCCCTACCACGCCAAGCCGATCTTCATGAAGGACAATCAGACTTTTGACCTCGGCAATCGCGCTATCCGAATTCTTCACGTTCCGGGCCATACCGCCGGATCGGTCGTCTATCTTGATCCCACCAGCGGATTGATGTTCACCGGCGATGACGTGAATCCGTACCTTTGGCTCCAACTCCCGGGCTGCAAGTCCCTTTCGGAATGGCTCCCCGGCGCTAAAGCGATCCTCGATCTCGCCAAAGACTACACCCCCTATTGCGGGCATGACGTCGGCAAACTCACAAAAGAAGGGATCGAGAAGACCGTCGCACTTGGAGAAGAGATTTTGGCGAAGAAGCCAGACTTCGAAGGCAAGGCCCTCGATTATCCGCTTGATAAAACCGTCTATCCGAGAATCCTCGTCGCCCGCAAAGGCATTAAGTAAAGCATCCTTCGCCTTTCCTTTTCGAAAAGCCTTATACTTTTTCCATGTCCCTTGAAAGCGATCTGATTCACTGGTACGAAATAAACCGGCGTCATATGCCGTGGCGTGAGGATCCGACCCCCTATCACGTCTATCTTTCGGAGATCATGCTCCAGCAAACCCAGGTCGACACGGTCCGGGCGTATTATCTTCGTTTCCTCCAAAAATTCCCAACCGTTCAAGACTTAGCCAAAGGAAGCGAGGAAGAAGTCCTCAAGCTCTGGGAAGGGCTCGGCTATTACTCAAGAGGCCGGAACCTCCATAAGGCAGCCCTCGTAGTGGCTTCTTCTTTTGGTGGGGAGATCCCATCGAAGAAAGAAGACCTCCTTTCCCTTCCGGGCATCGGCGAATACACCTCTCGCGCCATCCGCTCGATCGCCTTTCATCAAAAGGAAATCGCGGTCGATGGCAATTTGATCCGGGTCTATAGCCGCCTCAATGAGGATAAAGAAGAGAATCTCGAGACGATCAAGGCAAATTGCGAAGCCTATTTCAAGAAAGCCCTCGCCAAGGAAGACCCTTCCAAGTTCAACCAAGCCCTCATGGATATCGGCGAGATGGTGTGCCTCCCGAAGGCGCTTCCCTTATGCGAGAAGTGCCCCTTACGGGCCTATTGCCAAAGCGCCAAAGACGGGACGATGCTCGATTATCCGAGTCCAAAGAAAGCCAAAGAGAAAAAGAAAGAGGAATGGACCGTCCTTCTTTTGGTGACGAAAGAGGAAGTCGCTCTTTCAAAACGGTCCTCCACGGGCTTATTGGCCTCGCTCTATGAGTTCCCGATGATCGAAGGAAGTCTTTCCGAAAAAGAGGTTCTCGCCTATCTGATGAAACAAGGAATTCCGGCGGCTTCGATTGAAAACATCGGAGAAAAAGAACACGTTTTCTCCCATTTGGTGTGGGAATTACAAGGTTATCGGATCCCCTTAGAGGCAGTTCCGGAGAAGAGTCCGTGGATCTTTGCCAAGAAAAAAGCGCTCAAGGATGCCTACCCGCTCCCGAGCGCCTTTAGCTATTTCAAAAAGAAAATCGATTAGAGGTTGTCGCCGAAATGCTCACTCACGACGTAGTCCCGGCTCCGGGTTCGTTTGGCCGTGAGCTCGCCGAATTGCCGTAACCAATAGAGGTTGGCGCCTTGATAGACCGCACCGAGGAGATTGGCGCGCCCGCCCAAGCTCGAGAAAAGGATCCGGGCGGTGTTGTGATTGAGATCGTAATAGGAGAAATAATGCTCCAATAAGGCCCGATACTTCTCGCCGAATTTGACGATCCGCCCTTGGATGACCACATCCTCGACATCGAGGAGGTTCACCACCGAAAGTAAGGCGATCGCGTTATAGCGGGCGGACTTATCGAGAGCTTCAGAAACCAAAGGATCGTTTTCCTCATAGAGCACCACCATATCCTCGGTGTGGAAGATCGGCATGCTCTTCAAGGGGTGATCGGGGACAAAAGCCAATTGTTCTTTGATGTCCCGACGGATGTCTTCCAGCGTGTAGAAACGGCCATTCCAGTTGTCTTTGGCCAAATCATCGACGGGAGCCAGGTCGTTGACTTCCCCGGCTAAGCCATGGGCGCCGCCATAAAGGTGGTCATTGAGAAGAAGCGAGCTGCCGGCTTCGCGGTCGATATAAGCGAAGAAAACGTTTTTGTCTTCCTTCGGGATGCTACCAAAGGCCCGTTCCCCGACCAAGCCGAGCTTCACGTCGTGATAGACATCGACAAAAACGTGGAACCGGTTCGCAAAGGTGGCTTTGAGATGGATTTGGGTATAGTCGACAAAACGATGGGCGAAGATGAAATCACCCTTCTCATCCAGTTTGCCCGGGGTCGAGATGCAGATGCCAAGCAAAGGCATTTTCTTGAATTCGGGTTTCGCCAAAAGCCCTTCAAGGGCAGCCATGATCCGTTCAAGGCTTCCTTGGTCGAGCCGATCCGCCTCTTCGATCAAGGTTTCCGCGACGATGGCGTTATCGAGCGTTGCCAAAGCGATCGAGATATCCGCGCTTGAAAGATCGATCGCGCAGATTAACCCGAGTTTGGTATTGAGAACGATCGAAGAAGGACGGCGCCCCATCTTCTTGCTCTTGCCAGGCTTCGCCGGGATTAAACTGACGAGGTTATTTCGCTTGAGTTCGGAGATGATACGCGTGATCGCGGTGAAAGTCAGGCCCAGCCCTTTGGCGAGCTCGACGCACGTTTGCGGCCCTTTTTGAAGGAGAGCGACGACTTTGATGTCATTCGCCACGCGGTAGCTGTTTTGCGTTTCGAAAGCGACCTTTTTCTGAGGTGCCATAATCGTCTTCCTTGACGATATTATGCGTTTTTCGGCCCCCATTAACAAGCGCTAAATTCGTAAAGAAAAATAGTAGACACTTTTTGCTGAGAGCCGTTTTTCTCGGAAATTTATCGTATCAAAGAACGATTCCGTACTCCTTTCCATAACGCCCGATGATGTATTCGGCGTCTTTATCGCCCCGACCCGAAAGATTGACGATGATCGATCCCATCGCTCCTTCCTTCGCCATACGAAGAGCGTAAGCGAGGGCGTGAGCGCTCTCGATCGCCGGGATGATGCCTTCCAAGCGCGAGAGGGCGAAGAAGGCATCCAAAGCCTCCTTGTCGTCGACGGTTACGTAATCGACCCGACCCACTTCATGCAAGAAGGCGTGCTCGGGGCCAACCGAAGGATAGTCGAGGCCCGAGGCCACGCTATAGGTGGAGGCGGGTTTCCCTTCTTCGTCGAGAAGCACCAAGGAATCGAATCCATGCATCACGCTTTCTTTGCCATAGGAAATCGAGGCGGCATTCTCGCCGATTCCCTTTCCTTTGCCTAAAGGCTCCACGCCGATGATCTTGACCGGATCGTTGAGGAAGGCGCCAAAGAGGCCGATCGAATTCGATCCGCCGCCGACGCAGGCGCAAATCCGTTCGGGCAGTTTTCCGTTATTCGCCTCAAGATACTGGGCTCTCGCTTCTTCTCCGACCACGTGCTGGAAGTCATGGATCATCTCTGGAAAAGGAGCCGGGCCGACCGCTGAGCCAATGCAATAAAGAGCGTGATCTTGTTCTTTGACAAAGGCTTGGAAGGCAGCATCCACCGCCTCTTTGAGGGTTCTTTGCCCTTCTTTCACCGGGACGACATGGGCCCCAAGAATCGCCATCTTCTCCAGATTCGGCTTTTGCTTTTCGATATCGACTTCGCCCATATAGATATCGCAATCAAAGCCGAAATGGGCCGCCGCTGTGGCAACGGCAAGGCCATGTTGTCCCGCCCCGGTCTCCGCGATCAATTTCGTCTTCCCCATCGCCTTGGCCAACAGGGCCTCGGCCATCGTGTGATTGATCTTGTGGGCTCCGGTGTGATTGAGATCTTCCCGCTTAAGGAAGATCCGGAGCTTCCCATATTTTTCGCTCAGCCGCTTCGCCTCATAGAGCGGGGTCGGCCGGCCTTGGAAATCCCGGCGGATCCGAAGAAGCTCGGCCTTGAAAGAAGGATCATTCTTGAGTTTGGCGTAGGCTTTCCGCACCTCGGCGAAGGCTTCCTCAAGTTCTTTGGGGAGGTAGGATCCCCCGAAATGGCCGTAGTAGCCATTCTTGTCCGGATAGTTCTTCTCGTACGTCTCGAAATCAACTCCGTTCAGCTTCATCTCGTCTTCTTTCTGAGGGACAAAAAAGCGCCCTCATTCAAGGGCGCTTACATTTCAGCGCGGTACCACCTTGATTCGGTTAGGAAGAACTAACCCTTGGATGCTAACACATCCTTTCCCGGATAACGGCGGGTGCCGGCGCGGCTACTCGGTTCGCTTTGCCCTCGAAGGACCATATGCGCGGATACGCCATGCCGGTTTTCATCCTCCCGGCTCTCTAAGATGGCGGAGCGTCCGTTTTTCTTCCTTCTTCAACGGTTTACGAGATTAAAATACCAAAAAAGAGATTCTTTTCAAGAAGAATCGGTTCAGTTAACGCTTTTCTTGGATCGCTCGCTCAAAATAGGGGAGCTTCTTCATCAAGAACGCCGTGAGGTTCCGGGTCAGTAACTCGTTCACGAAATCCTCGCCTTGGTCGTAATCATCTTTCGTGAGCAAAAGCTCATCATAGAGCGATTGCCAGCGCTTGCCATTCTCATAACGGCCTTTGCCCAAAAGAAAAGGCTGGCCTTTGGCTTTGGCGTAGTCGATCCAGCCTTGCCGTTCTTTCTCGTCCCCCGGCCCGACGAATAAGGAAAGGATCACCTGGCGGCTTTTGGCGTCATTGATGAGCTCAAAGGCCAAAAGATCGGTGATGTTTTTGTCCCATCCTCGGCCATTCCGGAGGCCTTTTGCCCGGATTTTCTCCGTGGTGAAACGGAAATAAGGGCTTTTGGCCGGAAGGGCGATAAGCGCCCCGTTCGCCTCATAAGGATAGAGAGTGATCTTGATCGTGTCGTTCAACGAGAGGAACCGGTCATAAGGATCAACGATTTTCGGAGCGCTAACGTCGTTCATGCTGAAACCGGTTGGCCCGTCACGCCAAGCATATTCACCAGCTGGGTGAAGAGCTCGATCAATTTATTGCCGAAGATTGAGGAGCCGAAATAGTTATGGGCGTTCGTGACCCAGTCCGGCGTATTTTGGCCAAGCCAAGTCGGAAGAGCCGAGAAAAGGAAGGCCACGACGCCGAGGAGAATCGCCCAATCCACAAAGCCCAAGACCAAGCCCAGGATTCTCGAAAAGATGGGTGAGGCTTTCGCCGCATCGATCAGATGGTCGAAGATCAGCTTCCAAAGGCCGAAAATCACCGCGAAGAAGGCGATCGCGAGCAAGATATAGAAGAGCCAGTTGACCAAGGTCTTGTTGTTCCAAAGAGCGCTGATGACCGATTGGTACCAGCCCATCGGATAAAGATACGGAAGAACGATGTTGGCCAAAACCATGCTGCCGAGCACCGCGACGGGATAGCCGATGATTCGGGCCCCGAGCTTGGCCGCTCCGAAGAGAAGACCGAGCGCCAAGAAGGCAACCAAGATCACCAAAACGACCCAGTCGGCGTTATTCCAGCTCGGATTCAAAGACGTCACATTATCAAAAACCATAAGTCCACCCTCCCCCTGCTTCATTTTTGGAGTGTCCTCATTATTATTCCCTTCGAGGAAAAGGAAAAGAGTTTCTTTGCCTTTCCTTCACGTAGAGTTTCTTGGGAAAAGAAGATAAACTTAATTCATTATGAATATCCCGCAAACACTGGCCCAGGAATTGGGCATCCGCCTCGAGCAAGTCGAGGCCGCCTTAAAACTCATGGAGGAGGGCGATAGCGTCCCCTTCATCGCTCGTTATCGGAAGGAAGTCACCGGAAGTTTGGATGATGTGACCCTCCGCAATCTTTCGGAAAGACTCGAATATCTCAAAGGCCTCGAAGAACGGCGGAAGAGCATCCTTGAGAGCATTTCTGAGCAAGGCAAACTCACGCCGGAACTTCAAGCCAGCATCGAGATGGCCACGAAATTGAGCGATCTCGAAAATCTTTATCGTCCTTATAAGAAAAAGCGGAAGACCAAGGCCTCGATCGCGAAGGAAGCCGGCTTGGAGCCGCTGGAAAAAGAGCTCTTGGAGCAAAATGTAAGCGAAGAGCGTTTCGTTGAAGACGCCAGCCGCTATATCAATCCCGAGAAGAATGTTCTGAGCAAAGAAGACGCGATTCAAGGCGCTGAGGATATCTTGGCCGAAGCGATGGCCGATGTCGCGCATTTCTACGATGACGCCCGCGCCTATATCGAGAAGAATGGCCGGCTCGAAAGCAAAGAAACCAAAGACGACGTCGAAAAGAAATACGCGTCTTACGCCGCTTTCTCCTGCCCGGTGAAACAAGTCCGGAATTATCAAACGCTCGCCCTCAACCGCGGTGAGAATGAAAAGGGATTATCGGTCTCGTTCGCTTATGATCGGATGACCCTCATCAACGCGATTGCGCGAACCTATCTCAAGCCGCATTCGCCCCTCGAAAAAGAAATCCGCGACGTGAGCGAAGACGCCTATAAGCGCTTAATCGCCCCGACCGTCGAGAACGACATCCGAAGCGACCTTTTCCTCAAAGCGGAAGACGCCTCGATCATTCTCTTCAAAGATAATCTCAAACAGCTTCTTTTGACCGCGCCTTTAAAGGGCAAGCGGGTTCTGGGCTTTGACCCGGCCTTCGTGAATGGCTGCAAATTCGCAACGGTCGACGCTTCGGGCAAACTCCTCCACGTTGACGTGATCTATCCGACCGTAAGCGGGAAGGAACGTCTCGAAGAGAGCAAGCGGATTCTCTTGTCCTATTTAAGAAACGACAAGATCGATTACATCGCCCTCGGGAATGGCACCGCCTCTCGCGAGAGCGAAGCCTTCATCGATGAAACCTTAAAAGAAGCCGGGCTTTCGCTCCCCGTCGTGATCGTGAACGAGGCCGGCGCCTCCGTCTATAGCGCTTCGGAAAAAGGAACGGAAGAATTCCCAGAGCTCCCGGTCGAAAAACGCTCGGCGATCTCTTTGGCAAGGCGCCTTCAGGACCCTCTTTCGGAACTCGTCAAAATCGATCCGATGGCCATGGGCGTCGGCCAATACCAGCACGACCTCGATGAGAAGAAGCTCTCGAATGCCCTCCATGGCGTCGTCGAGGATGCCGTCAACGAAGTCGGCGTCTATCTCAATAGCGCCTCTTATTCTTTGCTCCAATACGTCTCGGGCATCGGGCCTTCCCTGGCCAAGGGAATTGAGGATTATCGGAATGCCAACGGCCCCTTCAGGAGCCGGAAAGAACTCCATAACGTCCCGAAGCTCGGCCCGAAGGCTTTCGAGCAATGCGCAGGCTTCTTACGGATTGCCGATGGCTATCCGCTCGATAACACCTCGGTCCACCCCGAAAGCTATCCGATCGCCTTATCCCTCCTCAAAGAAGAAGGCTTGACTCTCGAGGATCTTGGCAAAGCAAATACCTCGGCAAAACTGGCCTCGATTGACGATATCGCCGCTTTAGCCACGACATTAGGCGTGGGCAAAGAAACGCTTCAAGACATCATTAGCGAGTTGCAGAAACCCGGCCGCGATCCGCGCGAAGAAGCCCATAGCGCCGTCCTTTCCTCGGCCGCGAAAGACATCAAAGATCTCAAGCCTGGCATGATTCTTTCCGGAACCGTGAGGAACATCGTCGACTTCGGCGCCTTCGTCGATATCGGCGTTCACCAAGATGGCTTGATCCATATCTCTGAGCTTTCCGAGACCCGGGTGGCCTCACCCCTCGAGGTCGTCCACTTGAATCAAATCGTCAAAGTCAAAGTGCTCTCGGTCGACTTGGAGCGCAAACGGATCGGTCTTTCTTTGAAGCAAGCCCCTCAGGATTGAGGAATGCTCACGCAAGCGAAGAAGGGGGATAATGAACTTATGAAGCACGCGAATTCCAATTGGGTCACGAACGAAGACAAAACGGTTCTCTATCTTGACCGCTACCTTTTCTTTTATGAGGACGAGGCCAAGCCGCTAGAGAAGATAACAAAGAGTGAAATATACGATGCCATCGTGGATTTCTTGAACGAAACCCCGTGGGCGTTTTATACGATGCTGAGCCCCGAGACATTCGCTTTTCTTAAGGATGCCGCGCATGGAAAGGCCCCGAGCTTTGACGATCATGACCCTCGCTTCCTCCAAGACGATTTTCGGATCCTCCGCGATTTCTTCGTCCTTTCGGAGAAGGCCGAGCTCAATTCGGATTATCAGCCTCTCATCGCGAAGATGGAGACGGAAAATCAGGATCAATTGGCCGCCGTCTTAGCCCGGCTCAATCTTTTGAAGGGACTCCTCGATCTTTATGGCTATATCGATAACCTCACGCTTCTAGGGAAATACAAAGACGCTCTTCAGCTCGCCATCACCATGAGTGATCTCAAGACGCTTTCGGGTTGCACCTTAACCGCATATTACTACAAGCAAGGCACCAAATACACCTATGCCACTTTGCTCGATAAGCCCACCTTCCGGAAGAACTTCCTGAAGAGCCGCGCCCTTTTCCCGAGCCTCGAATATCAGAACTTCTCGGAAGAGGAGATCCTCGATTACGCCAACCGCTTCAGTTTCTCGAGCTGGCGAAAAGACGCCCAAAAACTTTATCTCCGTGTTTGGGATACCAACCATATTTTCGCCGAAGACGAGGCCCCCTATCGGACCCGCTACGAAAAGGAAAGCAAAGACCCCGAGGAGCTGAAACTCTATAACCGCGTCAATCAGGCGGTCCCGAAATGGGCCCTCAAAGGGCATTCGCTCAACGAAATCGTGAAAGAAAAACTCTCCGACAGCCAGAAAATCGTCCCGATCGACGAGAAAGACATCGGCCCGGAGATCTTCTTCCCCTTTAAGGATACGATCGTCGGCGTCTATAACCTTGCCAAAGAACATTTGGCCCTTTCAGGCGATGTTGCCACCGGCGAAATCCCATGGGAGAACCTCGAAAAGATCAAAGCGGAGTTCTACGCCCATCGGGAAGATTACATCAAGACCTATGTCGATTCGTTAGGAAGAACCCTCACGCCTTACGAGAAAGAAACCATCGAAGGCCTCCGCCACGCGATCACCTCGCGTTTCATCTTCCATTCCTTGACCCACGATGGGGCGGTCATGGTCGACACTGCCGACGGAAAGCGCTATTTCGTCCATCCGTTGGGGATGGGCTTCAGCGAGATGCTCCAAGGCGGATATTACGACGAGATCGTCTCCACCACGATCCTGCCCTTTGAGGATTACATCACCTACGATTCCTACATTTCCGGAAGCGCGATCGTCGTCTCGATGAACCACCCGGAAGCGCTCGAAGAAGGGCGTCTCATCCGCTCAATCAAAGACTTCGCCATCCTCGCTTAGTTCTTTTTCCGTGCAATCGGCGCGGATTATGCAATGATATTCGGGAAAGAAGAGGTTTTTTGAATGGAACATTCTGCGAGTTTCAAAGCGATCGAGCCGTTTCTCAAAGAAAAGCGGAGGATCGATCACACCTCGGCCATCCTTTATTACGATCTCGCCACCACCTGCGGCGAAAAAGGCTTAAGCGATGAAGGCGATCTTTTGGATTATTGGGCAGGTGAAGAAGCCAAGCTCTTCCAGAACAAGGATTTCGCGAAAGCGGTCAAAGAAGGCTTAGCCGATCCTAAGGCGAGTCCGATGGAGCATAGGCTTTTCCAGGCGCTTTATGAGCAAGTCGTTTTGCTCGATAAATTGTCTTTGGATGATTACCTCGCCTATAAGAATGCGATCTCGAAGTCGAACGAGATGTGGCGGCGTTTCCGCCCAGCGAACGATTTCCAAGGCTGGCTTCCGTATTGGCAGCATCTGGTCGACATTTCAAGAAAGGTCGCTGACGTCCGGAAGAAAGAGGGCATGGCGACTCGTTACGACGCCTGCCTCGATAGCTATGAGCCGGGCGAGACGGAAGCATATGTCGATTCGGTCTTCAATCCCCTCAAAGAGAAACTGATCGCCTTATTGGCGGTCGCGAAGAAGAATCAGGCGAAATACGTTCTCCCGCCGCTCAAGGCCTATCCGGTGGAGAAGCAAGAGCTCCTCGGGCGCAAGATGCTCGAGGTGATCCATTACGACATGGCGGGCGGCGCCCTCATGGTGAGCGCTCACCCCTTCAGTAACGACAACCATCAATTCGACGCGCGTCTTACCACCAAATACCTCGTCGAGGATTGGCGGAGCAACGTCTTCACCTGCCTCCACGAAGGCGGGCATTGCCTCGAGTTCCAGAATAAGCCGCAAGCGCTGTACGACAACTACGTCGAAAGCCTTGCCACTTCGGCGATCTGCGAGACCCACAGTCGCTTCTACGAGAACTTGATCGGCCGGAGCAAGGAATTCATGCCGATTCTGAAGAAAGCCTGCGCCGAGACGCTCGATCCGGGCTTTGACTACATGAACGACGAAGACTTCTATCATCTCGTCAACAAAGTCGAGCCGTGGTTGATCCGCTGCGAGGCCGATGAGCTTTCTTATTCGCTCCACATCATCATCCGTTACGAGATCGAAAAGGACCTCATCAACGGCAAGATCGAATGCAAAGACGTCCCCGCGCTTTGGGCTAAGAAGTATAAGGATTACCTTGGCGTTATCGTCCCGAACGATAAGGATGGCTGCATGCAGGACACCCATTGGTCCGAGGCCTTATGGGGCTACTTCCCTTCCTACGCCTTAGGCAACATCTATGGCGCGATGATCAAGGAGACGATGGAGAAAGACATTCAGCTCTCCAAAAAGGTGCAAGCCAACGACTTTGGCCCGATCCTCCATTGGTTCGCGGAACACGACTACGCCTACGACTGGCTGACGCCAGGCGAATGGATCGAGAAGGTCACGGGCAAGAGTTTGACCCCGGAACCGTATATCCGTTACCTGAGCGAGAAGTTCGGAAAAAAAAGCAAAACCCCGTAAGCCAATTCGCTTATGGGGTTTTCTTGTCGCCTTATTTCGTTCCGTTGACCGGCTCGATGCCCTTGCTGGCATCGGCTTGGTCTTTGGCGAACTGATCGGCGGTCTTTTCCTGAGCTTTGGTTGCCTTTTGGTAATCCTGGTTCGGATCATTCACCACCACTCGGTCATAAGCCTTGCATTCGATGTGATTGTCGAAGAAGAGCAATAAGAAGGCGCGGTTCAGATCGCGCTGAACCTGATAGATATCGTCTTCCTTGCACTTGGCGACGAACTTCACATAGATCACCGAATCGTCCAAGACGGAAATGCCCTTGTAATAGGGGCCTTCCTTGATGGCCGGAATCTCGCCAAAAACGGTGAAGATTGGACCACCGCGGAAGTCGGCTTCACCCCGCGGATCCGCGAATTAGATTGCCATTTTCCAACAGATTCGTTTGTCGCATCCGAAAGAGGCGATTATTCGCCCAAACCCTGCCGGGGGAGCAAGGACATTTTATTACTTCCGGCCGTTTCCCGCGGTAAAGTCAGGTTCGGCGTAAGAAACGGAGATTACTTTAAAAATTCACGCAAAAGCGGTATTTCGCTCAATTCATATCCCTCAAGTCCCGAGTGCGGTAAAATATCACCGAAAGGAAAATATCTTTTAATCTACACTATGAATGCTACTCAGTTAGAGAAGATGCATAGCGGCAAGGGTTTCATCGCCGCTTTGGATCAGTCGGGTGGTTCGACTCCGAAAGCCTTGGCGCTTTATGGTGTCCCGGAGACTGCCTATAAGAACGAAGATGAAATGTTCGCCCTCGTCCATCAAATGAGAGCCCGGATCATCAACGCCCCGGAGTTTGCCTCGGGCAAAGTCATCGGCGCGATTCTCTTCCGCAAGACGATGGAGAGCAAGATCAACGGAAAGTTCACCGCGGATTACCTTTGGGACGTCAAGCACGTCGTGCCATTCCTCAAAGTCGATCTCGGTTTGAAAGATCCCGCCGATGGCGTTCGTCTCATGAAGGATTTCCCGGGACTTGATGCCCTCTGCAAAGAAGCGGTCGGCTATCACATCTTTGGAACCAAGGAACGCTCGGTCATTCTCGCTGCCAACGAAAAAGGCATCAAAGCCGTCGTCAAACAACAGTATGAGTGGGCCAAGGTCATGATCAAGAATGGCCTCGTTCCGATCATCGAACCGGAAGTCGACATTCATATTCCGGATAAGAAAGAAGCCGAAATGATCCTCAAGGCCGCGTTGATCGAAGAAGCCAAGAAACTGAAGCCGAGCGAGAAGATCATCTTCAAGCTTTCGCTCCCGAGCATCGATGGTTTCTACAGCGATCTCGAGAAGCTTCCGTGCTGCGTCCGCGTCGTCGCCCTCTCGGGTGGCTACAGCCAAGACGAAGCCAACGTGATCCTTTCGCGCAACCCCGGCGTCATTGCCTCCTTCAGCCGCGCCCTTTCCGAAGGACTCACCGCTCAGATGAGCGACGAAGAGTTCAATCAGAAGATCGGCGCCTCGATCGATGCGATCTACGCTGCCTCGATCAAGTAGTCACGTCAACGATCAGTCCAAGGTGCCCCTCCGTTCTGGAGGGGTGCTTTTTTTAGACAAAATGACCCATTTGTTTATGTTCTTTTCCGAGGATTGCTCCTAAACTAGCCCCATTCCAAAGGAGTTTCATTCATCATGAAGAAACACATGCTGATCCTTCCGTCGATGCTTCTCGTAAGCGTCCTTGCTGCCTGTGGCAGCCACACCCTTACGGAGGCACAGGCGGTCGAAGTCGCCAAGAAGATCCAAGCGAAACACGCCGAAACGAGCTTCGCTTATCCCCAAGACAAACTGACCCTCACCCTCACGAGCGTCGAAAACGGCGAGTCGGAAAAAGTCGATAGCCGCTCCATCAAAAATACTTACTACTACACGTATGGCACCGCGAGCACGCCCGCGACCTCCACTTCCGCGGACCAAACTTTAAGCGAGACCCTCTATCTCTATTCGAAAGATGGCAAGTACATCAGTGCCGCGGATGATGGCACGAATAAATACTATAGCGAACTGAGCGCTTCGGATTTCGCCACGGAGATCGCTTCGGCCCAAGAAGCCTTCTACAAGATTGCCGATGTGACCGCCGAAGGATTCTATAGTTCCCTCGATGACTTCATCGCGAGCAAGAGCGCCTCTTCTTCGGCCTCCTCTAGCGCAAAAACCAGCGAATCCAGCGTCAAGACCACCTATACCTATTCTTCAAAAGGCGATGGCAATCTGACTTTGAAGGCCAACCAGAGCGAAGACGATAGCGAGGGCAAAGCCACCGGCGAAGAGACCATCACATTTGATAACTATCTTCCTGTTTCGGTCACCTCCTCATCGAAGGGGCAGAAAATCATCGCTTCTTCCGCGACCAGCATCGATGAGTCGGGCGAATACACCCTGAGCTGGAATACGTGCGAGGCGATTTATCCGGATCTCACGAAATTCACCAAGAAATAAGGATCTAAGACAAAAGAAAACCCGCTGAAATTCAGCGGGTTTTTTCGTGAGGTTCAGCGCGAATGGACGCCCGGGTAATCGTCCAAGAAGTCCTTGGGCCAAATCAGTTTCCAATAGAGTTTGGGCGAATTGGGGATGATGCCTTCGTGATTGAGCCCCGCGCTCAATTCCTCAAGGGCCTTTGTCACGTCTTGGCCCGCTTTGGCCTGAAGAAGCAGGGCGTGGAACTTCCGATAGCGCGTCTTGGCGCCTTCGAGGAGATCATCGAAGCTCTCCGTCCGTTTCGTCCCGTCAGGCATCCGCCACTCAGCGTGCTTGCGGTTTAGGAAATCAATCCCCTTAAAGGCCTCGAGATTCTGCGGGAAGATCATGCCCCCGGCATAGCTTTCTTTCCCAAAGACCTTCTCCAGGAACGCCTTTTTCTTCCCCGAACGATCTTCCGCGTGTTTCTCGGCGAAACGGTAATCCTTCACCGCGTAGTAAAACGAGAGAGGATGGATATGAGGAACTTTCTGAACCGTTTGGTTCACCTGCCACCACATCCTCGAAATCGCTTTGAGATCGGAAGAGGATAGGGCTAGGACTTTGTCGATCCTTTGGAAAGTGCCCCGTTCATGGGCCAAGAGGAAATCGATCGTGACCTCGAGGCACATATGGGAATAGTTGTAATGGAGATGGACTGCCGCCGAATCTTCGATCCGATCGGTGAAGCCGCTAGAGTAAAAGATATAAGGATGGCAGGCAGAATCGACCACGTAATGCATGAAAAGGCCATCGATATAGGCAAAGAGGAGTTCCTTATCCGGGCTTTTTCGCGCGTAGTCCATCATCGCCTTATAAGGCGGAACGACATCGCCATGTTGGGTGATGCCTCCAAGGGAATTCACGTCATGCCGCTTGGGGCGGAATAGCGGTGAGATGACGCCATAAAAGAAGAACGGATCGGGTCCTTGGGCGCCCAAATAGGCGGCATCGAGGTGCTCGCCCTCATCGAGCTGGACTTCTTTCGCAAAGGTGTAATGGGTTAAAGCGTTCGGCATTATTGAGGTCATTGCAGCATAAAAAAGACGCGTTTTTCGGCGCGTCTTTTCTTCATTTCGTTTTAGAACTGCTCGGCGTGATAGCCTTTGAGGACTTTCACAAGCGGGCGGATCGTCTTCTTGAGGACGCCCGGCTCGAACGGATTCTTGAGGCCATCCTTCGTGATGAGGGTGATGAAAGGATACTTGCCGCCCATCTTGCAGAGCTTGAGGTACCTCTTCCAGGCCTTCGCGTGATTCTTGCGGTCGAGGTTGAAGAACTCAAACGCCAAAACCTGAGCGAGGGTGTAATCGATGTAATAGAACGGATTCTCGAAAATGTGGTTCTGGGTGAGCCAGCGCGGCATCGCCTGCCAGCCCATGCCTTCGGCCGCCTTGACCTTGTACGGCGTGTATTTCGCTTCGAGCGAGGCCCACTCGGCATCGCGCTCCGCCGGAGTGGCGTTCGGATTCGCATAGACCCAGTGCTGGAATTCATCGACGGTCACGCCATAGGGCAAGAATTCGATCGAATCCGCAAGGTGGGCATAGCGGTATTTATCCGGCACATCGAAGAAGAGATTCATGTACGGCTCAGCGAAGAATTCCATCGACATCGAGTCGATTTCGCAGCTCTCCATCGTCGGGGAACGATATTCCGGAATCTTGATGTTCCGGGCCATATAGGCCTGGAAGCTATGGCCGAATTCGTGGGTCAGGACATCGACGTCGCCCGAGGTGCCGTTGAAGTTACTGAAGATGATCGGGCATTTATGAACCGGGAAATAGGTCATATAGCCACCGCTCTGCTTGCCCGGCTTCGCGTCGAGGAAGAGCAAATGGTGATCGACCATGAAGTTAAAGAAATAATCGGTGTCGGGCGAAAGGGCCTTGTACATCTCTTTGGCATGGGCGACTTTCTCGTCGGTCGTGCCCAAAGGAAGCGGGTTGCCACTCTTGAACATGAAGGGCAAATCGTAGAGTTTCATCGTCTTGATGCCGGTGCGTTTCGCCTGGTCCCGGATCAATTTGTTGACGACGGGGACCACCACATCGTGAATTTGATCGCGGTAGCCGCTCACCATCTCCGGGGTGTAATCAAAACGGTTCATCCGGATGTAAGCAAGCTCGGTATAGGACTTATAGCCAAGTTTCTTCGCCATCGCATCGCGAACATGGACCATCTTGTCGTAGATGGTTTCCAGTTCGTCTTTGCGGGTCAAGAGATACTCATCCATCGCCTTGCGGGCCTCTTTGCGGGTCGTCCGATCCGCGTCATTGAGGAATTTGCCCATCTGCGGAAGGTTATAGGTGCCCCCGCGGAAAGGGATCTTGAACGAGGCGTTAACCGCCATGTATTGCATCGAAAGCTTATTTTCTTCGGTCGCTTCCGGGATGATCTTCTCATCGAAGCTCTTGAGCTGGTACTCATACATCGTGAAGATGAACGAGCCTAATTTTTGCTCAAGATACGGGCGATAAGGCGAAGAGACAAGCGCTTTGGTGTAAGCGAGCTGGGCCGCGGAAACAAGCGGCAACCCCTCATTGAGGGTATTCATCGCTTTCTCGTACTTCGCGTTGGTCGTGTCTAAGCTATAGAGCACCTGAACATGGGTGATCTCATCGGAGATCTTGTCGCTATAGCGTTCGGCCTTTTTGACGATTTTGTAGGCTTCTTCTTGGCTCTTGGCCGCGCTGAACTCCGCGGTGAGGGCGTTTTCTTTCTTGATGACGGATTTGATGTGAGGGACCTTGAACGGCCAATCCTCGAATTTGCCAATGTCTTTTGCCATAATAACTACTCCTTTTTGCCTTTGAGCGGTCGAATCGTATGTTTCCGAAGCGGCTTTGCCGTTTTCTTTTTCGAGGTAAAAGCCTCTTCGACGAGGGGGCGGCTCTTCGCATTGAGATGCAGGTAATAGTCCCGATCTTCCTCCGAATAGGTGAGGGTGAGGTAGCCATGCCGGATCAGCTGGTGGCAGCGCATCTTCAGCCGCTTGCTCCCCAAAGAGGGCAAGGCGCCGAAGGCGGGCGAAGACACAAGCGGATCGGTTTCCTCGTCGCGCTCCCCAAGCAAGATTTTGCTGAAGCCTTCCATCGTCGTCTCATAGCCTTCCTCTTCCAAAAGGGCAAGATAGGAAATGAGGCGCCGTAAGGCTGGTTTTAAGATCTTGTTTTGCGGGGCTTTCATGGAAACCGCAACCATTATAGGGGCGAGGGGTCAAAAGTCACGGAAAAAGGTGAAAAACCCTCGAAAAAAGCGTTTTCAGCACCCCCAAGTGCAAAAGAGGACGGCAAAAAGAAAGGAAAACGTGCCCAAAGAAAGGAAACGCAACCTCCCCTTATCACTTTCCTTGCGGATAAGGCTTAAGAAATCTAGAATATCCCCCGGAGCAAAATTATGGCCGATAGCATCGAAATCCAAATCCAAAATGTCCTCGACAAAGTCCGTCCGTTCCTCCAAAGGGAAGGCGGCGATGTCGAATATATCGGTTTTAAAGACGGAATCGTCTATGTCCGAATGGTCGGCGCTTGCGAAGGCTGCGCCTACGTGGACCAGGACATCTCGGCCGGCGTTGAGATCATCTTGATGGAAGAGGTCCCTGGCGTCATCAAATGCGATGCCTCGGGCGTTTATCCCCAAGACGTGATGAACCAATATCTGGCCCGCAAAGAAGAAGAAAGCCAAAAGAAGGCGGCGGAACCCGCCCCTGCCGTTACCGATGAAAAGAAATGACCGCGCCTGCGGTTTTTCTTTATCAAGAGGAGAAAAGAACCTATGAAAATCATCTCGTTTAATGTCAATGGAATCCGCGCGGTCCTCAAAAAGGACTTCGCCAAAGACATCGAAACCCTGAATCCCGACATCCTCGTGATCGAGGAGACCAAACTCTCGGAAGACCTCCACATCGATTTCCCGTTTGCCCCGAAAGGCTACGAAGTCTATTGGAGCACTTCGAAGCTTCGGAAAGGCTATTCGGGCACCGCGATCCTGAGCAAAATCCACCCCCTCAGCGTTTCTTATGGGCTCAAAGAGGGCAAATACGACGATGAAGGCCGCGTCATCACCCTCGAATTCGAGAATTTCTATCTGGTCGGGGCTTACGTGCCGAATTCGGGCGAAGGATTGAAGCGGCTCGACTTCCGGATGGGCTACGAGGATGATCTCCTCCCCTACCTCCAAGAGCTCGATAAGAAGAAGCCCGTCGTTTATACGGGCGATCTCAACGTCGCTCACGAAGAAATCGATATCAAGAATCCGAAGGCCAATGTCCAGAATGCGGGCTTCACCCCCGAAGAGCGGGCGAAGTTCTCCCGGCTTCTCTCTTCGGGATTCGTCGATACCTTCCGTGCCCTCTACCCCAATAAAGTCCAATACTCTTGGTGGAGCTACCGCTTCAACGCGAGAGCCTCGAACGCCGGCTGGCGAATCGACTACTTCGTCGTCTCCTCCCGCTTGATGGGCAAAGTCCAAGACTCGTTGATTCATAATGAAATTGAAGGCTCGGACCACTGCCCGATCGAACTCGATCTCAAGGCGTGAAAAAGACCGCTCCCCACGAGCGGTCTTTTTGTTTAGTTTTTAAGGAAATTACTTCGCGGCAGTATCGTCTTTTTTCTCTTCGGCCGGTTTTTCTTCGGCTTTCGGAGCTTCGGCGGCTTTCGCCGGGAACCAAGTGCCGAAATCGAACGGCTGATTCTTGGTGACGATGGTGATGATATCCATGATCCAGCCGACGATGCCGATCATCGGAAGAATGAACACGATATCCCAAATGATGAGGTTGGTATTATTGGCGGTCACATCTTTGATGATGCGGTAAATCGCCCAAATGATGTCGACGAAGATGGCAAGGAGTAATTTGACGATCATGGGGAGACCGTCTAAGGCTTTGTTGAATTCCATAAGGATTCCCTTCCCTTACGTTGTCTATTTATACACCCTTTTGTAAGGAAAAACTAATCTATTGAACGAAAAGAAAGCGAAAAGAATCAAAAAAACGGGACGAAACGTCCCGTCGTGTCTTAACGCAAGGAAACTACTTAATCCACTCTTCCCAGAGGAACCAGCTCTTGCCGCTGGCGGTATGGATGATATCCATGATCCAAGCGATAAACGCGGGGATGCCAAAGAAGAAACCGAGGATGTCGAGGATGAGCGGCGCTGTCTTGACGCCGCCGACAATGTCGTTGATGAGGCGGTAGATCCACGGGATGATCGGAAGGAAGATCGCGAGGAGAATTTTGACGATCTGTGGCAGACCATCGAGAGCCTTGTTGAATTCCATTTGAAATTTCAACTCCTTTACAATGGTATTTTATTATACTAATGGGACTTTTAAAGAGGAGGAGGACGAAAAGAGAACGGAAAGGCTTTCTTTCGGGCTTTAACGAGAAAAAAGGCCCGCTTTCGCGGGTCTTCGTTAAGATTTTCAAACCGATTAGTCGGCCAAAATAAGATGATGGAAGAACAAGCACCAAATGAGGTCAAGCCAGCCGAAGACCGGGATGATGATGCCAAAGATCAAGCCAAGGATGTTGCCAGTATTCGTCTTCTCGATCACCGCGCTAACACGAACGATGATTTCAACCACCCAGTTGACGCCGGGGATGAGAAGAAGAATGATCTGCACCAAGCGGGGCAAGCCATTGAACCACTTCATTGTTATTTTCTCCTTTACGAATACTTACTTTAGCACATTTGGCCGAAAAAGATAGATGGGGCCTAACAAAAAACGATAAACTTGCGATGCTGTCGAAGAAAAAAGTTTACGGATGAAACCTTAAAGGAGAATGTTCACTTTGCGGTTGGCGAGAACATAGCCTTCCCGGTTATAAACATCTTCGCGGTTAAAGGCGTATTCGCTGCCATCGTGTTTGAGAATAAAGCCACCGGCTTCTTGAAGGATGATCGTCCCGGCGGCGATGTCCCACTCCTTCGTCCCTGAGGATTCGCGGTAGGAGATCTCGGCCTTTCCTTCGGCGATCGCGCAGAACTTGAGGGCGGCGCCCATCTCGCTCACAGACGTAATCTTGTCGGCATGCTTCTCCAAAAGCTCTTTCTCGAGGCCGTTGAAGAAACTCCGGGAACGGAGAGCCCGGAGGTTCTCGGTTCGATCCGAAACATGAATACGGACCGGGTCTTGGCCTTTTTCTTGCTTGTAGGCCCCCTGCCCTTGAATCGCGAAATACATCACGTCCTTCATCGGGACATTGATGACGCCGCAGACGACTTTGTGTTTGTAGGCGAGACCGATGTTGGTCGTGAATTCGCCATTCCTGGCGACGAATTCCTTGGTCCCATCGACCGGATCAACGATGAAAACGTAATCGTTCTTGAGCCGGGCAAGATCATCCTTGCTCTCTTCGGTCAGAAACGCATAGGCCGGAAAGGCGTTGTGAAGCTCTTCCCGGATCAGGGCGTCAGCGCTTTTATCGGCGGCGGTCACCGGCGAATCATCGCTTTTGATTTCGACTTGGAACGCAGTTGCATAAACTTCTTTGATCTTCTTTTCGGCATCGAGGGCGGCCTTCTGCATGGCCGCGAGTTCTTTTTCGTACATCTTCAGGTGATTTCTCCTCGGGATGATGATACCCCAGGAAGCCTCTCTTGGGCACCCCAAAGACTCATTTTTTCTTTTTCCCGCTTGGCCGGGTCAATTTCGGGAAGAGGATGATCGCGATTTGAATGACTGCAGCAATCGCGAAGATCAACACCAAACGATGACCCAAGAAATAATAGAGGGCATCGGCCAAAGCCCAGGTCAAGACCGAGCCGAGGATCAGGCTCATCCGGGCATTATGGCCAAACAGAATATTGAGGAGAAGCGCCAAAAAGGCGAGGCCGGGCAAAATGAAGAGATAGGCTCGGATTTTGGCGGTTTCGTCATAGATATCGGCGATCGCGCTTAAAAGAATCGCGACCAAAATCGCGGAAATGAGGAAAAGCGAGACGATATATACCGTCTTGACGAGGACCTCTTTTTTCTTGAGCTTTCGTTCGCTCTCCGCGTCGAGCGGATCATAGACATGCGGCTCAAAAAGGTAATCGACATCCACTTGGAAGAGCTCGGCGAGCTCCTTGAGAGTCGGCGCATCGGGCAAAGAGAGGCCCCGCTCCCATTTGCTGACCGCCTTGTCCGTGAAGCCAAGCTTGTTGGCGAGCTCCGCCTGAGTCAATTGGCCTTTCTTCCGAAGGCCCGTGATGTTTTCCGCGATGATGTCTTTGGTCTCCATACCTCAATTATCACGGCGAAACGGCCGCTTTCAAGCCTCTACTTTCTCGCGAATGGGCATTTCTACCATCGGTCGAGAGCAAACGCGAGAAAACACGCTAAGAATTAGGTAATGAAAAACGAGACCAAAGAAACCATCTTCACCGCCGTCCTCAGTGGTGTTTTCTTTTGCCTCTATGTCGCTTGCTTTGTCTACGGGGCGATCGAATACCCCCATCAGGTCACCTCAACCTCGCCTCTCCTCGTCATGTTGTCGGCCTTTGGCGGGATGATCCTTTCTTTTCTTCCCTACCTGACGAAGGCGATTCTCAAGATCAAGCTTTCCCCTTTCACGAACCTCTTCATTCAGATCTTCGGGCTCATGGGGATTGGATTCGGCGAGACGCTCGATTGCTATTATCGCTTCCCTTATTGGGACGATGCCATGCATTTCCTTTCGGGCGTCTGGGTCAGTTATCTCGCCTACGCCTTCCTTTACGCCTGGATGGGCGAAGACCATCTCTCCCATCGCCGGGCCTATCTAGCGTTTGGAGCCTTCACGGCCTCGCTGGCGGTCGCCGTTCTCTGGGAAGTCTATGAGTTCAGTTTTGACAGTTTCTTCGGGACCGACATGCAAAAGACGATCCCCGAAGGCTCGCTTTTCAATGGAGGCAACAGCTTCGCCGACCTCAGCGGGAGCGAAAGCGATATCGCTTCCTTCTTCCGTTCCTCAAATGGCTATCGTTACGCTCTTATGGATACCATGAGCGACCTTCTCGAATGTTTCGGCGGAAGTTTGCTTTTCCAAATTCTGCTCTTCCCTCTTATAAGGAAGAAGCCCGATTTCGGAAAGGGGCTGATCATTCTCTTACCTCAGCGCCCGAGGGAAGAAAATCCAAACGCGCTCAGCAAGCCCCTTTGAAAAGCCTATGAGCAAGAAAATCCCTCGGCAACGAGGGATTTTTTGTCGGTCAACGAACGACAGGGAGATGGCATATCGGTAAAGATTTTGAAGATATCGGTAATTGTTATTCGATTAGAAAGAAAACTGCTACAATCACACTAAAGACGAGCGAAATAAAAAAGGAGTCAATGAACATGGCTGATCTCAAAGAACGGATCGCGATCATCGGCGGAGGCCCGGCGGGCTTATCCGCGGCGATGTATCTCGAGAAAAAAGGCTACACCAACTACGTCATTTATGAAAAGGACAATCGGGTCGGCGGGAAATGCTACTCCCCCAAGGTCAAGATGGGTCCGGATGGCAAGGATGAACGAAGCGTCGAAATGGGCGCGATCATGGGCGCGAAGACGTATTACGCCGTCCATGAATGCGAAGAATTCGGCGGGGCCACTCACGCCGATGGCCCTTCGATGAGCCACATCTACCGCGATTCGGCCGGAAAGCAAATCTATCCCTTCGATCTTAAGAAAGACTTCACGATCAAGAAATTCTTCGGCTTGCTCAAACTGAAGAAAGCCCTCAAGAAATTGGCCCATCTTTTGGAGACCAAATACGTCGGCTATGACGTGAATGGGCACCGCGGGGTCGCCGAAGGCCGTTACGATGGGCTCGATAAGACCTACGGAAACGACATGAAGCACGTCGAAGGCACGAACGACAACCTCAAGGATCTCGCCCTCCCCTTCAGCGAATTCTGCAAACTCAACAAGGTCGAGCCGGTCATGCGGATCTGGATCGCTCCCTTCACCAGTTTCGGCTATGGCTTCTTCGATGAGATGGCCGCGGCCTACGTCCTCAAATACCTCGATCTCGCCACCACTCTCGAATTCGTCAACATCCGGCTTTGGACCTGGAAGGAAGGCACTCAGTCGATCTATGAGGCCGTCAATAAGAAACTCCAGCATCCGGCCATCCTCAATACCCAAGTGGCGAAAGTCGAACGGGGCGAGAAAGTGAAACTCACCCTTAAAGATAAGGAAGGCGAGAAGGTCGAGGAGTTCGACAAGCTCATCGTCACGACCCCACTCGATCAGTTCCTAACCTATGCGGATGCGGGCGAGGAAGAAAAGAACCTCTTCAGCAAGATCATCCACGAGGAATACGTCGATTTCTTGGCCACTTTCGCCCCGGGCAAAGGACCGGATATCTCGGCCTACATCTTCGATAACATGGTGCCGGATAAAGTCGGGCACGCGATGGTCTACTACCACCGGTGGCACGATCTTGGCAGCGATTGCCCCTGCACCGTCTATACCCTCCGCAACCACAAAGGCGTGAGCAAGATTACCTACGAAGAGGCAATCAAGATCGAGACCGAGGATATGGCCAAATGCGGCTTCCCGGTCGCCTCGCGTCCGATCGAATGGGAGACCTACTATTGCCCCCACGTCTCGACTCAGGAATACGCGAATGGCTGGTACGACAAACTCGATAAGCTCCAAGGCGTGAAGAACACCTACTATGGCGGCGAAGTCCTCGGCTTCGGCGACATGGAAGAAACCGTCGAAGTCTCGAAGGATCTCGTCGGCCGCTTCTTCTGATTGACGAAAAGCCAAGCCGTTCTCCGAAAAAGGGAACGGCTTTTCTTATGCGGGAAATAAAAAAAGGATGGGTTTTGCCCATCCTCATCGAGAATCAAAATGGCAGCTCAGTAATCTTCTCCGCCCTTTTTGCCGACCAAGGACGCCACATCATCATCGACCGCCGGCTTCTCGGCATCCGTCTCTTCGGTTTCGGCTTCCGGAGCGGCTTCCGGTACGACCGGTTTGCCTTCGATCTGGGCTTCGAATTCCTTCTCTTCTTCTTCGTCTTCCTCGTCCTCGTCCCCTTCTTCGACATCGCTATAGACATCGTTCACGTCGATGTGGACTTTGTCATAGGTATGCCGAGCCCGGAGATCCCAGGCGTTATCGGTCAACGCAACGAAACGGCCGTCGAGAGTGAGCTCGGTGTAGAATTCGCCGATATGGCTCTTCTTCTCGTCGTCGTTCATCGCTAAGGCTTTGGCGATTTGATCATAAAGATCGGTGAAGCTCACCGTCTTCTTGGTTTTGCTCATGAGTTCAAAGGCGACATCGAGCATGCTTTTGGTGTTATCCATAACTTTTTCTCCTTCTATTTCCTTACATCGCGTCCGGGGCGCTGACACCGAGAATCCTGAGGGCATTCTCGAGGGTGATCATCGTGGCTTTCATGAGGGCAAGTCGGCATCCGGTGCCAACTTTGTCATCATGATCGATGATCTTCGTCGCGGCATAATATTCATGAATGGATTGAGCCAAAGAATGGATATAGCCCGCCACTTTGTAAGGGGCCCGCGCTTCCGCGGCAGTCTCTATCATACTAGGAAAATCGGCGAGTTGCTTCAAAATATCGCCTTCTTGGCGCGAAACGAGGGCTTTCCCCGACGTCTCGAGCTCAAAATCCTTGCCCATCTCGAGCAAAGAGTGGCAACGGGCGTGCGCGTATTGGGCGTAATAGACCGGGTTGTCTTTCGACTTCGACAAGGCCAAATTCATATCGAAGAGGATCGGCGTGTCCCCGCTCTTCTCACTGAAGAAGTAACGGACCGCATCGACGCCGACATCGGCGACGAGATCGCGGTGGGCGATCGCTTTGCCCGTCCGTTTGCTCATCTTCACTTCTTCGCCATCTTTGAACACTTTGACGATCTGATAGATGCCAAAGGCCAAGGAATCATAGGAATAGCCTTTCATCGCCAGGGCGGCCCGCATCCGGTTTAAGTAACCGAAGTGGTCGGCGCCGAGCATATCGACCAAGAGATCGAATCCGCGACTCATCTTATTGTAGTGATAGCAGATATCCGGCATGAAATAGGTGTACATGCCATTCGATTTGATGATCGGCCGATCCTTGTCATCGAGCGGTTTGCCCTCGTGATCGAGAATCGCGGTCGTCTTGAGGTAGGTTGCCCCACCCTCTTCGTAGACGAAGCCCTTCTTCCGGAGCTCTTCGATCGTATCGGGGATCGTCGTGCCTTTCCGGATGTCAGACTCGTAAGAGAACTTATCGAAATGAACGCCGAAGTCGGCGAGGTCTTTCTTGATCTTCGCCATTTCGGCATCAATGCCATAGGAAATGAAGAAATCGTGTGACTCCTTGTCGTCCTTCAAATACTTGTCGCCATATTTGTCTTTGATGCTTTGGGCGATCCCGATGATGTCTTCACCATGGTAATCGTCATCTCCGAGGGTGATTTTCTCACCGAAGAGCTCATGGTAGCGTAACGAAAGCGAATGGCCGAGATGCTCAACCTGGTTCCCACAGTTATTGACGTAATACTCGCGGGTCACCTCGTAGCCGGCTTTGGCATAGAGATTGGCGATCGCATCGCCTAAGGCCGCGCCCCGGGTATGGCCCAAATGGAGGTCGCCCGTCGGGTTAGCCGAAACGTATTCGACATCGACTTTCTTGTGCTTCGCGGCGCCTTGGCCATAATTGGCCCCTTCTTTGAGAATCGTCCCGACGATCGAGCCGAGCGAGGCTTGGGCCATGAAGAAATTGATAAAGCCCGGGCCGGCCACTTCGATATGGTCGATCGCCTCCGAAACGATGGCTTTTTGCAAAGCGGCGGCTAATTCCTGCGGCTTCTTGCCGAGTTTCTTCGCGTACTTGAGCGCGATGTTGCTCGCGTAGTCGCCATGGGCCGGATCCTTCGAATGATCGATCGTGATCTCCTCAAGCGGCACGGAAGCGCCGAGGGTCTTCATCCCTTCGGCAATCGCGTTTTTTAAGAGTTCTTCGTTGTTCATAGTGTTAATCCTTGATAAGAGTCAGAACGCAGATGGCTTTGATGGCTTCGCCTTTTCCGACGGCATCGAGGCCTTCGTTCGTCATCGCTTTGATGGAGGCTTGGCTTTCTTTGATCTCGAGCGCCAAGGCCAGATTCGCTTTCATCTCGCCGATCCAAGGAGCCAACTTCGGCTCTTCGGAGAGGATCGAGGCATCGGCGTTATTGACGCGATAGCCGCGTTCCTTGACGAGGCTCAGGCATTTCTTCACGATCAATAAGGAATCGATTCCGGCGATGGAGGGGTCGCTCGGCGGAAAATACTTCCCGATGTCGCCTAAGCCCAAGGCCCCGAGAAGGGCATCGCTCACGGCGTGAAACACCACATCGGCGTCCGAATGGCCTTCTAAGCCAAGATCAAACGGGATCTTGACGCCAGAGAGCACGAGCTTGCGCCCGGGGACTAAACGATGGATGTCTTCCCCATATCCCACGCGCAAATCGTTCATTTGGTCACGTTGAAACGGAAGAAGACGACATCGCCGTCTTTCATCACGTACTCCTTGCCTTCGCTCCGGAGCTTGCCCGCTTCTTTGACGGCCAACTCGCTCCCGTACTTTTTGAGTTCTTCGAAATCGTAGATCTCGGCTTTGATGAAGCCTTTCTGGAAATCGCTATGGATGATGCCCGCGCATTCCGGAGCTAACATGCCATTTTGGAAGGTCCAGGCGCGGCACTCATCGGCGCCGCAGGTGAAGAAGGTCGAAAGATTGAGAAGCTTGTAGGAAGCCTTGACCAGTTTGTCGAGGCCGCTCTCGGTCGCGCCTAAGGAAGCGAGGAAGTCTTTGCGGTCCGCTTCGGAGGGCATCTGAGAGATCTCGTATTCGATTTCGCACGAAAGCGGGATGCACTGGGCATTCTCGCCTTCCGCGACTTTCTTGACATCTTGGTAATACTTGCAATGCTCCAAATCGGTGTAGTCGCTATCAGCGACGTTCGCGACGTAGAGAATCGGCTTGAGGGTCAATAAGAAGAAATTCTTGCGGGCGTAATCCATCTGCTCTTGGCTGAGGCCTTTGACGAGCCTGGCCGGGATCCCCTGCTCAAGCACGCCTTTGAGGGCGGTGAGGATCGGCATTTCGTATTGGGCGACCTTATCATGGGCGACCCGGGCGCGGATGTCTTGCTTGCCGATCCGGTTATTGATCTGATCGAGGTCCGACATCGAAAGCTCAAGATTGATGACCGAAATATCATCGAGCGGATTCACCGGCGCTTCCGCGTAACGGAGAATCTGTGGGTTATCGAAGCAGCGCACCACTTCCACGATCGCATCGCATTCACGAATCGCGGCGAGGAATTGGTTGCCCAAGCCTTCGCCTTTGCTCGCGCCTTTGACCAATCCGGCGATATCGTAGAAGTCGAAGGTCGCGTTGATCTTGCGCTTCGGCTTGAACATCTCGGTGAGGAAGTCGAGCCGCTCATCGGGAACAAGGCAGACCCCGGTGTTCGGATTGATGGTCGCAAAAGGATAGTTCTCCGCCAAGACGTGTGAATTGGTGATGGCATTGAACAGAGTGGACTTGCCCACGTTAGGAAGACCGACGATACCCGCTTTTAAGGACATTTTGAAAACTTCTTTCTTTAATCTCGTAGAGATTATATCCCCCTAGGGAGGATAAAGGAAGAATCCTTCGGGCCGAAGAAAAAAGGACAAAGAAAAACCCTCACCGTGAGGTGGGGGTTTCAGGATCAAACTTATCTATTACTAGAAAGTTCAATTACTTGGCAGCGGCAACCGCCGCGTCAAGCTTCTTGATCTTAGCGGCACGCGGACCACGATCGGATTGCTGAACATCGAACTCAACGTGTTCGCCCTGCTCGGCAGTCTTGTAGTTGTCCATCTGAAGCTCGCTATAGTGGAAGAAGTAGTCAACGCCATCATCACCGTGGATGAAGCCGTAACCCTTCTCCTTGTTGAACATCTTAACTGTTCCCTTCATGGAGTATCTAACCTTTCTAGTTCGTTCGTATCTACACGACACTAACCAACCGCCGATTACTATACACCCACCAAAGAAAAAAGCGTTAACAAAAAACGCTGAGTTTCTCAAAAAGGCCATCCCTAGCGACCTTCTCGGGAGAAATCTCGCCGATAAACCCAACCCCGGAGGAGAAAATAGGCCAAGAAGAGGCCCACGAGCCCGGCGAGAGCCATCGCCCCAAAGGGTAAGGCATCGAAAGCGAAGGCCCGGCTGGAACCGAAGTTCGACTGAATCGCCCGATCGAAGAAATACTCGGCGAAGAAAAGCTCGATGAGGGCAAGTAAAGCCGCGCCTCCCGTCAGGAGGGACAAGGTCGCCCCATAGGACTCCGCCACCGCTTCGCGCGGGATGCCCAAGACATAGAGCATCTTGCCTTCGTTTCGGTTTTCGAGCGAAGTCAATAAAGCGACCGTGAAAAGGAGGAAGGCAGAAATCGAAAGCGTGAGGCCACTCGCAATCCTGAGGAGAAGATCGATCGAAGAAATCACACCCGAGAGGGAATCTTTGACGCTCAAGGAAGGATCGACGAAATGGTAAGCGGGGTATTTGGCGCCCAAAGCGGAGATCACCTCCTGGCTCTTGGAAGGGTCCTTGAGGTTAAGAAGAAGTTTGTCCGGCTCCAAAGAAAAAGCGCTCAAACCCAAGACGTCGCGGTAGAAATCGATCGGCCAATAGCTTTCGGCGTAGAGGACATCGTTCTCGGAACTCGCCGTCCCCACCACCTTGAGCTCAAAGCCGCGGTAATCCCTTTCGAGATTCTCGCCGACCTCCTTGCTCGAGACGAAGCCCGCCCCATAGACCACTTGGGGGTGGCCCCACTTCTCCGCTAAATGAGTTGAGAGAACGACTTCTTCTTCGCCCACGGGACGCCGACCGCTCTTCAAAGCGGAAAAATCGCTCGAAAAAGAGAGGGCGGAGGAAAGAGGTTTGAGATAGGAGCCTTCGACGGCGTCTTTGGGGAGAGTCGGTTCCACCAAAGCCTGACTCAATGGCGAAACGGATAAGGCATCGATCAAAGCGTTCGCGCTACTCTCGCTGGCGCTCAGAAAGAACGGATGGCTGAAGCCGCTGGCGAGGGCTTCGGGATAGGATTCGTAACTCCCTTCGGCGCAGAGTGAAAACGAGGAAAAACGCCGATCGGAGGACACTTCACTAATGAGGGAAGGCGCTAAAGAATGCTTATCGGCCAAAAAGACATAGAACCGCTTGAGCTCGCTCATTCTTCCCAAGACGCAATGGGTTTGCTCATACTCGTAAGAGGCTCGTTCAAAAACATAGGGCGAAAGGGTCTCGTCCTTCCTCACTTCCTTCATGAACTCGTAGGGCGTGCTCCTTGGTTCGAGATAGAAGACCTTTTGGAGGATCCATGGCTTCGAATGGTCAGGCTCATCGGAGGAAGGAAAACGCATCTTCTCTTCGAGGAGGTAATGGCTCCAGCGATGATCGTAATGGAAGAGAGTAGGCACTTCGCTTGGGGTCACCGCCACGATCGAAAGAAGCTGCTCGTCTTCATAAGCCCAGCTCGCGTTGGCGACTTCGAGCCGGAACGCGAGGCTCTTCTTGGAAAGATATTGGCCTAAGGTCTCGTAGCTCCGCCGAATATGGAGCGCCAGGCAAATTGAGGCCATCGAAGAATAAGGAAGCCCCACCACGATCTGATCCTCTTCGAGGAACGGCGGGCATTCGGGATAGAAGTCCCGCTCCGTCTCAAGATCGAGCCAAAGGAAATCCGCGCAGGTCCTTATCCCAAAAGAAGGAATGACAACCGAGGAATAATCTCCATCGACGATCGCCTCATTCGCATCGGGAAAATAGCTCTCAAACGGCGCGAGGTAACTAACCCCATAGTCTTGGATCCATTTCGGATGCTTGAGGGCGATCTTCTCCACGTTCTCCTCGCTTTCAGAAATGACTCTCCCGAAGGTGGCTTCGCCCCGTTCCGCCTTCTCCATCACGACCACCCCTTCGCCGGTGAGCGAGGTGAAGGCCGAGGAAAGGTTCGCCGAAAGATCGCGGCTGACGTAGAGCGATAAGCCGAGTGAGAGAAGCGAGAAAGAAAGGATCGAAAACGAAAGGAGACTCCGTTTCTTTTTGGCTTTGAGAAGATGGAGCCCGTGCTGAAGCCAGAGCGAAAAAGGCGGATGGTTCGTCCCTTTTTCCTTGGGGCTATGAAGGGTCGGAATCGACCCGTTCCCACCTTCGAGCAAGGGAGGTTGATCCGCTTGAAGGAAGGCCCCGTCTTTGAGGGCAAGAACATGATCGGCATAGTGGCTGCTCCTCGTCAAATCGTGCGACACGACAATCACGAGGCGCTTCTTGGAAAGCTTATGAAGATAGCCATAGATCAGCTTGGCATTCTCCGGGTCGAGCGCCCCGGTCGGCTCATCGGCCAAAAGGATCTCCGGATCATTCACCAAGGCTCGGGCAAGCGCGACCCTTTGCCTTTCCCCGCCCGAGAGGGTGTTGGCTTTCTGGCTCGCTTTCTCCTTCAAATTCACAAAGGAAAGGAGATCGAGCGCTTTCCGTTTAGCGAGCCGCTTGGGAAGACTCGACGAAGCCTCAAGAGACAAAAGGACGTTGGCCAAGGCGCTTTCGAGCTCCAAGAGGTCGCTCCCTTGGCGGAGATAACCCACATGGGAAAGCCGGAAGCGGGAACGGGCGTCCTCATTCCGGTCTTTGAGCAAACTCCCTAGCGTCACGAGTTCGCCAGTGTAGGCCACGTCGATCCCCGAAACGAGATCGAGGAACGTGCTCTTGCCGCTGCCGGAATCCCCGACAATCGCATAGAGCCCCGTCTTCTCAAAACTCAGCGTCACATCGGAAAAGATCACCTGCTCCCCGAAGCGTTTTCCTAAGTGACGCGTCTCTAAGCCCTTCATTCGTCGCGGAGCTCCTCCGAAAGCTCATTGTGGGAGGCGTGGCGAAGAGGGATGCCCGCCCCGAGGAGCGGGAGGAGAAGGCTGATGAAACCGAGAGCCAAGAAAAGAAATCCCGGAATCCCGAAATAGCTCCCCAAGGGAATCGAAAGGAGATTCGCCACCCCCGCTTTCTTCTCGAGGAAAAGCGAGCCATAACGTTCTAAGGGGAGCGCGAACGCCAAAGCGGCAACCGCGGCACTAAGTGATGTAAAGACGCTCGGGGCCAAAGAGAGGAAACGGACATCTTTGCCCCTGGCCCCAAGAGAAAGGAGAATCGCCATCTCCTTCTTCCGTTCCAAAAAGGAGGAATAGGCCAAGGAGCCGATGATGAAACTCACCCCAAGGAAGCCAATGATGAGGAAGGGAACCAAGCTGAGTGAGAAAGCCTCGGTCAGACTTGTGAAGGCGCTCTCGAGCGAAAAGGCGTTCGATGTGATCGAATAAGTGGAAGAGGCCTCGCTTAAGGCCACTGCCTTCCTTTTGAGGCGGTCGGCCGCGTTCTCATCATCGGCGAAGACGAGGAAATCGTAGGCGCTATAGGGCGAATGGCCATCGCTTTCGAGGACGAAGGAGGCGCAATCGACCTCGTGTTTCTCCGCCTTCGAGATCGAATCGAGTTTCACCTCGCTTAATTCATAGGCGAGGGCAGGATAGGAGTAATAGACCTTGGGCGAATTGAGGAAGGAGAATTCGGAGACGATCCCTTTGATCACGAACGAGAAAGAGAAGCTCACCTCATCGAAAGCACCTAGAGAAGAGACACTCACGGATTTCAAAACCGTGAGCCTTTTGCCAAGGATATCCTCGGGGAAGAGAGTGGCGAACTCCTCGTTCACGAGCACTTCTTCGAAAGCGTTCCCTCGGGGAAGAACTCCCGACTTCAAGAAGGAAGTCTTCCGGGTGGAGAGGCTAAGATCATAAACGGGCAAGAAGCTGGCCGGCTCCTTTTCTTTGCCTTCGAAGGAATACGCCATCGAGGCGGGGAAGAAATAGGAATAGTCCGGCTCGATATGGAGGCCTGGAAGCGAGCCTAGCGCTTCTTCCGCTTCCTTTTCTTCGGGCCGGGAGGATTCGCTCAGTTTGAGGGGCGAGCCCTCGATCGGGTAGGTCGTGGTTTTGGCGAAAGAGGCCTGAAGATACTGAAGCGACGCCCGCTTCTCTTTCTCGATCAAGCTGTGGCTCCCCGCGTAGAAACCAAAGGTGCCGATGAGGGCGACGTAGCAAAGGAAGGCTGAGATGAAGGACAGGGCGTTTTTGAAACCATCCGCATGGTAGTTCTCCCGGAGGAGAGCGAAGAGCCAGCCTCTGGATTTTCCTCGCGATTCCTTGAGGTTCGGGGGGTCGCTCTCTTTCTTTGAGGGCGTGTCCGAAAGGAGCTTCCCATTCGCCAAGACAATTTCCCGCTCGGCATATAAAGCGACCAGCCGCTCATTGTGGCTCACCAGGAGCACCAAGGTGTCCCTCGCAATCTTCTTAAGGGTGTCCATCACCAATTCCTCGTTGGCTTTATCGAGCGCCCCGGTCGGCTCGTCGGCGAAGATGGTTTTCGGCTTCCCAATCAAGGCCCGCAAGATCGCAACCCTTTGTTTCTCCCCGCCCGAAAGAAGCCGGGCCTTCTTCTTTTCAAGGTCTTCTAGATGGAAGTTCTTAAAGAGGACGTGGGCGGCAAGAGCGGCGTCTTTTTCCCCCTCCCCACGGAGAAGAAGCGGGAGTTCGACGTTCTCGAACGCCGTCTTTTCTTCAAGCAAATTGAAATGCTGATAGATGAACGCGCACTCGTAGGCGCGGTAGTCTTCTTTCTTCTCCTCCGAATAGGAATCGATCCGCTCATTGAGGAAGCGGATTTCCCCTTCGCTCGGTTTCGTCAAAAGCGAGAGACAATTGAGCAAAGTGCTCTTGCCGCTTCCCGAAGCGCCGGTGATCGCAATGAGGCCTTTTGAGGGGAGTTCGAGCGAAATCCCTCGAAGAGCCCAGGACGTTCCGGATGGCGACGAAAAGCTTTTGCCAAGGTTAATAATGCTGTAAATAAGAAAAACCCTCCATATATCCATAGAGGGTTTTTGCTCATTTGTGCCCCTCGACTTTCAAGGGACCTTCATGATGGGCCACCACGCGCTTCACTTTTGTGTTGAAGGCATCGCGGTCCAACAAGAGGAGATTTCCGCAGCCAAGACAGCGAATTTTGATGTCGGCGCCCACCCGGACGATCTGGAAGAGACGACTGTGGAAAGAACACGGATGTTCTTTTTTCATCTCCACTTCGTCATAGAGGGCGTAGGTGGGGACTACCAAGGCTTATCCTCCATGAGGACGGCGGCCGGGATCTTCGGAAGGCCAGGCATCGTCATAATCGCACCCGTGAGCGGAACGACGAAGTTCGCGCCCGCCGAGAGATTGACCTCCCGGATCGTGATGGTGAAGCCTTTCGGCGCCCCCAGCACTTTCGGATCATCGGTGAGGGACTGCGGGGTCTTTGCCATGCAGACATAGGCATCGGAGAAGCCCATCTTCTCATAGGTTTCGATCTGCTCGAGGGCTTTTGGCTCATAAACGACTTGGCCCGCCCGATAGATTTCTTTGGCGATCGTCTCGATTTTGCTCTTGATCGGCTTATGAAGATCATAGATCGGATGGTAATTGCTCGGGACGTTCTTGAGGATCTCGACGACTTTCTTGGCGAGATCGATCGAGCCATCGCCGCCTTTGAGGAAGCCATCGAGGAACGCGTATTCGTAATGATGCTCATCGCACCATTTCTCCAAATAAGCGATCTCCTTTGGCGAATCGCTCTCGAAGTGGTTGATCGCCACGATGACGGGCAAACCGAACTTCTTGATGTTCTCCAAATGGGTTTCAAGGTTATCCATGCCTTTCGAAAGGGCATCGACATCCTCGGTCTTGAGGTTCTCAAATGCCTCGCCGCCGTGCATCTTCAGGGCGCGGATCGTCGCCACCATGACGGCAAGATCCGGATGGAGCCCACCTTCGCGGGAAGCGATATCGAGGAACTTCTCGGCGCCTAAATCCGCGGCAAAACCCGCCTCGGTGACCACGATCGGGGCTAACTTGAGGGCCATCTTGGTCGCGATTAAGCTATTGCAGCCATGGGCGATATTGGCAAAGGGCCCGCCATGGATCAAGACCGGATTGTTCTCGAGGGTCTGGACCAAGTTCGGCTTGAGCGCTTCTTTCATGAGCTTCATGACCGCATGGGTGCATCTCAGGTCTTTGACCGTCACCGGTTTGCCTTCTTTGTCATAGGCGACGATGATCTTGCAAAGCCGGGCGTGGAAATCCTCCTCGTCCTTGGCCAAGCACATAATCGCCATCATCTCGCTCGCGACGGTGATCACGAAACCATCTTGGCGGACGACGCCATTTTTGGCGCCTTGGGCCACTGTGATCTCGCGAAGGGCGCGGTCATTCATGTCCATCGCCCGTTTCCAGACGATCCGGTTCGGATCGATGTTCAAGGGATTGCCTTGATAAATCGAGTTATCGATCACGGCCGAAATCAAATTGATCGAGCTCGTGAGCGCGTGCATATCCCCCGTGAAATGGAGGTTGATGTCTTCGGAGGGCGCCACGGAAGCGAGACCGCCGCCGGTCGCGCCGCCTTTGATGCCAAAGACCGGGCCGAGCGCCGGTTCTCGTAAGCAAAGAAGGGCCTTCTGGCCGATTTTGCCAAAGCCTTCGGTAAGGGCGATCGAGGTCGTGGTTTTCCCTTCGCCGGCCTTGGTCGGGGTGATTGCAGTCACGAGGACCAATTTGCCATCCGGCTTATTGACCAACTTCTCGTTGATCGCGGTATCGATCTTGGCTTTGTAGAAGCCATAAGGAATCACATACTCGCTTGGAATCCCCGCGTTAGCGGCGATTTCGTTTATTTTTAAAAGACTCATGGAAAACTTCCTCCAAAAACAATGCTGTTTCTTTACCGATTTAGGATATTACTTCGAGGGGTTATTTAAAAGAATTTTTAGTGCGCTCGAGGCCAAAAGGAGGCCCGCTTCCGAAGGCACCATCATAAGCGAAGCGGGCTTTTGCCCCCGGACCAGCGGCAACTCTTTGGAGAGGACGCCGGTGATTTTTTTGAGGTCAATCCCCTGTTTCCGGAGCTCATTTCGGAGTTTCTTCGCTAACGGATCGCCTTCCGTTTTATCGAGCCGGCAAAGGGTGACTTGGCTCGGATCGAGCCGGTTGCCCATCCCGAGCGAAATGAAAAACGGGATATCGTGGGCTAAGGCATAAGAGATGAGGGCAATCTTCGCGGGGATGTCGTCCATCGCATCGATCAGACAGTCGCAAGAGGAGTAATCGTGCTCCTTGAACGACTCCGCGCTCACCGAATAGCATTCCGGAAGCACTTCGACGTCGAGCCGGATGCTTTTGGCCCTTAAGAAGGCCACCCCGGCTTTCTTTGCCCCGACATCCGAAGCGAGGTAAAGGATCTGGCGGTTGAGATTCGACTCATCCACCACATCGCGGTCGATCGCGTAAATATGGCCCACGCCCGAGCGGACGAGCGCTTCAAAGCAGGTCCCTCCGACGCCCCCGAGGCCGAAGATGGCGACTTTCTTATTCTTGAGGAGCGCGACGTTCTCCTTCCCCAAAAGGAGGGCGCTTCGATCATCGATAGTGCGCATAATCCTTTTCGATATCCTCCTTCGATGAGACCGAGACGAGCGAAAACTGATGCCGGAACCAGGTGTACTGATTCTTAATATAATGCCGCGTGTTGGTTTTGATGAGGGCTTTCGTTTCCTCAAGGCTCGCTTGCTTATCGAGATACGGGAAGAGTTCCTTCACCCCGATCGCTTTGAAGGCCATCGCCTTCCGGCCATATTTCTCGATGAGGGGCACCGTTTCTTCCAAAAGGCCCGAGGCGAACATCGTCTCCACTCTTTCTTCGGCATGGGCGTAAAGCGTCTCCCGTTCCTTGTCGAGCTCATAGAAACGAACCGGATAGATCGGCTGATGGCTTTGCTTGGCTAAAAGGGCGGTTTTGCTTTCCCCGCCGGCCAAGCAAATCTGGATGTCGCGGAGGACCCGCCTCCGGTTATTGGGACTGATCTTTTGAGCTTCTATAGGGTCGAGTTCTTCCAATTTCCTGTGCAAATCCCCATCATTTAACCCTTCGTAGGGGCTCATATCCACTTTCGAGGTATCGAGAGAAAGGTCGTAATCGTAGAGGGCGCTTCGGATATAAAGCCCACTGCCACCGACGAGGATCGGAAGCTTGCCATGACTTTGAACCTCGGCGATCGCTTTTCGGCAATCCTTTTGATAATGGGCGATATCGTAGCCTTTCGTAAGCGGCACGAAAGCATAGAGATGATGGGGTACCTCTTTCTTCATTTCTTCGGTGGGAGCGGCGGTCGCGACCGTGAGTTCTTGGTAAACCTGAAAGGCATCGGCATTGATGATTTCGCCATCAAGGTCTTTGGCCAAGGAGATCGCCAATTCGCTTTTGCCGCTTCCGGTGGCCCCGGTCAAAACAAGGATCATTTGAGGGCGTCCCTCACCTCAAGCAGGCTTTCCTCGACTTGGTCCAGGAGCGCTTCCCGATTCTGGAGAAGCGGGTTCGTTTGAATCTTCGTCAAAATCGTTTCGTATTCTTTTTTATCGGCGGCATATTTGACTTTATCCATCATATCGAGCGCCATGGCTTTTTTGCTCTTCACGAGACCTTCGCCAAGCGCTTTGATCGTCGGATCGTTCCGGATCGCCTCATCGAGCGAAAGATATTCTTTGAGGAGCGGATCTTTGCTCATGAGGAACGCGACGTCTTTGGCTTTCAAAAGAATCGGATCCCCGACTAACTCGCCCAAAAGCGAATAGGTATGGCTCATCGTGACTTTGACGGGAACGAGGCAGCCCGTGAGATAGGCCGGACCTTTGAAATTGATCAGTTTGCCATTCGTGGCGTAGCCCGAAAGCACTTCGTCATTCCGTTTCGAGGGTCCTTCGACGAGCACTTCAAAGGTCTTCCCGACCATCGAAAGCGAATGCTCGGAAGTCGTTTTCTCGATCACGGTCTTGAGCCGGTCGAATCGCTCGTGTTTCACTTCGTCAGGCACCTGAACCATCGCTGCGGCAGGGGTCCCCACCCGCGGCGAATAGATAAAGGTGAAGGCAGCGCTGTAATGGACTTCTTCCGCCAAGGATAACGTATCGGCGAATTCTTCTTCCGTCTCGCCGGGGAAGCCGACGATGATATCGGTCGTGATCGCGATATTAGGCATCGCCTCCCGTAACTTCTTCACGAGGGCAAGATAACCTTCTCTCGTGTAGCGGCGCCCCATCCGCTTGAGGCAAGAGGTGCTCCCCGACTGAACGGGGAAATGAAGCCAAGGAACGATGTTTGGGTATTGGGCCATGACCTCGATCATCTCATCGGTGAATTGCGAAGGATAAGAGGTCAGAAAGCGGAGCCGTGGAACCCCTAACTTTGCCACTTCTTCGAGGAGCAAGGCAAAGGTGGTTCCGTCTTTGAGGTCGAGGCCATAGCTATTGACGTTTTGGCCCAATAAGGTGATTTCTTTGTAGCCATGCTTCACCAAATCCTCGCACTCTTTGAGGATGTCTTTGGCGTAGCGGCTTCTTTCCCGCCCCCGGGTATAAGGCACGATGCAATAGGTGCAGAACTTATCGCAGCCATAGGAAATATTCACGAAGGCCTCAAAAGGCGAAAGCCGGACCGAAGGGAGCGACTCCACCACTTCGCCCGCGAAACTGCGGACGTCGACGATCGCCTTCCGTCTCCGGACGACCTCATCGAGAAGCGTCAGAATATTCGCGACATCGTGGGTGCCGATGATGAGCGAGATATAGGGATAGGTGCTCATGAGCTTCTCGGCCACGCCGTTTTCGCCCATCACGCAACCCGCTAAGACAAGAAGGAAATCCGGATCGGCTTCTTTCCGGGCCTTGCAAAGCCCGATTTCGCCATAGATTTTCTCTTCGGCGTTCTCGCGGACGGCACAGGTGTTGATCAAGACGAGATTCGCTTCCTCAAAGGACGCGGCTTTCGTGAAGCCGGCCCGTTCCAAATAGCCGGCGAAGATCTCTTCATCGCGGATATTGGCTTGGCAGCCATAGGTCCGGATCGAATAGGTTTTGCCTTGGGCAAACGCTTTTAAAGCCGGGGGAACGACGTTCGAGGAAATGAGCCGGGGCGTGACTTCGCTCCGCTTGGCGGCGTCTTTTTGGCTCGGCAAGGATTTGATTTCGCAAGAGCTCATTTCTTTATTTCCCTTCTTCGACAATCTCGTTGATCGGGGTGACTTTCAGGCAATGCCCCGTCGTCTCGTCAAAATCCATGAGAATCGCATTCACCATCATCGGGGCATGGTCATCGAGGCCGAAAGCGCCTTTATGCCCATACACGATTTTATCGATGACGGAGTTCTTTTCAAAGCCAATCACGCCGGTCGGATCCCCGCACATGCCGACATCGCTCATGAAGGCGGTGCCATTCGGAAGGATTTTCGCATCGGCGGTCTGGACATGGGTGTGGGTCCCTAAAACCGCGGACACCTTGCCATCATAGACATAGCCGAAAATGGCTTTCTCGGAGGTCGAATCGGCGTGGTAGTCGACGATATGGATCGCCGGGTGATCCTCGGCTTTGAGAAGCTCGTCCATCGCCTCGAAGGGCGAACGGACGGTTTCTTCCATCGCGAAGACGCCAAGCACATTCGTGACTCTCACTTCGACGCCATCGACGCCATAGGAGGCGCTCCCGGAACCATGGTGATAGTTCAGGATGTTGAGCGGCCGGACGAGGTCATCGGCATCATCGAGATAATCATCGACTTCTTGTTTGCTGTGCCAATGGTTCCCCAAAGTGATGCAATCGACCCCGGAATCAATGAGATAACGGTAATGGGATTCGGTGAGGCCTTTGCCATGCGAAGCGTTCTCGCCATTGGCGATCACAAAGTCGACATCGTATTTCTCGACAAGTCTCGGCAAAGAAAGATGGACCGCAATGCGGCCCACCTTCCCGACGATATCCCCATAGAAGAGAATTCGCACAATCGCTCCTTTTACTTCGCGGTCTCAACGGCTCGATACTCACGGATGACGGACACTTTGATCGTGCCCGGATAGGTCATGGTCGATTCGATCTTCTCGCGCATTTCCTGCGCCATCTTGACGGCATCGGCATCGCTGACTTTGTCCGGAATGACCATCACGCGAACCTCGCGGCCCGCTTGCATGGCATAGGCTTGCTGGACGCCTTCGAAGCCCCGGGCGATCTCCTCGAGCTGGCCAATGCGTTTCACATAGGTCTCCAAGGTCTCGCTGCGGGCGCCTGGACGGGCGGCCGAGAGCGTATCAGCGGCTTGGACGAGGTGAGCGATAACGCTCTTCGCCTCGACGTCGCCGTGGTGCGACTCAATCGAGTTGATGACGACATCCGGCTCGTTGTACTTGCGGGCGAGTTCGGCGCCGAGTTGAACGTGGGAGCCTTCTTGCTCGAAGTCCACCGCTTTGCCGATATCGTGGAGCAAGCCCGCTCTCCGGGCCAAGTTCTGATCGAGGCCCAATTCCGCGGCCATGATGCCGGTGAGGTAGGCGACTTCGACCGAGTGGTCCAAAGCGTTCTGGCCAAACGAAGTGCGGTATTTGAGTTTGCCCAAGTAGCCGCAGAGTTCTTTGCTGATGCGCGGAAGCCCGAGTTTGAGGCAGGCTTCTTCGCCGGCCTTCTGGGTTTCGGTGTCGACGTTGGCTTTCATCTTAGCAGCCACTTCTTCGATGCGGCCCGGCTGGATTCGGCCATCTTTGACGAGGGCTTCCATCGTCCGGCGCGCGATTTCGCGGCGGATCGGATCGAAGCAACTCACCGTGATGACTTCCGGGGTATCGTCGATCACCAGGTCGACGCCCAAGGTCTGTTCCAAAACGCGGATGTTGCGTCCTTCGCGGCCGATGATGCGGCCCTTAAGCTCATCCGAAGGAAGCGGAATGACCGCGACCGTGCGTTCGGTCGTGACTTCCTGCGCGTACTTATCGCAAGCGAGCGAGAGCAAATCGCGGGCTTTGTTCTCTGCGGTGTCCCGGGCTTCGTCTTCCTGGTTCTTGATATAGGCGGCGATTTCGCCCGCCATCTTATTCTCGACGCGGGAGAGAATCTCGTCGTGGGCTTCCTTGACGGACATGCCGGAGACTTTCTCGAGTTCGGTCAAGATGCTATTGATCTTGGCATCGAGGTCTTGGCTCTTCTTGTCGGTTTCGGCGATCTTCGCCGTCAACGCGTCGTTCTTCTGATCGAGGGCGTTTTCCTTTTGAAGAAGGGTATTGTCGCGGGCATCGATCGTCTGCTCCCGCAAATCGAGCTTCGCCTGCTCACCTTGAATCTCCTGCTTCATCTGCCGGATTTCGTTCTGAGCGTTCTGCTTAGCTTCGAAAGCGGCTTGCTTCGCGTCAAGTTCGGCATTCTTCGTGATCCGTTCCGCCTTGATCTCGGCGTCACGAATAATCACTTTCGCCTGTTTGTCGGCATTCTTGTTCTTCATCGCCGGAACGAGCTTAAAAACCAAGACAGTGCCGCCAATTCCAAGCAAAAGAGCTACGATGCCAATGATCAGGCCAATCCACCATTCCATACTGAAACTACTCCTTTATGTTCATCCGAAAAAAGCGCTACTCCACCTCACACGAAAAATAGGATTGACTGATGTGTTTATCTTAACGGGGTGAACCCGATTACGAGAACCCAAACGCAATCTATGGGTGGTAAGTACCTTTCGGTACGTCACTATTGTAGCAAGGTCGGAAGGGAAGCGCTATCAAAAATAGGGAAAGCGCGCTTTGGGCCTGCCCTTTCTTTTTTCCCTCCAAAAATCCCCCGAAAAAAGGATGGGGTTTTGCCAAGGATAATTCCAAATTTAGGCCAAAAGAAAGCCCCGAGCGAACTCGGGGCCGTCGTTCCATTATTTGTCGTCCGTCGCAGCGGGAGTCGCTCCCGGAGCATCGGCGACGACGCCATCCTCATCCGCCTTCGCCGGAGCGCCTTTGAGGATTGCTCTCAGTTTGGCTTCGAGGTCATTGGCGACCTCCGGATGGCTGTCCATGTAGGCTTTCGCCGCATCGCGGCCATTGCCGATCTTCTCGCCGGAGATCATGTACCAGTTGCCAGTCTTCTGAACTAAGCCATTCTCGACGCCGAGATCGACGATTTCGCCATCTTTGGCAAAGCCATGGCCATAAAGGAGATCAACCACGCAGGTCTTGAACGGCGGCGCGACCTTATTCTTCACGACTTTGATCTTCACCGAGTTGCCGATGATCTCTGAACCGTTTTTAATCGCATCGGCTCTCCGAAGATCGAGACGAATCGTGGCGTAGAACTTGAGGGCTCTGCCACCGGTCGTCGTCTCGGGGTTGCCATACATGACGCCAACCTTTTCGCGGAGCTGGTTGATGAAGATCACCAAGCAGTTCGTCTTCGCCAAAATGCCGGCGAGTTTTCGCATCGCCTTCGACATCAAACGGGCCTGTAAGCCAACCTGATTGTCTTCCATCACGCCGTCGAGTTCGGCTTGCGGAACGAGCGCGGCCACCGAATCGACCACGATCACGTCGATCGCGCCCGATTGGGCTAACATCTCCACGATCTCGAGCGCTTGTTCGCCCGAATCCGGCTGCGAGAGAATCAGCTCGTCGATATCGACGCCCAATTTCGCGGCATACTCCGGATCGATCGCGTGTTCGGCATCGACATAGGCGGCCCGGCCGCCCTTCTTCTGCGCTTCGGCGACCGCGTGGAGCGCCAAAGTGGTTTTGCCTGAGGATTCAGGACCATAGACTTCGACGATACGGCCTCTCGGGAAACCTCCCACGCCCAATGCTTGATCGAGCAGTAAAGATCCCGACGGGATCACATCGACATCGACATGGGCGTGTTCGCCCATCCGCATGACGGCGCCTTTGCCATAAGCCTTTTCGATGGACTTGATTGCGTCCTCGAGCGCGGCTTCCTTCGCTTTGTTATCTTCAACTTTATCGGCCATTTTCATGGACCTCCTATATATCCATAGACATCTTTTCGGACTTTGTGCCCCTCATTTTACATCTTGGAGCAACCTTAGCATCGCATTAACCGAACTCTCGCGAATCGAATTTCGGCTTCCCATGAAGACTTTTTGGTAAGAAACGACTTTGGCTTCTTCGTGAGGGAGTTTTAACGCAATCGCCATGTCGACTTCGCCCACCGGGGCTTCCCCGGGCTCGGCGGTCGGTCCCGCGTTCCCCGTGAAGGAGACGGCGACGTTCACGTTTAGGGCCTCCAGGCCCCCTAACGCCATTTCTTCGGCCACTTCTTTCGAAACGACGCCACAGGTTCTGATCGTCTCGTCTTTCACGTGGGCCAAATTCTCTTTGACCTCATTCGCGTAGGAGATGATCGATCCTTTATAAACGCGCGAGGCGCCAGGGATCGAGCAGATCGTGCTTGAGAAGAGCCCGCCCGTCAAGGATTCAACCGAGCCCAAGCTCCAGCCCTTCTTCACAAAGGACTCAAGGACGTCCTTGGCCAAATCGTTATCGATCATTTGGTGCCATCAAGGAAAACCGACCGGTTTTGCACAAGATAGAAAGCGCCGCTAAAGAAGGAGGCGAAGGTGGCGAGATAAACGAGGATATCCGAAATCCGATAGAAGGTCCAGCTCGCATCGAAATAGGTGAAGGGCCAGCCGCCAAGAAGCACGACGGGGATCGCGACCATCTGAAGAACGGTCTTGAGTTTGCCGAAGACATTCGCGGCCAACACTTTGCCATTTTTGACGGCGATGAGGCGGAGGGCATCCACCACGATATCGCGAATGATCATGATGAGGACGCACCATAGAAAGACTGGCGTGGTCAAACTGATGCCGAAATGGGGGATGCAGAGATAGATCAATAAAGAATCGACCAGAAGCTTATCGGCGATCGGATCGAGGAACTTGCCTAAATCGGTGACTTGGTTCCACTTCCGGGCCAAACTCCCATCGAGCTTATCGGTGAGGGCGCCTAAGACGAAGACAATGCAAATGATGAGATCAATGAGGTTAATCCCCGACTTCCCAAGAAAGGGAACGGTGAAGGGATCCGCCCAGTAGACAATATCCAAAACGAAAAGCGCGATGAGCATCGCGAGGACGATAACAATCCGGGATAAGGTGATCTTGTTTGGGATGTTCATGCGCTCTTCTCCAAAAATTCAAATGAGTATCCGACCTTGTAAGCCATGTTCTGTCGAGGGCGATAATTAATCTCAGGTTTCCCTGGAAGAGTCATCTTCGACTTGGACTCCTCTTCTTCCCCTACCAAATTTGGGTTTCTCGCTTGTGGGGCTTGCCGCGTTGCATCTTCTTATTGCTAAGAAGCTCGTCTCTGTGGCACGTTACGGATTCCTATCCACGTGGGATATTCCTCCTCCGTTAGGCACTCCTGCCTACCCAGCCTTATTGATTCAGCTGGCGCAATCGCTACAGTCATCACAGACTGTGCGAGCATGGACTTTCCTCTACCCGAAGGCAGCAGTCGCCCGGGTCGGAATTCATTCACGAAAGCTTTTTCAAAGTACGAGGATCGTAACCGATTCCGTAGAGGAAGTCTTCGAGCTGATTGATTCTGGAGATGTATTGGATGTTTTCGGCGGTCGGTTTATCCGAGGGCTTAATCCCGCCAAGTTTGTTCTTGAGGGAAGCATTCTCGAGCTCCAGCTTCTTCTTCGCATCGACGGCTCCGTCTCGCTCTTCAAGGCAGGACTGCTTCTCGTTTTGGAGAGCGGCGATCTTGTCTTCAAGGCCTTCGACATAAGCACCTGATTGCTTCTGGTACTGGCTGAACGCCAGATAGTCTTGGATGATCCGATCCAGGAAGGCGTCGACTTCTTCGGGGTTGTACCCTTTGACGTCCTTCGTGAACTTTTGGTCCAGGATTTTCTTTGCGTTGAGATCGAGTTTCAGTTCCATAGGTTTTTCAGGCCCTTCAATTATATTGAAGAGGGGGTGTTTCTTCAACCGCAAACGCACTTTTCTTTTCGAAGTTTTTGCCCACAAAAAGAATGGGGTTTTGCCAAGGATTTTCCTAAAAAGCGACTTTAGGGGCAACTCCAAGGCCTCCTTTCGTGGGCAAAGTGGTAAAATGCAAAGGATGAAAGCGCTAGAAAAGATCATCAAAGACCGCCGAGTCTTGGTCTTTGTGGATTTGGAAGGAACTCAACTCTCGCACGAGATGATCGAGATCGGGGCCTATGCGGCTCTTCTCAACGAAGACCTCACGGTCAAGAAAGTCTTTCCGCCTTTTCAAAGCTACGTCAAAGCCCACCATCCGATCGGCGGGATCGTGATCAAGATGACGGGAATCACCCAGCGAACCCTCGAAGAAAAGGGCCAGCCTTTCCCTTACGTGCTTCAGCAGTTCAAGAAGTACGTCGGCAAGTATTGGGGCAAAGCGATGTTTGTCACTTTTGGCAATCACGACCTTCGGATCGTGAACCAATCGGTCCTCAATAATTTCGATGCCGATCCCGAAATCGCCCACATCATCAACAAATATGACTTTGATTTCTCCTTATTCCTTCAGCAATACATCCAGGACCCGAACTCGAATCCTCTTTCGCTCACCAACTATCTGAAAGTGTTCGATGTGCCGTTTGAAGGCAAAGCCCATGATGCCTTGGTCGATGCCTATAACCTCCTCGACCTTTATAAAGCCTTCTTGGCCAAACCTGAGATCGTCGCCCGGGAATATAAGAAGACCCTGTCCCACGTCCACCACATGGCCTCGCCGGTGAGCAAAGTCATTTGCGAGCTCAATAGCGGCAAAGCCGTCACCCCTTCCGATTGGGACAAAGCGATTGAGGACGCCCTCAAATGAATGTGAATTACCCCGGTGGCATCAAGCCCTGCGGCCATCCGATCAAAGCTCAGAAACGTCATCTCGAAAGCGCCGCCAACCGTGGCATGGGCTTCGAGGAAGACATCAACGAAACGAACGCCTACTACCTTGAAAAAGGGTTGGCGCTCATTTATAAGCGGCCGACCCCGATCAACGTCGTGAAGGTCGATTATTCGCATGGTGCCCGGATCACCCAAGCCTTTTTCCAATGCCAATCCACCACCGACTATAACGGCGTCTACAAAGGCCACTACCTCGATATGGAAGCCAAATCGAGCCGGAGCAAAACCTCGTTCCCGCTCAATAACATCGCTCCGCAGCAAGTCACCCACTTGCGCGCCATCAAGAAGATGGGTGGGCTCGCTTTCTTCATCATCAATCTCTATGCCTTAAACGAAACCTATCTCCTCGATGCCCAATACGTCTGCGATTTCTATGAGCAAAAGCCCCGGAAGTCGATTCCGGTCGAAGAAATCAAAGCCCATGGCTATTTAGTCAAAGAAGGCTATCGGCCCCGTTACGACTATTTGCCTTTGATCGACGAGCACTTCTTGAAATAAGAGCAATACGCTTTCAAAGGGCAGGATTCGCATTCCGGGTTTTTGGCGTGGCACTGTTTCCGCCCGAAGGCGATGAGGGCGTGATGAAGGAAAATCCATTCTTCTTTCGGGAAAGCCTTCTCGAGTTTCTTTTCGACCTCGAGCGGTTCGTCTTTTTCTTTGGAGTAGCCAAGCCGATCAGAAATCCGATGAATGTGGGTATCGACTGGAATCGCGGGACGGGCTGCCATCTCGAGAAGGAAGACGCCCGCCGTCTTCGTCCCAACGCCAGAAAGCGAGGTCAGCGTCTCAAAATCAAGCGGCACCACTCCACCGAATTTCCCCTGCAAATCCCCACTTAAAGCCTTCAAATGCTTGGCCTTATTGTGAAATAGACCCAAGGATTGGATATCTTTCTCAATCGCGGGAATTGGGGCTTCCGCCATCTTTGCCGGGGTGGGGAAATCACGAAAAAGAGCCGGGGTGGCTTTATTGACCGATTCATCGGTGGTCTGAGCGCTCAAGGAAATCGCGACGAGGCATTCGAAGGCATTATGGAAATCGAGGGTGCACTTGGCGTCCGCGTAATCGGCGTGGAGATGCGCGAGGACCGCCTCACTTTTTTCCGTCATCGTTCCCCCACATCGTCTTGGCGATCTCCATTGTCTTCTCAATGTCTTTGTCCCAGGTATCGCTCACCGCGCTCGCGCCTTCTTTGGCGATGTCTTCGTCTCTCCGCTTCGCCCGGAGGATCTTATCGACGGCGCGGATTGTCTTCTTTTTCTCTTTGAGCGCATCCAAAAGGGCGTCTTGGATCTCTTCATCCGAATAGCCGGCTTCGAGCCAATCCCCCATCGTTTGGGATTCAAGCGGCGAGAGCGAGCGGCAGAGTTTGCCTTCGAAAAACGAGACGAGCTGCGAGAGGCGATCGGCCTTGTCTTTGCTCATGAGGGTGAGTTGTTGGCGTTCGACGCTTTGCTGAAAGGCCTGATAGACCTGATTCTTCAAAGGATCGAGCGAGGTCCGCATCGTCTTATCCGAGGTGTCGTAGCTTAATAATCCCCGGTTCAAAAGTCCCACCATCGTCTTATCGATATCCTTGACCGCGTAATTCATTTTCATCGAAAGAAGATCCGCCGTCACCAAGGTGTTCCCCTGCTCCAAAAGATGGTCGATCATGAGAATCACGACCAGCTCCTGTTCCGAAAGATTGAGCTTTTTGTAGGAGTCGAGAAGCGCGTAGCGGAAGCTCACCGCGCTATAAAGGGGGTTCTTGGGCATGGGTCTATTTTATCCTTTTTCGGAGTTTAAGCTCCTCTTCTTTCACTTTCTCGGGATTGAGGCGGGCCAAAAGAGGCCGATATTCATCGATGGCTTGTTGGGTTTTCTCTTCGATGGTGAACGAAAGCGTCTTGGCGAAACGCTCAGCCCGGAGAATCCGTAAAGGATCTTCCTGCACTCTTTTTGCGGGATCGCCGATGAAACGGATAATCTTATTTTTAAGATCCTGTTGGCCCCCGCAATAATCCAGAACGGAATAATCCGCGGTGAGGTAAAGAGCGTTGATCGTGAAGTCGCGCCGGGAATAATCCTCTTGGGGGTCTTGAACGAAAATAACTTTGCCCGGATGGCGGAAATCCCGATAATCCTCTTCTTTTCTAAGGGTCGTCACATCGATTTCCTGGCCCTCATAAGTCATCTTGACGGAGCCAAAACGCTCAAAGGCGTAATTGGCGTCCTTAAGAAACGCTTTCTCTTCCTCGGGGGTCGCATCCGTCACGTAGTCCCGATCGGAAAAATCGCGGCCCAAAAGAAGATCGCGGGCCGTCCCCCCGACGATATAGAGGGAATAACCTGCGGCGCGATAGAGCTTTTGAAGCGAATCAAAAACAGGATCTTTCATCCTTTAAAGTTTAACACAAGCGAACCCGAGCGAAATTACGAGGCCTTCGTGGCCACCGAATAACTCGTTAAAGCAGCCCCGTTGACCTTGAAAGTTCCTTCAACCGCCACGTTAATGGCGTTGGCGTTGAGATTGGTCACCGGATCGGACGAGCATTTCTCGGCCACGATGCTCACGCCCGAGGGAATCGAGAAGGAATTATCCGCTTCGAAAACATCGACGCATTGTCCGATCGTGAACTGGCCCGTCGAGGCGCCAAAGGTGATCGCGCCCTTACAGACAGTTCCCGTCTCGTCGTTATCGCAGATATCAAAAGCCTCCGAGCCAGAATTCGCTATCGTTGCGCTCCCCGAAAACGAGGAGGCTGTGAAGGTTTTCCCATGAAAGCCATCATGGATCGCGGACAAAGAAAGGCTCGGCGCATCAAGCAAAACCAAATCGTCGCCCCGGGCGCCATGGCCCGCTTTGGTCGTGGCCAAAGAAAGGGACCCGTTGCCTTCGATTTCGAGATTATTCTCGCTATAAAGGGCGGCGCCTTTGTCTTCATTTCCGGAATAGGTGAGGCTATTCGTCGTGCCATCCACCGCTTTGACGATCAGCTTCGAGGCTTTGCTTCCGTAATAAATCGGATAGGCACTCGAGGAGGAAATGCTGACATTCGAAAGATCGATCTCAAAGGATTTGTTATCCGAAAGACTGCCGGGATCGATCACGATCGAGCCTTCTTTGAGGCCGCCCGAGAGTTTGACCCCTTCTTTCGAAGAGCCGCTTAAGGGAAAAGTATAGACGCCATCTTTGAGGGTATAAGTCGGTAACGAAAGGCCATCGATCGCGCTCAAGATCAGGGCGTCGCTCGTCGAGGTGACTTTGCAGGACGCCAAGGCGCTTAAGGCTAAAGAAGCGAGAAGAATAATCGCGGATTTTTTCATCGAGGGCTCCCCCTTTCATCCTTATTAAGGATTAAGGAGCGCGTTTTGTTGAAAAAAAGGATGGGCCAGAGGCTCATCCTTATAATCCGAATGGGATTTCAGAAAGCGAAACTTAAATTAGTTAAGCTTCTCTTTGAGGGCTTTGGAAACCTTGAAGGCGACCGTAGCGCTGGCCGGGATCGAGATCTTCTGCTGCGTGGCCGGATTGGTTCCTTCACGAGCGGCTCTCTTCTTCTTGGCAAAAATGCCAAAGCCCGAAAGCTTGACTTCTTCGCCCTTCACTAAGCTGGCTTCGATGACCTCGAAGACGGCATCAACAGCGGCCTCAGCATCTCTCTTCGAGAGTTCGGCCTGAGCAGCAACTTTCTCGACTAATTCAGCTTTGTTCATGGATTTAATCCTCCTTTGCTAAATTGGTTATCTATAAACTAGCACCCCGAAAAACGCTTTACAAGACCTTTAGGATGTCGGAGTGTATAGATTTTATCGGGCTTTATTCTTTTTTATTATCGAATTTCGGCTAGCGACCGCTCAAAAATAAGAAAGCGCTTTCAGAGCATTTTCGGGCAAAAGATGAGGTTTTTCCTCACTTTTTGGGCATTTTTGGGCCTCTTTTTGATTCGTTTCGGTTTTCTTTTTCAACGAAAACAAATTCCTTACAATGACTAGAGATAGTCACTGATTGGGCGAAATATTAAGAACAAATTTTACAATTCAAAAGCCCAAGTGAACCTTATTTCCGTTCCCGATAAATGATCGAAATCGGGGTTCCGGCGAAGTCGAAAGAGTTCCTTAAGCAGTTCTCGAGGTAACGGGTATAGGAGAAATGGGCGGTTTTCGGATCATTGCAAAAGAGGACGAAGGTCGGCGGTTTGATGGAAACCTGATTGGCGAAAAGAATCTTGAGCCGGCCATGGTTGAAGTCCGGGGTCGGGTTCATATCCTGGGCATCCATAATAACCTTATTAAGGACGTTGGTCGGAATCCGGCGGTTATAGCCATCATAAGCCTCGGTGATCGCGGGCAGGATCTTGTCGACCCCCTCCCCCGTCTCCGCGCTGATGAAAAGGATCGGGGCGTAATCGAGGAACTTGAACTGGTTATGAATATCGTCGATGAATTTTTGCTTGTCGAACTTCTTGGCTTTCCCAAGATCCCACTTATTGACCAAAATCACGATGGCTTTCTTTTCTTCCATCGCATAGCCAACCACATGCTTGTCTTGCTCCAAAATGCCGGTCGAGCCATCGATGAGCAAAAGGCAGACTTCGCTTCGCTCGATCGCCGAAAGGGCGCGTAACGCCGCGTATTTATCGACCGCTTCGAAGATCATGCCGCGCTTCACGAGTCCGGCGGTATCAATCACGACGTAGTTCCGGCCATCCCGAGTGAAGGGAGTATCGACCGCATCGCGAGTGGTTCCCGCGATATTGGAAACGATGTTGCGTTTCTCGCCTAAAAGCCGATTGGCCAAAGACGATTTGCCGACATTCGGCCGACCGATGAGCGAGAAAGCGATGCTGTCCGGATATTCCGTAATGGGTTTCTCCGGAAGGGACTTAATAATGGCGTCGAGCAAATCGCCGATGCCAATGCCATGGGCTCCGCTCACGACGAAGGGATCGCCGAAACCGAGCTTATAGAATTCGGCCTCATTGCCGATTTCGTTGATATTGTCGATCTTATTGACGGCCAAAAGAACTTTCTTCCCGCTTTGGAAGAGCATTTTGGCAACGAGCCGATCATCGCCGGTCAGGCCTTTTTTGCCATCGACGACGAAAACGATGAGATCGGCTTGCTCGACCGCGATTTGGACCTGAGCCCGAATCTCGGTTTGGAAAGGAACATCCTTGATTTGGATGCCGCCGGTATCGACGATCGTGAAGTCTTTGGTGAGCCAATTGGCGCGCGCATAAAGACGATCGCGGGTGATGCCCGGAGTTTCTTCGACGATGGATTTACGCTCCCCGACGATGCGGTTGAAGAGGGTGCTTTTGCCCGAAGAGGGCTCACCGACCAGAGCGACAAGACCTAGTGACATGGGATTTCAATGCCTGTTTTATCGTGGACGACTTTCAGGACCGCGTCCACCGCTTGGTCCACCGACATGAAGGACGTATCGATCAAGACGCTATCGGGGGCGGGCTTGAGCGGGGCGAAGGCACGGTTCGAATCGATATAGTCGCGGTTGCGGACGTCATTCTCGACGTCCTTGAGAGTCGTATTGATGCCCTTTTCGAGGTTTTCCTCGTAGCGGCGCACCGCTCGAGTCTCGACCGAGGCGATTTGATAAATCTTCACTTGGGCGTTCGGCAGGACATAGGTGCCGATATCGCGGCCATCCATGACGACGCTCTTTTGGGAAGCCATCGCCCGCTGCATGTCGACGAGGGCGAGCCGGATCGGCTTCATCGCGGCGATATAGCTGACATTACCAGAAACCAACGGCTCACGGATGACTTTGGTCACGTCTTCGCCATTGCAGAGAACCCGGCCATCTTCTTTGAGATCGATCGTCATCCCCGGAAGGAGGGTGACGGATTGCTCTTCGGATTTCGGATCGAGGCCTTTAGCGATCACCGCATGGGTGACGGCCCGATACATCGCTCCGGTATCAATATAGGTAAAGCCAAGGATTTGGGCGACCTTTTTGGCGACGGTGCTTTTCCCAGCGGCCGCCGGGCCATCGATCGCAACGGAGATGATTTTCTCTTCCATGATGTTCCTTACCTCGCTTTGACCCAGAAGAAATAAAGACAAACGAACGCCGCGACAACCAGGACGAAGCTCACGCTTTTGACGAGGAGCCAAGTCCGCTGTTTCTTCGAATATTCGCCATAGGGGGTAGCCGTCTTCTTTTTAAGAGGCACGCTTGGATAGGCCACGGCAGAGGTCACTTTGCTCGTTTGGGCAAGGGCTTCCTTATCGGCATGAGTCTGGCTCCGAATCACGGTTTTGCGGGCCGGGAATTTATTCTCGGGCGTCCGGGCGATTCTGTCCCGGTAGTGTTTGTATTTCTGAATGCGACTTTTCATGCTGACCGAGGTTATTCTACACTGAAAGAAAAACCAAAGCGAAGGCTTCGTTCGAAAAGAAACACCTTAGTTGATAAATGACCCTAAATAACCTATAATCCGTGTGTTGCCAAATTGGAGGAAAATTTATGGCCAAGAAAGTCAAAGTCAACAAGGATCTTTGCATCGGCTGCGGTCTTTGCGTCTCCACCGTCCCGTCAGTCTTCGAGTTCGGAGATGACGGCAAAGCTCAGGCTACCGCTGGTCCGGTGACCGATGAGGTTGCGGTTCAAGGCGCGATGGATTCCTGCCCGGTCGGCGCGATCGGCGAAGATAAGTAATCCTCGTCTTCGATCTTATTTATACGAAAAGAAAAGCCGCATCACTGCGGCTTTTTTCGTGGAACGAACCGCCTTTATTGCTTTTGGGGTGCCCGATCGAAATGAAGGATTTTGTGGATGCTCCGATAGACCACGAAGGTCACGACGAGGACGATCCCGTCTTTGAGGACGTTGAAGGGCAGGTTGATATAAAGGATATAGTCCCATGTGAGATTCTTGATCGCCGGATTGACCGCTTGGCACATCTTTAAAAGGATATCCATCGTCAGCCCCGAATACACCATGACATAGAAAGGCAGCATCACCCAGGCATTCATCACGGACGACACGATGAGCTGGAGGATCGTCCCAACCACAAAGCCCCAAGCCACCCCTTTGAGATGGCGATGCTTTTTATAGATCAAGGCCGCCGGAATGATGAAGGCGCTCGAATAAAGGAAATCGCAGAGCTCGCCAACTCCGAGGGTCGATGTCATCGGAAGTTTGATGACGGATTTGATGAAAAGGACCGCCACGGCCGTCCAGGGCCCGTAGGCATATCCGGCGATGAAAGCCGGGATCTCGTCGAAATGAAGCTTGAGGAATTCGGGTGCGAAAGGCACCTGAATCTGGAAGACCGGAACGATATAGAGAATCGTCGAAATCGCGCCGAAAATCGCCACCCGCGAAATAAAGCGAACCCAATCGAAGTGATGATCGGGCCGATTCTTCCCATAGAAGAGGGTCGCGACGACCACCCAAATCAGCGCAGCGGCAAGCACCAACCAATTCGTGACGTCCATAAGGTATGAAAAATCCCCCGTTTCTACTTCGGGGGACACACGTTATCTGTGCCACTTCTCACATCCGGACTTTACCGTTGGCATCGGAATTTCACCGAATCATGCTTATCCATTGATAAGCTCGCGGGCTTTACCGCCAGTCGACGTAATTATCGTCGCCCTGAAGCTGAGTCTATTATAGTGGTTTTCTCCCCTACTGCAACTCCCGTGACTTATCCGGGGATATGAAAGGGCCTTATCGCAAAGAAAATCCCCGCAAAAGCCGCGGGGATTGCTTCTTGTAAGGAAAAAGGAAATCAAGCCTGATGAGGCGAAGAAGACGAGGGTTCCGGATGGGCTTTGGCGAAAACGCCCTCGAGATAGAAGTAAGCCGGGCTGATATGAAGAAGGCCGAATTCCTTCCGTCCTTCGTCTTGGAAGAAAAGATAGGCCGCTTCATCCGTCCCGCCGTTTTCTTCGGCAAGGTCTTTCGGCGAGACCGGGGCGTGGAGATAGCTCACGAGGAGCTCCGAGCGGATCAAAGATTTGCTGAGAAGCGCATAGACATAAGTGAGGTCGAGCCAGTAGGCCGCCCGGGCATAATCAAGCTTCGCGAAGCTCTTCTCCATCAAGGTATGGACGAAGGCCGAATGGGCCTTATCGAAATCACTGAGCGAAGCGGCTTTTTCAAGAAGCGGTAAGGCGTTGACCTTAATCGCCATATAGACTTCATTGAAGCTCTTGCCATCAAGGGCTTCTTCGCCTTCGAAGGCTTTGTGGGCGGCTGCCTTGATGCATTCCTCAAAAGTCGAAGGATGCTCCAAATGGCATTCCGGATCGCCCAAAACGAGGCTCATGAGATAACGCGGCGCAGGGCGAAGATCATTGAGTTCCGGGGCTTTCGGGACGGCTTGAAGCAAACTTGAATTGAGGGATTTGACCAGCACGAAAAAACCTTCGAGCATCTTGACGATCCGGTTGTTCCAGTCGATCATCTTGAGCTCATTTTTATTGAATTTGCCTGTGGCTCTGGCTTCTTCGAGATCATGATAGACGTAGCTTCCGTAGATCTCTTTGCCTTCGAAAACGAGGTTGAAGCTCGAAAGCCCCGCCTCATTCACCCCGGTCGCCGTCGGGATGTCTTTAAGCGGATTCCGCCACTCGGCGATGAAAGCTTGGATCTTGAGGAGATCCTTCGGGTCTTTGGCATAGAAGGCTTGGGCCTCTTGGCTTTCGGCTTCTTCGGCGTAAGGCCGAGAAGTCCGGACGGTGAAAAGTCCGCCTTCGTAGAGGGAATAGGTCACGCAGAAAGCGTTCGAGACGCCTCTTGGCGGATCGATTTGGATCGAAAAGAGCTCATTGACGAATCGGGCCATAGTTATTTCTTTAGGAGCGAAGCGATGAACGCTTCCTTCTCCTCCTCCTTAGCAAAACTGAATGTGACGGACGACTTCTTGATCGCGACATTCGCACACGCATACTCTTTTTTAAGCGACTCCCCTTCGGAGGGAACCAGCGACGGCACCCGCGAATACTGCTTGGCGAGTTCCTCGGTCTCCCGAACCGAAAGGCCTTCTTCATGAATCAAATGGACGACTTCCTCGATCTCTTCTTCGCTTAAGGAAGCGATCGCTTTGGCGTGGCCATAGGAGAGTTGCCCGAGTGATATTTCCTCGACGATATGATCCGGGAGATGGAGGATCCGCATCGTGTTGGTCACCTGGCTTCGGGATTGGTGCGAAAGATTGGCCAAGGTGGCTTGCGAATAGGCGAAATGCGAGGAAAGTTCCTCGTAAACGATCGCCATTTCGACGACGTTGCCTTCCCGTTGGTCTCGAGTATCGGCGAGGAGCATGAGAAGCATTTCCTCATCGCTGACCTCTTTGATGACGCAGGGAACTTCGGAAAGAGCGGCCGCTTTGGCGCCATAGTAGCGTTTACGGCCTAAAACGAGTTCGTAATGGGAGCCACTTGGCCGGACGAGAAGCGGATTCCAAAGGCCTTTTTCCTCAATGCCTTTGCCCATCGCTTTGATGGCGTCTTCCGGGATCTGAACCCGGCGGAAATAGGAATTGTCGTCAATAAGAGAGAGCGGGATCTTCTTAGCCGCGACCGACTGATACTCCTTCTCCATCTCCTCGATGACATCGTTTTTCGAGAATTTCTTGAGGAGTTCCTGAAGGCTCGGTGAGAGCGATCCGCTTTTCCTACTCATGGTCCATGACCTCACGGGCTAAAGCGAAATAAGCCAAACTTCCTTGGGCCGATGGCCGCCAGGTGGTGACCGGTTCCCCGCGGGCGGAGCTTTCTGGGATCGAAACGTTCCGTGGAATCGAAGTCACGAAGGTATTTTCCTTAAAAAGCTTCCGGACTTGCTGAGCCACTTCGGTATCGAGCGAAGTCCTCGGATCGTACATCGTGAGCAAGAAGCCTTCGATCTTGAGATCGGGGTTGTAGTCGTTTTGGATCTTGGTGATGGACGAAAGGATCGCCGCTACCGCTTCCATCGCGAAGTATTCGCACTGGACCGGAACGATGACTTCATTCGAGGCCACGAGGGCGTTGATATTGAGTAATCCCAAGGATGGCGGGCAATCGATAATGATGTAATCGAAGGGCTTTTGAAGGGATTTCAGGGTTTCTTTGAGCAAAAAGAACGGGGCGGAAGCGCCTTGGGATTGGACATAGGAATCCAAGGCCGCCAATTTGAGATTGGAGGGAATCAAGGAAAGGTGCGGAACGCTCGTGGGCGTAATGAGACTATTGATATCCGCCTGATGAATCACCGCATCGTAGATCGTGTTCCGAAGGGAGGTCACATCGACCCCGAGGCCCCGTCCGGCATTTCCTTGGGCGTCGAAGTCCACCAAAAGGACTTCCTTCCCGAAGTGAGCGAGGGCGGCGCTTAAGTTGATGGCGGTCGTCGTCTTGCCGACTCCGCCTTTCTGATTGGCGATGCTGATGATGCGGCACATGGATTGATTTTATACCTCGTGGAACAGTAATGAAAAGGTTTCACGCGTCAGCGTGAAGGAAAAACGGAGGCAGATCAGAGCGGCTTCTTCTCGATATCGGCCCACTTGCGCGGGTATTTATGCTCGGTCGGCTTTGTCTTTTCGAACATCATATTGAGGCGGAGCCCTTCTTCATTCGGGAAATTCTCCTCCTGCACATCCTGGAGTTTGGCGCCCAAGACATCGAGCGCATTCTTGCTTTGGGCGAGCTCTTCGCGGCCTTTAGCGCTCTTCATGGCCAAGAAAGTGCCATGAACTTTGAGAAGCGGGATCGCAAGTTCGAGCAAAATCGGGAGCGGCGCCAAAGCGCGGGCCACCACGACATCGAACTGATTCTTGTTATTGAGCTCTTCGGCCCGGTGATTGAGGATCCGGACGTTCTTGAGATCAAGCTGTTTGACCACTTCGGCTAAGAAAGTGCATTTCTTGGTGGTTGCCTCGACTAAGGTCATTTGGCAAGTGGGGAAAGCGATCGCCCAAACGAGGCCGGGAAAACCAGCGCCCGTCCCCAAATCCGCGCAGGCTTTGCCCTCGAGCGGAAGGACTTTGGCGGGGATCAAGCAATCGAAGAAGTGCTTTTCGATGACTTCGTTCTCCTCGACGATCGAGGTGAGGTTCATCTTTTCGTTCCACTCCTTTAAGAGAGCGGCGTATTTGGTGAGTTGAGCAATCTGGGCATCCGTCAATTTGATTTTATCGCCCAAGGCAAGCTGCATTTCGCTATAGGTCATAAGAGGCCCTTCTTTCTTAAGGTCAGAATCAGGATCGACACATCGGCCGGATTGACACCGCTGATGCGGCTCGCCTGGCCAATCGTCCGCGGCTCGACCGCATTGAGCTTCTGCCGCGCTTCCAATCTTAAGCCTTCGACCTTGCTATAGTCCACGCCAACGGGAAGTTTCAGATCTTCGAGTTTGGCGTTTTCCTGGGCTTCGTGGAGTTCTTTTTGGATGTAGCCTTCGTATTTCACCTTGGTCTCAAGGCAAAGGACCGAGGCATCATCGAAGACGTACGAATCGAGTTCTGGCATGCAAGCGGCGATTTCCCGATAATCGAGGCCGGGCCGCTTCAAAAGATCGAGGCCTTTGTGGCCTTCATCGGTGTCGCTATAGCCCTTCGAAAGAAGATAGGCGTTGATCTTGTCCTTGCGCGCGACATTCGTTTTTGCAAGGATGTCGATCGCTTCGGCGATCTTTTGATATTTGTTTAAGAAAGCCTGATAACGCTCATCGGAAATAAGTCCGATATCGTGCCCATGCTTCGTAAGGCGGAGGTCGGCGTTATCGTGGCGTAAAAGCAAGCGGTATTCGGCCCGAGAGGACATAAGACGGTACGGTTCGTCCGCGCCTTTGGTCACCAAATCATCAATCATAACCCCGATATAGGATTCATCGCGCCGGAGGATAAGAGGTTCCAAACCTTTGATCCAGCGTGAGGCGTTGATGCCCGCCATTAAGCCGAGCCCGGCCGCTTCCTCGTAACCCGAGGTGCCACAAATTTGGCCAGCCCCATAGAGGCCTTCGTATTTCTTGACCCGCAAAGACGCATCGAATTGGAGCGGCCGAATCGCATCATATTCGATCTCGTAGGACCACTTCAAAATCTCGGCGTGCTCAAGCCCGGGGAGCGAATGGACCATCTTCTCTTGAATCTCATGAGGCATGCCCGTCGAGAAGCCCTGAAGGTAAATCGAATCCCCAAACTCGAATTCCGGCTCCAGGAAAAGTTGGTGGCGCGGCTTATCCGCAAAGCGGACGACCTTCGATTCGATCGCCGGGCAATACCGGGGCCCGACGCCTTTGATCACGCCATTGAAAATCGCGGATTTGTCGAGGTTGTCCCGAATGATCTTGAGCGTCTCCGGGGAGGTGTAAATAAGCCAGCAGGGAAGCTGGTCTCTGAGCGGGGTGAATTTCGTGGTTGTGAAAGAGAAGGCAAGTTCGCCATCTTGGCCTGGCTGGATCTCGGCTTTCGAGAAATCGATCGATTCCTTTTTGATCCGGGGCGGCGTTCCGGTCTTGAGCCGGAAAATATCGAGTCCCATTTCTTTGAGGCAACCCGATAAGCCTTGGCTAGAAGGCTCGCCATCCGGTCCGCCCGGATGGACGTCTTCGCCCGAGATGATCGTGCTCTCCATGTAGGTGCCGGTCGTGATGATCGTCGCCTTCGAAGTGATCTCCTCACCTTTATCCGTCACGACGCCAAAGACTTTCTTCTCATCATAAAGTAACCGTTTGACCTGGCATTCCTTCACCGTGAGGTTCGGGGTGGCGAGGACCAAGCTTTGCATATAGGCCGGATAGCCCTTTTTATCGACTTGGGCCCGAAGGCATTGAACGCCAGGGCCTTTGCCGGTATTGAGCATCTTGATCTGGAGCGGATGGTGATCGGCCGCGATGCCCATCATGCCCCCTAAGGCATCGATCTCTCGAACCACGATTCCCTTGGCGCTTCCGCCGATATGGGGATTGCAGGGCGTGTTGGCCATCATGTGGATATTCAAGGTGCATAAAAGCGTCCGCATCCCTAAATGGGCTGCGGCACAAGCGGCCTCGACTCCGGCGTGGCCACCGCCGACGACAATGACATCAAAATCCATGCAAAACCCTATCCGATCGCGTCCGACATATCAAGTTTGATCAGTTGATTAAGCTCGACCGCATATTCCATCGGCAGCTCTTTCGAGAACGGTTCGATGAAGCCCATGACGATCATCTGGGTCGCCTGCGCTTCGGTAAGGCCGCGCGACATCAAGTAGAAGAGCTGCTCTTCGTTGATCTTGCTGACGGTCGCTTCGTGCTCGATATAAGACGAATTGTTGCGAATCTCATTCTTCGGTAACGTGTCGCTCCGCGACTGATCGTCGAGGATCAAGGTATCGCATTCGACATGGGCGTGGGCATTTTCGGCCCCCGGAAGAATCCGGACGGTGCCGCGGTAGTTCGCAGTGCCCCCGTTTTTGCAGATTGACTTCGAAATGATGGTCGACGAGGTGTTCTTGCCGATATGGATCATTCGGGCCCCGTTATCCTGGAACTGGTTCTTGCCGCCGACCGCGATCGAGATGACCGAGCCTTTGGCATTATCGCCCTTGAGGATGCAGGCCGGATATTTCATATTCCGCATGCTGCCGATATTGCCATCGACCCATTCCATGAGCCCGTCTTCTTCGACGAGAGCTCTCTGGGTCACGAGGTTCACGATGTTGTTGCTCCAGTTTTGGACAGTCGTGTAACGGCAATGCGCGCCTTTGAGCACCACGATCTCCACCACGGCCGCGTGTAAAGATTCTTTCGAATAAATCGGGGCGGTGCAGCCTTCGACGTAATGGATGTCCGCGCCTTCGTCGACGATGATGAGGGTCCGTTCGAACTGGCCCGTTTTCTCGTTATTGATCCGGAAATAGGATTGAAGCGGCTTCTCCAAATGAACGCCTTTCGGGACGTAGATGAACGAGCCGCCGCTCCAGACGGCCGAATTGAGGGCCGCGAATTTGTTGTCGGCGCTCGGGACGACGGTACCAAAGTATTTCTTCATCAGCTCGGGGCAGGTCTGAAGCGCCATATCGGTCGAAAGGAAGATGACGCCCTTCTTTTGGACCTCATCGAGCATGTTGTGATAGACGACTTCGCTTTCGTATTGGGTCGTGACGCCCGAAAGGTACTTCTGTTCCGCTTCGGGGATTCCTAAACGCGAGAAAGTGTCTTTGACGGCGGTGGGAACTTCGTTCCAATTCTGCTCTTCGCCTTTGGCAACCTGCGTGTAATAGGTATAGGAAGGGAAATCCAAGAAGCGGAGATCCGGTCCATAGGCGGGAAGGGGCATCTTCTCGAATAAGGCCAAGGCTTTAAGGCGGTATTCGGTCATCCATTCCGGCTCACGCTTATGCTCGGAAATCGCGCGGACAATATCCGCATTGAGGCCTTTGCCCGTCGTGAAAAGAACCTTGGCATCGGTCTTGAAACCGTACTTGTATTCTTGGTCGAGGAACTTGGTGTCCGCCATGTTACTTCTCCTCTTTCTCGAGGAGTTCCTTCATCGCGGTCCAGCCCATGGTCGCGCAATGGATTCGGGCGGCTTGCTTGCCGGTGTTCATGAAGACGATCGCTTCATCAAGGAGCGAGGCGTCATAAGGTTTTTCTTCGATCATCGCGAGATAGGCTTCGATCGTTTTCTTCGCGGTGGCGTAATCCTGATCGATCACCCGATCGCAAAGGATATCGGTGCTCGCACTCGAGATCGTGCAGGCGATCCCCTCCCACTTGGCATCGACGACTTTGCCGTCTTTACCCAACAAATAAACATCGAAATCATCGATGCAGTTCGTCGAGGAGGCATGAAGCGAAAGATAACCCTTCGGATCGGCGGGTTTTCCTTTATGGCGGGGGTTCTGGTAGTGATCCATGATGATCTCCCGCATCAGCTCAGGGGTTAATTCAATTGAAGTAGGCATTGAGGAACTCCTTTCCGTGCTTGACCGCATCGACCAAGGCATCAATATCTTCTTTCGTCGTATAGAAATAGAACGAGGCGCGCACGGTCGCCACCACGCCCAGATAATCGATCAGAATCTTGGCGCAATGTTGGCCACTTCGGCAAGCGATGCCGCGCGAATTGAGGAAAGTCGCCGCATCTTGGGCGAAGACATCCTTAATATTAAAGGTGACGATCCCGGCTTCGGACTTCGGGTTATAAAGAATGACGTTGCCCGTTTTTTCGAGCTCCTGAATCGCGTATTTTTTGAGGCTTTCTTCGTAGGCGTTGATGTTGTCCATCCCAATGCCCATCAAATAGCGAATGGCGGCATTAAGGCCAAAGATGCCTTCGATATTCTGGGTGCCGGCTTCGAAGCGGAGCGGCGGTTCGAGATATTGGGCGTCGCCGCACATATCGAATTTGGCATTCATGCCGCCTCCGGTCATAAACGGCTCCATCTTGCAAAGAAGATCGAACTTGCCATAAAGGACGCCGATCCCGGTCGGGCCGCAGAGTTTGTGGCCGCTGAAGGAAAGGAAGTCCACATCGAGATCCTGAACATCAATCTTCATGTGCGGAACGGACTGGGCGCCATCGCAGACGAGGAGCGCCCCGAATTCATGGGCGACTTTGGCGAGCTCTTTGATCGGAGCGATGTAGCCGAGGACGTTCGTTACTTGGGCCACCGCGACGATTTTGGTGTGTTTGGTGATGGTTTTGCGGAGATTTTCGACCGTGAGACGGCCATCTTTATCGAGCGGGATGTATTTGATTTTGGCGCCGGTCATCTCGCTGACTTTGAACCAAGGAAGGACGTTCGAGGCGTGCTCGGCTTGGGTCAAAAGGATTTCGTCATCCTTGGTGAGGTATTTGACGCCATAGCCAAAAGCGACGAGGTTGATCGAGTTGGTTGTGCCTGAGGTGAAAACGACTTCGATCGGCTTGCAATTCAGGAATTGCCCGATCAGTTTTCGGGTATCCAAAATCTTCTCGTCAACATTAAAGCAAAGATCGTAATCCCCGCGATGGGAATTCGAGGTTTCATGCGTGTAATACTCCTCGACGGCGGAGAGCACGCAATCGGGCTTGAATGTCGTTGAGGCGTTATCGAGCCAAACAAGCGGTTTTCCCTGCATCGTGATGTGGTTGCGGTACATCGGGAAATCTTCGCGGATCTTATACGGGTCAATCATGAGAGATACCTCCTTCGATAGCATCGTCAATTCTTTGGGCGATTTTCGCATCCGAATAATAACCTTCGATCGGCTTCAGATAGCCTAAGGTGATCAGCCGTTTGGCCATCGCCTCATCGACTCCGCGGCTTTCGAGATAGAACAAATGCTCTTCCGAGAGCCGTCCCACCACCGCCGCGTGGCTCGCTTCGACATCATTTTCTCCGATCTTGAGGATCGGCGAGGCCAAAGCATCGGCCTTCGGATCGAAGACGATGACTTTGGCGACTTGTCTTGTATGGGTTTTCTTGGCGCCTTTTTGGATTTCAGAGACGCCGGCGAAAATCAATTTGCTGGTATCTTCGGCAATGCCATAGTTCGACATCAGGCCCATCGATTCTGGGCTTTCATGGTAGACCGAAGTGTCATAACGCTTCTCATCGTCTTTGGCCCCGATCGAAGCGAGGTGCCAATCGCATTGGGAAGCCTTGCCTTTGAGGTGAACGTTGAGAGTAAAGGTGTATTTCGAACGCGAAAAGTCGGCAAACGCCCCTTCGAAATGGCCGCCTTCTTCGACTTCGACGGTGATCGTCGTGTTCTTGAGGTTCGTGAAAGAAGCCAGCGAAAGATGGAGCGAGCCACCCGCGGGGACGTGATACGAAAGCGTCTCGAGGATCTCCTCATCCACCAACGTGATGTTTTGATCTAACGTCTCATTTTCCTTCATGGTTCACCGCCACCCGAGTCGCGCAGGCGCCAATCGAGACTTTATTCATACTCTCATCGGTTTCTTTTTCGACGTCGATGCCGAGTTCGCGCTTGATCCATTCATAGCCTTCCGTGTCGATGCGGCTGATGAGATCGACCCCGCCATTCACGGCGATGCGGCCATTGATCAAAATCGCAGCCCTGGTCGGCTTAATCATATTATAAAGACGGGCGTAATGGCTCACGACAAGGAAGCCGGCGCCCCGCGCTTGTTCCTCGCCGATCGCCTTGGCGACGATGCCCATGGCATCCACGTCGAGGCCCGAATCGATTTCATCGAGGAGCGCGATCTTCGGTTTGAGCAATTTCATCTGGAGCATTTCATTCCGTTTTTTCTCGCCGCCGGAGAAGCCTTCGTTGAGATTGCGCTTGCTCATCTCGAAGGGAATCCCCATCGATTCATAGGCATTTTGAAGCGCATTATAAAACTGGAATAAGCTTAAGGGCTTCCCGCTATGAGCGTTCATCGCCGCTTTGAGGAAATCCGCGGAATTAAGACCCGGGATCTCGCTCGGATATTGCATCGCGAGGAATAAACCGGCCAATGACCGTTTATCTGGCGTCAATGCCAAGACATCCTGATCATCTAAAGTGATGCTTCCTTCGGTCACCTGATAGGCAGGATTGCCCATAATCGCGGCCAAAAGAGTGCTTTTGCCATGGCCATTCGGGCCCAATAACGCTAACGTTTCGCCTTCCGAGACCTCAAGATCGACGCCGCGGAGGATTTCCTTCCCTTTGACGGCGACATGGAGATTTTTGATACTGAGTTTCGACATAAATCCTCCTAAGAGCACGCTTATTCTAGTCCAGCGGGATAGACCTATCAAACGATACGGTAATGAAGTGAATTTTTCTCATTTTTAAAAAGTTCGCTCGCACGCGCGCCAGGGCGCGTAAACTAATTGTTGCACCGATTCTCTTTAGAGAATAGAATTAACCCGCAATGTTTGTGCAAGGAGGAACAAAGTCCACGCATATGAAGATCAAGAAATGTGCCCTCGGACTCGTAGCGATGCTCGCAAGCGTCACAGCACTCAGTGCCTGTGATCTTGTGACGGCCAATAACAATGGCAGCATTTTCACGTATACCGATGCGCTCGGCAATCGTGTCAGCTACTCAGCCGACGATTTGTTGAAGACTTATCAGGAGACCCCGAGTTCGCTTTCAACCGAATTCGACAAGGTCTATGAGGTTTTGGTTCGCCATTATTATGACAGCCTTCCCTCGAAACTCGCCGATCTCAAAGCCTTAGCGGAACGCGACGTCATCAAAGACAAGCAAACCGCAAAGAACAGCGCTTCGAGCACCTCGAGCTATGAAGCGGAATTCGAGAAGATCTTGACGAGCCACAGCGTCAAGAACGTCTCGGAGCTTTACCAATACCACCTCTATGAAGAGGAAAAATCGGATTTCCAGAACGCCATTTATCAAACTTGGGCGACTGGTGATTCAACCGTCAATGGTTTGGAAGCCATGAAAGATGGCTCTTATACCGATAGCACCGGCAAGACCGTCAGCATTATGCAGTCCTCGAATGATTGGGGCGTGGGCAATGCGGGCTGGCTTCTTGACCAGATGCCGTATCACTACCGCCACATCTTGATTAAACTCGCCTCGGGCAAAACCGGTGAGTTCACCCAAGACAAGATCGGCGAGAGCACCGATGGCAAAGGCGGCGAAACGACCAAACTTTCCCGTTTGATCTTCGCTCTTGCGGGCGCCAACTACGCCTCGAGCGTCGATACCACCACCAAAGCTCGGACCACCACGATCAGCGAAGCACCGATCCGGCAGTCCTTTGGCTATCTCGCTTCGCAATACTCCGAAGATAATTCGGGCACCCCGGCTTCTTCGACGCACCAAGGCGAAACCTCGATCGTCACCAAAGTCATGAGCTCGGACTTCGTTCCGGAATTCAAATTAGGTTCCTACGCGTACGAGACCCTCTTCAATCAGCGTGAGACTTCAACCGACTTCGGCATCAAGAATGCCTATCGGATCGCCCCGGGCTTAAAGAAGGATGCGGCTTCCTACGTCGGCACCACCGCGATCACGAGCGGCATGGTCGATGACAACCAGAAGCTTGAGAATGGCTCGACGGTTTATGATGAGATCAAGACCACTGGCTTAGGCCAGATCCCCTTCGGCGCGGCAGTCGCTTTGGCCGACAATGCCGATACGATCAAAGATGTGAATGGCAACACGGTCAATGAGGGCAACGAAGCCTTCTATCCGCGCAACGTCATCTTCAACAAGTATTTCAATAAGCACAACATCTGCGTCATCACTCCGAACGCCATCATGTCGAACTCGACGGTTTCGAACGTCGGTGCCGATCTTGATTCCGTCAAAGACCAACACGGAACGCAAACCAATAGCGACGGCACAGTCGTCGGCGTTATTAAAAAACAATATTATAAAGGTGCTTATTCTTCCCTTTATGGTTCGTTACCTGGCTTCCAAGTCGACACCACCAACGTCGTCAGCGTCACCGATGACAATGGCAAAGCCGAAAACGTTCTCACCAATAGCGAGAAGCAAATCGTCTTAGCCGTCCGGGTTTCGAGCTCGGGCTACCAAGGCATCCACTTCATCGTGGTTGAGCGGAGCGGTCTCTCGGAATTCGGCCTCCACGCCGATGTGAGCGGCAAAGTCGTCGAAAACACCACCGCTGAAGAGGCGAAGACGAACAACGTCGCCACTTCGAGCCAGTACTACACCACTTATCTTCCTGACAGCACCAACTATCCGGTCAATAAGGATTCGGTCCAGACCTACGTCGACTACAACAAGCCGACCTCGGAAGACCTCACGACCCGTTCGGGCAACATCTCGACGGCGATCAAAGGCTACAATTCCGCCCTCTCGACCTATCAGTTCCAGAAGTTGGTCGAAGATGGTTCGATCACCTTCAACGATTCGACTTTAGGCGACAAGATGAAGACCTATTCGACCATCAAGCGGCAATCCGCGATCGATAGCGCCTTCACCACTTGGAGCGACAACTGGAAGAGCTACGCCGAAACTTTGGCGGCCCAAGAGGCGGCGAGAGCCGTCGGATCCGACACAGCCTTAGGCACTTTGCTCTGTGAGACCACCGCCACGGAATACGCTTCAACCACCAAGACGAGGGATCTTTGGGCTAAAGGAGGAGCTTGCTATTATGGCACTAAGTAAATTTAAGAAAGTCAGCGTTCTCTCGCTGGCTTTAGCCTCGATGGCTTTACTCGCCTCGTGCGATAACATCGAAGCCAAACTTCCGACTTCCGATTACAACGCGCCGATCCTTAACGTCACTGACACCACCAACAATGAGCTCGGCAAAATCTATGATGCCTTGATCACCGAAGGCGATACCAATAGCGCCAAGGTTCTCTCGAACGTCCTTTATCTCTACGCGCAATCGATCTATGGCGACTTCTTCACGATGAAGGCGGCCGTCGAGAAATACGAAGCGGACAACACCGCTACCGCGGATCTCCAAGCCTTCGCCGATAAGTATGCAGCCTATGTCGATGGCACGAGCCACTCGATCTACAAGGTCGTCAACTTCTATCTCGACGTCCTCTATCGGATCCGCACGACCTTCTTAGGTTATGTGACCAATTCGTCCTATCAGGTCCGCAACCAATTCGCCGAGAGCAAGTTCTATGACGCTCAAACCGCGGCGTACTACGACCTCACCAAGGTGAATGGCACCGTTTATCCTTATAACCAAGCCTACAAGCAAGTCTATGGCAACTTCCGTTTAAGCGAAGGCTACACCGAGACCGGCTTGCTCAAGCTCGATGGCGCCAATGGCACTTCGGCCACCGATGTCACGGATGCCTATTTCAAAGACATCTTCGGCACCTACAAGAACTACATCGCCCAAGCGGTCCTTCCCGACATCTATCGGAATGAGCTGACCACCCAGTATCTCTACACCGAGAACTTCGGCCAGATCAAACAGACCGCCTACCGCAAAGTCGATTACATCTCCCTCGCGGAGAATGCCTCCTATTCCGGCAGTGTCGGCAACCTCATGACCGCCTATTGCAAGGATGTCCTGAGCGATGCCACTTATGCCAAAGACTTCACGAGCTATGGCTTCACCTTCCTCGGCGATCTCTACAAAGGCACGACCTCGAACTTCACGAGCGCTCAAAACACGATTGCGGAGAAGATCTACACCGATGCGGGCTGGCACAAAGCCACGGCCCTCAAGTCTCTCACGATCGGCGATTGGACCATCAGCGACTACTACAAAGAGTCTGCGATGGGCACCATCATCACCTCGTATGAGAAATTGACCGACAACCGCTTCACCGATGATACGACCGTTCGGAGTGACTTCACCAATAGCGGAGCCTACACCGTCGACACGGGCTTAGCCGTGAAGACCCGGACCCTCATCGCCGCCGACAAGACCACCCATGGTTGGTACGACAAAGCCGGCCTTTCGAGCCTCGCGAGCGCCCTCTCGGGCCGCCTCTTCAAGGTTCAGGTCGCCAACGATGTCGATAACAACCTCTCGAACGGGGCTTATGTCGACAACATGACCATGAGCTATGGCCGTTACGTCCAAGGCAATTACTTCTTGCTTCCGGACACCTACGAAGCCAGCGCTGCTTATCCTTACTTATATATGGATTCATCCAGCAACTGGTATCTCGTGAAGGTTGAAGAAGCCGTCAAACCCGCCAAAATCACCTCGACCTCGACCGGCACTGGTTCCTCGGCCTATTACGACAACATGCTCTCGCATGAGAACGACCACTTCTTCGCGGAGCAGGTCGCCCGCAAGATTGCCTATTCGCTCTCTTCGACCGATACTTGGAAGAACAAAGCGAACAAGTACTACGTGAACGAGATGGCGCTTCTCTATCACGACACCTACGTCTACAACTACTTCAAGACCACGTTCCCGTCGCTCTTTGACTGAGACGAAACGAGGCTATAATGAGGGGGTGGAGAAATCCACCCCTTTTACTTACTTTGGAGGATAAATAACCATGAAAGACGTCTTCTGCAAAATCATCGATGGGGAGATCCCCTCAGTCAAAGTCTACGAGGATGACGATGTGCTCGCGATCCTCGACATCTCGCAAACGACGAAGGGCCACACCCTCGTGATGCCAAAGAAGCATTACGATAGCTTCCTTTCCTGCCCGAAGGATCTGATGCACAAAGTCTACGACGTCGCCCAGCGGATCGGCCAAGCCGAAATCGCGGTCTTGGGTGCCAAAGGCGTCAACATCTTGACCAACGTCGGCGAAAGCGCCGGCCAGAGCGTCCCCCACTTCCACGTCCACGTGATTCCGCGTTACCTCGGTGGCGAAGGGGGCTTCCAGCTCACCATGAAGGCCCAGGACACGTCGAAGATGGATTTGCCGCTTCTGGCTCGTTCGATCTCCGAAAAGATGAAATAAGGCCGTTTCTTGACGTTTGAGAGCCAATCCGAGAGGATTGGTTCTTTTCTGAGAACCACAAAATTTACAAAAGGGCTCTTTTTCCCCTTCTGTCGGGACGAAAAAGGAGGGTCATGCCTCGGAAGGGTGTAAGCGCTTACACCTTTTTAGAAATCGGTGCTATATTAGGGGTGACGAAAGGGAAGCGATTCCCGAAAACCCCGAAGGATGACTCTCCCCCTCGGGGTAAAAAAGACTCGTATGGCAGTTTCTCGCTGAGGATGGGATCCTGAGGCTCACGTTCGGTGGAGCAAGGCGAGAAAACGCTACGACAAAGGCATTCCAATCCGGAAGCGGGGAATGCCTTTTCTCTTGCGATAAGAAAAGCCGTCCCGAAGGACGGCCAAGAATCCAAAACGCGAACTCAGGCGCCGTAGGTGTGGTAGACGTAGCTGCCATCGCTCTCGGTGGTTCTCACTACAATGGAGCGACCGCCATTCCAACCGCTGGCAAGCGTGACGTTCGCCCAGGCGGCAGAAGTCCCGTCAAAGGTGATATAAACCGTCGGCGCCGGGGTGTAATCCGTTCCGCAAGCGAAGGCATTCGCCCCGATGCTCGTCACATTCGAAGAGAGGTTAACGTAGGTCAAAGCATAATCATCCCGGAACGCATTGGCCCCAATTGTGAGGGCGGAGGATTTCGCCGTATTACCCACTTGGGTGATCGTCACCGTCGTCATGCCATAGAAGCCCGCAAGCGAATAGGTGCCGATCTTGGTGTAAGAATACGGAAGGATGATATTGAGCGCATCCGCGTTATCGTGAGCGTTCGAAGTCCAATCATAGGTTCCGGAAACGGCATAGCCGCTGGTTGAAGGAACATAACCGCCATCCTGAGACGAATAAGTCACGTAGGTCGGGAAAATGAAGTTGGGCAAATCGCTTTGGGTATAGGAAGAAGGGAGATAAACCGTTTCGATGTAGTAATAGGTCTTTTTCTTGACTTTCGTCGTCCTGATGCCAAACGTGTAGGTTTCGGTGATCTCGTTGCCATCGGCATCGTAATAACCGCCCGTATTGCCGGATTTCGTCGTTTCGGGTTCAACCGGATAGGTCGGAGCAACATCGTAGGCAAAATTGAACGCGCCGGCCGTGGCCGTCCCGTTCTTATAAGCATTGGCGGAAGGATCAACGTTGACGGAAGTATAGGCCCAAGTCGCATAACCAACGCCCGCGCCAGCGGCGCAGACCGAAAGCGAAAGCAGGCTCAAAAGAACCGGGTGGGCGAAGAGTTTTTTCATGAAAGCGAATTTCATGCCGTCGGTCCTTTCACGCTGAAGGTAAATGTAATCACGGTGTTATCAAGCGCTTCGATCATCGTGTTGTATTGATCGAGCGTCTGGGGAACCGCGGTCGTTTTGATTGCTAAAGCCGGAAGGCTCGAGGCGATGGAAACGCCCGAGACCCAAGTCAAAGATGTCGCTGAGAAATCCTCGACATAATCCAAGAGATAGCCCAAAGCGCTATCCGTCTTGCCGATGGCGATCGCGTAGGTGAAGGCGGTGCCCGAAGGAACCGTCGCAGTGGCATCGGTCAAAGTCAGCGTCGCGGCCATCGTCGGTTTCACGATCTTGCTCGAATCGGTCGAATAATCTTGTTTGGCATCGGCCCAAAAGGCCACTGCCGTATACGTTTTTGTTCCATCCGTCGCCGTGGTATAGCCCGTGTCATCAATGATGACAACGGCACTACCAGATACGCTGATCGAACCAGAAACGGTCGTCGTGGTCGTGGTCACACCGGTGGCGTTAGCCATTCCGCCGGTGGTCAAAGGAGCCACGTTAGCGGCATCGGTATACGTCCAGGCGGCAAAGCCAACTGAAACTCCGGCGATCGAGAGGAGCCCGGCAGAGCCGAGCAAAAGGAGCAACGTCGTTTTGCTGAGTTTTTTCATAAGCGTTACGCTCCTTTCCTTTGAACCAAAAAGAATCTCATATGGACCCTTCGTTCGGATCTATGAGATAGTGAGTTGCTGGGTATCGGAGATCAGTTCTTTTTGCGGATCTTGCTTCATTTTTCTATTTAGGGAGCCCTCACCTGAGCTCCCTACGAGCAAGATCGGCCAGGAACCGATCTCCCTAAATGGTCAGACAAATAAGTGATTTGAGAACCAAAAGGGCCAAACCTTAAATAAGGCCTGGCCCTAATGGAATTTTGACAACAACCTTAGGGCCGAAAGTCAAATTAGGCATTCGCAGCGCTGAAGGTGAAGGTGATCTTGGTGTTCGCAAGCGCGGCGACCATGACATCATAGGCAGCCTTGCTCTGCGGAGCAGCGCTCTGGGTGAAAGTCAAAGTCGGAAGAGTGATCGCCGTTCCCGAAGTCCAAGCGACACCGGTGGTCGTGCTGAAGTCCGCAACGTAATCCTTGAGCGAAGCCTTGCTGGTGTCCGTCGCAGCGACGGCAACGGTATACGTATAAGTGAGATAGCTCGGAACCGCAGCGCCATCACTCATCGTGAAGACTGGAGTGATCGTCGGAAGGGTAGCACTAGTGCTGGTTTCGTCACCCGTCGCAGTCGCGCTCCAGAAAGCGATGCCTTCAATGGCACCAGCGGAACTAACGTCTTTTTCATCCAAAAGGACATAAGCGGAAATCGTGCCCTCTTTAAAAGAGATGGTTCCGGTGACGCTGTTCGTAACGACTTTCGTCGCAGCGGCAGTGGCTGTGACTGTGCCATTGCTGACGTTCGAGGCGTCAATGTAGCTCCAGGCTGCGAACCCGGTGCCGACCAAGGCTAAGCAGCCAAGGCCAGAGATGAGAGCGATCTTGTTGGTGAGTTTCATACTTTTTAATCCTCCTGCAGATTAAATGCTTCGCGGTGTTCCTGCACCGCGCTCCTTATCGGAGTAGCAATACAATACACGAGGATTTTGAAAAATGCCCGTGGAAGCGTTTTCATACAGGTGAAAAACAAGACGATTACTAGTTTTTGCTAAATTCTTTCCGACATCGTACAACCGGGGATAACCCTCACTTTTTTGAGTCAACAACATCTTTAAATAGCCACCACTTTATTAGGTCTTGTCGACACTTCTCAAAGTCACTGCTTTTTTATTTATTTACCAAGAGGTCCCCTCCTTGGGGCTCCTAAAAATGGAATTTAAACTATCAAATTTGACAATCAAGCGTCAATTGTAAAATTTTTAGCGCCCAATAAAAACGCCCGCTACGGCGTTAATACCTTAAGGGTCGAAAGAAAAAGGAGCCCTCAAGGGAGCTCCTCATCGTCTTCTTCTTATTTCTCGTCGTCCGATTTCACGATCTTCACGACGATGCCCTTTTTGCCGAAGACTTTCTTTTTGGCAGGTTCTTTGGCCACGGCTTCCGCTTTCTTTTGGCTGAGCTTCGCTCCCACCGTTTCCTGGCGCTCCGCCACTTTAGCCTTCACTTCCTCGCGATGTTCTTCGACTTTGGCTTTCACTTCTTCGTGATGCTCTTCCACCGCTTGCTTGACTTCCTCACGGTGTTCGGCGGCCTTTTGCTCAAACGCTTCTTTCCGTTCCTTTAAGAGTTCGCGATGCGAGCCCCATTTGTCCTGAATCAAGGCGCGTTGGGCTTGGATTTGGTCATAAACGACCAAGCGCGAATGGTCGATGTGGCCCCAACGGACGTCGTAATCCTTTTGAATCTTGCCGGTATAAAGCTCCGAGAAAAGGAGCATCACGACGCTTGAAGCAACCGCATACACGCCGAAAATCGATTGGAAGAAAAGGATGGCGTAGCCCAAGCCGGAGATTTTGGACGTTCCCGGATAATGGGCGACCAACTCGGAAGGTTTGACATCGACGTCATCGAGTCCGCCCACCGCGTCCCCCGCGAAATTGAGGACGATGTTCCCGTCGCCATCTGCCCAGATCCGAACCAGCCGGTGAATAATGATCGAGGTCTCTGAATTCCAGGAATTGCCCACCAACTTCTTCGAGTAATCGTTGTTGTAGCCGTAGATCTCATAAAGGACGCCACTTTGGACTGGGACATAGGTGTTACCATTGCCATAGATGCTTTTCTCGGTGATCAATTTGCCCGAAGAGTCTTTTTGCAAGGTGGTGAAAACTTCCTCAGACTGGGGCTTTTCGACGGTCAAAATATCGCCGCGTTTGAATTCCTGAGCCACCATGGCGTCGGTAAGATAGCCGCCATTCGTCGCATATTGGGCATCACGGGCGACATAAGACATCGAGTTGGAGGCAATCACCATCTGCGATTGGCCATTGATGAAGGCCAAGTTATTGCTGAATTTGAAATAAAGAGCGAAAGCCATCATCGCGATGGCGAAGGCAGCGATCACGCCCGAAAGAATGTTCGTCAAGAGGTTGCCGATCTTATAGGCCTTGCTCTTTTGCTTGTCTTTCTCCGTGATGATTTCCTGATCGCGGTTTCCCTGATCGACCAAGATGTGCTCCGACTTTTGAATCGAGCGGAAAACAACAAAGACGAACGCGAAAATCACCAAGGTCAAGACGACGAGGACGATGATGGTGGCGGCAAGCGTTAAATCCATACGATTTTTTTGATTTTTAGACAAGGCGAAGGTGGTTTGAGAAAACGGCTTCCCCTTTCAAGAATACCCCCATTAGAGGTAATGACTACAATAATCGACTTATTGGAAAAAGTCGCTAGTAAGCGATTTCACGCGCAAAAAAGGAAGATTTTCCACGCCATCGGACTCGGACCAGAAACATTCCGAAAGAACCGGTTTCCGACATAAGGGGTTTTCCTTCGGCCCGGCGTGGGAAAAGGAAAAGCGCCCGCTTTTTGGCTTTTGGACAAAAAGAAGAGGCGTTTTCATTGCCAAAGGTATCAAAAAAGACCTCAAAGTGACAATTGTAAATTTTTTCGGAGAAGGGTTTTATTTGGCGTCTTTCGTATAAAGCGGAAGGTAGAAATAGCGGTCGTCGATCGTGAAGACTTTCTGGGTCCACTCGCCGGGCACAACGCCTTGATAGGCTTTGTCCAGAATGTTCATTTTGGCATCGAAATCATCGATCATCGCCAAGGCCAAGGCCTCGCGGGTCTCCGGCGGAACCGGCGAACCGTAATCGGGCTGGTTATGATGGGAAAGAACCATGTGTTCCATGATCGTCGGGATCTCGCCCGTCATCCCCAAAGTATCAGCGGCCTCTTTGACTTCGGCCTGCATGATCGAGATGTGGCCGAGGAGTTTGCCTTCGAGGGTGAACTTCGTGGCAATCGGGCCCGAAAGCTCGATGGTTTTGCCAATGTCGTGGATGATCGCGCCGGCGATCAAGACATCGCGGTTAAGAGACGGATAAAGCTTGCAAAGGGCTTCGGCGTCATCGGCCATGCAAAGTGAATGATAAAGAAGACCGGAGGCGTAGTTATGGTGATTGCGGACTGCGGCCGGATAATCGACATAGGCATCATAATGCTTTTTCACGAGGAGTTCCGTGAGCTTTTTGACGTCCGGATTCTTTAAGGAAGCAAGATAATCCTGGAGTTTTTTGATCAGGATTTCCTTACTGACGGGGCTCGAAGGGACGAAACGGGTATAATCGACGCCTTCAAGCGGGAGCGCCTCGCCCGAAAGGAGTTTCATCTGCAAGGCATTTTTATAGGAAAGGACTTCGGCTTCGACGCTCACGATATTGCCTGGAGCGAAGATTTCTTCGTCTTTCGGGCCGATATCCCATTTCTTGGCATCCATCGTTCCGGTAGCGTCCTGAAGCGAGACGGTCAAATAGCTCCTCGAGGCGGTCGTCACCCCTTTGGTGCAGCCATTCACGAGAAATTGGGAACTGATCTTATCCCCATCTTTGAGTTCGGCGATTGTTTTCATAAGCATTCCTCCAAAACCTTCTCCACCTCATCGACGGAATAGCCCTTGCTCATGAGGTAAGCGAACGTCTTCGTGCGCAACTGGTAACCATTATACTTTGCCTGATACTTTTTTATCGTTTTTTCGCACAGGACACGGAGGGTTTTTCCGCTCAAAACCTTGTTTTGGCTATAGCCTTCCACCGCTTCTTTGGCGATTCGTTCGTCAAAGCCCCGCCGGATCAAAGCCAGACTGCCTTTTTGCTTTTTGCTCGCGAGGGGCAAACGGGCGTAGCGTTTCTCAAAAGCCTCGGCCGCTTTTTTGGCGTGGGCCTCTTCTTCCGAGAAGACGAGCGAGGAGACGATGTCGCCCCGAACCCCGTGCTTGAATTGGAGATCCTGAACGATCCGATTCTGGCCATAAAGTTGCTTCTCTTTTTCTTCTTTATATTCCTCGGCAAAAGCCCGATCGTCGATCAAGCCTTGTTGCTTCAAGGTGAAAATAAGCTGACGAATCGTGTCCTCGTCTTCGGTCTTTTTCCGAAGTTTCTCGCGGATATCATGGCTCGTATAGGCCCCTTTGCTCGCGAGGGAGAGGGCATAGTTCCAGAGGACTTCGTGCTTGGTGAAAAGAACGAGTGAGCGGTATTGAGAGGCGGTGAGTTCCTTCCCGACATAAAGCGGCATCTCGGTGAAGGCATTGGGACTCAAAAGCAATTTTTCCTTGCCGAAAGAAACGACCATCTGGCCTTTTTTATTCTGTTCGATCGCGCTGATCTTGTATTTACCAATTCTTTTTGATGGCTCGTTCATAAACTTCGTGCACCCTCGTGTAAAACTTCTCAAGCGAGTAGGGCTCAATCGCTTTGAGCGCCGCCGACTTAAGGCTAGATAATTTAGCACTCGGCAGGGCGAGAATACTAGGAAGTTTTTTCGCGAGGTCGGAGGCATCGAGGAAAAAGAATCCGTCTTCCCCGTCTTTGATCGTGCCGATGAGCGATTCATCGTAACGGGCCAAGAGGATGAGCGAGGAAGCCATTGCTTCCATAAAGGTGAGTCCTTGGGTCTCGGTGATGGACGCTGAGACGAAAAGATCCCCTAACGCGTAATAAAGCGGCACGTCATCCGGGTTTACCGGCCCGACAAAAACGACATGATCGGCAATCCCGAGTTTGGCCGACAATTCCTGGAGTTCTTTGAGGGCGGGTCCCCCACCGACAACCACGAACTTGGTCGGCTTTTTGGGCCCGTTCTTCAAAAACTGGGCATAGCCTTCAAGGCAGATGTCGATCGACTTCTCTTTGGCGACTCGGCCCAAAGACAAAATCACATAGGTATCGGGCGCTAAACCATATTCGGCTTTGAGCGCTTTAACCTTGTCTCGGTCGATATTTTCTTTTTTGAACGCCCCAAAATCGATGCCCGTCGGAATCACGTTCATATAAGCATCGACGCCGATGTTGCGCATATATTCCTGAATCTTGATGCTCGGGGTGATGAATTCGTCGGCTCGACGGGACTTATAGCGGACGTAGGTGCGAACGATGCTCTTGGCCGCCCGATCAAAATAACCGTGGGTGGCGTAATAGGTGTAATCCTCCATCATCGTGTGAAAGGTGTAAACCGTCGCCACGTGAAGGATGTTGGCGGCGATGAAGCCGAATTGGCCCACCCCGCCGTCGGTCTGAATATGAATGACCTCCGGGGCGAACTCCTTGATGAGTTTCATCGCATCGGCGTTATAGACCGAAGCCCAACGATAATCATAGAGGTGCTTCATGTCGATCCCAGGGAGGCGCAAGATGTCCCCGTCGAGAGACAATTCGTTGTTATAAGGATTGGTGGCCACGACCAAAACCGAGTCACCATGGGCCTTAAAAGTCCGATAAAGATTGCGGGAGCTCGTGGCTACGCCGTTGATCTCAGGCGGAAAGGTGTCGCTGAAAATCGCTACTTTCATAACTCAGTCATCGATATCGATGGAATCCCATTTCTTTTTCTTCATGGGAGTCTCATCGCCTTTCTTTTTATCTACCACTGGCGCATCGGGCGTCTTCGGGGTTTCTTTCGGCGCGAAGAAAGAAGGCTTCTTCGGTGCGAGCGTGGTCCCATCTCCCCCGACTGCATCGGGGTCGCGGGCCACCGGATTCAAGCCTTGGAGCCGCTTCTGAATCTCTTTGCGGGAAAGCTGTTTGGTCTCATAAAGCGTATCGGAAGAAAGTTTTCGTTCCTCGAAGGTCTCCAGCTGGAGATCGACGAAGGTCTGGCGGTTGGCATAATGGTAATCCTCGTGGGGACGGGAATGATAAAGAGCGGCAAAGAAACCCGAAACCACGACGACCAAGTGGAAGGTCGCGACCCGCCACAAAATGTTGGCGGTCGCCATATTCGCGGAGGCAGTTCGGATAATCTGGAGCGACCCATTGACGACCGCGCAGGTCTCGACATAGTAATTCGAATACATCGCCGAGAAGAAAAGCTCGGATACGCCAGCGCTTCCTGGTAACGGGAAGAGGCCAGTGACCATTTGGTGGAAGGCGCTTCGGAAGCAGGAATCCATCATCAAAGTGAAATCGAAGGTCGCGCCATAGCCATAGGCATCGAGGGCCAAGCCAGCGAAATATGGAATCGAGGTACGGATGATCTGGATCACGAAGAAGAGCAAGAAAATCAAAACGGTGACCGGAACGTTGGCCTGAAGACGGGTCAACTCGATTTTGAAATTTTCGACCTGAACTCGGAGGTTTTCTCTCGTCTTGTCCGGATTCTTGACAAGGTGAAGCTTGGCGCCAAGGCCGATGCCGTAATGCATGATGAAGTTATGGAACTTATGGGAATAGCTCATGAGGAAGAGCAAGGCGATGATTGAGAGGTTCAACCCGAATCCGATGATGATAAGCGGCAGCATTGAGATCGTTCCGTCCCAGCCGAAAAGCGAGAAGTTCGGAATCTGGAAACTCTTGATCGCCATAATGGCATCCCACTCGAAGATGATGGCGAGGATATCGAAGAAAATCATTGAGACCTGATACAGAATGAACCACATGACCATGATCGAAGCGGCGTTCGAGATCTCGATCCCCTGCTTCTTCATCGTGTAGACCTGCATGACCTGGCCGCCCGAGGCGCCTGGGGTGACGTCGTTATAGAAAGCACCGATCATCGCATTTGAGACGCCCTGATGCCATTTGTAGTGCCGCGTATAAAGACGGCAGAAGACCTGAATGACGATGCCATCGAGGAAATAAGACGCAATCACAAGCAAAGCGATCGCCAAAAGCCACCAAGGATTGCAGCCTTTAAGCGCGTCGTAAATGTAGGCGCCGCCTTTAGCGATATCGCCTTCGCCGGCGTTATAAAGTGAGAACACCAAAGAGAGGGCGGTCATCACCAAAACGACAGAGATGCTCAGCCAGTACTTCGATGATTTTTTCTTCTTCGGACTCTCGCCTTCGGGAATCCGGGTAGTTGTTTCGTCCATTAAAAAACTGAAGAGCCTTTAGGGCTCTTGGGATATTGTAGCAAACTTCGACCCTCAAGCTTTGCTTTTTATTGTGGTAACCACAATCTCAGCTCGGCAATTATGCCGAACTGGGAGGTTATACGATTCGCCCAAACCGCGGGAAACGAGAAGCTGGCTTTTCCCTTTCGTGTAGGAGCCAGCGACATATTCGGTCCACGGATAAACCGCGACCGCCCATTTGCCCAAGAGGATCTGACCACCATGGGTATGGCCGGCAAACATCAAGTCATAACCGTTTTTCTCGGCCAGATGGAAAAGGTCCGGCCGATGGCACAAAAGAATGTTATAAGACGAGGCGTCAAAACCGTCTTTGAGCGTTGCTAATTGCTGAGGGACATCGCCTTCGTAAGAACCGGTATAGGCCCATTCGTAGACGCCTTTGGCCGCCGGATCACGCACCCCATAAAGCTGAATGCCGTTCCCAAGATTGATTTTGCTTTGATTGAGATTCTTGCCCCAGCGATCGAAAATCGCGTGTTCTTTGTCCGTAATTTCTTTCGGAGCCTTCCGTTCGTGGTTGCCATCGACGTAATAGAACGGGATTCCTTTTTTCTCCCAGCTCGCCACCATCGCATCAAGCATCGAGAAGTTGCGGGTATGGTTGTCGATAAAATCCCCCGTCGAAACGATCACGTCGGGGTTCTCCTGGGCAATTATCTCCAGCAAATCCTCGCCGGAATACTTCAAAGAGTGATTATGGAAATCCGAAAGCTGAATGATTTTAAAGTCCTTCGTTCCTGTGTATTTCGCCGAGATCACATCGTAACGGGTGACGGCCAAGGAATCATCGTTATGACTGTAATAGTAAAAGCCAAAACCGGTGAAAACGACCCCGATGAAAGCCAAACTCCGAACGATGATCCTGATTTTTTTCACGACACAATCATAAGCATAGCGAAGGGAAAAAGTCCAAAAAAAGCCTTCTCAAGAAGGAAGGCTATTTTTTAAAGAAACGATTAGGCAGCTAACGAAGCATAGAAGACAAAGGCCTTCTGATCGGCCGAAAGCGAATAAGTCCCAGCCGAGGGAACGTTGAAGGTCACGGCAGCCGGCTTCTTTTTGGCATCATCCGAAGTCGCAAAACTCGGAGAGGCAATCGTCACCACCGTTCCTGCCGAATCTACACAGGACCAATTCCCGGCGACATCGCCGTTGCTTTCCGCGTAAATCATGACAGTCATCGCCGCCGTTGTGGTGAAGGAGATTTTATCGGTCGTCGGCAAAGTAAGTTCCATCGAATGGCACGGCCCGGCTTCAGAGCCAATGGTGCGGCTCGACATCATTTCAAGAGACGAGGCCGCGCCCACAACACTGAAACTACCAAAGGCGGTTCCAGTAGGAATGCTCGCCATGGGGTAATATTCCATCGGATCAAAAATCAAGGGATCAGCGGCGGTCGGAGCATAGACATCCGGAGTCACAACCTTGACGTTGTTTTCGTCATAGGTCACCGCAACATTATTAATTTGGCTGTTGTCGGTCGTCAAAACGTAATACGTCGCCGCTTCCGGAAGAGCGAAGGTCGGCTTAAGGGTATCGGACTTGGTGGCATCGCTGGCCTTCATCGTTTCTTTTTGACAATTCAGAACTTTGAAGCCATCTCCCACTTTCTCAGCAAGGTAAAGGTTCCGAACAGACTTGCCTGTGCCCGATTTGCACTCTAAGTAAATCGAGCCAGCGCCGATCGTCGTAAAACGAATAAGATGGTCAAGAGTCGCAACATCGCTTGCGCCACGGGAAATGACGCCTTTTGAGGCATCAACGCCAATGCCAAAACCCGAGAAGAAGTCATCCTTGACTTCGATGCCTGGATTCGCGATTTTGTTGCCACTACTATCGGCGTGATACTGTTCTGTCGTAAGGGCGGAAAAAGCGGTGACCATTTTTGCCACGTCTAGATTCACGGTCACATCATGCTCCTGAACGGTCGAAGAAGAGGAAGACGAAGACTCGACCACCGAGGAACTGGAAGACGAACTTGAAGAGGTGACTGCCGGAGAAGAGCTCGACGAGGACGCCGCCAGCGCAGAGGATGCTGCCTGAGATGAGGCTGGGGTCGCCGAGGAAGCCACCGGAGAACTCACACTCGTTTTTCCGCAGCCAGCCAAGAGCAAAGCCGAGGCAAGAACCAAAAGCGAAAGACTTGTTTTCTTCATAAAAGAACCTTCTTTGGGCTCATTCTATAACTCAGGTCTTTTCCTTACCAAGTTTCCAAGGAAAATATGTGCGGTCAGCACAAGAGTTTTTCGGATGATTTTTAGCCATTTTATCGAGTGTTATACTGAACGCGCAAAAGGAAAAGTTTTACCGATGAAAAAGCATTTTTATTTCGGATGGGTATTGATGATGTCTGGCGTACTTTTAAGCTGCGGAGGCGCCAATGTCAAAGGCGAGGGCGATGAAGGATCGGATCTTTATGTTTCCCCAACGGGGAAGGGTACCGATGGGGCGGGGACGAAAGCGAACCCCTATACCTTGGCCTATGCCATCACTTTGCTTCATCCGGGCAAAACGATTTTCCTCATGGAAGGCACCTACGCCTATTCCTATCCAATCAAGATTGATTCAACGACGGATTTACTCCCGGCCGCGAGTGCCTCGGAGATGAAGACGCTCATGCCCGCGACCAAAGACGATGGCACCGAAGCCAAAGTCATTTTCGATTTCTCCGGAATGACCTTCAATTCAGCCAATCGCGGATTGAGTTTCAACACCCAGTATTGGCACGCCAAGGATTTTGAAGTCAAAGGGGCGGGCGATAACGGCGTCTATATTGGTGGCAACCACAACACCATCGAGAACATCGAGATTCATGATTGCCAGGATTCCGGCCTTCAGCTCGGTCGGCGTTCGAGTTCAGATAATACGTTGGATAAATGGCCGACGAATAACCTGATCCTTCATTGCACTTCTCATGATAACCACGACCCGACCGGTGAAGATGCGGATGGATTCGCCTGCAAGCTCACGACGGGATATGGCAATGTTTTCGATGGTTGCATCTCTTATAACAATGTCGATGATGGCTGGGATCTCTACGCAAAATCCGAAAGCGGCCCAATCGGACCGGTGACGCTCCAGAACTGCGTCGCATTCAATAACGGCATGACCACCTATGGCATTGGCACCGCCAATTCCGATGGCAATGGCTTCAAGCTCGGAGGCGAGGTCATCCCCGTTTCCCATAAAGTCATCAACTGCATCGCTTTCAATAACTCGGCTCATGGCTTTACCGATAATTCCAATCCAGGAACGATCTCACTCACCAATTGCACATCCTATAACAACGCGGTTCGGGATTGGGAATGCGGCAATATCAATCTTTGTCGGGATGCCTCTACCTCTTATAACACCTTTAAAAACGTCCTTTCATATTGCGATGGCAATCGGACGAGCCCGGTCACTGGAAAAACCGCTTTGGCAAATTCCAAAGACCAATATCGAGGAAACGCTCAGTATTCCGTCTTCTATTCGGGTTTGGCGATGCTTAAGTTCGGGGCGATCGATGAGTGCGATTATTCGAAGAATGCCCTCCGAGGCACGCTGATCTCTCAAACCATCAGCGATCCTTTTGAAAGCGAAACCACCCCACAACCAATGGCTTCGAGTGGCGTAGAGGCCTCCACTCACGTGGACATCCACCACACCCTCCGGAATGCCGATGGAACGATTAATCTCCACGGCTTCCTCAAAGTCAAAACATCCTCGCCATTCTACACAATGGGATCCGATGGCTCCATCTTGGGCGCCCATTTGAACGGGGAGGACAAATAACATGAAAAGGAAATTGCTCTTCCTCTCTTTAGGGGCTTTATGCGCGATTGGGGGAATCGGTGCGACTTTTGCAGGGGTTTCGTCTGGAAATCAAGCGCTTCTTGCCGAAGACGCCAATGACGGCAAATGCGCCGAAGCGCTCAATCTAATCGATCTCAACGTCGACCTTCAAAACGTCGTCTCCTCATTCCGCCTTCCTTATTTGGGACAATATAGCGCCAAGATCAGTTGGACTTCTTCGAATTCCACCGCCATCAAAGTCACAACCGACAGCGCCGCAGGCTATGTGGCCAAGGTCACCCGAAGCGACACGAATCAATCCTTCGTTCTCACGGCGACAGCCACCCTTTCTGGTTCTGTCGGCGCGAGCAAGGATTTTGCGGGTGTTGTTCTTAAAAAAGGATCGGCTCAAGAGTCGGATTTACCTTTGGCCATGAGCGAAGATTTCAGCGAATACGAAACCGGAGTCGAACTAAGCAATTATTTCCGCTGGCAAAGTTCTTCCGCCGAAATGAGCAACGCCACCCCCGTCGAGAAAATCGATGGCAACATCAATAACATGATCTCAAAGAAGGCCTTGGCCGTCCAAAGCATCCGGACCGCCAGTTCGCTTTCCTATACTCGAAGCGCCAACGTTCAATCCTCGGCTCTCGCCTCGAGCAATAACCAGGCGGTTCTCGAGGGCTCTTTCCTTTTCACTCAGCAAACCAATGGCCTCGCCATCGAGCTCTTGAACGGCTCTTCCTCCATCGTCGCTGGCATCTCCCTTTCTTCGCTAACCTATTCGTATTTCGAAGCAGGAGCCTATGTCCCAGTCAGCTTAAAAGCGCCTGAAGAAGGCATTTGGCAGGCCTTCCGCCTTATCTTCAAGCCGAGTTCAGGCCGTTTGATTTTCAAGCTTTTCGATTGGTCCTCTTTGAGCTGGATTGATATGACTGCTGGAGCCTCCACTTATCTGAGTGGCTCAGGAGTCACCAGCGGAGCGAAAGGCGATGTAACCGGAATTCGAATCAACGTTGCCAAGGGCTCCCAATTCGGAACAACGTATCTTTCTGACCTCAAACTCGACGCTTTGACCAACCTTCCGGAAGCCAACCCAACGAATCCCAATCGGACGATAGGAATCGGGACAATCTCGAACTACGAACCTTCCCTTTTCGCCGAAGAGGGACAAACGATCAGCGGCCTCAATCCATCCTTCGAGGTTCATAACCGTTTCTCTCCCGCCACGATTTTAACCAAAGACACCGATTACACCATCGTTTCTTCCTCTTCCACGGCGGAAGATGGAAGCCAAACTTATCAGTATGTCTTTGCCTTGGTTTCAACGGGTGAAAGCAAGACCATCAGCCAAACCGTCTATTTCTCCAAAGCAAACTCCGCGGTCACCCTTTCCGAGTTTAAGTCTTCTTATCTCAAGAGCCGAATCGTCAAAAGCGGAACGACATCCACGACTTATGGGTACCTTACTTTGACTGGCAATGTGAACCGTGGGGATGGAACGCTTTACTATGTCGTCTTAACAAAAGGCTCGAGCGAACCCACCGAAGCGGACATCCTTTCCGGCGGAGCGACATTAACCGGCTACGTAACCAGCGGCAATAGCGCTATCACCACCCATTCTTTCAGTCTTGACACCGACAGCATCTCTTATTCAGGCGAATACGATGTTTATGCCTACATCGCTAATTCGAACGGCAATTCCTCGCTGGTTTCATCCAAAGGCATTTCCACCGTCGTCAACATCACGACCTGCCAAGAGTTCTATGACATGTCTTCTTCGCTCGATACTCTCGCTTCGACTTTCCGCCTGATGAACGACCTCGATTTCTCTTCTTATTATTGGAATTACGATACGACCCAACGCAGCTTCACCGGCGTTCTCGATGGCCAAGGCCACACGGTCAAGAACCTTTCGATTTCAAATGCCAATGGCGCCACCACAATCAAAACGGGCATCTTCTTCAATCTCAACGGAACCGTGAAGAATATCGCCTTCGAAAACGCCAATATCACCGGTTTCAATGATGTCGCGGTTTTAGGCGGCAATTCCTATGGTTGTACGATTGAAAATGTCCGTTTCTCGAATTGTTCAATCGCTCAGGAAAGTACCCTCACAGGCGGCAATGGCTATTTTGCCACGGTGATTGGGCGTTGCCGGGGCGGAACAAATCTCTTCGAAAACGTGACCATCGAAAAGAGCGCCGTCTCAGGCCCAGAGCATTGCGGTCTTCTTTTGGCCGGTGCCGAAGCTTCGGGAACGACGGCTACCTTGAGCAACGTCATTGTCGATGGCACGATTTCCGAAAGTGGAGCTCACGCTGGCCTCATCGGGCGAAATAGCGGTGCCAACCTCAACATCACCAACGCCTTGATTTCCTTGGACGTCCTTTCTTCGAAAAAAGAAGTTGCAGGCCTCTTAGGCCGTAACGAGACCGGCGGTTTTCTCAAAGCCACCAACGTCTATAGCGACCTTAAGATCCGCGAGATGACCCAACCGACTTACTTCGGTCAGACGATTGGCTATGATGCCACCACCGCCGGATCAGCGGGCAAGACCTTTGCTTATTCGCTTTCTGGGCTCAGTTACCTCGACAACGATTATTCGGACCTCGGAGATTCGATTAGCCCAATCAAGAACGCGATCACTGGTGGCCGTTCGGTTCAGATCCCGGCAGTTTATACTTCGAAGTTCTACGAGACTCAGACCTTCCTACGCGATCTCGACACCTCTTTGACCTTTGCTTACGATGCCACAGCCGAGAAGCCAACGCTCAGCCTCCGAAGCTTAGCGGATCTTCAAGGCCAACTCACAGTGAGTTCCTTTACGGCTTGGAGCGATCAAATCGATCTCGCTTCGATTCAAAAGTGCCATTACCCCCTCTACAAAGCCGAGGATGTCTATCAGGTTCTCTCCGACACCGAGAAAGCAAAAATCCCTGCAGAAGCCCTACAAAAACTCACCGAGGGCAAGAAAGCCTATCTTGCACTCCTTGATGACCTTTCGGCAATTGGAGGAGGCCTTGACGCTTAAGGAACAACACCATGAAAAAGAAATTCATCTTCATCCTTGCCCTACTGCCGCTTGTCTCCTGTGGGAGGAATGCCCCGGCTTCCTCGAGCGCCTCATCGGCTCCGGCGATCTCTTCAAGCGAAGGGATCACTTCGGCTGCTTCCTCCTCCATCGCCCCGTTTAGCCCCGAGTTTTATCAGCAAGCGCTGATGAGGAAAACCGATTGCTTCAAGATCACCCGGAACGGAACTGTCAAAAAAGGAAGCGAAGTCTATCGCTCTTCCGCCGAAAGCCAAACCCTTGATCTCACCCACCAAATCGAGCACACCTATTCGCGGGTGAGCACCTTGGCAGGCTATGAAGACAATACCGATACCACTACGGTTGAAACGGATGTCTATTCAACTGCGGATGCCGTCTATCGGAAAGGCTATGACAATAAATACCACGTCGAAGCAGGCGTGACGATGCCAACGACGGCCTATCATCTTTCTTATGACTTCGCTAAACTCAGCGCAATGGCAGTCGTATTTGAAAGCTATGAAGCCCATTTCTCTGCCAAAGTCGCTCAAAGCGATCTCGCCGCTTTCGGGCTTTCAAAACTCAATGACGTCACCGATTTCGCCTTCAGCGCGGTTCTTTCCAAAGCAGAAGGCTACCTCGATCGTTTCGATTTCGACTACACCCAAAAGGGCTACACGGTCCATTGGGCCTTCGCCGTCTCAAGCCTCGAAGAAACTCTTGCTCTTCCAACCGTTTAATTCCTAAGGCAAAAGAAAGAGGGCGTCCCGATGGGAACGTCCTCTTTTTAAAACTCAGAATCAGCGGAGATCTTTGGTTTCGATGTTATCCATATCATCGAAATCCTGGTTCTCGCCGCACATGCCCCAAATGAAGGTGTAGTTCTTGGTGGAGACACCGCTATGGATGCTCCAGCTCGGCGAGATGACCGCCTGCTCGTTATGAATGAGAAGGTGCCTTGTTTCCGTGGCCGGCCCCATCACATGGAAGACAGCTTGATCCGAATCCATATCGAAGTAGAGATAGACTTCCATCCGTCTCGCATGGGTATGGCACGGCATCGTGTTCCAAACGCTTCCCGGCTCAAGATGGGTCAAGCCCATCTCCAGCTGGCAGCTTTCGACCCGGCCCGGGATGATATAGCGGTTGATGGTCCGCTCATTGCATTCAAGCTTGCTGCCCAAATGGCGATGATCGGCATCGGCCAATGAGACGAATTTGGTCGGGCATGCCCGGTGCGCTGGCGCGGAATTCAGGTAAAATTTAGCGGGCTTTTGCGGATCTTTTGAGGCAAATGTCACTTCTTTCGTCCCCCGTCCGACATAGAGGCAATCAAAATGCTTGAGGGTATAGGCTTTGCCATCGACGACGACTTCGCCTTCCTCGCCGATATTGATGACGCCCATCTCGCGGCGGTCAAGGAAGTGCTCAGCCCGAAGTTCGGGGGCGACGCCCAAAACCACTTTCTTCTTGAGCGGGATCACCCCGCCCGCGATGATGCGGTCGATATAGGAATAAACGAGTTTGATCTCATCCTTCCCAAACGGCTCCTCGATCAGATACTCCTTCCGGAGCCGAGCGGTGTCGTAATGGGCATAGTCTTCTTGGGACGAATAGTCCCGGGTCGTCATAATCATAGATAGTCTCCTTTCAAATGAAGTAATCCGGATGACGCTCTTTGACTTTCTCGATGCCGTTGAGGCCAGAGTAGTTATGCTCCTTGATGATCATTTCGAGATGGGGCATGTCTTTCTTCTCGAGGCAATCCACGATTTCATTGTGGACATTGAGAAGAGCAGAGATCTCGGTCTCATCGCGGTAGAAGGTCAAAAAACGATAACGGCTGAAGTACGGGAACGACGTATTGAGGAGATCAAGGACGGCGGATTTGCCATCCTTGTCGAAGATGTAGTGATGGAAAGAGTTATCGATCTCGAAGAACGAAGCCGCGACTTTCTGATCGCGCTCGCCGCCATCGGCCGTCAGCACTTCTTTCGAAGAGGAAATCAGGTGACGCAACACTTCGATATCATGCGGGGTCATTTTGTCCATCACGTCGCGCATCACTTCGCATTCGGTCACGAAGCGGAGGTACATGATGTCGCTGATGCCGGAAAGATCGATCTTGGTGACATAACTACCCGATTGGGAATAGATGACCAAGAGCTTATCACTTTCCAATTTTTTGAAGACATCCCGCATCGGGGTCCTCGAAACATGGAAACGTTCGGAAATCTCAACCTCTTTAAGGCGGGTCCCCGGATGGATCTTGAGCGTCACGATGTCGTTCAGGATCTTTTGGTAAATAGCTTCGATGTCTTTGGTCATAAGATGATGATTATTCTAACGAAAAACGTCACGAAATTAAAGACTAACGCTGGACCCGGCCCGAGGCATCGCCGCCCATCAAGGTCTCAACCTCTTTCACCGACACGTGGTTGAAATCGCCCGGGATCGTATGCTTGAGCGCCGAAGCGGCCGCGGCGAACTCGATCGCCGACTGCAGATTCGCGTAATGAGTCAGCCCGTAAATGAGACCGCCCGAGAAGGAATCGCCCGCGCCAACGCGGTCCACGATCCGGATCTCGTAATGCTTCGAGGAATAGAACTTCCCATCGACCACCATCGCGCAGCTCCAGCCATTGTCGCTGGCGCTATGGGATTCGCGGAGCGAGGTCGCCGCGCCCTTGAAGCCATATTTCACGCAGAGTTCTTTGAGCATCCGCTTGTAGCCTTCAAGATCGAGCTTGCCACTCGTGACATCGCCCGACATCTGGAAGCCTAAGCAGGATTGGGCGTCTTCTTCGTTCCCGATCACGTAATCGACGTATTTCATCATCGGGATGAGGCACACCTGCGCTTCGGCTTTGGTCCAAAGCTTGCCCCGATAGTTCAAATCGAAGGAAGTGGTCACCCCAAGCTTTTTGGCGGCTTGGAGGGCTTTTAAGGTCACTTCTGCCGCGAATTTTGAAATCGCGGGAGTGATGCCCGAGATATGAAGCCAGCCCACATCCTTAAGAAGAGCTTCGAAATCGAATTCCTCGGCTTTGGCTTCAGCGATCGCACTATGAGCCCGGTCATAGATGACCTTGCTCGGGCGCATGCTGACGCCGCTCTCGAGGTAATAAATGCCAAGACGATCGCCACCGCGGAGGATCTTGTTCGTTTCGACGCCGAACTGCCGGAGCGAATTGAGGCAGGCGTCGCCGATCTCATTCGCCGGAAGCTTCGTGATCAAAGCGGCTTCGCAGCCATAATTGGCCAAGGAGACCGCGACGTTGGCTTCGCCACCGCCATAATTCACGTCAAAGGATTGCGCCTGAACGAATCTTTCCGCGCCGGGCGTGGAAAGACGGAGCATGATCTCGCCTAACGTTGCGTATTTCATTTATTTGCCCTCCCGCGCTTCGTGGACCAAGCGGACGAATTCCTTCGCCCGACGAGTCACTTCGGCATAATCGCCGGTCTTGGCCGGAGCGGTCAGATCGCCGCCAGTACCAATCGCCACCGCGCCTGCTTTGATCCAATCCTTGGCGTTCTCCAAAGAGACGCCGCCGGTCGGCATGAGATTCGCTTGTGGCAGCGGTCCATGGACCGCTTTGAAATAAGCCGGAGTAGCCGCGCTGCCCGGGAAGACTTTGATCACATCGACTCCCGCTTTCATCGCCGTAATGATTTCGGTGAGGGTGAAGCAGCCCGCCATATAAGGCACCGCATAAAGATTGCAGATCTCGGCGACTTCTTTGTCAAAGGCCGGCGAAACGATGAATTTCGCGCCTTTGAGAATCGCGATTCTAGCCGTCGTGGCATCCAAAACGGTGCCAGCGCCGACGATATAGGGGGCGTCTTTCACGCTCGCGAGCTTGGCGATCACATCTTCCGCGCCCGGGACGGTGAAGGTCACTTCAAGGCCTTTGATGCCGCCTTTCACGCAAGCATCGGAGAGCTTTTCGGCTTCCTCGATCCCGTTCGCCCGGATCACGGCGACGACGCCGCAATCGAGGAGCTTTTCGACGATTTCGTATTTCTGCATAAGCATTCCTCCTACCGAGATATTCGGTATTATCAGCAATTTTTAGCGAGAGAATCCGCCATGGAGTCTCTCATAGGCTCGGATCAGCTCATAGACATACATCGCATTGCCCCAATTCTCGAGGGTGATGCCGCTCTTTTCTTCGAAGCGTTCCACCCGGTAGCTCACCGTGTTGCGGTGAACGTAGAGGCGGAGGGCCGAGAGATAAGGCGAACGTTCGGTCTCGATATAGATCTTGAGGGTCAAGAGCATTTCCTCATCGAATGAAGAGATGAGGTTCTGCCCCTCCTCGTAGATCTCGGGGTGGTCGCGGCCTAATTCATAGAGGTAGGCGATCCGTCCTTCTTTCACGAAGGGAAGATAGGCGGTGAAGCTTTCTTTGAAGCAAGGGACGATCAAGGCTTTGATCATTCCCTGGAAGTCGGCGGAAGCCGCCTGGAAGGAGGCTTCGAGGATCGCCTGGGAGGCAACGCCGCCCGGTAAGGTGATCTTGTAGATATTGGATGGGGTCTCCTCGAGGACATAGGCCGTTTTGAGGAGTTTGGAGAGAAACTTTTCGATCGTCTCTTTCTTGGCGAACGCCGTCATCGTAGGAAAAAGTCACGGCCTTCGTTTTGAAGGAAGGGTAGAGAAGCGTGTATTTCATAGCCCTCCTTTCCGGCGTTATCGCAAAGACGAATATTCAACGGAGGCAAAAGCCACGTTGAAGCCCGTCAGGTAAGCTTTGATCGAATCCAAACTCATTCCTTCATTCGTGCAGCCGGTGATGGTTTCCCAATTGTCATCGGAATAGACCGAATTCGCATAGCCTGGATTGTAAAGGTAAGTCTTTTTGTCGCTGGCCATCTTGAGGGATTTGAAAACATTGCCATCGGCATCGGTGACCGAATAGACGTAATTCAATTTTTTGCCCTTCAAGTACGTGCAAAGGGCGTCTTTCGCGCTAACCCAGCTGCTGAAATAGCTCGAATCTTCCCGGAGCGGCTTTTTGTCGGGGAAGCCCAAGGTGTAATCGACATCAAGATCGGTGCTGCCCGTTTTCGAACCATAGGCATGGATATCGCCGGAAGCCACGGCCTGGAAATACCAGCCGCAATGGCCGCCAAGTTTATAGACCCCAGTGTCTTGCTCAGCCAGATAACGATTCAGATCGGTCAAGGTTGAATCGGTGTCCGTGTCTTTTAAACCATCGTACCGATAGCGGACGTAATCGCCCCGCGTCAGATACGGCGTGTCTTCATCCACGCTCTCATCCCGAAGGGTGCCAGTGAACGAAAGGCTGCCGACTTTAATGTGTTTGGCGAACGTCACCGTCCCCCGGGTCCCATCCAGGAGATAGGCATCTTTGACTTCAATCGTCTCGATGGTGCTCGTGGAAAACTCATTGGCGTCCACCCGGGCCCAAACCGCAGGAAGATAGGTCTCCGAAAGGGTGGCCTCCGTGATCGCGCCTTGAGTCAAAGCGACTTTGGCCGAGAAAACGTAGTTGCCATAATGAGTCCCGAGATCCGTCCAATAGCAAACCCCGACCGCACTGTGGCTGCAACTGCCCAAAAACGGCAAGGCCAGAACGGCAAGGAAGAGGTTTTTGCAGAGTTTTTTCTGGTTCATGAGTTATTCCGGTTGTTTGCCGATGTAGGCCAAGATGCCACCATCGACATAGAGGATGTGACCATTCACGAAGTTCGAAGCGTCCGAGGCGAGGAAGACAGCCGGACCCTGAAGGTCCTCAGGCTTGCCCCAGCGACCCGCCGGAGTCTTCGAGATGATGAACGCATCGAAAGGATGGCGCGAGCCATCGGGTTGACGAACCCGTAACGGCGCGGTCTGCGGGGTTTCGATGTAGCCCGGCCCGATGCCATTGCACTGAATGTTGGCGCCACCATATTCGGAGCAGATGTTGCGGGTCAGCATCTTAAGTCCGCCTTTGGCCGCGGCATACGCGGAAACGGTCTCGCGGCCGAGTTCCGACATCATGGAGCAAATATTGATGATCTTGCCATGCCCTTCTTCGATCATATAAGGAATAACGGCTTTCGAAACGATGAACGGGGCAACGAGGTCGACATCCACCACCGCCCGGAAATCCTTGGCTTCCATTTCGGTCATCGGGATGCGTTTGATGATGCCGGCGTTATTGACGAGAATGTCGAGATGGCCGAATTTCTCGATGATCTTTTTCACGAATTCCTGAACCTGCTCTTCTTTGGTGACATCGCAAACGTCGCCATAGGCATCGATGCCGGCGGCTTTATACGCTTGACGGCCAAGCTCGCACTTCTCCGGGTTCAAATCATTGAAGATGATCTTGGCGCCCGCTTTGGCGAAACCGCTCGCGATCGCGAAACCAATGCCATAGGAAGCGCCGGTGACCCAAGCCACCTTGCCATCAAGACGAAAATCAAACATTTCCATAAATGAAAACCTTCTTGGCGTTATTTTACCATCTTCGCCCTTCCGTTGAAGGAAGGGGTCTCATGTTTGTGCTTATAGTACAAAAAGGCGGAAACTCATTTACGAACTCCGTCGGAAGCCTCGAGCGAAATCCCTTCCGCTTCAAGGAAGGCATCCTGCTCATGGAAATACCGAGTGAAATGGCGGAAATAATCCTTCTTTTTCTGAAGGGTGTAACGGCACGGGACTTGGGGATTGAATAAAAGATCGTCATAGGGGTAAGGCCCCACGACTTTCCAGTTATTGAGCCAGCCAAAATGGAAGGCATCAGCGGGGCAGTTCATCACGCAGCGCATGCAAAGCGAGCAATGATTTGAAAGGCGGATCCGGCCTTTCTTATCCCGATAAACGGCTTGGTTCGGGCATTGCTTGATGCAGCGATTGCAGTTCACGCATTTTTTCTGATCCACCCGGACGAATCCGGCATTCACCGCCGGGGCAAGCCATTCAATCCGGAGAAGAAACGAAAGGCAGCGTTTGAAGAAAGGATAATGGGGCTTCTCCTTTATTCCCCGAGCCAGGCGAAGGGCCGTCCCTTTCGTCAAAGCATCGAGATAGAGGGCCATCTCCTTCACCATCGGATCGGGATAACGGAAGATGATGTTGTAAGGCATGAGGAAATGCTTCTCCATGACGAAACGGTAACCTTTGTGCTTCAAAATCCGATAAAGCGCCAAAGACGAGGCATCGTTGAGATGAAGGGGCTCCCCCGAAACCTTGAATATGAAAAACGGCTTATCCCCATGCGGGATGTTTTTCTTCACGAATCTCAGGAAGGTGAGGGGCACATTAAAGGCATGAATCGGGTAGCCAAACCCCAAGAGATCGTACGCTGAAAGATCCGGAATCGGCTTGAGAGGCAACGCCATTTCGTAGGTATCCGTTTGATAGCCCGCTTCCGCGAGATGCTCTTTCAAAAGACGGGCGCAGCGCTCCGTTCCGCCCGTCCCCGAGAAATAAAAGAGAAGCGCCTTCTTCATCAGTTAAATTTTACTGCTCCGCCGCGGGTGGCGGAACAACGAATCAAACCACGCCTTTGAGACGGAGGTAATCCAGCGAATCGAAAACGCTCTTCTTGGGATCCCGGGGCGCGTAGTTGAGATCGAGGCCAGCTCGCGAGCGGTTGAAGGTGTTCGCGTGCTTCACCACATTGATCGCAAAAGTGGTATAGAGAGGCTTTTTGTGGTGGATTTTGCAATAGATTTTGACGAAAGGAAGGCCCAAGAAAGCCACCCAATACGGGAAGACCACGATCTTCTTCCCCTCCCCATGATTCCATTCTTTGGCCCAAAGCAAAAGGGTCTTCAAAGAGACCTGATGCCCGCTCAGAAGATAAGAATCCCGAAGCGTCTTTTTGCTTAAGAGGGCAACGATCGCATTCGAAAGGTCCCGGACATCCACCACGTCATAGCCGCTTGGGATGATCCCAGGAAGTTTATCGAGAAGATAGTCCCGGAGCAATTGGATCAAATGATTGTGCCCCTCATCATTCGGGCCGATGATCCCAGAAGGATAGACGATGACCGCATCATAGCCTTCGGCTTGTTTGTCTTTGATATAGCGCGTGGCATCCGCCTTGGTGGTCGGATAGCCGGCGGCATGATCCTTATCTTCGACGAGCGGGGCATCTTCATTGATCAGGGAGTGGGTTTGCCGGAAGGCATCGACCGAAGAGACGTAAAGGAAACGCGACCCTTTGTACTTTGCAAACAGCTCAAAGGTATTTTTCACCCCTTGGACGTTGACCGCCTCCATCGCTGGGGTTGGTTTCTTCGCTTCGATATCAATGAGGGCGGCTAAATGAACGACGATAAAGCGATGAGGCTCCAACCCTTTGAAGAGAGAGGCCATTGTCTCCGGTTTTGAGACATCGCCGCGATAGTATGAAAGCATCGGATTGGTCGAATGTTCTTCGGAAAGGCGAAAATCAAAAGCCCGGACCGCATACCCTTGGGCCAATAGAAGCGGCATCAAGGTTTTCCCAACATGTCCGAAAGCGCCGATCAAGATGATGGTAATTTTTTCTTCCACGACTTGATTGTAGCATCCCCTCCTCTTTCGTCGAGGCAATATTCAGATATTTTACAAAGAAAACCGAAGAACTTTCTGATCGCATAATTCCTTGGATGAAAAAGAAGAATGGGCAAAGCGAAATCCCTTTTCCATCCTCCCAATCTTTTTAAACATACCTTTTCGCCTTGCGGGTTCTCATTTCCTGTGCCTTAATAAGGTCATGAAAGAAAATGCCTCCAAAGAACAGACGCTCTCCAAAGCCATTAATTTGGGAAGCGAAAATCTTTTGCCTTGGCCTTTTCTCGTTTTTCTTGTCGTTCCTTGATTCTTCTTTCTCGGTTTTGCCGCGAAAGGAATCTTTCTTTTGCGACCCACCAAGCGAGAGCCAGCCTTTAGCCAGGATGGTCCCACCCAGAATGGAGACAAGGAATGAAAATCAAAGAATCCAATTTTTATCAGAAGAGCAAACGGGTTTTCGATTCGTATCTGAGCGTCATGCCGATTCTTCTCGTCACGACGGTTGTTTACCTCATCCATTTGATCCCCGAATTCTCTTTGCAAGGCTATATCGCTTTCCTGATTTCCTCGTTTGCGATTGGTTTCGGCCTCTGGCTCTTCTCCTTGGGGGTTGATAACTCCATCTCCCAAATGGGAACGCTGATCGGCAGTTCGCTTTTCCGCTTCCGAAATCTCTTCTTCATCTCGGCGATGACTTTTGTTTTGGGGGTCATCATCACGATCGCGGAACCCGATCTTCGGATCATGGCCTCTCAAACCGGGTGGAATGAGGCGCTCCTCGTGAGCGTTGTTTCCGTTGGGGTTGGTCTCTTCTTTGTCATTGGTGTACTTCGTATCCTCTTTAAGAAGAATCTTCAGGTCATGTTCCTGGCTTTCTATGGGATGATCTTCGCCCTCACCGGCATCGTGAATCCGAAATTCCTGCCGCTTGCTTTTGATAGCGGCGCGGTCGTGACGGGGCCGCTCACGATCCCCTTCATCCTCTCTTTCGGCGCCGGGCTTGCCCTCTCCGATCGGACCCATAGTGGGGAAGACGCCTTTGGTTTGACCGCCCTTGCCACCGCGGGACCAATCTTCAGCGTCATGGTGCTCTCGATCTTCGCCGACCCGAATGACCTCGTTTACACTGTTTCGACTTCCCCCATTTCCGCAGTGAATACCTGGGGCGATTTCTGGCCGACCTTGGGAACCGCTCTATCCGCGAGCTTTCTTGAAGAAGCCAAAGCGATTCTCCTCGCGATTGCCCCGATTTCCATTCTTTTCCTGATCTACGATCTTCTTTTCCTCAAACAAAGCGGCAAGGCCAGGGCCAAACTCGCCATCGGCCTCGTCTACTCGATGCTGGGTTTATGGGTCTTCCTCGTCGCGGTCAACGTCGGCTTCCTTCCGACCGCCCAGGAAATCGGAAAAGGGCTTGGCTCCGATTCGGCCCTCTTCCCCTGGGCCATTTTCCTCGGCGGACTCTTTGGCCTCTTCGGGGTCTATGCCGAACCCGCCGTCCACGTCTTGGTCAAACAAATCGAAAAAGTGAGCGAAGGAACGATCAAAGCGAATCGGATTCTCTTCGTCATGGCGCTCTCAGTCGGGGTTGGCATGATGATGCAGGTAATCCGGGCCTATTATGGCTTCAGCATCCTCTATTACTTCATTCCTCTATACGCGTTGGCGCTTGGCCTATCCTTCCTCGTTCCGAAGATCTACGCCAACATCGCCTTCGATTCGGGCTCGATTGCCTCCGGCCCGATGGCGGCCTCCTTCGTCATGCCGTTTGTCGTTGGCTTTACCGCGGCGAGTCGTGGTACCGATGTGGTCTATGTTTCCGCCTTTGGGACGATCGCAATGGTCTCCGCGATGCCGCTTGTGGTCATCCAACTCATGGGGCTTTATGCCGAAATCAAGCGAAAACTCATCCTGAGCCGCATTCAAAAACAATTCATCGAACCCGACGATTGCCAGGTCATTCACTTCGCCGCCGAATGACCCATTTGATCAAAGATTAATTCCAAGGGATGATCCCAGTCTTGCTTTTCGACATAGACGACCCGCTTGGCCTGGACATCATAGACGAAACTCACCATGGTCGGCGCGCCGCCATCGACTTGGGCGACATCTTTTAAAAGCGCCAAGAGTTCAGGCACGTCGACGTTGCCTTTGGCGGCTTCAAGCGTCTTGTTCGCTTTCTCATAACGATCGACTCCAGCCCAAGGATGATGTTCTTTTTCTTCCTGAAAGAGTTGGAAGTTGGTCAGGACCGAATAAGCGGGTTTTGCGAGGATTTTATAGCCTAAACCCGGGAAGATCTGCAAGACATTGCCGTCTTTGTCGGCATCTTGGGCCTGGAGCGAAAGATACTCCTCGTTATAGATCGGATTCGCTTTCACGATCGCCGTCAGATCCGATAGAGTGATCCGCTCCAAAAGGAACGAGAGATTGATCTGGTCGATGTAATGAAGGTTCGCTCCCTTTTGGTAATAGCCTTCTTTGACTCCGGGATTCATCGCCGGCAGGGTTGCGAAATCCCCGCGGGCGTTGCAGCCGAAGGTCGGGACCCAAAGCTTCTCGTTCACCAAAAGCGAAATATAGAACGCTTTGTTCTTGGTGACGATGTGATATTTCCAGCCCGGATTATCGAAGTTGAACCCGAAGAGGGTCTTCTTGCCGTTGACGACGATGCTCGTGCACATAAGGATAGTCTATACCTTTTGAGCATCTTCCTTTCGTTTTTTATCACTACCCCTTAATCTATGTCTGGAGGTAAAAATCCATGACGATCTATGACATCAAAGTCACTAAAAATGATGGGACTGAAATCAGTCTGTCCGATTATAAAGGCAAGACGCTTCTGATCGTGAACACCGCGACGAAATGCGGCTTCACTCCCCAATACAAAGCCCTTGAGGCTCTTTACGAGAAATACGAGAAGAAAGGTTTTGTGATTCTCGACTTCCCCTGCAACCAATTCCTGCATCAGGCGCCGGGAACGGACAAAGAAATCGATGAATTCGCGACGATCCAATACGGCACCACATTCCCCCGCTTCCAAAAGCTCGAAGTCAACGGCCGCCATGAGCATCCGCTTTATACGTATCTCAAGAGCGTGAAGCCAGGCCGAATCGCCTGGAACTTCACCAAGTTCCTCGTCGACAAAGACGGGAACGTCGTGAATCGCTATGGGCCCGCCGATAAACCCGAGAGCTTCGACAAAGACATCGAAACCCTCTTGGGCAAAGCCGAGGAAGCTCCGAAAAAGCCGGTCAAAGAAATCAAAACCTTGACCCTCGCGATGCTGACGGGCTGCCCCCATTGCAAGACCGCCGAAATCTTCTTAAAGAAGTATGGCGTGACTTACGAAGAGCTCAACTGGAGCAATGACGAGAACGATCCCACTTTCGAGGCCTTAGGCATCAAAGCGGTTCCGGTTCTTCTCGTCCCCGGCGAAAAGGGTCTTACGAAGATCGAAGGCGAACAGGCGATCGGGACTTGGGCCAAAGATCAAGCCAAATAAGCTTTTTCCCTCCCTGAATCCATGCTTCCTCTATAATGGGAGCATGGATTTTTCTTTTCTTCTCAACCGCTACCATTTCGACCCCAAGGCGCTTGAAGCAAAAGGCTTTGTCCATCAAGCGGGCGTCTATTCGCTCCGGAGGTCGTTCGCGGACCCCAATTTCTACGCGATCATCCGGATCGGAAAGGATCTTTTTGACATCAAAGTCTATGAGACTTCCTTCAACGAGGAATACATTCCTTTTACTTTGAAGACGACCCAAAGCCCCCTTGTGGCGGGAATGAAGGATCAAGTGAACGATTGGGTGAATGAGCTCGTGAGGGAGGTGAATAAAGGAAATAAGACTCTCAAGAAGGCGATGGCATTTTGCCGGGAGCATCTCGGCCCTGACGAAGATCATCCCTTTAACGAGGGCACTCATCCGTCAACCACGGTTTTCCGAACCGCCAAAAGCGGCAAGTGGTACGCCCTCTTCATGGAGATCAAGCCCGAGCATTTGGGCTTCCCCGGCGAAGAGCGCCTTTCGATCGTGAATCTCAAAGAGAACCCCAAGAAGATACCGGAAGTCGTCGACCGTCGGCACGTCTTGCCCGCCTACCATATGAACAAACGGTATTGGATCACGATGATCCTCGATGAGACGCTGCCTCAGGAGCTCATGGAGGAGCTTCTCACGGACAGCTACCAGGAAGTCAAAGCGAAAAAATAGCTGCAAAACCCCGTTGGATTAAAAAAGGAAGGCTGTTTGGGCCTTCCTTTTTAGGTTGAGGATCAGAGCTTATCGGCGGTTACTTTGTTGAGCTCATTATTCGAAAGTTTGGCATACTCCTGGACTTTTTTGAGGCCGAGGTGCAAGCCTTTGGCGATCCTTTCGCCATAATCGTGATCCGCGAGATAGCAATGGGTCGCATGGCGATAACGGATGTTCTCACGAACCCCGTCCATTGCCCGGACCGTGTTGCCGATCAAGAGGGCTTTCTTCTCCTCGCTCATGAGGCGATAGAGTTTGCCCGGTTGCTCGAAGCAGTTGTCGGTGGGATCATCTTTCGGATCGTAGCGCCAAGCCGCGCCTTTTAACGGCAGGGCCGGTTCGGCGACTTCAGGCGAGGAGTACCATTGATCGGCGCTGTTCGGAGTGTAACCCCGATCGCCGCCATAGTTCCCATCGGTCCGCATGAAGCCATCGCGGCTGTTGTCGTTCACCATGCAGTGCGGGCGATTGACCGGGATCTGGTTGTAATTGACGCCCAGCCGGTAGCGTTGGGCATCGCCATAGGCGAAGAGCCGGCCTTGCAAGAAGCGATCGGGGCTGAAGCCGATGCCCGGAACGACATGGGCGGGCGTGAAGCCCGATTGCTCGACCTCGGCGAAGTAGTTCTCCGGATTGCGGTTGAGGACTAACTCGCCCACTTCGATGAGCGGGAAGTCTTTGTGATACCAAACCTTGGTGATATCGAACGGATTGTACGGAAGTTTTTCGGCTTGTTCTTCACTCATGACCTGGATATAGAACTTCCATTTCGGGAAATCGCCGCGGGCGATCGCGTCATGGAGGTCGCGGCCATGAAAGTCGCGGTCCATTCTGGCAATCTTGCCCGCTTCTTCGTCCGTGAGGCACTTGATGCCTTGTTCGGTCTTGAAGTGGAATTTGACCCAAACGCGCTTGCCATCCTTATTGATCAAGGAGTAGGTATGCTCGCCAAACATGTCCATATTGCACAGGGTGGCGGGGATGCCCCGATCGCTCATCGTGATCGTGACTTGATGGAGCGCTTCCGGAAGCATCGTCCAGAAATCCCAAGTGTTATTGGCATCATGGGGCCCAGTCGCCGGATCGCGCTTGACGGCCCGGTTCAGACCAACGAAGTTGTGGACGTCGCGGAGGAAGAAGACCGGGGTGTTGTTGCCCACGAGATCCCAGTTCCCTCTTTCGTAAAGAATTTGAGCGCGCAGCCACAAATATCGCGTTCGGTATCGGCGGCGCCGCGTTCGCGGGTTACGGTCGAAAGCCGAACGAAGCATTCGGTCTTCTCGCCTTTTTGCAAGACGGTGGCATAGGTGTATTTGCTGATGTCTTTATTGATCGTCAAGTAGCCATAAGCGCCCCAGCCTTTCGCATGCATGCCCCGCTCGGGGATGACTTCCCGGTTGAAGTGGGCCATTTTCTCAAGGAGCCACACATCGCTCATGAGAACGGGTCCTCTCGCTCCGGCGGTAATCGCGTTCTCATTGTCGGGGATCGGTGCCCCCGCTTCATTCGTCAGACGGTGTTTAATTTCTTTTGCCATTGTTGTTTTGTCCTCCTTTGGCAAGTCGAGCCTTTTTGGCGCAGTCTTCGCATAAGCCATGGATCACGACCCCTTGCAAAGAGAGAAGAGCGAAGTCGTGTCGCTTGGAGAGCGAATCGAAGAGGTCTTTGTCCGCTTCAAGATCAAGGATCTTCCCGCATTCGTCGCAAACGAAGTGATAATGATCATTCCGAATCCAGTCGTAATGCACCTCATCTTTCGAGATGATCACCACGAGAAGCCCCTCTTGGCGGAGCCCTTCCAAAATGCGATAGACCGTCGTCAAGCCAAGCCGAAGGCCCTCTTTCTGCCGCGCCAAATAGATGGCTTCGGCAGTCGGGTGATCGTAATGGCTGGTGAGATAGTCCACCACAAACCGTTTTTGGACGGTGTTCCGTTTCTTATTGGAAATCATTTTCATTTTTCGTTTAGCAAAAGAAGTTCTTTCTGCAAAAATTACGCTTCAAGCGAACCTTGCAGTTGATTGAGAGGGACGAGGCGATCTTTCTTTTCGCCAAACTATAAAATGGAAGCCCTATATTCTTGGCCTTTTTTGCTTTATCCTTATTTTTGAGGAAAACCTATGCGGATTGGAATGATTGGCGCCGGCGGCATCGCCGCCAAATTGGCTGACACGATCGCGAAGATGGCGGGGGTGGAGAACTATGCCATCGCTTCTCGGAGCCTCGATAAAGCCAAGCAATTTCAACGGGATCACCATTTTCAAAAAGCCTATGGATCCTATGAAGAGCTCATGAAGGATCCCGAGGTGGATCTTGTCTATGTCGCCACGCCTCATAGCGAGCATTACAAAAACATGGAGCTTTGCCTCGCTTATCAAAAACCGGTGCTCTGCGAGAAGGCCTTCACCGCCAATGCCGAGCAAGCTCGGGATATCCTGAGCCGTTTTGAGAAGGCCAATCTCTTCGTGAGCGAAGCGATTTGGACCCGTTATTTGCCTTCGAGGAAGATCATTGCCGACCTTCTTCGAAGCGGAGCCATCGGCGACCCTTACCTCGTTTCCGCGAATCTTTGCTACCCGAACAAATCCCATGCCCGGCTCAACGATCCCGCTTTGGCGGGCGGAGCCTTGCTCGATATGGGGATCTACCCTCTGACATTTGCCCTTATGGTTTACGAGGAGAACCCCGTGAGTCTCAGCGCCCAGTGCGCGAAAAGCGAGACCGGAGTCGACCAAGCGACCGTGATGACTCTCCGCTTCCCCCGCGATAAACAAGCCCTGCTTTTCACCGCGATGATGGGGCCGAGCGACCGGAATGGCATGATCTATGGACCCACGGGCTATATCGAGGTCATCAATTGCAATAACCCAGAGCGGATCAATGTCTATGATGCCAATCATAGCCTCACCCGCAGTTTGGGCGTTCCGCCGCAGATCAGCGGCTACGAATACGAAATCGAAGAATGCGCTCGTTGCTTAAAAGAAAAAGCCCTCGAATCCCCATTTATCCCCCACAAAACCAGCCTGGAAGTCATGGAGATGATGGATGAGATGAGAAAACAAATGGGGATCGTTTACCCCTTTGAAAAACACTAAAGCGATCTAGCGCTTCTTCCCGCAATAGATTTGCTCGTCAAGGAAATAGAGCCGATTATGTCCGGCATTTTTGGCCAAGTAAAGCTCTTTGTCCGCTTCGGCGAGATAGTCGTCGAGATTCTTTTCGGGGACAATCGGGCAAAGCGAAGCGCCGGCGCTTAGCGAAACGAAAGGATAGGGCGCGTCAGGCGCCGCAGGGAGTTTGGCCCCGTAAACCGCTTCGACCACGCCTTGCCCCACCGCTTTGACCTCTTCGTTCGAAACGTCGGGCAAAACAAGCAAGAACTCATCGCCGCCGAATCGATAGAAACATTCCGAGGGGAAAAGATGGGCTCTCAAGATGGAATTCACCACTTTTTTAAGGCACTCATCCCCTTCCATATGAGAAAGGTGATCGTTGTAGCTCTTGAAGGAATCCACGTCCATCATGATGAAGGCGACGCGGCTCCCTTTGGTAAGGAACAAGGGCATATTCTCCGCTAGATACGTATGGAGCGAATGGCGGTTGTTGATCCCCGTAAGAGGATCGTGGGTCGAAAGGAAAGCCAGCTCATCATTAGCTTCATTGAGGCGGATGGTCTTGACTTCGCTGATGCAATTGAAGGAAGCGAGATAAATCATGCCCGCTAAGAAAATCGTGCCGATCAAGGCATATTGAAAAAGCACCCCAACTCCAATCCCGCCGAGCGAAGAGATCACGAGAACCATGACCAGGCCTCCAAGCATCATAAAAAAGGCATCGAGGAAAAAAGGCGAAGCGATCAAAGCGAAAATCAAGAGATAAAGGAAACTCGGGGAAAAAGCATCTTTGGCTTCGGGGTTTAACGTGGCGGAATAGAAATAAAGTCCCATAACCGCAAGGAGCGTGAGCGAATAGAAATCGAGGGCGAGCCGCGAGCCGAGCGGCTTCTCTTTTTTGAAAAAGAAAATCAACGTGGTCACCGCGGAATACAACAGCGACGAAGAGAAGAGCATAAACATCGCAATCACGCTGTAAAAATGATCATCCGGCTTCATCTTGAGGCCATAGAACATGATCAGGTAAGCGATGCTCAAGAGCATAAGAAACCAGCCTAAGAAAGTCGCGTGGTTGGCCTCTGTGACGGCCAAAGAAGCAATCGCCTTATCATTCTCCTCTTTTGTGATCGCGTGCGACCGGGCGAGATAGGACAATAAAAGAGGTTTTTTGAGAATCCGATAAAAGAGACTATCACGCCCCTGCTTTCCCATAACTATATTCATTCTATCGCGGTCGCGCCAAAACAAAAAGAGGCGAATAGCCCAAAGAAAAAGCGATCAAGAATGCTGACGATGCCATTGCTGTTTGTGGATATAGAGCATCCGGTCGGCCCGGGCGATGACGAGATTGATATCGTTTTCTGGCTCATTTACTTTCGTGAAACCCACGCTGATGCTGAAGGAAGGTTTGCTGGGATCCTGCTTCTTGAAGAGCGGGCTTTCGGCAACGCTTTTCTCGAGATCGGCGATGATTTTATCCGGATTGATGTTCGCCCCATCCGCGACCAGAGCGAATTCATCGCCGCCATAGCGGGCAGCGAAGGCGTGATATTTCTCCTCTTCCCTGCGCAAGAGATCGGCAAAATTCGTTAAAGCGTTGTCCCCTTCGACGTGGCCATAGGCATCGTTGATCGCTTTAAAACCGTTGATATCGATGATGAAAAAGTAGACCGGATGCTCGGCGCTGGCCCGAGGGAGCCGCTCTTCCAAGAACCCATTGAGATGGCGCCGGTTATTGAGATTGGTCAGCGCGTCGTTATAGATCTGCATGTTCTGAATCATGAGGAAAAGAATGTGGATCAACAAGAAGATATTGAGCGCCAGGATCGGCACGGTGGGGAGATAATCTTCCAAAATGCCCGCCAATAAAGGCGCAACCATATAGGCGGCATAAGTCCAGTATTCGTCCCTCTCCAAATGGGATTTCGTCTTGAAGGCAAACACCAGCGAAGCCGCAGCCGGAATCACCAAATAGAAATAGTTCACCGAGCCTTGGACCCATGTGAAAGCGTCGGTGGTTTGGAAAGACCCGACATCATCGACATAGAAAAGCCAGCCGGTGAAAAGCGAGACGAAATCAGCGACCACGATGAAAACCAAAGGGACGGCCAAAAGAAGCTGAGCCCAAACGTTTTGCTCGTATTTCAAATGAAGGCGGGTATCGATGGAACGGAACCAAAAATAACAGCCAAAGCAAATCGAGATGATGGTGAAAAAGCCGAAGAACAGCGAAAGCCAGCCATTCTGGGGCAGAATGCCATCTTCGAGAAGATAAGAAAGAATATCGAAGATGAGCATCCCGAAGTAGGAATAGATCATGTTCCGAAGTTCGCGGATCTCCTTCTGGGAACCGATATTGCTGTTCATTCGGAAAAGAACCGTCGCCCCATAAAGGAAGCAATAGCCTTCAGTGATCATATAAACCAAATGAGGGGTATTCATGGTGGGCGCTTCCTTCGAAAGCATCGGACGTCTTCGTCACCTAAAAGAATAACAAAATACCCAAGGAAAAGCCATTCTTCGCTGAGGCAAATTGACGGCTTCCCCGCATCTTATCGAAGAAAGGTCATTTCTCTAGGGAATATTCCCCAAATTCACATCCGACGTTTCTCGCTTCGATTTGATCCACAAGAATGCGTTTTCCCTTTTCAAAACGATAAAATGACACCGTCCCAAATCCATTGCCCCCGTTGAAGAGATGGGTATGCCTCATTTCGCCTTTGGGCGATTCATAACGGACGAAAATCATGTCTTTCTTCAAGCAAACGACATCGGTGACCATCTCCGAGAGACGCGTCTTTTGATCGACATGCCAAAGAACGCGGTCTTCCTCCTCTTTGAAAGAGAAGGATGTCTTGGTGTGGGTCCAGAATTTGGAGAAATTATATTCGTAGCCCTCCCCTTCGTGGGCAAAGTAACCCAAGAGCTTCCTTTTGAGGGCAAGATGGCCGATTTTCGGACGGCCTCCCCCGATGTCAAACGCGCTATTGAGGAGGGGTTTGCCAGTGATTTTGCTCTTGAGATTGGAGGAAGCGAGCCAAAACCAAGAGCTGGTGAAATCGCTGCCCCAATTCTTGTCGGCATAGCCATAACTCGTCACCGGCGTCACAAGGTAGCGCGCCCATCCAAGACGATCTCGCCTTCGTAAGCGCTCTTCATCCCTTCGGCGTGCCAATACATCTGGAAAGCCTCGAGATCCCGGGAGAGATCGCCTGCTCCATAGCCGACGTTGAACGGAATGAGCTTATGGATCTTGAGAGACCAGCGCATTTCGCCAGCATCGCTCATCATCTCCGGATGGGCCTTCGCGCTCTCTTCGCTCACCTGGACCTCGCCATGGGTTTCCGTCTCCCCCAAGAAACAATCGCCCGCCTCGATCGAAAAAGGAACGCCATGAGCGACGTTGACCGCCTTCCAGCCAAAGAAACGGTGCAGCTGTTTTGCCCCAGTTCCCCAGCCGCCGACTTTGACCATCAAATAAGATGGCCGGATCCCCTTTTCTTTATTCTCCGGAAACTGACCGAAGACCGGTTCTTCCTTGCCTAAGGCCGGATTGATGAGAAAGAACTCGATGAAGAAGCCTTTTTCTTCGCCCGTTTCCGCATCGTGGCCCGTGAAAGAATGCCACCACCAGTCATAGCCTTGATGGGCGAACTTCCCTTTGAGCATTAACGCATCGCGCTTTAAATCACCGCGGTGCTTCATGAAATTTTCCCCCTTAAAAATTATTGGACATCCAAAAGATATTTGGATTTCTTGCCGCTCTTATTCTCGATCGAAAACGAAATGATGGCCACATGATCCAGCGACTTTTCCACTTCCTCTTCCGCGGCTTTCCGATCGTCGATTCCATATTTCTCTGCGAAAAGAGCGAGGATCCATCTCTTCTCGTTTTCATCGAGAACGAACCGAGTTTTCCCAAAGAGAATGAGCGAAATATAGCGGGTGGTGAAACGCTCTTTGAAGACCTCGTCTTGGAGGATGATCGCGAACGAGGCTTTCGGATTGTTTTTGATCGCATCGATTTTTTCGCCCTCCACCGCCGAGTGGAAATAGAGCTTTGTTCCTTCCGCCACGTAACTCATCGGCACGCCATAAGGATAGCCATCATCGCCCAGGAGGAACAAAACGCCGGAAGTCGCTTTCTTCAAGCCTTCCTCGATCTCTTCTTCGCTGAGCGCTCCGCCTCATTTCTCGAAACATGATTTTTACCCCTCAAAGAATTATAAGAAACATCGTAAAAGAAAGCGATGGGCGATTGCGCTATCTTCTTGGGCAAACTCGCCTGTAGTTCTATAATAATGGTCGTTATGCTCAAGCGCTTAAGCATCACCAACTTGGCGATCATCGAAAACATCGACGTCTCCTTTCAAGAAGGCTTCACCGTTCTGACTGGCGAAACCGGGGCGGGCAAAAGCCTTCTCATCGATTCCCTTTCGCTCCTTTTGGGGGCTCGCGCTTCGAGCGAACTGATTCGTTCAGGCGAGGATCAAGCGGCGATTCGCGGGGTTTTTGAGATCCATAACCCGGAACTCGAAGCCATTCTTTCTTCGCTCAACGTCTCCTTGATCGAGGGGCAATTGACCATCGAGCGGGTGATCGGGAGAAGCAAGAGCACGATCAAGGTCAACGGCGTTTCGATCACCTTGGCGGATTTGCTCCGAATCGCCAAATATTTGGCGGACATCCACAATCAATTCGACTTTGAGAAGATCTTGAATCCCGAGAACTATCTCGAGATCATCGATGGCTTTTCGAGCAGCCTCACCTCCTCATATAAAAAGGAATACGGAGTTTTCCTTGCCGATTACAAAGCCAAGAAATCCTCTTACGAAGCCTTGGTCATGAAGAAGCAGAAAATCGACGAAGCCCGCGATTTCTACGAATACCAATACAAAGAGCTCAAAGCCGCGGACCTCAAAGCCGGCGAAGAAGAGGCGATCGCAAACGAGATTTCTCTCCTCAATAACTATGACAAAATCTATTCGCTCTCCCAAGATGCCAATGCGATTATCCACGAGGATTTCCTCGATCGGCTCTATGAGTTGAATAAGATCTTAGCGAAGCTGGCAACTTACCAAGAGAAATACAAGGCGCCCCACGACCAGCTCGACGATCACTATTACCAAATCAACGATCTTTTAAACGACCTCAAGAAAAACCTCGAAAACATCGATTACGATCCGAGCCGCCTCAACGATCTCGAGCAACGGGATTCCGACCTCCAAAGCCTCAAACGCAAATACAAGAAGAGCATCCCCGAGATGATCGCTTATCGGGATGAGCTCGCTTCCACCCTCGACGAGCATAGCGATTTCGAAGGAGCGATTGCCGAGGCCAAAAAAGCCCAAGACGAGGCTTTTGCCCGGGCCGTCGAAAAAGGAAACGAGCTCACCGTGCTCCGGAAGAAAATTGCCAAATCCATCGAAAAAGAACTGGAACACAATATGGCGGATCTGCTGCTCAAGGCCCGCTTTCAGGTCGCTTTCTTACCGAATGACCCCTCCTTGGGCGATGGGATCCTCAAAGAAAACGGGCTCGATGAAGTCGACTTCCTGATCGAAACCAACGTCGGCGAAGGCCTCAAGAGCTTATCGAAAGTCATCTCGGGCGGCGAAGCCTCCCGGATCATGCTTGCCTTCAAAGCCGTGTTCATCAAAGCCAACAGAATCCCGACCGTTATTTTCGATGAGATCGATACCGGCATCAGCGGCGAAACCGCCCAAGCCGTGGCCAAAAAGATCCACGAAATTTCGCTTTCAAGCCAAGTCATCGCCATCACCCACATGCCGCAGGTCGCTTCGCTAAGCGATCACCACATTTTGATTTCCAAGGAAGTGAAGGGCCAAAGAACCTACGCCCACATCAAAGAACTGACCCTCGACGAGAAGATCACTCAGGTCGCTTATCTCATTTCCGGCGGAAACGTTACCGAAAAGCAACTCGATTACGCCAAAGAGATGGTTCTGAGCAAGCGAAACTAAGAGCCATCCCTTCTCTATTTTCTCAAAGTGCACCAATTGTGTATTTGCTTTGTAGGAATTTTCTTTTCCTTTTATAATGGAAAGTCGTAAAGAATGAAGCGTGCCGCTTCATTCTAAAAAGGACCTTATGAAAAAGAAAATCCCCGCTTTATTCGTTTTAGCCTTTGCTGGCCTTCTCGCCACCTCGTGCGGCCCCAATACTTCGTCCGTGGCGACGTCCTCGGCCTTCGCTTCGAGCGAACCAGTTTCTTCTTCCGTTCCTTCCCCCTTAAGAAAAAGGCCGTCACTCTCTACGTCCTCACCGATTCCGGGATCGAAAACCAAGCGATCGATGTTTTCTTTCTAGATGGATATGGCGACGTCCCCTTCATCAATATCAGCGACTCGCTCGATGTTTTGCAGCGTTCGCTCAGCGACTCAACGGTGGCGACCAGCGATAAGACCGTCACGATTGGCCGGAGTGAGAATTCCGCCACCATCGCTTTTGATTTTGCCAACAAAACCGTCCACTATTCCGATTTGGATCTCTACGCCTCGAACCATCACAAGACTTCGGTTTTGGATCTCGCTAGCGATCAAGGAGAGACCGATGAGGGCAAAAAGAAATACCTCGCCACTCAAAACATCGAATACTACCGGACGGGTAATTCCTTATCCTTTGACTTAAGCCATTGGTCGATCCCGATGTATTTCGAAAATGGCGCGGGTTATCTGCCGGTTCAGACTTTTGCCGATCTCGTTCTTTTTGAGCGGAACATCTATTTGGCTTTCAATGGGCAAAACCTCTTTATGAGCGGCTCTTGGTCCAACGATATGGACGACCTCTTCTATTCCGCCCCCACTGGCGATCGCAGCGAGGACTTGGCAAAGTTCAGTTATAACGAATTGACCCTGGCCCTCGACTTTCAATATGGATTGAAAGAAGACCACGACATCACCGATTTTACTACCTACCTCCCTCAAGTGAGCGGATTAAAAGATCGGCTCCTTTCCACCAACGCTTTGGAAGCGGACAAAGGCGTCTATCAGCTTTGCTCCCAAGCCTTCAGCGACTTCCATAGCTATCTCCAAGCGACATCCTCTTACGCCGGAAAAGATGCCTTGGACAGCGCGAAAGACGCAACATTAAGATCTCCGAACTTTACCGAATACCAATTGATCCGTTACGCCTTCAGCACGGCACGGACCGCGGTCATTAAAGCGATCTCCGGAGGAACGAAAACGGCTTTTGATCCTTACGAAGAGTATTCCAATGGCGATGGAACGACCACCGCTTTCGTGACTTTCGATAATTTCACGATGCCGAACCAGGATTATTACACCACTCCTGCCACCGCCAGCGCCGCGGACACCTATGGCATCCTTGAATATGCCCACAGCCAAATCTTCAAGAGCGGCAGCACGGTCAAAAACGTCGTCTTGGATCTCTCGTGCAATAGCGGAGGCTCGATCAATGCGAGCGTCTACACTCTCGGTTAATTCTTGCCCTATGGCATCCTCAACGCCAAGAATCCGCTTACGGGCGCCCAAGGTTCCTTCACCTATGCCTCCGACCTCAACATGAATGGGGCTTATGATGCCAGCGATCGTCTCACTGGGAAAAACCTCAATCTTTATTGCCTGATCTCGCCGGCCAGCTTCTCTTGCTCGAACTTCGTCGCCGCTGGCTTCAAGGATTCCGATCAGGTCCGCTTGATCGGCCGCCACACTTCGGGAGGTGGATGCATCGTTCAGCATCTTTCCACTGCCGATGGCACTCTCTTCGCTACCTCGGGCAACCGGCAACTCGCCAGCGTCCGCAATGGTGCTTTCACCAGCATCGATGACGGCGTAGAGGCTGATGTGACTCTTGATAGCTACGCCGACTTCTTCTACCGGGCCGCTTTAGCCAAGAAACTCGCCACGTTCTAATCCTCCGATAAAAAAGGGGCTGTAACAAAACCTCCGAAAAACGGAAGTCCAGGCAGCTCCTTTCTTTTTGTCCTTTTCTATGGCGTTTGTCCTTTCGCGAAACGCCGAAAAGGATCAAAATCAATGTGCCATCATTGGCGGGCGCTCCGGAGTTAGATTCCCCGGGGCGCTTTTTTGCTATCAGACCGAGTATCTTCCGAAGAAAAAAGGCTGCAACTCAACCCGTAGGTTTTGTTACAGCCCCTTTTATTATCCCCCGCAAAACCCCTTTAAACAGTTAATCCCGATATTTCTTTCCCGGGAAGAACTTCGAGACCTTTTTCCGATAGTTGGCGTACTCCGGATACTTCGAGGATGAGATCTCTTCGGCGAAGGCCGAGCTCCCCAAGAAGAGCACGACAAGGAGAAGCGCTCCGGCAATGCTCCAATTGAAAATGTAGCGCGGATCGCTTAAGGCCAAAGCCCCAATGCTGAAAAGATAGAATGAAATCCAAATCCCCTGTTCCGCGAAGTAATTCGGATGGCGGCTCACGCCCCATAAACCCATTGTGTTGAAGCCTTTGTTATACGGAGCGGGCAGGTCCTGAAGTTTTGCCCCTTCTTTAAGGAGCGACCATTTCTTGCTTTGGAACCGCCACTGCTCCTCGTCGGCGATCGTCTCGTAAACGAGGAAGGCCATCATTAATCCCGAGGCGAGATAATCGATCCAGCCAAAAGACGCGGTCGAATTCACGCTCGCCAAAGCGGGCAATGTGATCAGAAGCACCAACGCGTTTTGGTAGATCGAGATGAAGAATAAGTTAAAGAGAACCCATTTCCAACGCGACTGGAATTCCTTCTTCGCGCGGAGGACCTGCCAGCGATAATCTTCTTTGCCTTCCCAGAATTTAAGATGATAAGCGCCTTTGCGAGCGAAGTTGAAGGTCAGCCGAATCCCCCAAAGGGTGGCCAAGGAAGCCATGACGATAAGGCGAGCGCTTAAGCCGCCTTTCGCCGCAATCACCCAAAGATAAACGGCGGGTAAGATGCTCCAAAGTTTGTCCATTTGACTGTTGTTGTGGGTAAGTTCGCCCACCGCAAAGCAATAAAGTGCGCTTGCTCCAGCGATAATCAAAAGGATATAGAGGATAGCGAGTTGCCCTTGATCGAAACCCGGCCCCACGAGGAAATAGAGGACCGGACAAGCGACAAGAGAGAGACCAAGAATGGCGGCGAGTAACGCTTTTTTCATGAGATTGCCCCTTTATTCCAAGTTTCGGGAAAAGGATAGCCTAGGGTCTTCATAATTGCAAGGCTCCTTCATCACTCAAATCATCCGCTTTAGGAAACCCGAAAGTAAAACCCTTAGGCAAGAGGGACCTTTATTCTCCCACCAGCCCATAAAAAGGGGTTCTAAGTCCTCAAAGCCGTTTGGAACATAATCTCTTCCCGCTCTCTTTTGACGAAAACGTCTCCTCTGTGGCGAGTGAGCATTGCTCGCCTCCTTAACAAAGAAGTGAAAAAGGCGAAGATGCATTTGAATTTGAGCTTTCTTATGATTTTGACAAAGGGGTTTTCATAAAATGAAAACGATCATTAAACTGTCGCGTTTGCTGACGACGATTTTTCTTTGCCTTGGTCTGGCGGTCTATATCACCTACATCATCGTGAATTTGCAAAATGGCGGCCGCACCACCGATGATGTCGTCGGATGGATTGTCTTTGACACGATCGTCTTGGGCGCGATCATCGTTGGGATGTGGGCCCCGAAAGCACGAGCGCTCGTGAACCCCGCCATCATTTGCCTCGTCTCGATCAACTTGGCAATTAACAGCATCGATTATTTGGCCGTTTATCGCTACATTGGCAATAGCGAGAAGCCTCAGCTCAACGTTTGGCTGGCGGCCTTGAACGCCACCGCTTGCTTCCCCGCTTTGATCGCCTTCTTGCTCTCCTACCTTTTTGCAAACAAAGCTAAACTCTTCCGAACGATCGGTATCATCATGCTATTAGAGGTTTGCTTGGGCTATCTCTTCGCCGGAATCATGGATTTCTCGATGGGTTACACCGTTGACGGGGTTTGGGACTTATCCATTTGCTCAATTTGGTTCGGCATGATTTTCGGCTCGCTTTTTCTCGAGGGCGAACGCCAAAAGCAAATTGCCTAATCTCATTTTTTGATTCATTCGGATGGGGCACCATCCGCTTTGAAAAAGATAAAAGCCGCCCCGTCTCCGGAGTGGCTTTGTTCATTTTATCTGGTGGGCCCAACAGGAATCGAACCTGCATGAGTTGCCTCATTAGATCCTAAGTCTAACGCGTCTGCCAATTCCGCCATGGGCCCAGCGGAGAAAATTATAGGCGAGTCTTAAACAAAAATATAGGAGAAGCCCTTAATAAAAAAGGTTCTTGTTTAATTGAGACCGTTGGCTTGAATGATCGAACGGTAGGTCTCAAAGGAATCCTTCGGGTAGCGCTTGCCGCTTGAATAATCGCAATAAACCAGCCCGAAGCGGGGGCCAAAGCCATTCGCCCATTCCAGATTATCAAGGAAGGACCAGTAGAAATAGCCTTTGACAGGGATACCGTCTTCCATGGCTTCCCCTGAGGCGAAAAGATACTGCTTCAAATAGTCATGTCGGAAGGGATCCACGACTTTCCCGTGGAGAAGCTGGTCGGCGCAGCAGGTGCCGTTCTCGCTCAGAATAATCGGCCGGTGATAACGCTCATAAAGGAATTTCGGACCGAAATAAAGGGTCGAAGGCCTGACCTCCCAGCCCAAGAAATTCTTTACCGCTTTCTCGCCGGGAACCGCTTGGGGTCCTTGAGGGGTGGCTTTGACAGGGAAACCGCCATAAAGATTGATGCCATAGACATCAAAGGGTTCTTGGATGATGGCCAAATCGCTTTGTTTGGGTTCGTAAACCCCGCCAAAAGCCCGGAGGAAATCCTCGTTATAGCGACCGAGGAAAACCGGATCAGACCAATAGGCGGCGCTGGCAAGATTCGTGGGTTCATGAGGAGCGAAGCTCCACGCCCTTGCCGCTTCAATATCCTGGGGATTTGCAGGGTTTTCGGGAAGACCAGGCCATGTCGTCTGTGCCATTCCCACTTCAACGGAATGCGAGGAAGTCGCCTTTAAAGCCCTAAAAGCAAGGCCATTGCCTAAAAGGACAGCCTGGGCAATTCGGAGAACTTGCTCCCGTGGCAATTTCTTCCAAGGGGCCATTAACCCTTGCCCATAGCCGAGTTCGACGAAGCACTGTGGCTCATTGATCGTGAAATAGTGAAAGACGAGACCATCGAAAAGTTTGGCTACGGCCTGAGCGTAATCGGCAAACCATTCCGGGGCGTGGGGATTGAGCCAGCCGCCCTGCCGCTCTAAGGCCAAAGGATAATCCCAATGGAAAAGCGTGAGGTAGGGCTCAATCCCGTTCGCTCGCAAGAGGGAAACAAGCCGAAGGTAATATGCCGCGCCCTGAGAGTTGATTTTGCCGCTTCCTTCGGGAAAAAGTCTGGTCCAGGAAATCGAAAAACGATAGGCTTTGACCCCGAGGGCCTTCAGCAAGGCGACATCTTCTTCGAGGTGATGATAACTGTTTGGGCCAGGGCCTTGTTTCTTCGCGAAAGCGTCCCAGACGCTTTCGCCACGGCCATCTTCAGCGAAGGCACCTTCGATTTGAAGGGCGGAAGTCGCCGTGCCCCAAACAAAATCTTTCGGGAATGTCATGCTGTTATTGTGCCTCTAATCGCCGATTTCGCAAAGGGCAAGGATCGTTCAGCTCTTTTAAGCCCTTTGCCGAAGGGGCGAAACCCTTAAGCCAAAACAATCGCGACTTGATGGCTCTTGCCATCGTCAAAGAACGGGACCGGGCTCTTAGGATCATAAGAAATGCCATCCACGTTCAAAGAAGAGACCTTGAAAGCATAATGGTTCTTCTTTTTGCTCAGATGGACCTGATACGTCGATCTCTCGAAACGATAGGTGTAAGAATAGTCCCCTTGTGCTTTCTCGAGAATCGGTTCAAAGATGAGCCCTTCGGGGGTCTTCTTGAGTCCGGCGGCCTCCCAAAGCGAGAGGGTGAGCCAGGTCGCGGTCCCCGAAAGGATCGGCCCGATGTTCTCCTCGGTCAGCGGATTGTTATATTGGGTGCAGAAGCGCGGATTGCCTTTGTAGCGGTAAGGATTCTCGTAGCAATAATACGGGTAGACGAGATGGAGCATGAAATAGGCATCATCGACCATCTTCTCCTTGAGCGCTTCAGAATAGGAGCCCTTAGCCGCCTTAAGCAAAGCCCGGGCAAACATCATCGTCGCGTGTTTGAAGACACCGCCATTCTCCCGATCGCCCGGGAAATAGTGCGAGGTCGCCGCTTCCTTGGCGCCAGTCAACGTCAAATCCTCTTCGCTGCAGAGTTTGTAACCTGAGGAGGTCTTGAGATAGGTATCCGCCAAAGCGAGCATCGAAGAAATCTCTTCCTCATTCGCGACTCCCGAAAGGAGGCTCCACGAGAACGAGTTGAGGTAAAGGGATCCGTTTTGCAGGGATTTCACGCTTGAAAGCCCATCGCCAGGCGCTCCAACGTAACGAATTCCATTCAAAGGATTCGCCCGGTTAATGAGGACTCGGGCGTAATAGCCCTGGATATAAGCCGAGGAACGGATCGCTTGGACTTCATCCGCCTTATACGATTCAAAAAGCGACTTCAAAGCATCATCCTGATCCAGTTCGGCCAAAGCGATGCCTTCATTAAGGGCGCAGACGAGCAAAAAGGCATTCATCACCGACTCGCTCAGATCGTTCTCGAAGGGAACCCCGTAGGATTGATGGTTTCTTTCAAGCTGTTCGGCATAGCGTTTTTCTTTCGTTGGCCCATCAAGGCAATCGACATCGATCTTGAGACAATCGTTCCAGTCGGCCTTGTCGAGCAAAGGAAGTCCGTGCTTGCCAATCGAGATCTTTGAGGAATACGTCAGGATGGCCTTGAGGGTCTCTTTGAGCGGACGTTCGCCCCCATCGGCCATCGGGAAACTCTTTTCAAGGTAAGAAACATCGCTCGTCGCATCGACATAGGTCTTCACGGCCTCCAAAAGCCAAAGCGAATCGTCGCTGCACATTCCTGGCTCTTTGCCAACCTCAAAGAAGTTATGGTTGGCGTAGCCCATCTTATAAACGTTCTTGATCCAGCACTCCAAGAGCTCGGAAGCCAGTTCTTGGTGACCGCTCGAAACGAGATAAGGGATGGCGGCGTAAAGATCCTGAACCTCACGGAAGCCGATTTCCCGATAGCCCTTTTGGGTCTGGGCGAAGGCCCGGCTCACAAAGCTTTGGTAACGGGTTTGGAACGGAATCGCCGAATTCATCATCGCGTCAGTCAGAGGATTTCCGGAAGCGATTTGGAAATAAGCGGAGTAATTCTTCAATTCTTCGTCTTGCTTCGCAATCTGGGCTTCGACCGCTTTCGCATCCGGGAAGCTTTCGTGAAGTTTGCAAATCTCTTCTGCCAGCCTCTTTTCGACCATCCCGTCCGGCAACTTCTCGCCATCCATCATGCCCGTAAAGGTCGTTCCTTCGAAAGGATGATCGGGCGAAACGATGAAGCTCTTACTGAGGGCGAAGAACGAAGCGCCTTTCATCTTATAGGCATTATTGAGATGGAGAAGCCCTTCTGGATGAGCGATATCGCCATGGCCCAGGAAGGAAGTCGCATCGTTTGAGAAAGAATCGGCGTAGCCGCCATTTGAAAAAAAGGAGACGAAGCGAGGTGATTTATTGAAATAGCAGGGATAGTAATTCGGCGAGAGGGCGACGAGGTCGTTCTTCTCGTTCAGGATGACCTCGCTTTGGTGAATGACAGTCTGATAGATGACATCGACTTCTTGGCAGCCTGGATTTGAGAAGCCAAAGGTGCCGGTGAAGACGATTGAGAGATGTCTTTCTTTCGGGGAGGTGATTTTCACGAGTTGAACTTCCGTGGCATCGGGCAATCCTTCTTTTTGATCGAGTAAAACGATGCTCCGCTCGATATGAAGGCCGTCTTTGAGATCATAAACAATGCAGGTTTTGCTGGGATAATGCGTGCAAAAAGCCTTTTTAACGTTATGACTCACATCGGCGGAATAGAAAATTTGTTTCCCTTCTTCGAGGAGGTAGAACTGACGGTTGAACGGATTGCCGTTCTCTTCGGGACGAACGTCCCAGCGGGTCGCAAGGACCTGATAGGCCGCTTTGGCGCGGAAGCTGCCACGACCATAGGAATCCACCACGCTCTTCGGAGTCGTAAGCAAAGGCTCTTTGAAACCTTCGCGCCAACCCAAAAGAAGATTGACGCCATAGTGAGGCCCCACTTCCGGGGTCAAAAGATCGATCGTGTGGCTCCCATCCGGATTCAGGGCTCCCCCGTAATTCTTGATTGAGCGGATCGCCTTCTTGATGGCTGTGCCCATCTCGATCGTCAGAGGCAAAGGCGCGCCATTTTTGAACGCCGCTTCTTTTTTAAATAGAAAGATCGCATTCGGAGAAGCGTTCTTTGAAACGAAATCATCAAAGACAGGCGATTCTTCGAGAAGCGAAAGGATCGGTGCCGGCTTCTTGAGCCCGCAAAAACCGACCAAGACATTTTGGGCAAAATCGAAGAGAGCCGCATCCGAAAGAATTTCGTTCGGATAGGCCATTCCGACCGCCTTAAAAGGATCAGGGGATTGAAAACGCGCAGTCGTTTGTTTCAAGACCATAAAGTACCTCTCGAGATGGCATCCATCTCGCCTTTGAGGTCTATACCCTACAAGGGGAATTTTACCTTCCCATATAGACTGTCTTTATCTTACCTCACTCCTTGTCTCTTTTCTCTACAAAGATGAAAAAAGCCCGGTCCTAAGACCGGGCTCCCTTTTCAGCTTCTCTTAATCTTCGTTTCCCGACATGAGCGTGTCAAGATAGCTGAGAACCATGCCATTGGCATAATTCTCGGTGCTGGTGCTGGACGAAGTCGAAACGACGTTTTCGATAACCTCGGAAATAGATCCTTGGCGAGAAGCGTTTTCATACTTTTTCATCGCGATAACCTCCTAATTCTGTTTGCCGCCTTTTCCAAAGCGGACGGTTATATTAGGCACGAAAAGAAAGAGCCGCAAGGTTTGCGGCTCTGAAAGCGTTTCCAATTCTTCTTTTAGCCTTTGACGGCTCCGGCGGTGACGCCTTTGATGATGAAACGGCTGAGAATGAGATAGACAATGACGAGCGGGATAATCGAAATGCCCACGAGGCAATAGACCTTGCCCAAATCGAAGCTGGACGGATCGCTTGCCTTGACGGCCGCGATGATTAACGGAAGGGTCTTCGTCCCATCGTCGCTGATGAGAAGTGCCGGGATGAAGTAGTTGTTCCAGCTGCCCACGAAGGCGAAGATCGCCTGAACAGCGATAGCTGGTTTCATGATCGGCAGCACGATTTTATGGAAGATTCCGATTTCGCTGCAGCCGTCAACCCGGGCCGCCTCGACCAATTCATACGGCAGGATCGAGTGCATATATTGGTTCATGTAGAAGAAGACGACCGGCGAGCAAATCGAAGGAAGAATGAGCGGCCAGAGCGAATTGAGCATCTTCCAGGAACGCATCATTTGGACGAAGCCCATCGCGCTCACCTGAGTCGGGATCATCATGATGAGCATGATGAAGCTGAAGATGATGCCTTTGCCTTTGAACGAGTAGACGTTGAAGGAATAAGCGGTCAAACAAGAGAAATAGCAGGTGAGGATCGTGACGGAGATCGAGACGATGAACGAATTGCGGAGAGCGCTCCCTAGCGGAAGGTGGGCGTCGCTGAACGCCTTATTCCAGTTTTGGCTCAGATAATTGCCAAACCACCAGCTGAAGCCGGAACCCGAGATGTTGCCATGGCTGCGGGTCATGTTCACGAGCAAGGTCCAGAGCGGGAAGATGCAAAGGAAAGCCAATAGGGCCAATACGGCATAGACCAAAATCCGTTTCACCGTCAGCTGAACCCGATAGCTCATGCTGATTTTTTTCGGGGAAGGACGAGGCGAAGTCTGGGGTTGAGTCTTGGGCGAAACCTGTTCCAAAGTTGCGGTAGCCATCTTACTTGATCCCCCCTTCTTTAAGCGCCAAATTGCGACTGTATTCAGCCTGAGTGGCCGGGCAGTCGGCATATTCTTTCATCCGTTTCTTATAGGACTTCATCTGCTCTTTGCCTTCGTCGGTCCGCGGGTTGGTGATCCGATAGACGGTCATGGAAAGCACGGCGGTGACGATGAAGATCAAGACACTGAGCGCCCCGGCCTGACCATAGTTCTGCTTTAAGGAAATGAGCGAATACAAATACATCATCAGGGTCTCGCTCGATTGCTGCGGTCCACCACTCGTCTGAGTGAAGATCTGAGCGACATCGAAGAGCTGAATGCCGCCGATCATGGACGTGATGACCACGTAAATGAAGATCGGGCGGAGCAATGGCATCGTGATCTTCCAGAACACGGTGTGACTGGAAGCGCCATCAAGCATCGCCGATTCGTAAATCGAGCCATCGATGCCCATCACGCCCGCCATCAAGAGGAGGGTCGTATTGCCGAACCACATCAAGAAGTTCAGGAAGGCGATGATCACGTGGGTCCAGGAAGTCGAAGTGCTGACATCGAAAGCTTCGCCGATCCAGCCCATATCGAGCAAGGTCGCGATGACCGGTCCTTCGCGGGAGAAGATCATCTGAAACAACATACCAAAGGCAGCCGCCATGATGAGGTTCGGCATGTAAATGACGGTTTTCCAGAAGCCTTGGAGTTTGATGTTGAGCCGAAGATCAGTGAACCAAATCGCGAGAAGAAGCGACATGATGATCTGAGGGATGAAGCCTTCGATCCAGATGATCAAAGTGTTGAGCGTGTAATAAAGCAGATCCGAAATTTGAACCGTTCCCAAGGAAATTCCGAAGAAGTAGAAAGAACGAGTCGTCGATTGGCTGAATAAATAAATATAGTTGGCAAAACCCGACCAATTCGGGCCGATGGTATCCAGCATGTCTTCGTAATATTCATACCAAGAATAATGGAAAGTCTGGAAAAGCGGAATCAATTGGAAGAGCAAGAACGCGATGGCAAAAGGAATTAAAAAGATATAGCCCCACTTGGCATAGTTGAGATGTCCCTTTTTACTGCCTTTAAACGGTGTCATGGTGCTCCTCCTTCAAGCGAATGAGAACGAAGAAGGGGGCGATTGGGTTCGCCAATCGTCCCCCCTTTTAGATTCGAATCAGAGAGTCACGTTGTCGAAGCTGCTGTCGTAGGTCAAGCCGGTATAGAGAGCATTGAGCGCGGTCTTGAAGGCCGAGATGGCATCCGCAACAGTCTTCGTGGTGCCAGAATAGTAATCCTTCATCGCCTTCTGCATCTGCTCGTTGCAGCCTTGATCGTAGGCGCAAGCATTCTTCATATCGATCTTCGCAGCGCTCTCTTTGAAGAGGGCGATGTGGTTCTGGCCGCCGAGGAAGTCGGAGCCATAGGTCGTATCAGCGGCGATGGCGTTCATGGCCGTCTGGTTGTTGGTGTAGTCTTGCGTGATGCGGGTGATGCTATTGGCAACCGGCGCGTTGCAAGTCATGGTGTACATGATCTTGTTGATGAGCGCTTTGTTGTCGGTGCCTTTCGCCGCGCAGAGCCAGCTGCCGCCCCAATACCAGGAAGCCGGGCCTTGGCAGACCGCGTAGTCGCCATAGAGCGAAGTCTTCACATCGCCAGTATTGCCGAGCTTATCCGGATCGGAGTTGCCAGCGAGGGTGAAGTTGATGCCCCAAGTGCTGTAGAAGTAGCCGAAGACTTTATCGCCCTTCGGTCCCTGGTTCTTGCCCCATTGGGCATCCCAAAGCGAAGTCTTGTCGTTGTAGCCATTGTCGGTATAGGTCTTGGTGGCCTTCATCCAAGCCTTGATCTGATCATCAAGATGGACGACCTTGTCCGTGACCCACGGCTTGGCCATGTTGTTCGAATAGACACGATAGGCATCATCATAGCCCGAGAGCATATAGACGCCTTTGGCTTTCGCCTGAGCGGCGACCGCATCGAACTTGGTCCAATCGGAGAGCGCGGTCTGAACCTTTGCCGGATCATCATCGCCAAGAACGTCTTTGGCAAGATCGCGGCGATAGGCATAAAGCCCCGGGGTAGCCTGCCAGCTGACGGCCTTCAATTTGCCGTTCGAAGTGACGATATCCTTGGTGTATTGATACATCTGGGAGAGATCATCATCGGTTAAGCCAATGTCGCCTTTGACATCGAGGGTGTAATCGCTGGCGGTGTATTTGGTGGCATAGTCGGCTTCGATCAAGAACATATCGATCTTGTCATCGGCAGCGGCACTGTCCTGAGCCTTAAGATCGGCATCAAGTTTGGTCTGATAACCATTGTTGTCGTTCGCGGTGATCTTGAAGTAAACCTTCGTGCCATCGCGGAGAAGATCATACGAGGAATCGCCCTCTTTGACGGTCTTCACGTAATCCGGATAGAAGTTTTCGAAACGGCCCTGGAATTCGTTGTTCCAGCAGGCGATGTTGAGAACCTTGCCCGTATCGGTGGTGCAATTCGCGGTCCCCGAACTCGACTTGTTGCAGCCGGCTAACGCCAAGAGCCCGACTGTTGCTAATGCTGTGACGGCTAACATTGATTTTTTCATAGATTTTAATAATCCTCCTTTCAATGTTGCTTTCAGATATATGCCCTATCCGCCCCTACACAGCGGCTATAGCCTTGATTGTGCCACCCTCTTGAAGATGGCCGTTCACCACGATCTGCTCCGCGACGAAGGTCTCGGGGTGTTCGATCCGTTCGATCAGTTTGCTCGTGGCAAGCGAACCGATCATTTCGGTATCCTGAGCGTATGTCGTCAGGACCGGATCCAACATTCGACTCAACGCGATGCCGTCATAACCGGCAATGGAGAAGTTAGCGAATTTTGACGAACCTTGAGCCGAGGCGGACACAATGGTCGCGACGGCGGAGACATCATCCGGGAAGATCACACAGGTCGGAGGTACGGCTAACTTTTTGAGTTCGCCGAGCGCCTTGCCCACCGTGTCGGGATCGTGGTACCAAGCAGTCTTGAGGTATTCTTCGGGAATATCGAGGCCAAGTTTGGCGCATTGTCTTTGGAAACCCGCCAATCTTTTTTTCGTGACATCCGTGAGTTCGCCATGAATGAACGCGATCCGACGATGGCCGAGTTTGTAAGCGTAAGCGACTTCGCTCGCGACGCCGATTTCGTTATCGGACATGATCGCGGTGCAACCGTTATAGACGTAATCGATCGTCACGACCGGAAGCCCAGAATTGGCAAGCTCGATGACCGCCGGATCTTGGAAGTTGACCGAAGCGATCAGAACGCCGTCAATGTTGCGGCTGTGAGCGTGTTCGAGGTAAGAAACCTTGCGATGGCCGAAGTTATCCGAAGCAATGAAGGTGATATCGTAACCCCGCTTCTCCGCTTCGACTTTGGCCGCGTTGAGGATGGCCGAGAAGAATTCGTGGGTGAGCCCGCAGGCGGTCTGATCAACGAAAAGAACGCCAATCGTGAAACTGCGTCTCATCTTAAGGGAGCGCGCATTGGCATTGGGAACGTAGCCCAAGTCCTCCGCCGCTTTCTTAACCTCGGCAATCGTCGTATCGGGAATTTCGTGAGAACCATTGAGGGCTTTGGAAACCGTTGCATTGGAATAACCGCATTTGGCTGCGATGTCGCAAATACGAACCATGGTTTGCCCTCCTTTTCACGAAAACGATTTCGCGGCATCATAGTACCCACGAAAAAAACGACCGTCAAGGGGTAAATGTAAGGGCTTACTTTTTTGCGAAACATGCTTTTCGTTGGTTTCACAATCATGTTTCGTACTTTTTTCGTAACAAAAAATTTTTTGTCAGGTTGTTTTTGCCATTTTTTTGGGTACAATGGTGGCGCTTAACGAAAACGATTAAGTTAAGACTGAGTAACGAGTTTGCTCCAATCATTAAGATTCATTCTTACTTAGAATGCACGTAGCGTGCACGCGAAGGAGACACTATGAAATACGGACACTTCGACGATAAAACCCGAGAATACGTCATTTCGACTCCGGAAACTCCGTCCGCTTGGATCAACTATCTCGGCGACGACTCCTTCTTTTCGCTGATCTCCAATACGATGGGCGGTTATTCGTTCTATAAAGACGCTAAGCTCCGTCGCATCACCCGCTATCGCTATAACGATGTCCCGGCCGATATGGATGGCCGCCACTTCTATATCAAAGACGGTTCCCTCGTCTGGTCTCCGGCCTTTTTGCCCAGCAAAACCCCTCTCGATTCCTATGAATGCCGCCATGGCATGGGCTATTCGACCTTCGAGGGCGCCAAAAACGGCGTCTCGGCGAAAATCACTTGTTTCGTCCCGCTCAAAGAATCCTGCGAAGTCGAAGAAGTCGAAATAACCAATCAGAGCAAAAACGCCAAGACATTATCGCTCTTCGCCCAGATTGAATGGTGCTTATGGAATGCCTCCGATGATGGGGAGAACTTCCAGCGGAATCTCTCGACGGGCGAGGTCGAATGCTACGATGGCATCATCTATCACAAGACCGAATATCGCGAGCGGAGAAACCACTACGCCTTCTATTACGTCAACGCCCATTGCTCCCACTTCGAAAGCGACCGCGATCGTTTCCTTGGCCGCTTCAACGGCTATGAGGCCCCGAAAGAGGTCCTAGAAGGCCAGTTAAGCGATTACGTCGCCAGCGGCTGGCACCCCATCGCCGCCCATCAAATCGATTTAACGCTCAAGCCCGGCGAGAGCCGCAAGCTCGTCTTTATCCTCGGCTACGTCGAAGTCGATCCGGAAAAGAAATTCAGCGCCCCGGGCCTGATCAACAAAGTTCCGGCCGAAGAATTGATTTCCCACTATAACACGGTTGAAAAAGCCGAGTCGGCCTTAGCGAAACTTCATTCGCATTGGGATGAGCTCCTCAGCATTTACCATGCCGAATCGGGCGATGAGAAACTCGATCGGATGGCCAATATCTGGAATCAATACCAGTGCATGGTCACCTATCTTTTCTCGCGGAGCGCTTCCTATTATGAGTCCGGCATCGGGCGGGGCATGGGCTTCCGCGATTCCTGCCAAGACCTCTTAGGGTTCGTTCATCTTATTCCGGAAAAAGCCAAGCAACGCATCATCGATATCGCATCGATCCAAAAGAAAGACGGCTCGACCTATCACCAGTATCAGCCGCTTACGAAACGGGGAAATAGTGATATTGGCTCAGGTTTCAACGATGACCCGCTTTGGCTCATCGCCGCCACATCAGCCTACTTAAAGGAGACCGGAGATTATGCCTTCCTTTCCACTCCGGTCCCCTTCGATAACGTCAAGGGGAGCGAAGTCCCGCTTTGGGATCACCTCAAAGCCTCGATCGACTTCACCCTGAATCATCGGGGACCCCATGGGCTTCCGCTCATCGGGAGAGCCGATTGGAACGATTGCCTCAATCTCAATTGTTTCTCGACCACCCCAGGCGAGAGCTTCCAGACGACCGCGAACAAAGAAACCGGCATCGCCGAAAGCGTCTTCATCGCCGGCATGGCGGTAAAGTACGGCAAAGAATACGCCGAAATCGCCAAGATTTTAGGAAAGAACGCGGAATCTGCAAGGATTTTGAAGGGCGTTCACGAGATTGAAGAATCGACCGAAAAGTCGGGCTGGGATGGTTCCTGGTTCCTCCGCGCTTACGATGGATACGGCCACAAGGTCGGCTCCAAGGAATGCGCCGAAGGTCAGATCTTCATCGAGCCGCAAGGCTTCTGCGTCATGGCAGGCATCGGCCACGACAAAGGTTTCGGGCACAAAGCTCTTGCCAGCGCCGAAAACCTCTTGGGGGATAAATATGGCCTGGAGCTTCTCCATCCCTGCTATTCCACTTATCACGTCGAACTCGGCGAAATCTCCTCGTATCCGCAAGGCTACAAAGAGAACGGCGCCGTCTTCAACCACAACAACCCCTGGGTCGTAATCGCCCATTGCGTCGAAGGGGAAAGCCAAGAGGCGTTTGATCTCTACAAAAAGAACGCCCCGGCCTATATCGAAGAAGAATCCGATGTCCATTACACCGAGCCTTACGTCTATTCGCAGATGATCGCTGGCCGGGATGCCAAAAACTATGGCCAAGCCAAGAATAGCTGGCTTAGCGGAAGCGCCACCTGGAGCTTCGTCGCCCTCAGCCAATACCTTTTGGGCATCCGCCCGGATTACGCCGGGCTGATCGTCGATCCGCATCTCCCCTCCAAAGAATTCCCCCACCTCCATATCCGGCGGAAGTTCCGGGGCAACGTCTATGACATCACGGTGGACAACACCGTCAAGAATCCCACGCTCTACGTTGATGGGAAGCCCGTCGAAGGCCGTCTCATCCCGTTCGAAAAGAGCTCCAAACCCGTGAAGGTGGAGCTCCGTTAAATTAGGTGGAAGGCCCGTCTCGGTTCCCTACAAACCGGGGCGGGCTTTTCCTATGGCTTTTTAAAAGGATTTGTTGGCCCGCTTGATCGCCTCAAGCGATGCCTTGGGCTCCCGTTTATCGTTCACAAAGCCGTTCTTCTCTTGATAGGTATCGGCGAATTGAGTCGCGCAATAGCCAGAGAAGCCCAGCTTCTTGATGGCTCGAAGAAGCGAGCGGTAACGCTTGAGATACGCCCGTTCGTTCGCCACCGCGTGATTATAGCCCCAGCCCTTCCCGGAGTCTTTCTTGAAGGCGGCTCCGAAGAACTCGCTCAGGAAATAAGGCTGGCCGGAATAGTGATACTCGCCCGCGAAGGCTTTCTTGGCCCCGCTCACGACGAAGTTATCCTGATTCGCCAAGCGATTCTTGAGCCCGAAGAACTCGGAAGAGAGGGCTTCTCCGTCCTCCGCGTAATTGTGGAAGCAAACCAAATCGGTTTCGGTCATCTCCCAGCCGTCGTTCGAGACCACCGGCCTCGTCCAGTCGATTCGATTCGCCATCGCGTAAAGGGAATTGAGCTGCTCTTGGAGCTCTTCTGAGATATCGACGTTCTCAACGCCCCAGCTCTCGTTGTAGGCCACGTACGCCATGACGGAAGGATGGCCCACGTGATCGGTCACGAGTCGGCCGAATTGCGATTTGGCGCTGTCGGCCTCGAAGCGATTGTAGACATGGGGCGAAGGCATCTCCATGTCGGTCAGCAAACCCTCGCGATCCGCAAGGTAATAGAAGAGCTCGCTCTCGATCTTCTCATGGACCCGAACCCCGTTGAAGCCCATCGCCTTGATCAGATGAACATCTTGAAGGATTTCGTCTTCGGTAGCGGTAAGGCCGCCCGCGGGATGATAGCCTTGATAAAGCACGAATTTGAGGTAGCGTTTTTTGCCGTTGAGCGTGAGGTAATGGTTCTTGGCCTGAATTTCGTTGACCCCGAAATAGGAGAGGACTCTGTCGGTGATTTCGCCATTCCTCGAGAGGACGAGTTCGACGTCATAAAGGCAAGGGAAGGCGGGCGACCACGCATGGAACATCTTCTTGGGGATCGCCACTTCTTCTTCGTGATAGATGTTGTCGACGGTGAATGAAGCGCTCGCGACCTTTTCGCCCCGATAGGAGAGATTGATCGTCAGAGTCGCCCCCATCGCTTCAGGCGTGAGGAGCAGGCGGAAATAAGCGGTTTTCTCATCGTAGGATCCGCGGGCGTCATAGCCTTGGATCGAGGCGCGCGCCACTTTCTCCATCCAAACGTCGCCATAGATGCCGGTCGTCGGAGGATAGAAACAACCCTCGGGCTTATCGCCCCACATCTGTTTGCCCCGGAGATGGCTTGGATCCTTGTCGTCATAGACCCTGATCGACAGCAAATTCTCGCCATCGTGCAAGAATTCCGTGATGTCGCGGGCGAAGGCGTCATAGCCCCCGATATGCTTGCCGAGATAATGGCCGTTGAGCCAGCCATCGAAAACGTAATCGATCCGTTCGAAGTGGAGCAAAACCTTCTCGCCCCATTGCGGGTTGTTGAAAGTCTTGAAATACCAGACGATGTTATGTTCTTTTTGCTCGTTGATGAGCGATGCCGGGGTTTCGTAGGCGTAGGGAACCTCGATCGGACGTGTCCCATCCGGAATCCGGTTGCTCCAGCCTTCCGTCAGCCCTTTATTCTCGTCGTCGAAATAAACGCGCCACTCGCCATTGAGGCTTTGCCAGGTCGGCCGATAAAAAAGCGGATTTGGATGGCCCTTCTCATACGACAACACGTTTTTTCTCATGGTTTTCTCCTTTAGCGAAAAAGATCGGACGCGGAAAAGAAACTTTTTCCGTTGTCCGAGAGCCGATGTTTTTCCATCGCGCTATCCCCTTTCGCCTACCCCATTAGTATAGGATGCTTTCCTTACGGCGGGAATGGCTTTTTCATCCGTTTTGAAAAAGAGAAAAGAAACCGCGGGAATTATCGTGGAATAGTAAAAAGAGCAACCTTGATTTTCACTTATTTCGACAGCGAATCCGAAGCCGAAACGCTTGCGCTCACGCCCGAAGCGTTTTTGGCCTTTTCCGCCAATAAAGCGTCGGTTTTCGAATTGATATTCCAAAGGCTGGCCAAGAAAAGAAGAAGGAGGCTCAGCCCAGCGGGGGACCCACCAATAGAGAGCGATGAAGGTATAAATCGCAGACTGAGGTTGCTCGGTTAAACTCGCGTCGTAATCGCAAAGCGGAATGAGCCAAAGCACGATGGCCGTCCCTAAGCCGCTACCGATCTTGCAGCCAAAGCTATTGGCGCTCGCGGCCAAGCCTTCGACCCGAACCCCATCCTTGGCCTCGATGTAACGGACGAGATCCGGCGCCAAGGTGTAAAGTTGGGACATCACAATCGCGGAACCGAGTCCTTTGACCATGACTCCGACATAGGCGGCCGCCACGGAATAAGGCCAAATCGAACCGATGATATTGCCTAAAGCCACGCAGCCAATCGCCCCAAATAACGTCCATTTCTTCGAGAATTTCTTCACCAATAACGGGGTGAGCAAAAGCCCCAAGCCCATCGTGAGCCCCGGATAGAGTCCGAAGGCCGTGAAGAGGTTTTCATCAAGCAAAACCCATTGGGCATAATATTTTCCAATGCCGATCACCGAAAGGCTGAGGAAGTAGTTGATCGTGAACATCGCGATGGCGATATAGAAATACGGCGTCTTGAAAAGGGCCTTCATGCCTTGGGCGAGCTCTTCGCGCGAGGCTTTTTGCTTTTCCGCCACCACGATCTCTGGCTTCTCTTTGACGAAGGCGAAGCAAATGGCTTGGCCAATGAATGCCAAAACCGCCAAGATCAAAACGAACCAGGTCCAGCCGGCTTGGTTTTGCTCATTGCCACCGAGGGCTTTGATGCAAGGAACCGCAATCGCGCTCACCAAAGAGCCGACGCTTGTGAAAATCGAATTGATCGTGCAGATATTGCTCTGATCGTAGGGATCCGAGGAGATCCTGGGCAACATCGCATTGAAACCGATGTTGTTCATCGTGTAAAAGACGACGGTAAAGAGGAAATAAAGAATCAAGATCGTGATCAAGGCACCCGTTTGATCCATTCCCTTCACATAGAAGAGGAAGAAGAACACGATGATGAGCGGAATGATGCTGACACCGAACCAGAAACGGCCCTTGCCTTGCTTCGAGTGGGTCTTTTCGATGATGATGCCCATCAGGATGTCGCTGAAGGCATCAAAAAGACGGCAAACCAAAATGATCGTTCCCAATAAGGAGATCACCCATTTGTCCGGTTGGAGGCATTCGGTCACGTAAATCGTCACATAGGCGCCAAGGAAAGCCCAAAGGATGTAGCTTCCCATGTTTCCGAATGCGTAAAAGATCTTTTCTTTAAAGCTGGCTTTGATGTTCTTCATAACGACTGACTATTTTAAACCCTTGTAAAAGAAAATGACTCATTTTTGTCATTCTCGATTTTTAAATTGAAAATCTACAGCAAATTGACCTTATTTTGCTTCAGCGGGTTGCTTATCCCATTCATCGCCCCGGACGGTGTCAAGGTCGATGCCCTTTGTTTCATGAACCTTGAAGGCGATGATAAGCACGGCCGCCAAGACGCCCGGAATCGCTAAACCAAGATAGACGAAATCGAGGTAGCGCAAAGCCGAACCGGAATTCTTGGTGAAGATAATCGTGGCGGCGTAACCCACGAGATAACCCGCCGCAGCGAAGAGCCCCTGGTCGCCAGCCGCCGAGGAACGGAAGTTGGTCGGGCAGGATTCGCTGACCATGAGAATGATCGTGTCGCCCCAGTTCCAATAGCCTGCCAGGAAGAAGCCAAGGAAAACGCCGTTGACGTATTCATTCCAACCCAAGTAAAGGCCGGTGCAAAGAAGGGCAAGGCCCACCACCGCCAAACTGCCGAGGGCAGTCGAAACCACCTTGCGGCCGAGTTTATCGGAAAGAAGGCCATAAACAATCGTGATGGCAGAGCAAACAAACGGCCAAACCAAGGCAACCTTAGCCAATTGTTCGGCCGAGTAGCCAGCGTTGGTGATCGTCTGGCCATAGTAGCCCGTGGCATAGAAAGCCGTCGTATAAAGCATGGAAGCGACAAAGAGCCAGCGAAGCTGATGATGGCGGAAGCCGAACTTCACGGTGGCAATCGCGCCGCCCTGGCTCTCGGCATTCTTTGAGACCTTGTCGCTCATCATCTTCATCTTCTCTTCCGGCGTCTTCGAGAGATAAGCGATTCGTTCATCGAGGAACTGATCGGTCTCGCGGGCGAAGAAGAGAGCAAGGAAGCTCACCACGAATCCCAAAATCGCTGGGATCAGGAAGACCTTGCGCCATTCAGAATCGTTATTTTTCATGAACGACTGCATCCCGATGGCAATAAGCGCAATGCCAAGTTGGGCGATGCCTTTAATCACTGAAACGAAGGCAGCCCGATGGGCCTTCGGCGCGCATTCGGTCACATAAACGACCTGCATATCGGGGCCGGTCATAAAGACAATGAGAAGATAGCCGACGAGATAAACCGGGAAATAGGGGCTCCAGAAGCAAAGAATCATGCCCGCCGCCATGATCAAGGTATTAAAGAAAAGGAAAACCTTGCGGCCAAAGCGGTCCGCGAGCGGACGGTAGAAAATCGTGATGACCTGCATGAGAAGACCCAAAGCGCCAAAGCCATCCCATTTTGCCTGGGCGGCGTTCTTGTCGAGTCCCTCGACCCCCATGAAGAAGTCTTCGATCATGTAAGGCTGCATCGTCGAATTGAGGTTTGTTGCGACCTCATCCACGATGTAGACCAGCGTCAGAATGAGCATCAAATACCAAAGGTAGAAAGAACGCTTTGGTCGGGCTTTTTCCTTTTGCCACTTGGCCAGTTCTTTCTGCGCTTTTGGTTCTTCTTTTAGAACCTTTTCACGAATCTTCGGATCGATCGCCGAGTGGGAAGCTTCCTCCTCCATCACGGCAGCCTTGGGGCTATCCTCGTTCATGGTATGTTCCTCGAATTTGAAATCATCATAGCGCACAAGGTAACGTTTGGTTAGTTAAAAAGGCATTGGGAAAGAATCTGGCACCCGAACCGATGAAACCTTGCTTTTCAAAGAGGAATCCCCCTTTTTCAAAGAGGATGCTACACTATCACCATGGCTTTGTCCCTGCGGAGTTGGTCCTTTGAAGACGAGGGCGAATGGAAACGTTTTCTGACGCTCTTTATTCCTTATCTCAAAGAAACCACCGATCCTCAGGATTTCGAACAAAATAAAAATGCTTTTTTAGATGCCGAATACCGGGAGAACATCCTGCGGTTAAGCCAGCGGAAAAAGAATCCTTACCTCACGTACGAGTTGATGCTCGACGGAAAAGGAATCGGCTTCGCTCAGGATATCGTCTTCTCCGATGAGCACCTCAAGTCCCTATTAGCCAACATCTATGTTCTCCCCAGCTATCGGAATCAAGGTTATGGGAGTGCCTTCTATGATCTTCTCGAGCAGGACCTTTTAGCCCGGGATGCCCGCTATGTCGATTGCAGCATCGCCCCGAAAGCCCTCTCTTTTTATGCCCGGAAAGGCTATCAGAAAACCAATGACCTTCTGATCGAGAACCATTTGCCCGCCTATCGGAAATTCCTCTCGCGCCCCTTCCCTTATCAAAAGATGATCGTCTTAGGCTCGCCTGGCGCGGGGAAGAGCTATCTTTCGCGCGAGCTCGCGCGTCGTTTCCTTTATCCGGTCGTTCACATGGACGTTCTTTATTGGCGGCAGGATTGGGCTCACTTGAGCGATGAGGAGATGCTCAAAGCCCTCGATAAAGTTCTCTCTGAAAAAAGCTGGATCATCGATGGCAATTACGCCTCGACCTTGGAGCACCGCTACCAAAAAGCCGACATCGTCTTCTTTTTGGATTACCCACCCGAGATTTGTCTCGAGGGCGAAAAGAGCCGCCGGGGCGCACCCCGTGACGATTTCCCCTCGTTCCTTAAAGAGGGCGAAGACCCGGGCTTCCTCAATTTCATCGCGACGTTCCCCCAGAATGGACGCCCCACGATCTTGGGGATGGCCAACCGTTACCTCCATACGCCTTTCATCCGTTTTTCCTCGCGAGAAGAATGCAATCAGTTCCTTTCGCTTTATCCGGTCCAAAAATGACGGCTTTTTAAAAGATTCGAGCATAGCTGATCTTTTTCTATAACTCCACGCTTCGTGGAGATTTTTAAATTTCAATTCCCGGATTTCGGGATAAACTCTTCGTAGAGTAGTTAACGCTTCCGCACCCCTTATGCGTAGAGTTTAGCCAGGAGGAAAAATTCCATGTCCATCAATGAACGAATCGCCCTATTACGTAAGATGAAAGGTCTAAGCCAAGCCGAGCTAGGCAAGGCCCTCAACGTCACCGACAAAGCCGTCTCCAAATGGGAGAATGGCGATGGCACCCCGGATATGACCCAGATCATGTCCTTATGCCAATACTTCGCAATCTCGATCGACTACCTCATGACCGGCAGTGTCCTTTCCGAGGGCGACAAAGCCATCGAGAAAGACATCAACGCCTACCAAAAGGCCTTGGCCCTCAACGCTTCGGCCAAGGATGCCGTCACCGCCTGCAAGAAATATCTCGATGGTTTGGCCATCGCTTATGACGAAGGCATCTTGCCAAGAATCATCGATGACGGAATCGACATGAACTGCTTCAAGAAGAATAGCGATGGTTCGCTCGGAGTGATTTACGAACGCCTCGTCGCGAAGAAAGCCAAAGACGTCCTCAAACGCTTATGCGCGAATGAGATCCAGCTCCTCGATGCGACCGAGCTCGATGATTGGGACCTCTTCGAAATGGGAATGGCCAACGCCAAGAAAGACATCGAAGCGGTCAAAGACCTTCCGACCGATGAGATCCATCCGAGCATCTTTGGCCTCAAGGACGAAGAAAAAGCCCATAACATCGAAGTCAACCGCCGCAAACGGGCCGAAGGCGTCTATAACGCCGCCCTCGAAGAGCTCAATCCCGCCTCCGAGAATTATTATCGCTTCATCATCGCCCTCATCGATGCGGGCGCCTATTACAGCAACCTCGTCTATCCGGAACGGACCAATCCGTTTGTGCCTGGCAATCCGTCTTATGCGAAGGATCAAGCCAAAACGAGTTTCTTCTATCGGGTCGCCAAAGACATGCTAAAACTCGTCGAGAAAAAAGAAGTCGTCGTCACGAAATAACAGGAGTGAAAATCATGAGTAAACTCAAGGCCTATTGTGCCGCTATTTCAGCAAGCAAAGTAAAATTCGTTCTTAAACCCGGGGCCTCACGCCTCGTCGAGCAAGAACCCACGGACTTAGAGGAGGCCGTTCCCCAAGGAGGGGAGGTGACCTTTCTATATCGATCCGGTAAAAATCGCCTCTTCGTTATCTTCGCTCAAGACGGCCGCTTTGAAAGCTTCTTCGTCTATCCAGAAAGTGGCGAGCGCTACCAAGCGACTTTGGAAGGACGTTACGCCTCCTTTGAAGTCGACCTTGAGCACGCCCCTAAACAAGTGTGCTTCCTTAGCCAAGGCGAAGCTCCGCGCTTCCTCACGTTGGCTTTTAGAGCGATTCCTGGACGGCGAGAAACATTAAAGGCCCTCGCGCCTCAGATCAAGGATCTTGAGAATAGCTTTGTCCTAACTTATAAAAACGGAAATGAGAAGGTCGCGAAAACCGAAGTCCAGCTTTATAAGCGAGAGCCTCAACTCGCCCATGCCCACACCTGGGGCAATCACACCTATGTCCAGTCTTACTATCCGAGTCAGGGCGAGATCCTCTTGCCCCACGAGCAAAAGACCAACGTTTCCTTTCGACTTAAGCAGTTTGATTCGGAAGGCACCCTCCTCTTCGATAGTGGCTTCCTCAATCCGTTACTGACGGAAAGCGAAGAAGACCTCCTTCTTTATCTCGAAGTGGATTCTTTGCTCGAACTCAGCGCCTTCTTACGTTAACGCTAAACCCCCTCTGCCCTTAAAGCGAGGAGGTTTGCCAGCCTTTTTTAGGCGTTAGAAAAAGCGAGCCACCGTTCCTTGGTCGCATGATTGAGGCATTCGCTCAGGATGAGCAAACTGACGTAAAAGAATAAAAGGTAATACGGGAAATAAAGGATATCGATATAGCGAGCCAAAAGTCCAAAAAGCGGCGGCATGAACGTCGAGCCGACATAAGCGGTCGCCATCTCGATTCCGATCACCTCTTGGGAATGCTCTTTGCCAAAACTGGTCGGCGTTTCATGAATCAGACTCGGATAGACCGGAGCGCAGCCAAAACCGACGAGCAATAACCCGACCAGCGGAGTGTATTCGCCATAACGAATGGCTAAGACGATGAGCCCGATAAGAAGAATTCCAAGCCCGAGCCGGACCGAGCGCCGATCGCCGAGTCGATTGGCAAAAAAGCCCATGAGGAAACGGCCAACGCCAATCCCGAGATAGAGGAGGGAAGCCCATGAGGCCGCCCGTTCTTCGCTTAAGCCCCGGTTCAACACGAAATAGGAAGCCGACCAAAGCCCTGCCGTGCTTTCGAGGGAACAATAAGCGAAAAAGGAGAGGAAGACAAACGCCGTCCCTTTCATTCCCCAGGTCCGGAAAAAGCCCAAATGCTCCGACTTTACCTCTTCTTGGGATATTACCGAGACTTTTTCGTTGATCGCCCATAATGGGGCGGACGCCAAAAGAATCACAACCAAACCAATCTGGATGAAACCGACGATTCGATAACCCCAAGCCCAGCCCATCGAATGGCCAAGGCAAAGCGAGATGATGTAAGGCCCCAAAGTCGCCCCTACGCCCCAAAAGGAATGAAGCCAGCTCATCTGGCGGGATTTGTAATGGAGGGAAACGTAGTTATTGAGGCTGCTATCCACCGCTCCGGCCCCTAAGCCATAAGGGATCGCCCAAAGGCAAAGCTGCCAATAGGCCGAGGAGAATGAAAAACCAAAAATCGCCAAAGCCGTCAAGGCCACGCTCACGACCAAAATCCATTGGGTTGAAAAACGCCGGGCCAGCCGGTCGCTCGAAAGCGAGGAGATAATCGTTCCTCCGGCGATGATCATCGTGACATAACCAGCAAAGGAAAGCGGAACGTTGAGGGCTTGATACATCGAGGGCCAAGCCGCGCCTAAAAGGCCATCGGGGAGCCCCAAAGAAATGAAGGCGAGATAAATCAGAAGGATCAAAAGGACAGCCATGCGAACAATGCTACCACAAAACCCCTTGTGAAACTCGGGGATAAAGGCAAAAGGTAAAAGCCGCTACTTCTTCGGACTCAACGCGTTTTGAAGCGCAGCATAAAGATGATTGGGATCGATCGGTTTGGCCACGTGATCGTTCATTCCAGCCTCAAGGCATTTCTTGACGTCGTCATCGAAGGCATCGGCGGTCATCGCGATGATCGGAATCTTTTTGGCGTCGATTCTGGAAAGGGAACGGATCGCTTTGGTCGCCTCATAACCATCCATGACCGGCATCCGGATATCCATGAGAATCGCGGAATAGAAACAGGGGGAAGAGAGGCGGAAAGCCTTCAGTCCTTCGAAACCGTTATTGGCCACTTCGACGATGGCGCCTTTCCGTTCGAGGAGGGCTTTCGCAATCTCCTGATTGAGCGGATGGTCTTCAAAAAGAAGGATATGGGCGTTTCTTAAGGCTGGGAATTCGGAAGGAAGGGGTGCTTCAAACTTCTCTTCGGGGATCGGGCGCTCGGGAATCGCATCAAAGACGATTTTGACGGTGAAGGTCGTGCCTTTTCCTAAGGCGCTTTCGGCTTCAATTGTCCCTCCCATGAGATCAACCATGTGTTTCGAGATGGCGAGGCCAAGCCCGGTTCCGCGATTGGTCGCGATGTCGGAACGGCTCTCTTGCGAGAAGGGCGTGAAAATGATCTTTTGGAATTCCTCGCTCATGCCGATGCCGTTGTCCGTGACTTTGGCGGTCAGCTCCAATTTGCCTTTTTCCTTCAGAACGAAGGAAGCGTCATAGGTGACTTTCCCGCCTTCGGGGGTGAACTTCACCGCGTTCGAGAACAAGTTAAAGACGACCTGACTCATCCGGAGTTTGTCCATGAGAGGGATCCAGCCCTCGACCATGTGAATTGAAGAAGAGAAATGGACGTTTTTCTCCTCGCAAAGCGGCCGGATGACGGAATCGAGGTAGTCGTTGAATTCCCCGACCGGATAGGGCTCCGGATGGAGAACGATCTTATTGCTTTCGACTTTGGCCATATCCAGGATGTCGTTGATGAGACCCAAAAGGAATTTCGAGGAGGTGTCGATTTTGCGAAGGTAATCTTCCGTCTTCTCGGAGTTCTTCTCTTGCTCGGCGAGATAGGTCATTCCGACGATGCCATTGAGCGGCGTCCGGATATCATGCGACATCCTTGAAAGGAAGTCGGTCTTGGCTTTATTCGCTTCGTTCGCTTCTTCGGCGGCTTTGCGGAGCCGTTCTTGGACCTCGAGTTCCTTATGCTTTTCCTCATTGATGTCCTGAATCGCGAAAATGACTTGGCTTGCGTAGCCGTTTGCGTCCTTTTTGACGGGGATGAAGATCGCGCGGCACCAACCCGAATTGCTTGAAATGAATTCGAGGGCGATGCTGGGGCGGTTATAAAGCCGAGACCTCAGAGTCGAAAAGTCGGCGAAGATACCAAAGTCTTTTTGGAAATCCGGGGTCACGACGATCGGAGTCAGTTTCTTCGCGATCTCCTTTGGCTTCAGCGTGCGATAAGGCTCGAGGACCTTCCGAACCCAAGGGATCGAATCCAATTCTTGGAAGCTCTCACGTTCGAGATCGATGAAGTAATCGCAGAAATAAAGGGTGCTCAAAGAAGAAATGATGTTGGCGCGCTCAACGAGCGATTGGGAATTGAGTTTGGCGGCGTAGGACGTGCGGACGAACATCGTGATCGTCGCGGTCAATAGGTCGAAAGAGGAGAGAATCTCTTTGGTCGAGCGAATCCGAACTTTCCGAAGTTCCTCGAGGTAGCGTTCTTCTGGGATCCCGAGTTCCCGTGCGATTTGACGGGCTCTTTCTTCGTTCGGCTCTTCGGGCTTGACCTGCCCGCCGATGATTTTGCCGACGACCGTCCCATCCGTCAAAGTGAGCGGCGCGGAGAAATCCACAAGCCCCGTATGGCAAAGATAAGTGCCTTGGCCTTTTTTGTCGCAGGCGATGCAGCGCCTTAATCCTTCGGGGCTCTTCCGGACCAACTGCTCACAGAAATCGGTGAAATTGTAATAGCCCGTGAGGTAATTGCCATCATTGTCGACCACGACCGTGGCAAGCCCAGTCGCGTAAGACCAGTCTCGCATCATCTTGTCGAATCCGACCATATCGCAAAAATCAGTGATCGACAAAACTTCCGATCCAGAATGAGCCAATGGCGAGACGAGATCCCCTGTAATCATAAAGACTCTATTGCTATTTTACCCTTTTAAAGGGCCGAGAAAAGAGAAAGACGAACTATCCCAAGAAGGATGAAAGCGTCTGAATTATCTGCTGGGGATCGATCGGTTTGGCGATGTGGCCATTCATTCCGGCATCGCGGGCTTTTTGGATGTCTTCGGCGAAGGCATCGGCCGTCATCGCGATGATCGGAACCTTCTTGGCGTCCACCCGAGCCAAGAGTCGAATTTTTCCGGTTGCTTCGTAGCCATCCATGACCGGCATATGAACGTCCATCAAGATCCCATCGTAATAGCCAATCTTCGAGGAAGTGAAACGATCCAAACCCTCTTGGCCGTTATTGGCGATCTCAACGATCAAGCCTTTTTCGGCGAGGATGGCTTTGGCGATCTCTTGGTTGAGCGGGTTATCTTCGCAAAGGAGGATTTGCTTGCCTTTTAAGGAGGCGAAATTATTCGCGGAAGGTCTATTCGGAATGACTTTTGCAGGGATTTTGTCTTCTTCGATCGCATCAAAAGCCAAGGTGACGGTGAAAGTCGTTCCTTTGCCCGGCGCACTCTTGACCGCGATCGTCCCACCCATGGCATCGACCAATTTCTTGACGATGGCGAGGCCTAAGCCCGTGCCATGCGCCTCGGGGAGGTCCAAGCGATTCTCTTGGGTAAAGGGCTGGAAAAGATGCTTTTAAAATTCTTCGCTCATGCCGATCCTGTTATCGCTGATCTGGTGAACGATCTCGATTCGCTTGGGGGAGAGGATCTTGCCACCGATCGAATAGGTGATGCTCCCACCTTCAGGGGTATACTTCACCGCATTGGAAAGGAGGTTGAAGACGATTTGGTTGCAGCGGAGTTTATCCGATAAGGGCACCAAGGTGAATTCGGCTTTGTCCTCGTTGAGGATGAAATGCTGATCTTTGGCTTGGCAAAGCGGCTTGATCAAACTCTCGACGTAGGCATTGAATTCGCTGAGAGGATAAGGCTCCAAATGGAACTCGATCTTGTTGCTCTCGGCTTTCGACATATCGAGGATGTCGTTGATCAGGCTGAGCAGATATTTTGAAGAGGTTTCGATCTTTTTAAGACAATCGACCGTCTTCGGAGGATTCATTTGCTCGCTTGCGAGATAGTTCATGCCGATGATGCCATTGAGCGGCGTCCGAATATCGTGAGACATCTGGGAAAGGAATTCGGACTTAGCAACGTTCGCGGCGTCCGCTTTCTCGCGGGCCTCTTCGAGTTCCTTCATTCGGGCTTCGTCTTTCTTGTGGGCCTCAGTCACGTCTTGTTGATGGACCAGAATCTTCTCGTGATCGGCATCCATAAAGCGGAAGGAAATCTGTTTTTTGAGCACCGGGCTTCCAGCGCCCTCTTGATAATCATAAGGTAAGACGAACATTCCTTTTTCTTTGAGCGCCTGAGTTAAAGAAGAAAGCTCGGTGGCTTTTGTAAAACTCCCTTGCTCGCTCGGGATGACATAATGAGAGACGAGCGTGGTCCTCATTTCATCGAGCGACGCGCTTTGGCCGTTGGCGATCTCCATGCATTTCCAAATGCCATCATGCATCGTGAAAAGATTCTTCGAGATGTTGATGATGCCGATGAAATCGCTGCCCTCTCGGGTGAGGAGATCAAGCATCGCTTCTTTTTCCTTGTCTGCCGTGATGTCTTTGGAATAGGTCACTCCTTCGACCTCACCGCTATGCGGATTCTGCATCATCGCGAGAGTGGTCCGGATCCAAAGGGTTTCGCCTTCCAAGGAACGAATCGGATATTCTTCGGTGATGTTAGCGATGCCTTTCTCAAAAAGACGAAGGAGGTTAGCGCACGTGAATTTCTCCGTGAGTTCCGCTTTCCTTTTCGGGTCGCTAATCGAAACGATTGCCGCAGCAAAATGCTCATCCGCCGTCGCTTTGGCTAAAGACTGCTGAACCTGAGGATAAGGGCTATACCCCGAAACATACTGATTCTTGGAGAGGTTGAGCTGAACGCTGGAGACCGAACCGGAAAGGTTGCCGATGTATTGGTTCCGAATCCGCTCGTATTCCTCTTCGTTTCGTTTTTGCGAGGTGATATTCTGGCCGATGCCAAACGCTTTGAGAGGCTTCCCAGCGTCATCATAGACGGTCGTGTAAGAGATTCTTTCGCAGCGTGGCTCAATTCCGGGCCTCATCTTATACCAGACTTCGCAACTCGCCCGTTGAGCACCGTGGATGATGGCTTTATAAACCGCTTTGAAAGGTTCAAGCGAACCCTCATCGATGAAAGGCAAAAGCGCTTCCGGAGCGTTATCGATGATGTGCGGAAGGCCAAACTTCCGATAATCGTAGGATGTGAATTCGTTCTCTGCCATGATGATCCGGCGAGCGGGGATATCAAATTCCCAGACGACGAGTTTGGCTTCTTCGACCGCCGCCTCGTACATCGTCTTGGCCTTGAGCCGTTCTTGTTCCGCTTCTTTTTGCTGATCGAGATCGACAAAGGAGGCGTAGTAATAGGCGACTCCATTCTCAACGTAGGCAGGACGGAATTGGTTATTGACCCAATGAAGTTTGCCGTCTTCTCCGATGACACGATAGGCAACGTCGCCTTCATTTTTCGCACCGGAATGGACGAGCTCAAACTCCTGATTGAACAATTTCCGGTCTTCGGGCGTGAGCCAATTCACAGGATTCGGGGATTGGGAACGCCAATAAGCCTCGCTCCCGTGATGGAGATCATAGAAGCCGGGGTTCGTATAAGTCAGGCGCACTTCGCCATTTTGATAGGAAAAGATGGCAACTCCGCCGGGGATTTTGCCCAAAATGGTATCCCGTTCCTGACTGTAGCGTTCCAAGGCATATTGTTTTTGAACCAAATCATCGAGGTTGTAATAGGCGGCATAGAAACGCTCGGTATTGCCATTGAGCTTACGGTGATTGGCGTTGATGCCCACCCAAACATAATCTCCGTTCCCACTTAAAACCCGGAAGCGGAAAGAGAAAACCCGCTTCTCGCGAATCGAAGCCAAAGCCTCATTCAATAAGCCCATTCGATCATCCGGATGGATCGCCATCACGGTCCCGGTTCCGAAAAATTGTTTCCGTTCCTCCCGCTTCTGGCCCACCATTTGGTAATAGCCATCGTTGAGGAACTTCATTTTGATCGTCGTGCCTGTCACATCGAAAACGCCGATGCCTGTTGAAACATTCTGCAAGGCCTCAAGCTCAAAATTCTCTTCGGTCATCTTACTCGCCCTCCCCCATCATCTGGTCGAGATCCTCTTTTAACGAATCAAGTTTTTCGGTAAAGGAATTCCGCTCTGCTTCGTCGAGGAGAGCTAACCTTTTTTCAATGCTTCGATCAAGAATCGCCGCGGTCTCCACCGCAAACTTCTCCCCCTTCTCCGTCAGGGTAATTGCCTTTTTAGGCTGGGGTTTCTCACGAGTTTCCTTGAGATGACCCCTTTCTTCTCGAGCGAAAGAAGAAGACGGCTTAAGTAGCCTTTATCCAAAGCAATCAAAGAGGCGATCTCTTGGGCTGTTATCCCCGGATTGCGGCCAGCAATGCCAATGACGATAGCTTCGTTAAGCGAGCAATCGGGATAGGAAAATTCTTTGCTGAAAATGGCGATGGCTTGATAAAACGATCGGAGGACTTTCTTGACCGAGCTATTCTTCTCAGTTTCCACAGGATAATCATAAAAGCGGGAGTTGATTTAATCAACTCAATCGCGCCAAAGTCGCTTTCTTTCTTTTCACTCAGCGAAGAAACAACAGATGGTCAAAGCCTTAGTCATCAAAAGTGTAGCGGCATTCACTCACGATGTTCGCCTTCGATAACGTCACCGAATAATAGCGGGTTCCATCCCATATTTGGCCGATGTCGTATTCGAGCGAATAGCTTCCGTCATCTTCTTTTTCTTGGCGGTTGGGCGCATCGAGATAATAAATGACCGTGGCGTAGTCTTTCCCAACGAGATCTACCTGCTTTTCAAAATCTGGCAGCATGTATTTCCGGAGATTGGGGCTCGCATGAGCCCATTTCTCCCGGCTGTAATAGGCATAATAAGTGGAATCCTTCGCTCCCTCCGATATCTTAAAAGGTGAGCGAAAGGCCCCGATGAGAATCAGCAAAACCAGAATCCCCGTCAGAAGGGCTAAGCTCCCGTCTTTAGGGCGGAAAATCCGCCATAGCCCCCAAAAATAGGCTCCTAAGAAAGCAAAGGAAGAAACGGCGCCTTCCGCTAAAAAGCCAATGAGGAGGCCATCAAAGGAATCCGTTTCGAATGCGCCGTCGAAAGCGGCGTCATAGAGATAGCTCAAAAAGAAAATGACCAAGCCCCAAAGGAGGATCGCGCTGATGATCAGATAGGTCGTGGCGGCTCTTTTCTCGCTGGTACCGTCCCCCCGGAGTTTGTCCTTCGCCTTTTGAGGAAGCCGAACACTCATATCACCCGAGCGAAAGGCCTGATAATCGTCATAGCATTGATGAATGTAAGAGGTAAGCGAGAAAAGAAGGCAAAGGACCAACGAGGGGATAAAAAGGCCCGACCCCATAAAGCGAAACGCCTGAAGCATGGGATGGCTCACCGCGAGGATCAAGACCACAAAGAAACTTAATAAGCCCTCGATGATACCAACCCAATGACGAAACTTCATGAGATGCTTGCTACCAGCGAAAATCACCCAAGTCAAAGCCGAAAGAAAGACAAAAATTCCAAGGCCGATGACTAAGCCTGTCAAAGCCCAATCACCGTTTTGAAGGACAAATGAAAAACAAGCCCAAAAGTCGCTGGCGTGAAAGAAAAAGCCAACCGCAAAAAGATGGAACAGCAGGACGAAGTCCCATAAAAGAGAAGGGTTTTGCAGGAGGTTTTTTCCTTTTGCGACGGCTTCGTCTTTCATTGGCCTATCCTCTCCAAATCTTCAAGATTCGCGGTCTTCTTCCATAGCTGATTCTCAAAAAGAAGATAGAGGGTTTCGTAAGGCGATTCCATCCCGGTTCCATTGTCATAAGTGATGGCCACGCCTTTCGGATACACTTGGATGGAATAGAATTTTTCGTCAGCCAAAGGCTCATAGCCATCATCGCCCGTCACGCCAGTTACATTCCGAAGACTAAAGGGCCCATTCTTTTGATAAATAGTTGACCATCCCCCGAGCAAAAACGAGTCGCTGGCAATCACTAGCGAAGAATCAAACTCTTTGATGTAGCGCTCATACGTCGTCGAGCTATCCGCAAAACGGGATAACGCGGTGAGACAAAGAAGCGGAATGATCAATAGATTCAGAAAAAGAAACCCAGGCCGATGGGAACGAATCACGAAGACGAGGAGATCGATTTGGAAGAAAACAAAGGAGATCAAAGCCAAGAGAAGCGCGGGAAAAAGTCCGATATACCCAAAGAGATGGAAGAACGTGCCCGGAGAAAGGTAATTGATCAGCACTCCCGCCAAAGCAAAGCCCAAGAAGAACAACATCAAAACGGCGATGATGGCACTGAAAGCTTTGAGGCCCTGAGGCATCCTGCGGAACTGATCTTTGGACTTTTGAAAAAGACTATCTTCCTTCATTTTTTCTCCTTTTTGGGCGCTTTAAAAAGAAACACCCCCACTTCTCCTTTTTAACAAAACGATTATTTACGGTATTCGAGAATGTCGCCGGGCTGGCAGTCGAGGATCTCGCAGATCTTGTCCAAGGTCTCGAAGCGGATGCCCTTCGCGTGGCCATTTTTAAGGATCGAGACGTTGGCCATCGTGATCCCCAACTTCTCCGAGAGCTCGGTCAAAGAGACTTTGCGCTTCGCCATCATGACATCCAAATTGATGATGATCATACAATGGCCTCGTTTTCTTCTTTGATCGCCTCGGCGGCTTTCACGTATCTCGCGATGGCGAGGAAGAGTATGGAAAGGCAGAACCCCGCCACCCCGAGAACCCAGTAAAGGAACTCATAGCCGTTCGGCTTCAGGAAATAGACGACGATGTTGCCAATGATGAATAAGAGGCTGTCGACCCCGAGGATCAGGTTCGAAATCTCAATGTCCTTCGCCGAGCGTTCGTCAAAGAACTTGCCCTGCCCGAAGCGGTTCGTGACATCCCAGGCCAAGCCAAGGATGACGAAACAAGGGGCGGAAGTGACCCAATAAAGGCTCACTTCGAGCCAAGGGATGGCCTCCGGATAGATCTTCTTGATGCTGAATGGGGCCCAATAGGCGCAGAAGGCCGCGCCCACGAGAGCGAAGGCGATGATGGCGATCCTGAGGGCAACAACGATTTCTTTTTTATCTTTCATTCGGGAATCCTCCCAGGCCAAAGCATAAGCGACTCTATTTTGTTTTGCAACAATTATTTATTGTTTTACGATAATATTCAAAAAGGGCAAACTGAAGTTAATTCCGTTGACAATGCGGATGCAAAGAATTGACAATCCAAACGAAATTCCGTGAATTTTGAGCCTATGCAAACTATCCTAGTAGTAACCGCTTATGGAAAAGTATCTTATCTACTCGGTGGAAGACGACCAAGACATCGGCCACATCATCAACGCCACCTTAACGAAACAAGGCTACGAAGTGATCACCTTCCCCGATGGGGAAAGTTTCCTCGACGCCTTCGCCCTTCGGAAGCCCAACATGATCCTCCTCGATCTCATGCTTCCGGGCATCCAAGGCAAAGACTTGCTCAAAGAGATCCGTTCCAAAAAAGCCAACGACGATATCCAAGTCCTCATTATCTCCGCAAAAAACCTTCCGATTGATAAAGTCGATGGGTTGGACCTCGGGGCGGATGACTACATCGAAAAACCGTTTGACCTCCTTGAGCTCATGAGCAGAGTTAATGCCCACGCCCGGCGGAATCGTCAGCCCGACAGCATCCAAATCGGCGACCTCCATCTCGATCTCTCGAGTAACTCCTTAACCAAAAAAGATCAGGATATCGAATTAACCCCGAGCGAAGCCAAGATCATCGTCCTCTTATTTAAGAATGCGGGCAAAGTCGTCACCCGTCAGCAAATCGCGGAAGAGCTTTATGGCGATCCGGCCAAAGAAGATTCCCGAACCATCGATATGCATATCAAATCGATCCGCGCCAAAATCGGGGATCGGAACCAAGAGGTCATCCTCTCGGTCTATGGCTCGGGCTATAAAATTCCTTAATGAACAAAAAGACCTTCATTCTCTCGAATGCGCTGATCTTCCTTTTCACGTTCTTGCTCTATTTCATCACGACTCTCTCGATTCATTTCGTCATCCGCGATAACGTCTATCACGATAACGCCGCGCTCGTGGGCTCCGCCACCGCTTCTTTGAAGACCTCCAGCGATTCGGATGCCCTGATCGCCAAATACACCGGCGTTCCCGGAACTCGGGTCACTTTCTTCGACCTCCGGGGAACGACCTACAAAGCCACCCAAGATACTTTTTCCTATTATGAAGAGGCTTATACCTATGACCAACTTCACGCCAAAGTGGACACAACCTACTTCGAAAGCGGGAATGGCAGCCCCACCGCTTATTGCTATCACGTTCTTTTCTTGGAGGACAATTCCTCCTTCCTGCGCTTAGGGAACAAGGTTCCGTCCTCTTATCGGACTTCGTTCAATTTCTGCCTCTATGGCTCGATTGCGATCTTCCTTTGCGATGGGGTCTACTTCTTCTATTCCTACCGCAAACTCTCCTCGAGCTTATTGGCCCTCAAATCCCAAGTCAAAAAACTTCGGGACATCACCAATGTCGAGCGAATCGTGAATTACGACGACAACCTCGAATTCATGTCGCTCATGATCCGGGATGCCCGCAAAGAGCTCGATGCCCAGCTGAAGGAAGCCAAGACCAACGAGCAAAAGATGGAATTCGTCCTCGATTCCTTCTCCCAAGCTCTGATCGTCATCAATGCGAATGGCCGAATCGTCATGTTCAACAAGAAGGCCAGCGAAATCTTCCATCTCCCGAAAGAGGAAGCGAGCGGTCACGATATGGGCGTTCTCAACAAAGGCGAGAAAATCGAAAAGAACCTCTCGACCGTCGCCAAGACTCAGATTCCTTTGGTCTATTTCGAGGCGATCGACAACCATTATTACGAATGCGATATCAACCCGATTGATTTCGCTTGGGCCAAAAACGAGGAGCGAAGCGGCGCTTCCTTGTTGATGATCGACGTCACGGAGAACTTCAACTCCAGCAAGATGAAACGGGATTTCTTTGCCAACGCCTCCCACGAACTCAAGAGCCCTTTGACCAGCATCCTTGGCTATCAGGAAATGATCCACGAAGGCATCACGAGTACCCCCGAAGAAGAGAAAGATGCCGTCAGCAAGACAATCAAGGAAGCGGAACGGATGCGGCAAATCATCATGGATATGCTGGAGCTTTCGAGTTTGGAAAACGAGGAACTCCGGCCAATCGAGCAGGTGAACGTGGCCCAAGAATTGGAGAATATCCTCCAAAGCCTCGAGATCCAACTCAAGACGAAAGCCATCCAGGTCCATTTTGAGAAGCGAGACATGGTTGTCGGAATCAACCCCGATGATTTCGACAAGCTCTTCCGCAACCTCCTTGAGAATGCAATCCGTTATAACAAAGACGGCGGAAGCATCACCATTAAGATGGATGAGAAAGCGATGCAGGTTGCCATCCAAGATACGGGCATCGGAATCGCCAGTGACGATCAAACCCGGATTTTCGAACGCTTCTACCGGGTCGACAAAGCCCGGAGTCAGAAAAACGGCGGGACGGGGCTTGGCCTCGCCATCGTCAAATACATCTGCAACTACTACGACTACACGATCGACGTCCAGTCAACGCTTGGCTTTGGTTCCACTTTCACCTTAACCCTGAAAAAATAAGGAGGAAAAACCATGATTCCCGGCCCCATCAGCTTTGGAAAACCCAACAAAATATTGACAAAGTAAATTTATTGTCAATTTTTAAATTTAAAGTTTTTATTAGGTAATATCGACGAAATAATAAATTAAATTCACTAATTGTAAACGAAAAGTAAATATTATTATTGCAATGAAAGCCCTTACACCTTATGATAGTGACAAGCCAAAACAACGAAAGCAAAAACAGGGTGCTTTGCGTTCTTTTGTTTTGCCCCTAACTTCAGGAATGGCCTCCGGGTCATTCGGGTCAATCGACCCAAACCTATCCGATCCGACGCTACATGTCATAGGAGGAAAACAAAGAACATGAAGCAAATCAAGACGCTGGCGCTACTCGCTGCCACTGCCATTCTCGTTCCGGCCATGAGCGGCTGCTCGAAAGCCACCGGCGAAGTCGAGAATGTCATTGCCCAAGCCCAAAAGATGGACCGCAACGAACTCTTCAAGAAGTCGATGGCCGAAATCGCGGGCAAGAAATTCATCGCGCTGGGCAACTCGAGCCGTGGCAAGACCGCGCTCGAATACCTCTTCAACTACTATGCTGGCAAGAAGTATGATTCCACGACCAAGACTTACGTCGAAAGCGACGAAGTCAAAACGGCCTTCCCGGCCTACGATGCGAATTTCACCGCTGAATTCGATTGGTCCCAGCCGAAAAACAACCGCATCTTCACCCAGATTGCGAGCGATGTCACCGGCACGAGCCACACCTTCAGCATGACGCTGATCCAAGATGGCAACCAGATCAAGAGCAAGATGCTCGACACCGGCTACCTTCTCAACTACGTTCCGAAGGAGTGGAAAGGCGAAGCTGCCTCGAATGGCAACCCGCTCGCCCTTCAATCCTTGAACAAAGTCTTCGTCTTCAACAACCAAGGCACCAAGACCTTCACCAACTGCTGGGATTTCGTCGGCAACAAGATGGCGACCCAGTTCATGGCTCCGAACAGCGAGCCGGTCGGCAAGAACTTCCTCTACATGCTTACACAAGATAAGTATGCGGCGATCGTGAAAGAAGCCTTCAGCTCCTACACCGGAGCCGACAAGGCGACGATCCAAGCCGACATCGAGAGCACCGATAGCGCCAAAGGCGGCTGCGCTGCCCTCGCGACTGAATTCGGTCTTTCGGCGGATGCGGCTTACTCCATTGAATGGATCAAGCTCTTCGTCAAACAGTACACCTCGGTCGAGGATGATGGCCCGATCGCGACCAACTTGGTCAACAAGTCCAACGCGGACACCGCTGGCCTTCTCGTCTACTCCAAATTCCGGAGCACGACCGAGAGCGACCAGACGAGCAACAAGTTCGTCACCTGCGCGGCCTATCAGGATGGCTACAAGGGCATCGGCGGCTTCATGTACAAGCACTATCTGCAAGTCTTGAAGACCTCCCCGTATCCGTGGACTTCCTGCGCGCTCATCAACTTCATGACGACCACCACCTATGGCTTCTCGCCTTGGGGCAAGGATATGGGCGGCTATTGCTCGGATCCGAACAGCAACCAAGACCACTCGAATGATGGCGGCACCGATTACCCGATCAAGAACGATAAGGGTTATGACTGGTGGACTGGCACCGGCGCTGGCAAAGGCAACCTCGTCATCGAGGATCCGACCTATGCCGCGAAGATGAACTACACCATCGGCAGCTGGATCGATTCACTCCGCTAAACGACAAACGCGCCAGGGGCGACAAAACCCCTGGCGTTTCCGAAATGAATAGGAGGCGTTATGGCGCTATTTAAGAAAAACAAAACCACCGATAACCCTGGCCCATCTGCGGCGGGATTAGGCGATTCCTATGCGCTCGAAAGACCAGACTCTCGCCGGGTGTTCCGCAACCGGATGGGAACCTATTTTTCGAAGCCGGACAACATGATCCTCTTGATTTTGGGGATCATTCTCTCCGTCTTGACCATCGCGCCTCTCATCACGATTGTCCTCGACTCATTTTTGATTCACGCCGGCGGCTACGAAGGCGCCATCTCGGGCCTTCCCGTCGGTTCCTACTCCTTCTCGAACTTCACCGATCTCTTCGGTGGGCGCTTAGCCAACAAGAACTTCTGGACCCCGCTCGCGAACACGATGGAGCTCGCGGTCCTCACCTGCGTCTTCGCCATTCTCTTCGGCGGCGGAGTCGCGTATTTCGTGACCCGGACCAATATGCCGCTCAAGAAATACATCTCCTCGATTTTCATTCTCCCTTACGTCATGCCGCAATGGACGATCGCCGTCGTCTGGAAAGACCTCTGGAGCAACACCGCGAACCTCAATTCCTATAACGGATTATGGAATTACCTGACCGGCATCAATATGCCGACCTGGTGGTGCGTTGGCCTCTTCCCGACTGCCCTTTGCTTAGGCATTCACTACGCCCCATTCGCCTATATTCTCATCGGCGGCGTCCTCCGCAATATGGACGCGAACCTTGAGGAAGCCGCGACGATTCTCAACACCCCAAAATGGAAGATCTTCTTCCGGGTCACCTTGCCCATCGTCATGCCAGCCGTCCTCAGCACCATCCTTCTCGTCTTCTCGAGCGCGGTCGGTTCCTACCCGGTCCCCCACTACCTCCTTTATGACACTTTAGCTACGAAATACATGGATATTGAGGCGAATATGCGGGGCGGGAGCAACATCATCTCACTCGTCATGATGCTGATCGGCGTCACGATCCTTCTCATCAATCAGCGTTCGACAAGCGGCCGGAAGCAATACACCACCGTCACCGGCAAAAGCGGCCAGGCCAGCAAAACGAACCTCGGCAAAGCCGGAGGTTGGCTCATTGCGACGCTTCTCGTCATTCTCACCACCTTCACTTCGATCTATCCGGTCGTGAGCTTCGCCCTCGGAACCTTCATGAATACCCGCGGCGACTACACCTCCTGGACCACCAAATGGTGGGACACCCAAAATTCGGGCGGCGAAAATGGCATGTATGGCCAAAACGGCATCCTCTATAACCAAATGATCCGAACCGCCCTCGGTGGGCAGCTTCTTGTCGCCGTCTGCTGCGCCTTGCTCGCCGGCACAATCGGCTTACTCGTCGGTTATGCCGTCGCGAAGAACCGCAAATCCAAATGGGCGAACTACGTCGGCAATATGGCCTTCTTGCCTTATTTGCTCCCTTCGCTCTCGGTCGGCGCGGCCTACTTCGTCTTCGGCTCGCAATTAGGCTTATGGAATAGCTTCTTCCTTCTCATTCTCGTCGGCACGATCAAGTACATCCCCTTCGCTTCGAGAGCGTCTCAAAGCGCGATGATGCAGATCTCGGGCGAAATCGAGGAAAGCGCGATCATCGAGGGCATCCCTTGGTGGAAGCGGATGACCAAGATCATCATGCCGATCCAGAAGAGCTCGATTCTCTCGGGTTACCTCCTCCCCTTCATCACCTCGATGCGGGAATGGACCCTCTTCATGATGCTCTGCGCCGATGGGCGAATCGTCACCACGCTCTTAGGCTACTTCGATGAAATGAACCTCTATGGGCTCTCGAACGGCATCAACCTCATCATCATCGTCGTCATTCTCTTGGTCAATTTCTTGACGAATATTCTCACGGGCGCATCGCTCGACAAAGGCATTGGAGGGAAATAGTTATGCCAAAGATCGTATTGGAGCACATTTGCAAACGCTACGGCGGCTTCTACGCCGTCGATGACCTCAACCTGGTCATGGAAGACCACTCCTTCGTCACCCTCTTGGGTCCGTCGGGCTGTGGCAAAACCACCACTCTCCGCATGATCGCGGGCCTTGAAACTCCGACGAGCGGCAAGATCACGATCGGCGATCAGGTCGTCTTCGATTCGAAAGCGGGCATCAACGTCCCAGCGGCCAAACGCCACGTGGGTTTCCTCTTCCAGAACTACGCCCTCTGGCCGAATATGACGGTCTATAAGAACATTGCCTTCGGCTTAAAGAACATCAAGGAAGAGATGCCGCTTTATAACGAAGAGTATCTTTCGAATGTCAAACTCGCGAAGGAAGTCCTCCGGGAGAAAGACATCATCAAGTGCGTGAACGACACCAAAGAAAAAGGCGGCAAGATCAACGAGATGCGCGCTATGGTGCACCTGATTGACCTCTTAGACCTTTCCTGGAAAGAAGCCAAAGCGATCTATTCGCTCCATCTCGAAGCGAAAACGGATCCCTCGGCCGAAGCCAAGAATGCCGCGCTCGCCTTCGAAGAAGCGGCGAAGAAAGCCAAACAAGAAAGCCTCAACAAGGGCTTCACCCTCTCGGATAAGGGCGAGCTCCTCAGGAATGGCGAAGTCCAAAAGGCGAAACGCCATCTCAGCTCCGAAGAAGTCGATATCACGGTCCGCCGCGCTTCCCGCGTCGTCAAAATCGGGGAGTTCATGGATCGTTATCCCGGCGAACTCTCCGGCGGCCAGCAGCAACGTGTCGCCATTGCGCGCACCTTAGCCCCGAAGCCCTCCGTCCTCTTCATGGATGAGCCGCTCAGCAACCTCGATGCCAAGCTCCGGCTTGAGATGCGGGCCGAGCTTCAGCGTCTCCATGCCGACTTAGGAGCCACCTTCGTTTATGTCACCCACGATCAACTCGAAGCCATGACCTTAGCCACCAAGATCTGCCTCATCAATAACGGGGTCCTTCAGCAATACGACGCCCCGCTCAACGTCTACCGCCGGCCCGCCAATCTCTTCGTCGCCGACTTCGTGGGCAATCCTTCGATCAATTTCATCGAGGCGAAAGGCCACCAAAACAAAGACGGAACTTTCTCCTTCACCTACTTCAAAGGCAAAGAGAAGTTCACGTTTACCCCCGCCAAAGCCTTCTCGATGGATGCTTGGCGGAAGGGTCTCTCAGATGAGATCGCCCTCGAAAACAAAGCACTGGCGGAACGGGGAGAAGAGAAGAACTTCGTTGAGAAAGACAACAAAGACAGCCTCTTCAAGTATCGGATCGCCAAAGTCGAGGAAGACGCCGTCGAAGAAGAATATGTTCCCACCGATGAGGACTTCTTGCTCGGCATCCGTCCGGAATTCGTCCAGACCGAAGCCAAGCCGGATAAGGCCCTCCTCGAAGGCAAGATCTACTCGGCCATGCCCGCCGGCATGGAGACCACGATTCGGGTTGCCATCGATGGCTTCTTGCTCACCGGGGTCATCTTCTCCGGGGTCGCCCTTAAGCTCGACGAGAAAGTCCACGTCTCCTTTAATGGCGATGAAATCATGCTCTTCGACCGCAAGAGCCAACGCTTCATCAGCCTCGGCTCGCTCAGTAAATAGCCTCCTTTCATTTCTCAAAGCCCATGGTCTTACACGCCATGGGCTTTGCTTCATTTAGCCGAAGGAATAAAATAAAAAAAGAAAGTCGGAACCCATGCCCAAAATCGTTCTCCAAGACGTCAGCAAAGAATGGAACGGCTTTTATGCCGTTGACCACCTCAATCTCACGATCGAGGATCGTTCTTTCGTGACGCTCTTAGGGCCTTCGGGCTGCGGCAAGACCACGACCCTCCGGATGATTGCGGGGCTTGAGACCCCCACGAGCGGAAAAATCACGATCAATGGCGAGACCGTTTTTGATAGCAAGACCGGAGTCAACATCCCCCCGAATCGGAGACGGGTTGGCTTCCTCTTCCAGAACTACGCCCTTTGGCCCAATATGACGGTCTATAAGAACATCGCTTTTGGCCTGGAGAACATCAAGGAGGAGATGCCCCTCAAGAGCACTGAGTATCTGAAATACCTTCGTCTTTCGGAAATCCTCGCAAAACCCGCCTCCTTTTTGGAGGTTCTCCATTCCGGGCTCGACGAAAACGGCCGAGTGGATCTCAATAAAACCCTCTTGGCTCTCGTCGACGAATACAAAATCTCCTGGATGGCGGCCAAAGAGCTTTTCGCCCTCCACCTTGAAGCCGTTCCCCAAGCTGATCTCCCGAAGAAGGCGCAGGAAGAGTCAAAGCGCTTCGCCGATAAGGCCGATGGCATTTTGGCGGGCATCGAAAACAAAGGCTACTCGCTTTCCGAAGAAGGGATTTATCTTCGGGATGGGAAGCCCGTCACCAAAGTGCGGCGGCTCGACCCCGAAGAGATCGATCTCAAACTCCGGGACGTCGCCCGGGTGGTGAAGATCGGCGAGTTCATGGACCGCTACCCGAACGAGCTTTCCGGCGGCCAGCAGCAGCGGGTCGCGATCGCCCGCACCCTTGCCCCCGGCCCGAAAGTGCTTTTCATGGATGAGCCATTGTCGAACCTCGATGCCAAACTCCGGCTCGAGATGCGAAGCGAGCTCAAGCGGCTTCACCTCGAGACCAACTCCACCTTCGTTTACGTGACCCACGACCAGCTCGAGGCCATGACGCTTTCAAGCAAGATCTGCCTCGTCAATAACGGAGTCCTCCAGCAAGTGGACGCCCCGCTCGACGTCTACAAGAAACCAGCCAACCTCTTCGTCGCGGATTTCGTCGGGAGTCCGGCGATCAACTTCCTCTTGGTGAAAGCCAAGCAAGAAGGCGAAGGCATTTCCCTCACGATGCTCGATGACGTCAAGGCGGTCTTCACGCCCAATACCTATCTCGATCTCGCCCGTTACCGCAAAGAGCGGGACGAGAAGCTCCTAGTTGAACGCGAAGCGAAGGAAAAGGCCCGGAAAGAAAAAGGCTACATCGCCAAAGAAAATGCCGATCAATCCTATAACTTCCACATCAACACGGTTCGGAGCCAGCTCGAAAGCCGCAACGAGAAGGTCATTCCCGATGACGAATATGTTTTAGGCATCCGCCCCGAATTCATCAAAGTCGATGATGAAGGGCCGCTCGAAAGCGAGATTTATAGCGCCCTCCCCTCCGGGCTTGAAACCACCTTGAAACTCCGGATCGGGATCTACCTTCTCACGAGCGTCATCTTCGGCGGGGTCGATTACAAGACCGGAGCCAAGGCCCACCTCTTATTCTCGGGCAAAGAGATTCTTCTTTTCGACCGCAAGAGCGGCCTTTTGATCGCCCAAGGCTCTTTGAAACTCGTTTGATTTAGGATAAAAGACTCATCAGCTCTTCGAGCGAAAGCTTCTTAATGCCTTCATCGCCCTCTTGGATCACGCTCCGATAGAGCGATTTTTTCTTTTCTTGGAGGAGAAGTACTTTCTCCTCAATCGAATCATGGCAAACGAGCTTATAGACGCTGACCGGCCTCTTTTGCCCGATCCGATAGGCCCGATCGGTCGCCTGCTCTTCGCTTGCGAGGTTCCACCAGGGATCCAAATGATAGACGGTGTCCGCCCCGAAGAGATTGAGGCCCGTCCCGCCCGCCTTAAGCGAGACCAAAAGAATCCGGACCTGGTCCTGGTGATTAAAGGAATCGGCGATCTTGAGTCTTAGGGAAGCCGGGGTGTCCCCCGTGATCGAATAGGAAGGGATCTGCTCCTCATCCAAAAGATAACGGAGGTGATCAAGGACCTTGGTGAAGGAGGAGAAAAGCAGAATCTTATGGCCTTCCTCCACCGCTTCCTTGAGGGCATCGAGCACGTAGCCGAGCTTCGCCGAGACCGGCGGCATCTTCTCGAAGAAAGAGGAAGAATCCACGCAGATCTCGCGTAATTTGGTCAAAAGAGCGAAGATCGGCACGCCTTTTTCGCCTTGTTCCAAGAGGTGTTTGGCCTCCAAGAGGGTCGCGTCATAAAGCTTCCGTTCCTCCTCGCCCATATCAAGGGTGATGACGGAGACGCTCTTCTTCGGAAGGTCCTTGAGGAAGTCCTCTTTCTTTCGCCGAAGAAGGAAGGGCGCCACAAGTTTCCTTAAGCGGGGCGAATGGTCTTCTTTGATGTACTCCTTTTGGAAGGATTCATAAGAGCCGAGATAGCCGGGCATCAGGAAATCGAAAATGCTCCAAAGATCGTTATAGCTATTCTCAATCGGGGTTCCCGTGAGGGCGAAACGGCTCGAGGCATCGATCGATTTGACCGCTTTGCTTTTCTCCGCCATCGCGTTTTTGATGTATTGGCCTTCATCGAGGATCACCAAAGAGAAATGCTTGCCTTCATAAAGCGGAAGGTCGTTCCGCAAGGAATCGTACGAGGTGATATAGACATCGTTGTCTTTCTTGAGGCCGCGAATATAGGCTTCCCGGCTTTCTTTATCGCCCGAAAGCACCGTCTTCTTTTTGGAAGGAAGCCAAAGGTTGAGTTCGGCTTCCCAGTTATAAAGAACGCTCTTGGGCGAGACGATGAGAATCGGCGCCTTCTCCGTGATGGTGCTGAAGAAGGCGATGCTCTCCAAGGTCTTGCCCATCCCCATGTCATCGGCCAAGATGCCCGAAAGACGGTAATGCGCCAACACCGCCATCCATTTGGCGGCATCGAGTTGATAGGGCCGCATCGCCTTAAGAAGTTCCGGAGCCAGTTCTAAAGGATAGGTGGCGAAATTCTTGATATCATCAAATGCCTTTTTGAGGTAATCGTCATAGGTGAGCGAAAGGCTCTCCCCTTCTTTCGCGATGATCTTGAGCCCTTCATAAAGCGGCAATTTATCCGCGACGAGATCCTTTCCGGAAAGGTGGGCCTCATCGGCGAGTTCGGCGAGGGCGGATAAAGAGGGATCATCGAGCAAGATCGCTTTGTCTTTGAGAAGGATGAATTTCTTTTTCTTGCGGTAGAAGGACAGGATTGCAGCGACTTCTTCTTCCGTGTAGCTCGGGCACGAGGCTCGTAGCGAGAGGTAATCAAGATGGAAAGAGAGGGAAAGGTTTGGCTTCTCGAGCGTGGTGAGGCTGAGCTTACTCAGCCGTTCCGAAAGAAAGACGGACGCCACTTTCTTGAGTTTGGTGAGATCCGCTTTGAGGAACTGAATCACCGCATCTTCGTCGGTGATCTTGCCCTCCGAAGGGAGATGGAGTTCCTCGAGGGCATTATCGAAACCCGAAAGAAGCGAGGCGTAATAAAGGTTATTGCCCAAACTCTCCCGTTTTTCGTCTTGGCCCTTGACCTGGTAATGACTCTCAAAAAGAAGAGCCCCGTTATCGTCGATGTCGATCTGGTAAAGAATCGTGAGCAGGCTCTCTTCTTTTTCTTTGGAGGCTGGCTTGGCGTTTTCCACAAGCGAAGCGCCCATCAGAGGCACCAATTTGCTCGTGAGGAGATCCTTGACCGAATCGTAGCTCTTCTCGCCATGTTCTAAGAAGAAGGAATAGAGGGCGCCGATCGACGTGTTCGGGAAACGATAGAGATCGGCTCCCTGCTCCTTCTCCGCGAAACGAAGAAGTCCTTCGTTCGAGGAGAAGTCTTTGGCAAGAGCCATTTGAAGCGGCGGATAGAAGGCGATCGTCCCATCCGCCAAAAGGAAGAGGCCCGCTTCTTTTTCGATTTTGACGAGGCGATAAGATGAGCCATTGAAAAGAATCGTCTCGCCGACATAAATCCGGCAAAGCCGAATGAACTGGTCGCCCGTGAGGGAGAGTTCATCCTTATCATGGCCGTAGGGATTCCGCTCCTGGATGCCCGCTAAAGGCGAAAGGAAGGAGAGAAGCGACTGGGCTTTCTCTTCGAAGAGAGACGGGGTGAGCTTCAAATTGATCTTGGCTTTGTTCTTTTTGAGGATCAAGGTCCCTTCATTCCCATAAGCCGATAGGAGGGAATAGAGATCCTTGATCGGGAAAGCCTCGCCTTCCGGGGAACTCAGAATCAAATGGACGAAGACTTCTTTCTCGCTTTCGCCATAGACGGAGGCATAGCTTTGGAAAGAGAGGGCAAAGGAATAGTGCTCCTCCTCTCCACTCGGGGTGACGCCTTCTAAGGTTTCTTTCTCTTTTGCGATGTAGTCAATTGTCGTCAGGAAGTCCTCTCGCGTCTTCTTTCTTTGGCTGATTTGGTAGTCGCTTAAGGAGAGAAGAGGGCTGATTTGTGGGAGATATTCCTTATAAATCGCCTCTAATTGGCTCGAACTCATCTTGGCTTCTCTTTCATAGAGATAGGCGATAAGGGGCGCCTCAGAGAAGCGGTAGGCATTCTCGGGGTAGGAGTTCACCTGCCCGGTCGCATCGATCTCAAACGCAAAATAGGGCGGATAGCCTTTTTCCGAGGTATAGGCTTCATAGATGAAAGCCGTCTTGGCCGCATCGTAATGGAACACAATCGAAAAAAGCCCTTGCTCAAGTCCGGGGTAAGCCGAATGGTTATGGCCTTCGGTGAGGTAGCGTTCCTTATCGTTTTCGTGGAGCCGTTTAAGAAACATGTTTCGCCTCCGAAGGATAAGGATGATAGCCTAGCTTGTCCAAAAGCGAGAAGCGGCTGAGAAGCGAAAGATAGCCCGCCCGGAAGGATTCCTCGAGAAGACTCGCTTGATCAAGCACAGGGTCCTTGAGGTACGTCTTTGTTTTCTCGGGATCGACCCTTGAAAGGGCAACGAGGCCACCATAAATATCTTTTTGTTTCTTGGGATGGGCAAGGGCGTCATCGATTTTCCCCACGATCGATCCCACCACCTCGTCTTTGAATGAGGGGTTGAAATGGTTGGCGAGCAAGCCAAAATCCTCAAGGCTGATCTTGGAAAGATCCGCTTTGGGGAAAGAAGGAATCGAACCGCTCTCATAAAGGAAGATCGCGTCACGATGGGTGGAGCGGCGAGCTAATAAACTCAAGTCCTCGCTCTCCTTTTCCGAAACGGGATCTTTGAAGAAATGGCGGTAGGCGATGTAATCCGAAAGCTCAAGCGAAGAAAGGAAATAGAGCTTCGCCGTCTCTTTGGCTTCGGAAAGATGGCCGAGTTTCTCTAAGAGAGAAATACCCTCACGAGGCGCGTAAGAAAGAGAGGCTTGCCGCTTGAGGGTCTCAATGAGCGCAAGATAAAGAGCCACCGTCGTCAGGGAGGAATCCTTATTCAAAAGCGGGAAGCGATTCTTCAAATCGTAAGCGGAGAAGCTTCCGAAATCGTGCTCAAGAAGATAGAGCAGGAAATCATCAGGAACGAGGGCTAATTGATTGCCAAGGAAGAGGCTATCGCGGAAGATCTCGTCCGCCACCGCCTCGTGATACTGGCAATACGTGAGAAACGCTTCATCAAAGATCTGTCCTGGGCCCCCGGCATCGAAAAGGAAGCGGAGCAAATTCTTTTTGGAGAAAAGCGAAAGGCTCTCATCCTCGAGGAAGGAAGTAAAAAACGCCTGCAAATCCCCACTCGATAGGCCAGAGGCCTTCAACAAACGAGTAGTCAGCCCCCGATAGTCGTAACGGACGAGATCGCCCAAAAGAACGTAAGAGCCGAAGTAAAGCCGGAGGGCCGCCTTCTTGTCTTCGTCCTTCAAAGCTCCAATCGAAAGAAGAAGCGATTGCCCCAGCGTGAAGAAATCAAAGTCGCCACCCCGCTTCTTCGAGTGGGCAACCGCCTCGGAAAAGGAATCAATGGAGAAGGTCTTCGGAAGCGCGGCTTTATCCTGATCGTCCAAAGCGCAAAGAACCGCCACGACGTGCTTACACGGGAATTGGCAGGGGCAATCGCAGCGCGAGGAGGTCATCTTCTTATTCCCATCGAAAGAAATCGTGACCCGGTAACGTTCGCTCCCCTCGACATAGGCTTCCGCCCGCCTCAGGTCGACATGGGTCAAACTGACCCGCCCTTCGGCAAAGTAGGTTTTGCCGCGGGAGACGGTCACCGAATCGAATTGCGTTAAGTTGTCCAAGTAAGAAGGCATAATTTCGAAAATAGTATAAAACGAAAAAAGAAGCCATGCGTTTTCTTCTTTCAAAAGAAGCCCATCATCGAAAAAGCATTATCTCCGAGGGGTCGATGATGCTATCCTAAGTAAAAAGGGGCAAAGATATGATTGCTAATCAATGGTATGCGGTTCTCTCGTCGAAGGAGCTCAAGAAGAAACGCCTTTTGGGCGTGACTCGATTCGGGGAGAAGCTCGTCTTCTGGCGGAAAAAGGATGGCATGATCGGCTGCATCGCGGATAAATGCTGCCACCGGGGCGCTTCGCTTTGCACGGGCAAACTCGTCGGGGGCAAAGTCCAGTGCCCATTCCATGGCTTTGAATATGATGTCACGGGCAAAGTGGATTTTATCCCGGCGAATGGCAAAGCCTCACCGGTCCCGGAGAATTTTCATGTTCGTTCTTATCCGGTTCAAGAAAAAGGCGGATTCGTCTTTGTTTGGTATGGCGATCCGGCGAAGATGACGCCCGAGATTCCGTTCTTTGAGGATCTCCTTCAAGGCTTTCATTATGCGGAGAGCAAGGAAGTCTGGGGCGTCCACTACACCCGGGCGATCGAGAATCAACTCGATGTCGTCCATCTTCCTTTCGTTCACCGCACGACGATCGGCCGCGGCGGCAAGACCGTGGTCAATGGACCTTTGGTCACCTGGGAAAACAATCGGATGACTTATTACGTTGATGACGTCCTCGATCAAGGCCAAAAGCCTTTGGCAGCCAAGGACGTTCCGGATTTCGACAAGAAATACAGCCTTCAGTTTCAGATGCCCAATCTTTGGCAGAATCGGATCGCTCCGAAAATCCGCGTTATGGCCGCCTTTGCTCCAATCGATGACGAGCACACGATGATCTACATTCGTTTCTATCAAAAAGTCTTGCCTACCCCGATTTTGGGATCGCTTATGGTTCATCTGGGCAATACCGCGGACCGGGTGATCCTCCATCAGGATCGGCGCGTCGTTTTGACCCAACTTCCAAAGAAAAGCGAGCTTCAGATGGGTGAGAACCTCGTCCAAGGGGATGCCCCGATCATCGCTTATCGGATGAAGCGCGACCAGCTCAAAAAAGAAAACGACCAGCCAAAACCGGCCGTCAAATAATCGAAGCCTAAAAGCTATTCGTCAGGCAGCATTTTTTTGATGCGCGGAAAATGAATCATCCAGCGAACAAGGTAATACGCCGCAACCGCGGCAAGGCCCCCAACAAGGATCCCACCGAAGACATCGCTTGCGTAATGAACCACGAAATAAATGCGAGACGCACCCATCAATAACGGAAGCAAAAGGAACGACCAGCTCCACTTTTTCGGATAGGAAAGAAATAAGGAAACGCCAAAGGCGGCGGCGATCGTCGTGTGGCCCGATGGGAACGAATAGCTGGATTCGGAAAGAGATCCCGCCGCCTGCCACCAAGCGTGATAATCCGTCGTGGTATCGATGAAGGGCCTCGGACGGGCGACCACATTCTTCAAAAGAAGGTTTCCGATCAAAAAGCCAAGAATGATGGCGAAAAGAGCCACCGCCCCCGACTTCCGGGTTTTCTTGAAAATCAAAAGGACCAAGGACACGGCGATAAAGAAGACGCCATAGTTGCCCATCAAGGTGATTGCATAAAAGAAAGGGCTCCAAAATCCGCCGGCGCTTTGTTGGAGGCCGGCAAAGAAACGGGCGAAGGCTTCATCAAATCCGTTCATCGAGGCGCTCCTTCCTTTCGGCAAGAAACACTCTATAGCAAAACGATAAGAGATGCGATGAAAAGAAATGAGAGCTTCTAGATCAAAGAACGGTCAAAGAGGAATTGTAATCGAAAAAGCCTGCGGAATTCGAGAAATAGAGCGGATATTGCTCTCCTTTCCCGATTCTTTCGGAAGTCGACTTTAAGGCATCGCCTTGATACTCCTCAACGAACGAATAAGCGCGAGAAGAAGGAAGAACGAGGGAAGAACGATCAGTAGTTGCAGTAACCACTGTCGTGCCCAGCAAAGCATCGGAGGCATCGTAACTCTTGATCTGATAACGACTAGGATTAACCTTCTGCTTCACGAGGAGATCGTAGCGGATGGTAAGATAACCGCAGCGGACATCCAAATTCGGCAAGGCGCCATAAAGAGAAAAGGACATGTCGCCCACCAATGAACTCGTTCCAGGAAACCCAGATTCGAATCCGTCGGCCATATCGAAATACCCGGTGTCCCATTGGTTGGAAAGGTCGTTGAAATACGACCGAATCGTCGTCGCACCTAAAACGGACGGATCAAAGGCGATTGCAATACTTGCAGAGATCTTTCCCGAACTCACCTGGCCTTTGTAGGAATAAAGATTCTTCGCCTCGAAAACAAAGGCCCGCTCGAAGAACGGAAGGCTTTTGGCCTTATGTCCCTCACCGTCAGCTTCGGAGCCATTTGCTATCTTGCCTATACGGCCCGGCTTTTCTATTTCCCGAAAATCGATGCCTACACCCTCTATGAGGGCCTCGCCATCGCGGTCTTTGCTTTCGCTGATCTTATTTGGGCGATTCGGAATCTCATTAAGGAGTGGAAGAAGAATAACCTTGTCATGATTGGGCTCAAATGCGGCAGCCTTTCCAATGGGCTCTCGGCGATCGTCCTCGCCCAAATCGCCATCTTCGCCTTCACAAATCCCGGCGTGGATTACTCTTTCGATAATGCGATCGGGGGCATGGTCTTCGGCGGGATGGATCTTTTGATCGGACTTATCATGGTCATAATCTACTTCCGAGAACGGAGCCGATCACCAGTTGCGGAAGAAAAATAGCCAGCAATATCACGAAATCGATCTCTTTTGTCAATAAAACAGAAAGCGATTCGCCTAAGAGACGTTTTCAAATGGACATTTTCACCGTTTTTGTCTCTTTGAAAACATTCTTTCTTGCTTAAGTGGACAAAAAAAGATCCCGCACCCATTTAAACTGCATCCAAACTTTGGACTAAATCAGGTTGGATTCCAAATAGGCCGTCATCCATTTTTTCGAAAGGAGATCGGACGGCGAAATGAGGCTAGCCGTTCAGATCGCCCTTCTTGTTCCGGCCTAGAAAAGACAGGGAGCAAAAAGCACAAACCTCACGCGACGGAAGCTCTACTTAGTTCGCTTCTCGCACCACACCGTCGTGCTGTGCTTGATTTTGATCACGTAATGGCAATTGAAGCAGTTGTGAGTGCCGGCTGTAACACTGCTAAACCAATAAGACAGCACAAACATAATGCAGACACTATCGGGATTGACGCGCTCATACTTCTTATCGAGCGTCTCCGTCTCAGAATCGCAGCTTCCGCCCGAGACATTGCTGAGCTCGGCTTCGGAAAGCTTACGCTCAGAGGAATGAGCTTCAGCAAAGATCTTCTCCGCGGTCGAATCGCTAATCTCGATTCCGGCGTCATGCGCCATCTTGGACAGCTCTTCGACTGACTTCGCAGCTTTCGCCTTAGCAAACTGTTCCCGATCCATAGGAAGATCCTCCTTTTTCACTGAAGCTGATACTCTATAACTTTATTTTACTGGAATTAGTCTTTGAAAAAATTATTGTTTTTCACTATGCTTTTTACCTGATTTTCGAAAGAATGTTTCTTTGCAAATAAAATAAAAAACCTCCTTGTCTACAATCACATCATCCCCGTATACGAAGGAATGTGTGACTGTCCACTTAGAGGTTAGCAGTTCATTAGCAGTTCACTTATATGCCGTTTGTGTTTCAAAGCGTTGCAGCAGTTGAGGAGAAAGTGGGAGAAAAATTTCTCCCCAAAAAACCTACGATTACGGAATTTGTTTAAACCAACCTAAATGCTTTTTCAACTAATGCCAAGGTTTCCTCGATGGTTCTTGCTTCATCTCTCACGATAACATTAAAACCCGAATTCAAAAATTTATTGTAGGCATCAACCGAGTTTACTTTCTTCAAACATTCTCTAAAATTGTCGAGCGCTTGTTCGGGATGATCCTCTTTCATCAATAGTTGAAACAGGAATTGTTTTTCTCTATCGGGACGTTCAAAGAAACGTCTTACCGAGATGTCGGGGTCTGCAAGCATAATCAAAACATGGTCTTTGTCGGAGATTTTCCACAATGTTTCTATCGAGATATTGGTATCGACAAATACTTTCTTGCCTTTTTTGGACACTTCATCAAGGATTCTTAACTCTAAAATCGTGCATTCCTTTATGCATCCATCAATCCAAGCACTGTACTCCTCAGGCGTTCTACGAATAAAATCACTCCAATTTGCCAAATCTCTTGTATAGGTTAGGCTAGGAAATTCGCGGGCATCCAAACCGTCAAGCAGCGCATCCTGATAGTTTTCTTCGCAGGCAATTCCACCATATTTTTCTGCGAGTGCCTTAACCATGGTGGATTTCCCAGCATACGCCGTTCCATTAATGAAATAGACATTTTCAAATTTCATAGCAAATACCACCCCATGAAATTCTAGTTTGCTGGCCCAGATTATTTTGATAACTAGGCCTGGGCGGATATCTCATTTGATACCTTATTATGCCATACTTGGATTTGATTTAGGGCCATTGTGTAAAAAAGATAGGTCTAAACACAATTCAAAGTAAGAGCAACTTTCGGCCTCGCTGTTCGTTTGTTTTCTCCCCAAATCCGCAATGACGAAATCAGTACCACCTCGCCACAGAAAGGCGCTGAATTAACCACTGAATTATTCCCATCGGGGAAGGCCTCACATCTCCGGACCATCATTCCCCGACCCAGAGGCGGGCTTCGGATAATTTGGGGTATGATAAGAAGGCAAAGAAAAAGAGGAAATTATCTATGGCAAAATCAGTTGTTGTCATAACGGCGAGCTATCGCCAAAAAGGGAATTCCGCTTAGCTCGCGGATCTTTTGGTTTCCGATTTGGCGAAGAAAGGGTGCGAGGTCAAACGCTTCGACACCGCCTTCCTCAAAGTCGGCGAATGCCACCACTGCGACCAGTGCTACCAAAAGGGCAAGGCCTGCGTCTTCGATGACGACTTCAACGCGATCGCCGAGGCCCTCGACAAAGCGGATGACCTCGTCTTCGTCACGCCCCTTTATTGGTATTCCTGGCCCAGCTCGATCAAGAACGTCATCGACCGGCTCTACTCCCTCTATTGCGGGAAGCATTTGTTCACCGGCAAAAAAGCAGCCCTCATCGCCGTCTGCGGAGATTCCGCGGAAGGGGACCCTGCTCAAGGTTTGATTTATTCTTTTGATAAAACAATCGATCTGATGGAGGGCGAGATCGCCGGCCACCTCGTCTTCTACAGCATGGATGAAAAAGACGCGCTCAAGAACGCCTTGAAGAGCCATCCGCTTACGGCGATTGAAGGCAAACTCTTAGCCTAATGACGAAGAAGAACAAAATGCAATGGCGATTCGACCGATGCTGACAAGCTTTCCAAGGCTTTGGGCGTCCCTGTCGTCGGAATCCCCGTCAATCCACAGGGAGAAAATTGAAACAAAAACGGCATCCCAGACCCACCTCATTTCCGCAATGGACAAACTTTTGGCGAGAAAAGAGCGAGAAAATGCCCTTTTTCTTTACATTTAGAGACTCGAAATTTCCAAATTTCTTCCTTAACAAAGCAAATAAAAAACCGATGCCATCGTAGCATCGGTCAATTCTCGTTTTGGTGCCGCCTTCCGGATTCGGACCGAAGACCTACTGATTACAAAGGCGGTCTGGGGCCATGCGGTTGTGTTACATAGCGTTCCAAATCGTCCCTTTTCTTCCCATCGGATGTGGGTTTCCCGTGCCGTTTGTGTTCCTTTGTGTTTCAAATCGTTCCGGCAATTCGCCCGCAGTTGGGGAGAAAATGGGGAGAAAAATTTCTCCCCAAAAGTCCAAAACGGCGATGAATAAATTATCATTCGGGAAAAAGAGCCTTCATTTTTTGAAAACGGCAAAGACGTTTCACGGAAAAATAAGCGATAAGCGAAGCCAGAAGTCCCACCGCAATCCCACCAACGACGTCAGTCCCATAATGGACCACGAAATACAGCCGAGAAGCCCCCATCAAAATTGGAAGAAAAAGAAAAGCCCAAGAGAAACGTTTGGGATAGAAAAAGAACAACGAGAAAGCGAATGAGGCCGCTAAAGTCGTATGGCCGGAAGGGAAGGAATACCCGGATTCGCCTAAAGATCCTGCGGCTACCCACCACTCATAAAAGGGGCTTGTCTGATCAGAAAAAGGCCGAGGACGGGCGACGAGGTTCTTCATCATCAGATTGCTGAACACAAAGCCAAGGGCAATCGCGGAAAAGGCGACAAGAGCGCTCCGCCTCGTCTTTTTGAAGACGGCAAGGATGGCCAAAGCCAAGAGGAAGCCGATTCCATAGTCCCCCAGAAAGCTGATCCCCCGAAAAAACGGTCCGAAGAAAGCTCCGCCATTTTGGGCCAGCCAAGCGAAGGAGCGGCCGATGGCCTCATCGAAGGAATTCATGCTTTCTCCTCCACCGCTGCCTTTTCATCAAAATAGCGTTTGAGAGCAAAGCTGAAAATCGCACCGACGATGAAGGAAAGCACGCCCGCGACGATCATTCCCCCATCCAAAGAGGAATGGGCGTAATCGAAGGAAAGCAACACCGCCACCACGCTGCCCGCGACGAAAGAGAATATCGCCCAAGCCGTCCCCCTCGGGAATCTCCGCAGGAAAAAGGCCATGAGTTTCGAGAGGCTGACCAACCCGATCAGGACTCCGATGGCGAAAAGAGCCAAAAGCAAAAGGTTATGAAGCGGACTGCCGGCGATCCCCGAGAGCAAGCCCACGATTGGCTGATAGTAGCCCAAGATCAAAAGCACCATCGAACCGCTGACGCCCGGAACCACCAAAGCGCCCGCCCCGATGATTCCAACCAATACGATTAAGAAATAACGGTATAGCGGCATCCCCGTCGAGAGATCCACCGCCCCCAAAGAAGGGACGAAACACAGGCCGATCAAGCCGGCAAAAGGAAGGGCCAACGAGAGAAGGTTAATCCAGGAAAAGCCTTTCTTTTTGGCGGACGTAAAAAGCGAGGGCAAGGAACCCAACGTGAACCCCGAGAAGAGGGCGATGGTCGGAAATGGGCAGTATTGCAGGGCATACTTGAGCGGGAAGAACATCGCGCCGAAGCCGATGAGAAAGCCCAAGAAGATCGGCAAAATGAAAGCAAAACTATCCCGGAAACGCTTGCGGAATGAGCCGATGGCCTCGACCAATCCGTCATAGACGCCGGTGATGACCGCGACGCTGCCCCCATCGATCCCCGGAACAATGAAGGCAGCCCCAATGCCAATTCCCGAAGCAAATCGCATCCACCATTTCTTTCCCATCTTTTTTCTCCTCCTAAAAGAAAGCTCGGCGTCATCATAGCCGGGCTTCGGAAACGGGAGATTAAGCGGAGATTAACCGCAAGTAAAATCGTTAGCGGAACGAATAGCCGCCGTTCCGCACATTGATAAGATGGACGGGGTTTGCAGGGTCTTTTTCGATTTTTTCGCGCAACCGGTTGATATGGACCACCACGGTCTGGGAGTCGCCGAGGGCTTCCATCCCCCACAACCTTTCATAGAGATCCTCTTTGGTGTAGAGAATGCCTTTGTTGATCATGAGAAAGGAAAGGAGTTCGTATTCCTTGTTCTTGAGTTCGACGCTCTTGCCATCCACGCTCAGCGTGTGGCTCCCCAGATCCAAGACGATGTTACCCTCGACGAGCTTCTTCCGCTCACCTTCCCCGGGCTTGAGCCGCTCGTATTCGGCGAGGCGGGACTTGACCCGAGCCACCAAAACCGAGGGCGAAAAGGGCTTCTCGACGTAATCGTCCCCGCCGAGCCCCAGCCCACGGATCTTATCCAAATCGCCGGTCTTCGCCGTCACGAAGATGATGGGGACATCCAGGTGTTTTCTTAATTCCTCGCAGATGGCGAACCCGTCCAAGGAAGGAAGCATCACGTCGAGGAGGATCAGGTCGAAATCCCCTTGAAGCGCCCGGGTCAGCGCCTTACGACCGTCATTCGCGATTTCGACCGAAAAGCCATAGAGAGTGAGATAGTCTTTCTCAATCATGGCGATGGCATCGTCGTCCTCGGCGATCAGAATCTTTTTCATTGGCCCGCTCCTTTCAGAAAACTCATGTCGATCTCCAGTCCGCCCAAAGGACCCTTCATAGCGCTGACGGCGCCCCCGGCGTCCTCGACGATCTTCTTGACGATGGCGAGGCCGAGCCCGCTCCCGTTCTCCGGATGGCTCCTTGAGGCATCGCCCCGATAGAAGGCATCGAACAAAAGCGGCAGTTCGTCCTCTTTGACGCCAGGGCCGTCGTCATACGCTCTTAGACCATAGCGGTCTCCTTCCGCGAACAGCTCAAAAACAAGATGGCCTCCCTTCGCCGTTTTGTATTTGAGGCTATTGCCCGCGAGATTGGAAAGAACTCGGGCAAAAGAACGTTCGCCCATCGGCAGCGAGAAATCCAGATGCCCTTCCTTCTCAAGCGATAGTCCCGAACGAAGATAGAATTCGCGGTTCTCGTCCATGAACTGATCAATGGAACTCGCAGCGCTGACGAGAGGCATCTCATGGTCTTTAGGCGAGGTAACGGCGCTCATTTGACCCAAGAGCCCATCGATCTCAATCGCCTTGTCGCGGATCGTCTCGAGGTATTTCTTTTTGAGCAAAGGCGTCGCGGCCACCCCGTCGAGGATGCCTTCGGCCGAGCCCTGGATCGCGGTGAGGGGGCTCTTGATGTCATGGGCGAGGCCGCTCACGAGAATCTCCCGCGAACGCTCATCATCCTTCAGGCTTTGAATCGAGGCGGCCGTCTTCTCGCTCATCGCGTTGTACTCGGCGATAATCGGAGCGAACTCATCATCCCCATCGTAGGGGATGCGATAGCCAAAATTGCCTTTTTCGTTTTGCTTAGCCCCTTCGAGCAAGAGGTTAAGCGGCTTCTCGATCCGGCGGAATAGGCTTCGTGAGAGAAAAAGGTCGCAAAGGACAATGCTCAAAATCACTCCGAAAAGAAAAACCGAGGTGGCAACGATGAGAAGCACTTTCAGATTACGGTAAGAAAGGGCGGTGTCATTGCAAAAGAAAGCGATTCGATAGTCAACGTTCGCCGAGGTGTAGAGGGTGAAAAAAAGCTCGCGTCCGCTCAAGGAGATGAAAGCCCCATCTGTCGCTTGGCTAAGTAGCGTGGCATCCACCGCTTGGGCGGCGCCGAACTCAAAATAGGATCCGCTGGGGTCTTGGATGGAAAGCCGGACCTGGTTCGGGTCGAGCGGCGCGCAAAAAGAGGCGAGCTCCTTCTTGGGGTCGGCGTGAGAAAAGCACTCATCGACCTCTTTGGTTAGCGCCTCACGGGATTGGTAAAAGGTCTCCTGATCGAACCCTGTGCCCCCACTTTTGGCGAGAACGGAATAACCGATCCCGACAGAAGCCCCACCAACGACGAGAGCGACCGAAATCGGAATCAGAATCATGAAAAGGTTCGACGATTTGATCCGGCGGGCGATGGTCATAGCTTCATCATCCCCCATTTCCAGCCGATTCGGTAGACGGTTGCGCCCCGCGAGAGAAAGAGATAGAGGGCAAACGGCGCGCTCGTCTTTTCCTTTGGGAATTCCTTAATGGACATGACTCTATTGTAGGTATTTCCTTTCTTCGGCGGATAAACGGGGGATAAACTCGCTCAAACGATTCCCCAAAAAGCCCGTGCCGCATTGTTTAGGCACCGTTTATCAAGGGCTAAGGCTTGGTAATGCTGAGGCTTTATCATGTTCCGGCAATGGATAGGAGGCAAAGAAAATGAACAACATCATTGCGACATCCCACCTCTCGAAATCGTTCAAAGCCAAGCAAGCCGTCACCGACGTCAGCTTGGCCGTCAACGAAGGGGATATTTATGGACTGATCGGCGAAAACGGTGCCGGCAAAACCACCTTCATGCGGATGCTGTGCGGCCTAGCCAGCCCAACGAGTGGGACAATCTCTCTTTTTGGGAGCCCCGATCTCGAAAGGGGTCGGCGGATGATGGGCTGCAACATCGAGAGCCCCGCGCTCTATCCTCTTTTGAGCGGCCGGGAGAACCTTGAGGTCTACCGGCTACTTTTTGGGATTAGGGACAAGACTTTGCCGGACACTCTTCTATCCCTCGTTGGCCTAGGGAGCGACGAAAAGAAAAAAGCCAAGGATTATTCTTTGGGTATGAAACAAAGGCTGATGATCGCCATCGCTCTCATCGGCGACCCGAAGCTTCTGATTTTGGATGAACCGATGAACGGCCTCGATCCCCTCGGGATAAAGGAGATTCGCGACCTCTTGCTCTACCTCAACAAAGAAAAGAAGATCACGATCGTCATCTCGAGCCACATCCTTGAAGAACTCTCAAAAATCGCGACCTGTTACGGGGTGATCCAGCAAGGAAAACTCATTGAGGAATTCGCTGCCGCCGAATTGGAAAAAAGCGGCCGGAAATTCCTCGAGATTTCGGTCGATGACACCAACGCCGCCCTCGATCTTCTCAAACGGAACGGCTTTTCGGGCGGGGACGTCGTCGGTGGAGATAACCACATCGAACTGGCGGGCCATTTTGACGAAGGGGCCGAAATCATCGACCTTTTGGTCCGAAAAGGAATCCGGGTTAATTACCTAGCCCGCAAAGAAGACAGCCTCGAAGGCTATTTCATGAATCTGATTGGAGGAAACAAGCAATGAAGAACATCATCCGGGCCGAGTTTTATAAACTCTATCATTCGAAAACGCTGTGGATCTGCCTCACCCTCGCCATCATCGTCGCCCTCGTCATTCCCTTCGGAATCAAGGCGGCGATTTCCGCCCAAGAACCCGATTACATCGACAAGACTTGGAGCGCAATGACCGTTTATAACTACGGCCTCTCCCACCCGATGCTCACCCTTGTGATCGCTCTTTTCGTCACTCTGACGAGCGTCGGGGAATTCCATTTCGGAACGATGAAAAACTATCTCTCAAAAGGGATCCGACGGGAAAGCGTCTTCCTGGCAAAAGCCATTGTCTCCGCCTTGGGGACCACCGCCATCTTCCTCGTGTTCGAAGGCGTGCTGTTCTTGACCGCCAATGGGCTCTTCGGTTTTGATGGATCCTCTGTCTTCTCCGGAGCCGCTTTCGCCGCTTCTTTCTTCCTCGTCTGGCTATTGCTCCTCGCCTATACCAGCCTGCTCCTCATGGTGGTTTTCCTTGCCAAGAACGGGATGGCGGCAATCGGAATCAACATCTGTTTAGTCAGTTTGTTCCCAACCTTGCTCGGGGCGTTGAATTTCCTTTTCGGAAAGAGCGCATTCAAGCCAACGTCCCTTTGGCTAGATTCGATGCTAAGCGGGGCCAGCCTCTTACCTTTAAGCAATAGCGCCATCATCTTCGCAAGCGTTGGATCCCTCGGTTACCTTGCCGCGAGTCTGGCCTTCGGTATTTGGCGTTTTAAGAAGGCTGACATCAAATAAAGGGGGTTGCCCAATCCCCCTTATTTTCCCGGCCAAATGGCCGAAGAAGCCCAGCGCAAACTACATCTCGGGCCCGCCATTCCCGCTCGCGGGGATGGCCTTCAGCTGCTTGGGGCCAGTGTAGGCGAAGACGTTCCCGTTTATCCTGCCGTTCCTGTCGAGGTGCGGTTTGCGTTGTATCTCGTGCCCGTCCTCCAAGACCCTGAGGATCGATTGGATGGTCCTCTCGCTGACATTCAATTTCTTGGCGAACCACGCGACCTTCACCGGCCTGCCCGGATGGTCGATGACGTAATGCTTGATGATGAGCCTTCGCTCCGCCGGGGTCGGCTTGCGGAGCTCGATGAGCTTCTCCCCGCCTTTGCCTTTGGCCTCGAAAAGGACGTAGCCCGCCTTCGGCCTCTTGATCCCGGCGCACTCTTCCCAAGGGTCGGGGGTGTACTCGCCGTCATAGACGACGTACTCGTCGATGTACTGCTTCTTTATCACGCCTCAAATTATAGGGTCGGAGTCCCCGTCAATCCACTGAGAGAAAATTGAAACAAAAACGGCATCCCAGACCTACACGCTTTCCGCAATTCGGAAACGTTTGGTTAGAAATTGGCTAGAAATTTGACCGTTTTCTTTACATTTTCAGACTCGGAATTTTAAACTTTATGTCTTAACAAAGCCATTAAAAACCGATGCCATCGTCGCATCGGTGATTCTTCGTTTTGGTGCCGCCTTCCGGATTCGGACCGAAGACCTACTGATTACAAATCAGTTGCTCTACCAGCTGAGCTAAGGCGGCAAACGGCGTGAAACGCCGATAAAGATAATACCACCCGACCCGAGGCGAAGAAATCTCTTTTATTCGGAACGGAAATTAACGGGGTTTTGCTGGGGATAACGAAGGGGAAAGATGACGAAGGGCGTCCGCTAAAGGATGGGCGGAGAGAGCAACGAGGATCGCGGTGAGGAGCCCCACCCCAATCCGAACGAGGGTCTCAAGCCAAACGACTGAGACCGGATAGCCGATGATGATCGCGTCGAGATAGAGCACGCCCGTATTGGCGGCGGTGACCACAAGGGTCGACCCCAAGACGGTCAGATAATAAGCGACGATGTGATGATCAAGCTCTTCGCCTTTTTTACGATAGATCGCCGCGACGACGCCAATGATAAGAGCCCGCAGCACCGGCGGAACGAGCCATAAGGGCAAAGTCACTGAGAAACCATAGGAGAAGACCTGAATCAGGAACTCGCCTAAGGCCGCGATGACAATGGTATCCCCCACCCCGAATAAGAGGGCGGACACCAAGATCGGAAGTGAGGCAAACGTGATGTGAACATTCCCGAAGGCGAGGGTGATTTTGGCCAAAACAAAATAAAGCGCGATGAACATGGCGTCGAGCGACATCCGATAAACCAGGGAACGCTTCATTCTGTTTCTCCTTTCCCCTCTTTCGAGGACCGCGGAATTGTAGCATATCTCCAGATAAAGTGTGCTTCTTATGTTTGGAACACTCTTCACAAGAGAAGAAAAAACCTCGCCATCGCGAGGTTCAATGATTGAATGGTGGGTGTTACAGGGATCGGACCTGTGACCTCTTCCGTGTGAAGGAAACGCTCTCCCGCTGAGCTAAACACCCTCGTGACGCACTGCTTTGAGAAGAAACAAGCCCCGAATGTTGCATCGGGGCTTATTGTTCGTTTTGGTGGGCCTTAATGGGCTTGGACCATCGACCTTGCGCTTATCAAGCGCACGCTCTAACCAGCTGAGCTAAAGGCCCACTTGCGCCCGAAAGCGCCCTAATAATATACAACGGAGACCCGCCATCCGCAAGCACTCTTGAAAGACAAAGTTTTCATTCTTTTTCTTTCAGGCCATCCTTCCGCAATTTCCATTCGTCTTTTGCGAAGAAAAGGAAAACGAATCCCAAAGTGGCAACCCCGCTTAGGATGGCGAAAAAAGTCCGATAAGAGGTCGCGAGATAAATCGGGGCCGAAACGAAGTTGAAGGTTCCGGTCATGATGTCCATGAGGGCGGAGCAGAGAGCGAGCCCCCGGGTTAAGGCACTCGAAGGCAAGACTTGAGAAAGGTAATCGACGAAGCCGATGAAAAGAAGCGCTCCGCCAACGCCCCGGCAAGCATAGTTGGTGAAGGCGATCGCCCACGGATCTTGGAAGAGAATGATGCCAAACGAAGAGAAAAGCAGGATTCCCGCCCCGACGAGCAAGCAGTTCCGGTCGCTCTTCAAGAGCCGCTTGATCGGCTTATAGAAGGCGACGGCTACCACTTCCACACCAACCCGGAAAGCGTTAAGAAGCGAATAGTTCTGATCGCTCAGTCCTAAGTCATGGAGATAAAGGGGCAAGCAATAGCCTTCGACCGAGACGACACCATTGAGCAAGAAATAGAAACAAAGGAAAAACATGAAAGAGCGATTGAGAAGAAGATCACCCCACTTCGCCTTTTCGGTTTCGCGGCCCGGAAGAGGCTCCGCTTCTTCAGGATATGGGGTAAAGAAATGAAGCAAGATAAACGCCAAGAAGAAAATCCCGGCCGCCAAGCTAAAGAGATACGGGTAGATCCAAACTTCCAATAAGCCGTAGCAGGCCCCGAGGGCAGCTAAGAAGCCAAGAGATCCAAAGATCCGAACGCTCGAGAAACTCTCGCCTTCCTTTTTGAGGGCCATGGAAGAGGCTCCATCCTCGATTTGGTAATAGACGCCATTGGCAAAGGCCAGAAGGATCACGACCCCGACCAAAACGCCAAAGCTCGAAAGATAAGCCAAAAGAAGCACTCCGGCGATCTCGAAGAGAATCAGGATCTTCATCAAAAGAAGGTTGCCCTTGAAGGTGCTCGAGATCCGCCCAAGCAGAAGGCTCCCGAGGCAAGCAGCAAAAGGAATCACGCCCAAAACGATGCTCACTTCCTCGGCTGAGAAATTCAGGGAAAGGAGGTAAAGCCCATAGAACGGCGTGAATAAAGCATCGGCGAAATAAATCAAAAAATAGACCATCCGAAAAAGAAGGACGTTATTGATCTTCTTCATGAGGATGGTCTCTTTCTTATGGTGTTAGAACTCGAGCGTCATGACGTCTTTCCAACTCGAGGTGATGGCTAAGACTTCTTTATGATAACGCTCATTGTCCGGGGTGGGATCCTTGAGGATCTCATCGATCAGGGCGGCAATCGCTTTGGCTTGGGCGACGGTGCAGCCCCGGGTCGTGACAGCGGCGAAGCCAATCCGCAAACCGCTCGTCTCCGCGGGCTTCAAGGTATCGCCATGGAGCATATTCTTGTTCGTGGTGATGCCCACCGCTTCGAGCTTGGCCTGAGCCTCTTTGCCCGTGATCCCATAGCTCTTCATGACATTGAGGAGCATCAGGTGGTTTTCGGTGCCGCTACAAACCGCGCCAAGGGCTTTGAACTCCTCATCGCAGGCCTTGGTATTATCCAGGACGCCTTGGATATAAGTCTTGAACTCCGGCTTCAGATCTTCGCCAAAGCAGACGGCTTTTGCGGCGATAATGTGCTCCAAAGGCCCGCCTTGGGTATAGGGGAAAATCGCTTTGTTGATCTTTTTGGCGAGCTCTTCATCATTCGTGAGGATGATGCCCCCGCGCGGCCCCCGTAAGGTCTTATGGGTCGTCGAGGTGACGATATCGGCGTAGTCGCACGGATTCTGAGCAAGCCCGGCGGCAATGATGCCGGCGATATGGGCCATATCGACCATGAAGTAACAATGAATAGAAGAATGGGCGTTATGCTTATCGATCTCTTCTCTCATCCGTTTGAAATCGATCGCGTACGGGTAAGCGGAGTAGCCCGCCAAGAAAAGATTCGGGTTATCGTCATCCAGACACTTGGCGATCACGTCATAGTCCAAGCGGCCATCTTCGCCCAAAGGATAATGGACGAAATGATACATCTGGGCGCTGAAGGAGACCGGCGAGCCATGGGTAAGATGGCCGCCGTCATTGAGTTCCAAGGATAAGACGGTATCGCCGGGATTGATGATCGCGTGATAGGCGGCGAAGTTGGCTTGCGAGCCCGAATGGGGCTGGACGTTCGCGAACTTCACATGGAAGAGCTGGCAGAGTCTATCGATCGCGATATTTTCGACCGCATCGACATTCTCGCAGCCTCCGTAATACCGGTGGCCTGGATAGCCTTCCGCGTACTTGGCGGTGAAGATGCTTCCGGCGGCTTCTCGGACGGAGGCGGAAGGATAGTTTTCGGAGCAAATCAGCTCGATTCCTTCGTTTTGGCGTTTCTCTTCGGCCTCAAAATAATGTTCAATAACACTGTCTTTCATCGTTTTCCCTCCTGATTTGTTCCCTCTTATCTTCCGCGCTGCGCGAGTAAAGGCAAGCAAAAAAGCGCAACGTCCGAGAGAAAAAGAGGTATCATAGCCTCAAACATCTAAGGGAGTTCGTTTTATGAATGTGGTGTTTGTTTATTATTCGGCGACGGGAAATGGCGATGCGGTTGCCAAATATCTCCGGGAACGGGGTTATGGCTACCTCAAGATCGACACCCTTCAACCATTAGGCAAGATGCATTTCTTTAAGATGCTCAAATATGGCAAGCGGGCCATCGATGAGGAACGGGAGCAATTAGCCCCCTACACCTTCGATGTGAACGCCTGCGACCAAGTCATCCTCGGCTCTCCGATCTGGGGTGGCAGGATTGCCACGCCGATGCTGACCTTCATCAAAGATAATCCTGGCCTTAAGGATAAAGTCACCTTAGGCATCTTCTACTCCATGAGCGGCAACGCCAAGAAAGCCCCGGAGCAACTTCGAAAATATTGCCCCAACGCCAAAGTCGTCAGCCTTGAGTCGCCTAAAGAGGCGCTCGACGAGATGAAGCGCAAAGTCGATCAAGCCTTGTAAGAATAAGAAAAGCCCGCCTCAACAATGAGGCGGGCTATTTTCGTAGAAATAAAAAATTAGGCAACGCAGTTATAGGTGATAGCAACACTCTCAACGTAATTTTCAGGACTGGACAATGTACTGCTATATTCGAATTTGATGAATCCTATTTTGTCCGAAGCAGCAATCGAAACAGGCGTTCCACTGGTAATTTTCCCGTCTGCTCCCGCCGATGTCCAAGTCGTTCCGTCCGTAGAAGTATAAAACAACAATGTTCCCGTCGTGGACTCTGTCGCATGACCAGTCGCGGTTACAGAAGTGATTTCGTGGAGGGTCGTTGTGTTGTGAAATTCCCCATGGTTCTGAGCGATGTGAACAAAGTATCCACTTTGAGTGTAATTAATGTGGGCACCCGTCCATTCAACAAAATACGGGTCCTGAGTGATGGTTTTAATCGCATAAGTTGCATCCCCATCAGTTTGAGTGCTTTGAAGCCCGTTTGTACTATTAAGCGTTAAAGTCAACCCTGTTTGGTCCGCTTGAACTGCAGCAGTCTTGTTGTTCATTCCGACTCCGGCAAGGACCACAAGCGCCGCTACGGCTGCTAAGGAAATCCCGCCCATCATCATCGTCTTTTTGCTTAAAACCATAGAAAATGCCTCTTTTGACCCAATCACTATAATGAATTGACGAAACCTTTGCACTAAATATCGGTCACTTTTTAGTGTAAGTGCTTTCCGAAAAAACACGAAAAAAGCTCGACTCAGAGGGGTACTGAGCCGAGCCTTAACCGAAGGAAACTAGTCTTCGTCGGGAATGGTCGCGGTTTTGTTGTAGACCTGGTAGGTAACGGTCTCGCTGCCATCCGCGTTGGTGGTGACGATTCTCTCATAGAGGCCGACTAAGGACATCGCGCCGATTTGTTTGGCGTGGAGGCTATAGAGGGTCTTGCCTTGGTCGACGAAGCGATTGATGACCAATTTGTTGAGGGGAGTCTTGTAGACGAGACGCCGCTCCTGATCTTCCGTGTCCTCGGTGAGGAGGAAGCGGGTGTAACTCGCGTTCTGGAAGGCGGTGTAGGCATAGGCGGTTTCTTTCTCCGTCCCATCCATCACGTCGATCTGTTCGACCGCGAGGAAGCTGCCTTCTTTGAAGAGGCCAAAGGACGAGAGCGAGGTGGTTTCGTCGTCTTCTTTGATGGTGAGTTCTTCGGCGAAGAAGTTGTATTCCACGCTTTCGATGTAGGCGAGGCCTTTTCTCCAGGAACCCGTCACCGTGACGTTCGTATCGTCTTCGAAGTCATCGAATTCCATCGTATCATCGAGCAAATCGTTGAAGGCCCCGCTCCGGAAGCCCATGCCATGGAGCTTGGTTTCCTTCTCTTTCTCTTCGTGTTCCTCTTCTTCTTTTTCAGCACTCGAAGTGGCCTCGGAAGAAGAGGCTTCCGAAGCCGTGGTGCTCGTTGAAACGCTCACGGTGGCCGTTGCGGAGATCGAGCCCTCTTTCATCTCGTTGTAATAGAGGACGATGGTTTCGGATCCGCCTTCCGGCAGGGTGTAGACGATTTCGTCTTTCTTCGCGTAACCCGTCTTATCGGAGTCCGCGGTCGAAGTCTTGACGGAATAGGAATCGAGAGCCAAGGAATCGAAGCTCGCCAAGGTCGCATTCACGTCGTTCACATTGAAGACGATCGGCGAGGTGGCTTCCCCACCGGCGGCTCGCTTGAGTCCGGAGGGCGAAGAAGTCGTATTCGCGGCCAATAAGGCCGTCGAGACAATTTCCTTTTGCATTCCGGTCGGCTGAGCGGCGACTTTCGAAGTGGAGGCGCAGCTCGCGAGTAGCGAGGCACCGAGGGCGGAGAGGACAAGCGGCAAGATCAACATTTTTTTCATAAGCATTACGCTCCTTACACCTTGTTTACGGAGCCTAACGCCACTTTGTTGAACTTGCCAATTTATTTCGTAATTGAATTTCCGTTATAAGTGTAGATTCTTTGGTTATTTTGATAAGAAAGTAAGAATTGTCCAAATCCCGCTTTGTTGATGATATAGTGGGTCGAATCGTTCCGTAAGACACCATAAGTCGATGCGGTTTCGTCCTCTTCGTAATACTCGACATGGGCGTAATAATGTTGCTCACTTTGAAGTAAGCGGATCGAGAAATGGGATTCGAGCTGGTAGTCCTTGAAGACGTTGTAGCTAAAGGCGAAGACGCCGACCGTCGTGTTCTGGCTCATGAGGGCGAACTCCCCTGCTTCTTCGACGTTTTGGAGCCGGAGCGAGAAGCCTTCTTTGCCTAACGCATCTTGGGCGGTTCCGCTCATCTGGTATTCGACTTCGTCTTCATCGACGATCACGCCCCGGACGCTTCGCCAGACGTTATTCTGGATCACGCTCGAGAAATAGAGGATCTCCTCTTCCGGGAGCACGATCTTCTGGTCATAGGTTTCACCATTCCACGTGTAGGAAGCCGTTTCGACCGTAAAGGAAATCTCGCTCCCCTCGAAGGCGTTCCTCACCGGGCTTTGAAGCATCTCGTACGAATCGACAACGCTCTGGAACGTCGGGGCCGACGAATGGGCCCTCAAAGGCCGACGGAGGCCTTCCGTCGTGGCGGTCGTCGTCTTCTTCAATAAAGGATATAAGGAGGCGACTTCGTACCCCAAGGCGTCTTTCTGGGTCTTAAGGGGCGAGGTCGGAAGATCATTGAGCGAGGTTTCAATCAAGCTCGAAGAGGGAACGATGGTATTGGGCTTAAGCGCCATCGGAATGACGACGGCCAAAGCGATGGCCGCGCAGCCAAATGCTCCCATCGCCACGAAGAAGGGGGTCTTATAGGAGTGGCGTTTCTTTTCGTCTTGTTTCGCGTGGTATGCCGAAAGGATGGACGAAGCACTCGTCTTGATCTCGTAGGATTCGACGGCCTTTTTGTTCAGGTCTTTTTCGAATTGCTCATCCATAGAGGGTTCACTCCTTTCTGTAATTTATCGATCGTCTCGCTGTAGGTATACGTCAATGTCCCAATTGGTCGTTTCGTGATCTTGGAGATCTCTTTGAAGGTCAGGTTACTCAGGACATGGAGGGTATAAACCTGGAATTCGAAGGGGCTTAGGAGGGATTTGATCTCTTCCAGTAGGCTCCCCGATTCGTCTTTGGGGGGATCCTCGCTTCCGATCAATTCGGAAGTGTCTTCTTTATCGAGCTCCACCTCCGCATGCCTTTTCCTTAACTCATCGATCGCCTTATTCTTGGCGATCTGGAGAAGATAGGAGAGAGGGTTCAGTCGGCAGGAGATCTTGTTGATGTTCTCAAGGAAGGTGACGTAGGTGTCTTGGAGCAGGTCTTCGCTGAGGGCATAATCCTTAAGGTAAGAGTAGATAAGGAAATAAACCCGCTTCTTCGTGAGTTCGTAGAAGGGGGCGAATGCGCCATCGGGATCTTTTTTGAGCGCTTCGGAAGCTTCCTGAATCGCTCGTTTTTCTTGCTCTTCCACGACCTCCCCCTCACTAGGTATACGAATGATAATCCCATTTTGTTGAAAAAAAGAGAGAAAAAACAATGAAAAGGATTTCTTTTGGATCCTTCTACGTTTTTACAAAAGAGCGAATTTTTGTTTTTTTCTCCGATGGCAAAGCCGAGGAAAAAGAAGGGAAAAGAGGAGCCCCTATAAGATTTGTTATAGTAAGCGATGATGGCCAAGCGCCCTAAATCCTCCGCCTCTTTGCGGTTTTATCCCATCCTTTTCGGTTGGGGAATCGCTCTCCTTTTGATCGAAGAAGCGACGGCGAATCCCGCCTTCCTATTTCCCACCCTTCCTTTTGGCATTCTCGCCCCTTTCTTTCTTCGGGTCGCTTTTCTTTTGGGCATTAGCCTTGGCATCCTCTTCTTCGCCCGCAAGCCCCGCTTTCCCAATGGGATTTTCCCCCTCATAGCCCTTCTTTCGCTCGGACTATCTTTTATCCCTGCTCCAATGGGACTCGTTTACGCTTTCCGAATGCTCCTTGCCCTTTTTTCGGGAGCGCTAGCGGGTGGATTCGGGAGCGACTTCTTTCTTTTTTTCACCAATCGGGAAAAGGGTTTCTCTCTCGGGCTTGCTTTTCTTTTTTCGCCGTTGGCATATCTCCCCGTCAACTCCGAAATCCTTTCTTTCACCCTTTTGGGCCTCCTGGCTTTGGCCTTTCTCTTCCGAAAGCCTCTTCCGGAAAAGGCCCATCCTCTCCCCTACGAGGCGCTCCCCGAATGGTGGCTCCTCGCTCTCAGTTTTTTGGCTTTCGTTTTAAGCGGTTCTTTCTGTCTTTCTTTTTTAAAGAATCTCGTCCCTCTTGATTTCTCCTTCCTCTATTGCGCTCTCGGCGGAGGGCTTGCTGGAATCATCCTAGCCTTCTCTTTCTTTAAAAGCCGAAAGATTTATCTCACTTATGGCCTCTACCTTTCCTTTCTTTTTTCGGCCTTGGGCGGAATTGCTCTTTTCTTCTCAACTGAGGCAATTGGATTGGCTTTTGCAGGTTTTTTTCTCTCCTTGTCCCATACTTTGGGCCTCTTTTCCCTTTATTACGTTTTGGGGGTCTACACCAAAAAATACCAAAATCTCCGTTTCTATTCCTTTGGCGCTTTTTCTTCCGCTCTCGCCTACGTCTTAAGCCTTCTCTTCTCCCTCTACCTTCCTTTTTCCCTTCAAGAAGAGAATCGCTATTGGGCTGCCCTTTTCGTGAGTGTTCCCCTCATCGTCCTTTTCTTTACGCCACTCTTTTTCCAAAACGAAAAAAGCAAAGATTGGGTTAGGGATTTGCTCCGGAACGAAGTCAGTTCCTCTGATCCCTTAAGCGCCCTCTTTGAAGAAAAGGGGCTCTCAAAACGCGAAAAGGAGGTGGCCCGGTTTCTTCTCAAGGGATTAACCCTCCGTCAGATCGCCGGGGAGATGGGCCTGTCCTATCCGACCATCAACACCTATCAAAACGCGATCTACCGAAAATTAGGCATCGCCAGTCGGGCCGAACTCCTTCTCCTTTGTCATCCTTTGCTCCGCTAAAAAGACTATTTCATTAGAACTAATGACTAGGCAAAGGAGACTCGGGGTCCTAATTTGGGTCTGAAAGAAGGTATCGTCCCATGCGAATCCGCTCTCTTCTCCTCCCCCTCGTCATCTTGGCCCTTTCGGGTTGTACAATCCCGAATGGCTTCGTGGCAAACTCCCCAACTTCTTCGACCGCCATTGCTGAGAACAGCGCTCCTTCCTCGGAACCCTTTCTCTACGGAGAAGACTATATCGCCACTCACTTGGGAAATGAGTATTGGATCGAATATACCTACCAAACGAAGAGCAATGGCTCTTTGGGGGAGGCAATCACCCTCACGAGCGCTCATAACGCCGAAGGGTATTACCTGAAATCCAATGATGGCACCGAGAACCTCTTTATCAAAGAAGGAGTGAGCTACGCCGTTTATCTCCCCAATGACCAGGGTATCCTAGAAAAAGTTCCCGATCTCACAGTGGATGAGGAAACAGTCAAAGGCTACACCACATCCTTCTTAACCTATATGACGATCTATGAGGTGGCCAAAGATGACCTCACCCCGGATGGCGAAGAAACCATTGCCGGAAGAGTTTGCCTTAAATATGTCTTCCATTCCTCCTTTCTCACTTCGGTGATAGATCTTCATTACAGCATCGACAAAAAGACCGGCGTTTGCCTCCGCTACAAATCGGTTGTCCTCTCGGGAAAAGATACTGGGGCCTTTGAGTTCCTCTGCACCGTTTTCAAGGACGCGAACGTCACGCTTCCAGCCCACGCCTAAAAAGCAATAACCCAAAAAGAAAAGCCCAACCGGAATTTCGATTGGGCTTCTTTTTTTGGAGTAAAGCGAACGATTAACGTTTGCTGAACTGCGGCGCGCGACGAGCGGCCTTTAAACCGTACTTCTTGCGCTCTTTGGCACGCGCATTACGCGTGAGCATGCCAGCGACCTTTAAGGTCTTGCGATCTTCGCCAGCGACCAATAAGGCGCGAGCGATGCCAAGGCGAATCGCCTCAGCCTGTCCGGTGAAGCCACCGCCGACGACTTCGGCTTCGACGTCATACTTGGCGTCGGTTCCGGAGAGAACGAGCGGCTGCTTGAGGTTCTGAACGAGAGTCGCATACGGCATATACTTGCTGACTTCGACGCCGTTGACGAGGATTTTGCCCTTGCCCGCAGTGATGTAGACGCGAGCGATGGACGATTTGCGACGTCCGGTGCCGTAGAATTTCTTTGCTTCTGCCATGATGCTTCTCCTTATTTCTTGAGCTCGAGCTTAATCGGCTTCTGAGCCTCTTGCTCGTGCTTCTCGTCTTTGTAAACGAAGAGCTTCTTATACATCTGACGGCCCAAAGCGCCTTTCGGAAGCATTCCCCAGACGGCCCGTTCAACGAGCTCTTCCGGGAATTCTCTCTTCATGACGCCAGCCGTGCGGGTGCGAAGGCCACCGTTGTACTCGGAGACGTTGTAGTAGTTCTTCTTGTGTTCGCCTTCATTTTTGCCCGAGAGATAAACTTTCGCGGCATTGATGATGATCACGAAGTCGCCAGTATCCTCATTCGGGGTATAGGTCGGCTTGTTCTTGCCCATAAGAATCTGAGCGACTTGGCTCGCGAGACGGCCTAACGGCATATCCGTGGCGTCGACGAGGTACCAAGCGCGCTTCACTTCGGCGGGCTTCGCCATTGTGGTTTGACGCTGCATAATTTTGTTCCTTCTTCCTAGTCTTTTTAGCGACTGTACTTTTGGAGATTAAACTTTACCGGGGTTCGCTCTTTTCAAGTTAGTGCCGGTTAGTATTATCCATACCTAAAGGTATGTTGTCAAAGGAATTATTGCCCTTTTTGAGCTTCAGAGGGGGTTTCCGGGGAATTTTGGGTTACGGAAGCCGCTTTGAGGAGCTTCTTTTGGAACCACGGATAGAAGAATGTGCTCAGCATGTCGAAGAGGAAAAACTCGAAGAAGAATCCCGCCGTGGTGTCGCTCGGGAAGTGAGCGCCCATGATGGTGCGGGAGACCGCAACCAGAATAGCCCACGCGTAAGCGCACACCCGGATGATCCATCCCTTGTTTTTAAAGGCCTCGATGAACGAGGTGCAAAGGCAGAGGGAGACCCAGACCAAGGAATTCATGACGTGACCGGACGGGAAGGAGGCGAAATGATCGTCGAATTTGCCATGGCAAGCCAAGATATACCACGGCTGGAAATAGGAATCCGGATCCGAGGAATATTCGCGGACGAGATAACGCCACCTTGGCCGATACCAAAGGAATTTGCCGACATTCATGAGAAGCCAAGTCGCCGCGTAAAGAATGATGAAGAAATAAGCGAAAGTCACCGTTTCTTTGGGCGAAGAGATCTTGGTTAGGAAAGCGAGAAGGCCGCCGACGAGGAGATAGACCGCGGCGATGACGGCGGCAAACCAAATCCCCGGATGCCAAGAATAAGCGCTTTGATCGCTCTTGAGATAGGTCCAAATCTGCCCACCGCCATATCCGGCGAAAAAGAGGGCCACAAGCGCAAAGAGAATCCCGAAAAGAATCGAGCGGGTTTTCGTGGTTTTGTCCCGGAAACGGAAAAGCCAGAAACCAGCGACCACGCCAAGGAGTTGGGTCGGGATCTCCCCGCCGAGTTCCCCCATCTCGCCAAAGACATTGCTTTGGTTATAGAGGGACTTCATGATTGATAGATCGTAGAAGGCAAAAACGATCAGCAAAACGGCAACAAGAGGATAGAGAACGAACCGTTCCCATTTCGTTACTTTCATAACTGGCTCCTTAATAAGTCTTACTTATTATGAGCCTGCAAAGAAAAATAATCATTGACAAAATATCCCATTCTTTTAAAGTGTAACCAAGCCAAAGGAGGCCATTATGCTCATTCTTGCATCAAGAAAAACATCGGCCAATTGCGGCTACTATTACTACTATTACTATTACGCTAAGGATATCGCTTCACGATAGCCCTGCTTAAAGTGATGGTAGCAGGTGGGAAAGCGATAGAGAATATCGCCAAACACCTGCGCTAGTGAGAGTAGTAATTACCTTCTTGCGGAACCCGGGTGTTTGCACCTGGGGTTTTCTTTTATAGGAGGTAAACATTATGAAAAAGAACCTGATTGCCTTATCCGCCGCGCTTGCGCTTTGCGCCTTGTCGAGTTGTGGAAAGTCTTCAACGATCCACATCGGCATCCTTCAGCTTGTCAGCGCCCCTCCGCTCAACGCGGTCGCCGAGAATTTCGAAGCGGAGATCAAAGCCTCGGATTGGGCCAAAGGCAAAACTATCGAATTCGATCTTCAGAATCCGCAGGCGGACGAAACCACGATGGCCACGATGGCCACAAAGTTGGCCTCTTCTTCCGACCTCGTTCTCTCGATTGCCACTTCGGCTTCGCAGGCGATGAAGCAAGCGATTGGCAAACTCGATAAGGAGATCCCGCTCGTTTTCTCGGCCGTCACCGACCCCGTCGGCGCCAATTTGGTCACGACGACCACCGCCGCTCCCGGCAGTTTCGTCACCGGCGTCTCCGATATGGGCGACCCGAAGAAATCGATGGATCTCATCGCGGATAATTTCCCTTCGATCGCCAAGAAAATCGGCATGATCTACAACACCGGCGAGAGCAATTCGCGCCAACAGATCGCCTTAGCCACAGCCGAAGCGGAAGCGAAAGGCTGGACCGTTTTCGATAAAGCGGTCTCGAGCGAAACCGAAATCGCAACCTCGCTCGCCGGATTGGGCGATGACGTGAAGATGCTCTATTACCCGACCGACAATATGTGCGCCAGCAACACCGCTCAAATCGCCAAATTCTGCAAGGAACGCGGGGTCTTTGCCTGCTGCGGCGATTCTTCGCTGGTCGCCACGGCGACCGGTGGCGCCCTCTTCAGCTTGGGCGTCGATTACGCCTCGCTCGGGACCCAAGCCGGAAGTTTGGCCCTCTCGATCCTCGATGGCACGAAGAAAGCCAGCGAATGCATCGTCGAATTCGCCAACAAGCTCCCGCTCGTGGTCAACACCAAAGTGGCCACTGATTGGGGAGTGACGCTTCCCCAGTCGCTCATTAGCGCGGCCGATGAGGTCATCTCGCAATGAATTCGATCGTTCAATCCTTATTCGCCCAACCGATTCTCTTGGGCCTCATCTGGTCGATCTTCGCTCTCGGCGTTTTCGTGAGCTTCCGGATCCTCAATATCGCCGATATGTCCGTTGAAGGTCTCTTCCCTTTTAGCGCAGTCATCACCCTTTGGGCGATCGCCTCCGGTTGGAATCCGATCCTCGCCCTTCTTTTTGCCATCGTTTTAGGTTTCTTATCCGGCGTCTTGATGGGCGTGCTCAACCGCTACCTCAAAATCGACGCGCTCCTCGCCGGCATCATTCTCATGACCGCCTTCTTCTCTTTGACCGTCATCGTGAGCAATGGCAACGTCTCCTTAAAAGAGGGGACGTCGACGCTTTTTAGCGGCATCGAGACTTCTCTTCAAGGTACGCTTGGCAAGAGTTGGGGGGCTTTCTGCGGGGATTTCATCGTTTTCGGAATCGCCGTCCTCGCCCTTTATGTCCTCGTCTATTGGTTCTTCGGAACCGAGATCGGCACTGCAATCCGGGCGGTCGGACGGAACCACCGTTTCGCCAAAGCCGAAGGGCTCAATGTCGACTTGTTGACCTGCTTAGGCTTAGGGATCGGCTCGACCTTCATCGCGATCGCCGGTTCGCTCTATGGCATGTGGCAGACCTCGGCGACCATCAACCTCGGAAAAGGCACTTTGGTCATCGGTTTGGCCACGATCTTCCTTGGCGAGATCGCCTTGCCAAAGATGTCCTTCAAAGCCCATCTTGCCTCGCTCGTTCTTGGGGGTTACCTCTATTGGCTCATCCTCTCGGCGATCAGCTTGATCCCGGGCTATAACGCCAACTTCCGTTACCTCATTCAGGCCCTCTTCATCACGATCGTCATGGTGATCCCGACCTTCCGCAAGAACATCCGTTCGCTCCTCCCGAGCCGAAAGGAGGCCATCCATGCTTGAGATTAAAAACTTATCGAAGACCTTTGAGATCGACGGAGACCCCCTCAATAACCGCAAGGCCCTTCAAGGAATCAATCTCACGATCAAAGACCACGACTTCATCGCCGTCATCGGCGGAAATGGCTCCGGCAAAAGCACGCTTCTCAACATTCTGGCTGGCAGCGTGAAACCGGATGAAGGCTCCCTCGTTCTCGATGGGGTCGACATCACGAAACTCCCCGAATTCAAACGGGCCAAATTCATCGGCCGAGTCTTCCAAGATCCTCTTATGGGATCGATCGGAGACATGACCCTCGAAGAAAACCTTTCCTTAGCGGCCCGCCGGGGCAAAAGCCATGGCCTTCATTGGTACATCCGCAAAGATGAACGGAAGGTCTACGAAGAAATGCTCGCTTCTTTGGGACTTAATCTCGAAGGCAGGCTCGATCAACGGATGAAGAGCTTCTCCGGAGGGGAACGGCAATCGATCACCCTCTTGATGGCGTCCTTCAATAATCCGAAGCTGCTCCTTCTTGATGAGCACACGGCCGCCCTCGATCCGAAAACGGCGGCCAAAGTCATGTCCTTCACCGATGAGCTCGTGAAGAAAAACCTCACCCCCACTTTGATGATCACCCATAACATGAAGGATGCGATCAAATACGGGAACCGCCTCATCATGATGAAGGAGGGCCACATCGTCTTCGATTGCGAAGGCGAGGCGAAGAAGGCCCTCACGATTGAAAAGTTGGTCTCCAAATTCGCTTCCGACGATACCGTCGAAGCGGATGGGATCCTCTAAAAAGAAAGAGACGGCGAATCCTCCTCGCTGTCTCTTTTTTCTTGGGATAAGAAAAGCCTCACGGATCGCTCCATGAGGCTGCCCCTAACAATTTAGATGTTCTCGACGTTGTGGTAGACGTTCTGAACGTCTTCGCATTCGTTTAATTCATCCAGCATGTCTTGCATCTTCTGCTTATCGTCATCTCCGAGAGTGACGTACTCATTCGGAACGAAGGTAACTTCGGCGGTATCGAAATCGGTGATGTTCATGCCCTTGAGGACATCCTTCGCCTTCTCGAAATCGCTCGGATTGCATTGGACTTCGACTTCGCCATCACCGAACGTGACGTTGGTGACGTCGACATCGCCCAAGACGAGATTGTCTTCGACATCCTGACGGAGTTTTTCGTCGCCCTTGAAATCAAGGACGCCTTCCATCTGGAAGTTGTACATGACACTGCCCATCTTGCCGCCCTTGCGGGTAACGATGGTACGAACGGTGGTAAGCGCGCGGTTCACGTTATCGGTCATCGTGTCGACGACAAGGAAACTGCCGCCCGGCCCGAAGAACTCATAACGGCCCATGATATAAGCGACCGAATCTCCGCCTTTGGCCTTTTCGATGGCCCGTTCAATGACGTCGCGCGGAGTGGTCTTCCGATACTTTTCGATGGCGCTTCTTAAAGCAAGGTTGCTATCGGGATCCGGGATGCCGCTTTTTGCAGCAGCATAAATCTCCTTGGAGGCGCGCATGTAGATCGCGCTCTTGGCTTTGGCAGTGGCCGCCATGGCCGCCGCTCTGACTTCAAAGTGTCTTCCCATAAATCCTTAGCTCCTTTTTTAGCCTTAGGTATTCTATCACTCGGCCTATCGCTATAAATAGCGAAATTTTGTGCCTATTTGACCTTAAACGGCAAAGTCAGCCGATCGTGATAATCCAAATTGTGGTCCTCAACGAACGAACGGACCCAGTCGAAATCCGAGGTCAATAACTCGTTCGGATCATGGTCATCAACCCCGATAATGACCGATCCTTTCTCTTCGCTCACCAAATCCCAGAACTCGGGATAAGGATAGGGAACATCGATGGCTTCGCCAATCCGGTTCCGTCTTCCCCAACGGGAAGGACCCATATTGACTTCAAGGGGCATCCCCGCCTCAATCGCGGCGTGGATAATCTCCTCGGCGCACTCTTGGGCTAAGGCATCCCACGAATCGTACCAGCTCATGAATAAGTCCGGATGAGCGACATAGACGAAGAGGCCGCTTTTGATCCCGGCGACGATGTCTTTGGTGTAACGGAGGGTCGCCTCTCGCTTGTCTTTGACTCGGCCATAGAAAACGATTTGGCCATTCTCATCGATGAAATCGTGCTGGCCCAAAAGCAGGTAATCCACGGTCCCGCTCGCGAGAAGGTCGTGGTAATACGAGGCATAAAGATCGCCATACCATTCCGCTTCAAAAGCGAGGTAAATCTGAATCTGTTTGGCGTATTTTCTTTGCAAATCCCGCACGGATTTAAAATAACCTGGGGCCAAAGAATAGTCGCCCCGCATCCCGGGCTGCGGATGATTCGGCAGCATCACGTGGTCGGAAAAACCGAGAATCTTGTAATGGCCTTCAATCGCTTTTTTGACATACTCCTCATCCGTTCCGACGGCATGTCCGCACCGAGCGGTATGGGAGTGATAGGTGTAATCCAAAGGTTTACTCATAGATGACTTCCTCCAAGCAGAGACCTTCTGCTGGTGCCTTAAAGGATACTATTTTCCTCTCGCTTGGGGAGAGTAAATCGCTTACTTCCTTCAAACTCATCTTGCCCATCGCAACCTTAAAAGCGACCCCGACGAGAATCCGGACCATATAGGTCATGAAGCCATTCCCTTTGAGGGTCACCACCATATGAGCGCTCTTTTCGTTATAGGCAAAAGAGACCGAATCGATGGTTCGGATGAAATGATCCTTATCCTCCGCTTTCGGGGTGAAATCCATGAAGTTGTGGGTTCCTTCGTAGAGCTTCATGCAAGAGATAAAATCCGGAAAGGAGAAATGGGGCCACTCCAGTTGGAATTCTTCGAGGGCCAAAGGATCGCGCGGGCCATAATGGAAGGAATAGGAATAGACTTTGCCCTTGGCGCTATGCCGGGCATCGAAGCTCTCGGGAACGGCGCGGAGGCTCTTCACCGCGATGTCGCCCGGGAGGAGCCGGTTGAGCGCATAAACGAAGGCGCTTAAATCCTTGATCTCGCTTGTTTGAAAGGAGAAGGTTTGCCCCCGTGCGTGGACTCCGGCATCGGTCCTTCCCGCCCCATGGATCAGCGTCTCTTCTCCGCAAAGCTGGCTTAAGGCGGTCTCGAGTTTGCCTTGGATCGTCGGATAATCCTTTTGGCGCTCGAAACCTTTATAGCCGGTTCCTAAATACGAGACGACGCCGCAATAATTCATGAGGCATGGGTCCCCATATTAAACCACGTCACAAAGCCATCGAAATGGGTGACGGAAGCATAGATGAAGACCGTCGCAAAGCCCGCCGCCAATAACGTCAAAAGAAGATCCATCCACGAGAAGTGAAGAATCCGGTAACGGGTCCGCTTCAGTTTCGGGTCATAGCCCCGGCATTCCATCGCGTTCGCCAAATCGTCGCTTCGGATGAAGGACGAGACGAAAAGAGGAACGATGAGGGAAATAATCGCCCGGAATTTGGTCCCGATCCGACCGTGTTCGAAATCAACGCCGCGCGAGGCTTGGGCTTTCATGATCCGGTTCACATCCTCGAGAATCGTCGGGATGAAACGGAGGGCCAAAGTGATCGTCATTGCCACGATGTGCGAAGGGAAGCCAATCCACTTGAGCGGAGTCATGTACCATTCGAGCGCGAAGGTGAGATCGAGCGGCTTCGTGGTCGCGGTGAGAATCATCGAAAGTTCAATCATGAGCATCAGTCGAACGAGGATTTTGCCCGCTTCGGCGAAGGAATCCCAATAGATCGGATAATCGTAGATTTTGAAGGCGATGCCTAAGCTTGAGGACGTCCGAGGCGTCACGATGTAGATAATCAAAAGGAAGATCACCATGAGCCAAAGGCTCTTGAGCGATCCAAAAAGCTGGCGGAGCGAAAGATGCGAGGCAAAGAGAAGGACGGCGATCACAAGGAAAGCGATGCCCGCCATCACCGCGGTCATCTCCCAAGAAGGATAGGACATGAAAACGGCGACCATGAGAAGGATGAGGCCAAAGACCTTGGCTCTCGGATCCATCCGGTGGAGGAAGGAATGGTAAGGGATGTACCGACCCATGGCAAAATTAGACATGGTGATAACTCCCTTTGATCGCTTTGGCTAAATCATCGACGCTTTTGAGCGAGGTCGTATCGATGGCCATGCCCTTCTCTTGGAGGGCTTTGGCGAAACGATAGATATTCGGCACTTCAAGCGAATACTGGGTAAGGTCCTTCCCGAAGAGTTCGGAAGGTTTGCATTGGAGGGCGACCTTGCCATTCTCCATGACTACCACTTCTTCGGCGTAATGGAGAACAAGATTCATATCATGCGTGACGAGGATGATCGTCGTGCCGGCTTTATGGATGTTCTCAAAAAGCGCCATCGTTTCTTCGGCGGCCTTAGGATCAAGCCCCGCGGTTGGCTCATCGACGATGAGAATTGAGGGATGGATCGCCAAAATGCCGGCGATTGCGACCTTGCGTTTTTCGCCGCCCGAGAGCTCAAAGGGCGAGCGTTCATAGAAGCTCTTATCGAGCCCGACGGTCGTTAAGGCCTCGTGGGCCAAGAGGATTGCTTCTTCTGGCTTCGCTCCGAAATTCTTCGGGCCGAAGGCAACGTCTTTCTCGACGGTTTCTTCGAAAAGCTGATATTCCGGGAACTGGAAGACGAGACCGACTTTCTTCCGAAGATCCTTGAGATTCCGACTCCGCTTCTTTTTATTGGAGGAGTTCACGAAGTCATCGATCGTGGCGTCCCCTGAGGTCGGATTCAATAGGGCATTGAGATGCGAAATGAGAGTGGACTTGCCACTGCCCGTCCGTCCGACAAGGGCGATGAAACCGCCCTCCTCCAGATGGAGAGTGACGTCCTTAAGCGCCTCGTATTGGAACGGGGAACGGGGCGAATAGACAAAGGAAACATGGGAGAAATCTATCGGCATAAGAATTCCTCCAGTTCCGCTTCATTCGTGATGGTGTCGGGGATGGCGATCCCTTCGCGTTTGAGCGCGTTGACGAGCGCGATAAAGAACGGGCAGCCGAGCCGGATGTCGTTCAATTCCTTTTCGTGGGCGAACACTTCTTTCGGGGTTCCTTGAAGGATCAAGGCGCCTTCATTGAGCACCAAAACCTCATCGGCATGGGCGGCTTCTTCGACGTCGTGGGTAATGCTTAACACGGTGAGATTCGGGTTTTCTTTCCGCAAGCGGAAGGTCAGATCCAAAATCTCTTTTTTGCCCAAAGGATCGAGCATCGAGGTCGCTTCGTCGTAGATGATCAGCTCCGGTTTCATCGCCAAAACGCCGGCGATCGCCACCCGTTGCTTCTGGCCGCCGGAAAGATTTTCCGGGGCGCTGTCGAGGAAGGCTTCCATCCCGACTTCTTGGGCGTAGTGATTGATGATCCCGTCCATTTGCTCGGAGGGGACTTGGCGGTTCTCAAGGCCGAAAGCGATGTCATCCCTCACGGTTGAGCCGACAAACTGGTTATCGGGGTTTTGAAAGACGAGTCCCATCCGGGAACGGAGGGAATAGAGGGTCTTGCCACTCAGTTCGGTGCCGAAAAGCTTGACGGTTCCCTGGAAGCCCGAATTGAGGCCCCCCAAAACCTTGGCGAGGGTCGATTTGCCCGAGCCGTTATGGCCGATCAGGCAAACATAGGAGCCTTCCTTCACGCTGAAAGAGATGTCCTTCAGGGCAGGGTTCTTCCCGTCATACGAGTAATTCAGTTTTTCGGTTTCGATGATATTCATTCGCCGTTTTTCTTCTTCCGATAAATCACGTATTCGTTAATCCCGACCGTTAAGGCAAAGGCGCCAAGGAAAACGCCTAAGAAAGTCCAAAGCTTCCAAGAGGGCAATTGGCCAGCCGAAGCCAAGGACCCGATGACCACCGCGCCTAAAAAAACATAGGCGACCAAGATCACGGAGAAACGATAGAGAAAGCCTTTCTTCATCTATTTATTGACCGTAATCGCGACGGTTTTCCCTTCGTAAGGACGGACTTTCACGCCCGCCATATCGAACATTTTGCGCGAGGCTTGGAAGCTCACGCCTTCGGAGTATTTATCCGAGAGATAGACGACTTCTCGGATCCCGACCTGGATGATCGCTTTCGCGCATTCGTTGCACGGGAACAAAGTGACGTAGAGGGTGCAGCCATTGAGATGGGCGCCATCGCGGGTGTTGAGAATCGCGTTGAACTCGGCGTGGCAGACATAAAGATATTTGCTGTCGAGCCCTTCGCCATGTCCCCAAGGCACTTTTTCGTCATCGACGCCGCGGGGCATTCCGTTATAGCCGATCGACACGACTTTGTGCTGATCATCGACGATGCAAGCCCCTACCTGCGTCGAAGGGTCTTTGCTGCGCAAACTCGAAAGCTGGGCGATCCCCATGAAGTATTCGTCCCATTTGAGGTAATCCGTCCGATGTTTTTCTTCCATAAGTCTCTCTCCCTTCGGCCCACTAATCATAGCGAAAGGAGCCGCTTAATTCACGCAGAATGAACGAAAGTGAAACCCTTAATAGGGTTTATCCCTAAGCCCTTTCGAAAAGGAATGGGGTTTTGCGGAGATATTACTTGACGCGGGCAATCAAGGCTTCGTAAGGACGGAGCGACTTTTTGAAGGTGAAGCCCGCCCCAAGATAGTTGCTGATGATGACTTGGCCGCGCATCGAACGGATGGCGCGCGGCAGCATCTGGCGTTTGCCTGTGAGATTGAGGAGCACGAACTCCATCGCGCCGTTATACGAACGGAAATAGGCCATGATCGACCCTTTGGTGGCCATCGGGCCAAAGTCCCCGAAGGTAAGGACCGGATCGTTATTCCGCAAGGCAATCATCTTCTTGTAGAAGGAAAGAATGCTGCTCGGATCGGCCTTTTCGGATTCCGCGTTGATCTTCGGATAAGACGGATTGATCGGAAGCCAAGTCGTCTTGGCACTCGAGAAGCCAGCCTGCGGAGCATTCGACCATTGCATCGGAGTCCGGGCATTATCCCGGTTGAAGTTCTGCACCCACTTGAGGGCGATCTTCCGCGGGAAATGGTAATGGCGGAGCAGGTTATAGATCGTGGTGTTGACCGGATCCTTATACGTCTCCGGCGTGAACATCGGATAGTCGATCATGCCAAGTTCCTCGCCTTCGTAAATGAAGGGAGTGCCCCGCAAACTGAGCAGCATGAGGGCCAGCATCGTCGCGGACTCTTTCCAGTATTTCCCGGTATCGCCGAAGCGGCCGAGCGAACGCCGCTGATCATGGTTCTCCATGTAGTTGGCGTTCCAATCGAGCTCTTTTTGCCAAGCGAAAAGGATCTTTTTGAGTTTGCCCGGATGGTAGGGCTTCGTCCAAATCGGAAGCTTGCCCTTGTCGACGTGCTCCATATGGTCGAATTGGAAGCACATATCGAGTTCGTGATCGGTGAAGCGGCGGGCGTTCTTGTAATCGACGTTATAAGTCTCGCCGACGGTCATGCAATCGTAATGGGAGAAGACATCCTGATAGAGGCGCTGGAGAATCACGTGGTTCCCCTCCTTCATCAGGTAATGCTCGGAGCCGATGAGATAGGCCGTCTTCTTGCCATCGGCGAGCGAATCCTTCCAGATCTGGTTGATGACGTCGCAGCGGAATCCATAGATCCCTTTGTCGAGCCAGAAGCGCAAAATGCCTTCGACTTCCTCGAGGACTTTCGGATTATGCCAATTGAGATCCGGCTGTTTTTTGCCGAAGATGTGAAGATACCAAGCGCCCGATTCCGGAACATACGTCCAGGCGCTCCCGCCGAAATTCGAGGTCCAGTTGTTGGGCGGAAGGGTGTTGTTGCTCTTCCCTTCCTTCCAATAATAGTAATCGCGGTAAGGCGACGTCGGTTTCTTCGATTCGACGAACCATTTGTGCTCGTCGGAGGTGTGATTGACGACGAGGTCCATCACGATCCGGATTCCCCGGCTTTTGGCTTCGGCGATCAAGCGGTCCATGTCCGCCATTGTGCCGAAATCGGGGTTGATCGCCCGATAATCGGAAACATCATAGCCATAGTCGGCGTTCGGAGAGGCGTAGACAGGCGAAAGCCAAAGGATGCCAACGCCGAGGTCCTTTAAGTAATCGAGTTTGGAGATGATGCCAGGGATGTCGCCGATCCCATCGCCATTCGAATCGCAAAAAGAACGCGGATAGATCTGATAGACCGCATGGGTTTGAAAAAATTTTGCTTCCATGGTTTCTATTATGAGACCTCCGAGCAAGAAAAAAAGACCTTAAAAGGTCTTTCGGGTGATCTGAGCCGATCCTTAGAGCTTGCGCTCAACCGGGGCGGAATAGGAAGTCTCGATCGCGTGCATCGTCTCGGTGTTTTGGCTGGAAAGGGCAAGGGCCATCGCGGCGTCGTAATCGCCAGACGATTCTTTTTCTTCGAGACGCGGGTTCTTCGAAAGAGGATCCATAGCTATTGCCTTCCTTGCCCATAACTCTAAAAGAAGGCGGGGAGAGAAACAAGAGAAGCCTCCTAGACACTGTCAAAGATTCTTGAAGAACCTTCCCAAGGAAACTCCAAAACGAATTGCCCATAAAAAAGACGGCCCCAAAGGACCGTCCTGAAAGATCGTTTTTCGTTTAGAAACGGGTCAGCATGACGAACTTGTAGCCATTGCCATAGACGCTGTCGATCCGGGCGCCTTTGATGTAGGCGAGTTTCTTCCGAATCGAGGAAATATGAACGTCAATGGTCCGCGTCGGGAAATTCTTCCCGGTCCCCCAGATAAGTTTGACCAGATCGTTCCGTTCCACCACATTCGGACGAGCGTCATAAAGGCATTTCAAGATTTTCCACTCGAGTGGAGTGAATTTGACGTGGTAGCGATAGTAAGCCAAAGTCCTGGCTTCCGGATCGCACTTCACGATCGAACCATCACCCCGTTGAATATCCATTTCTGCCATTCTACTTCCTCCTGTTTGAGCGAATACCCTCCTGTGGATATTCCTTTGCTCTATCACTAGTTTGGGCGATTATTCTCAAAAAGCAAGGCCAAAGTAAATGTTAAGAAACTCGGAACCGATGAAAATGGTGAAAATTATTCTTAAAAATGCAAAAAGACAAACAAATTACGGATCTGGCTCGTTGAAGAGGACGGCGTCGGGTGTGCTTGCATTACTTTTATGACGACAATGCAAATCACCATGATCAAAATCACCACTGTAAAGAAAATTGTCCAGCCAATTCTGGCTTTCTTTTGGTTAGTGATTGCTCGTTTTTTGTCTTCGGAATCATTTTCAAGGTGATTTTCATCGTCAACCAAAACGGAAGAAGACGCTTTTTCGGAGACCGAGGGGGTTGCGGGCTCTTCATAGCCGTAAGAACGGATAAACCGCTTGGTGTAAAGAAGGAGCCAACTATTCGCGAAGGTGATGATAAGCACGTCGAGGGGTAGGCCCAGAAGCAACATCGAAAAGAAGAAACCGTAGTGAAGCGGGAACGGAACGGCGCCCCCCGAGCCCAAGAACTTATACCACGCCCAGAAGGCCAAAGCCTTGAGAAGATTCATGACCAAGAGTTCGGAAACCAAGGCAATCGTCGCAATCTCGTTCGGCGAGGGGATATCCGACTGCTCCAAGATCCGTTTTTGGTAATAACGATTGGTGAAATAAAGGCCCACGCAAAGCCCAACATCAAGAACGGCGCTCAAGGCTAAGACGGTCGGCTTGCCCCACGAGGAGGCCGCACCAAAACTGTAATCAATCCAATCGGTCAAATAGAAAATAAGAGCCACCGCTACGAAGATCACGGCTAAGGCCGCATAAAAGAAATAGGGCTTCCGCAAGGCAGAACGGAAACGGCGGGTTATTTTCTCGAGAGCCCAAGGCAGAATGCCAAGGATGATGTAAACGAAAGTGATAAGGAAGTTGTATTCGCCTTGGCTATACGTGAAAGCAGGGATCAGATCCGCGCAGGCGCCGACGATCGCCCCATAAAGCGGCCCGAGGGCAAGCGAAGTGTAGATGACCAAAGCCGGGGTAAGCGAAAAGCGCAGGAAATAGAACATCCCCATCGGAATGGTCTTCGCGACGAACGTCGAAACGACGGCGAGGGCCAAAAGCATGGCGCTGAAGGTGATTTTTTGGGTCGGGCTCAGCGCTTTATTCATAAGTGAAGCTCCTCTTCGACATAGCTTTTCGCGACGCCGGCAAAAGCTAAGGAGCCGGTGATCAGAATGAGATCATCCGGATATTTGACGAGGAAGGATGAAATGACTTCCTTGTAATCCGGAGCGAAGGAATAGTCGCCTTCATAAAGGAAATAATCCTCTTCTTTCCGAGCCCGTTCGGCATCGAACGTCGTGAGAACGATCTCAGCGACATCCCGGTCGATCCGGGGAAGTTCCACCGCGATGTTCTTATCTTGGAAGGAAGCAAAAACGACATGAATCGGCTTCCCGGCGGCAATCGGGACAATCGAGGTCATGAGGGCTTCGACCGCCTCGGGGTTATGCGCCCCATCGATGATGATGTTGTGATGGCGTTCCATCCGGCAAGGAAGCGGCGTCGACATGAGGCCATGCCGGATCGCGTCTTCGCTGACGGGGAAGCGCGATTGAAGAATCTTGGTGGCTTCAAGGGCCATCGACGCATTGGAAAGCTGATAACGGGCCGGGGTCAGAATCTCGAGATCCCGATAGGGTTGGTATTCAAAACGGAAATACGGCGCTTCGTAGACTTCATTATGATAATCATCGACTTGGTAATAGAGCGATTTGCTCCGGCGCGCGAGATCCTTGAGAACCGTTTCGGCCGATTCTTCGAGCTTCCCGACCAAGACCGGGGCCTCATGGGTGATGATGCCACCTTTATTGAGGGCGATCTCGCTCACGGTCCGTCCTAGGAAAGCAGTGTGTTCCAAAGAGACGGTCGTGATGATACTTAAGGCTGGGACATCCCCAGCGAGGGTGGTGCTATCGGTCGCTCCGCCCATGCCGCATTCGATGATCGCGATATCCGGTTTGACTTCGTTGAAATAAGCGAAGGCGATATAGGTCTCAATCTCGAAAGACGAGAGGTTGCTGGCTTTAATTTCGGCTTCTTTGGCGCTGAAAATCCTTGCAAAATCCACGTCCTTTATCGTTTCGTCATTCACGAGCATCATCTCGTTCGGCTTATGAAGATAGGGCTTCGAGAAGAGGGCGGTCTTGTAGCCAGCCGCCTTATAGATTTCATAAAGATACTTCGCGGTCGAGCCCTTGCCATTGCTGCCGGTGATATGAACGAAAGGAACGGCTAGTGAAAGGTGGATCTTACTCACAAACCGATCCCAATCCTCTCTTTCGTAACGGGACATCGTCATATCCCGCTCTTTGAGATAATCCATCACGCCTTGGTAATCCATCTCACTCACCCTCCTCGCCATGCCGAATGTCCGTCATCTTCCGTGAAAGGTCGCGGTCTTTGATCGCCGCTCGCTTGTCGTGAAGCTGTTTTCCTTTGGCTAAGGCTATTTCCACTTTAGCATATCCATGCGACAAGAACACTTTGGTGGGGACGCAGGTCGAGCCCGAGCCCTTGAGGTTATTGGCCAGACGATGAAGTTCTTTCTTCGTCAAAAGAAGTTTTCGGTCCCGCAGATGGTCGACATTGAAGATATTGCCTTCTTTATAGGCGGCGATATGCATATTGGCGATGAACGCTTCGCCATTTTTCACATAAACATAGGCATCGGTGATGCCGGCGTTCCTCGCCCGGAGCGATTTGATTTCGGTGCCGGTCAAAACGAGACCGGCGGTCATGAAGTCCGAAAGAAAATACTCATAATGAGCCTTGCAGTTCTCCAAAAGGGTTGAGCTATCTTTCTTTCGTGACATTATTCGCGTGTTCCTTGCGCCTAGTGATTATAGCGCGCGTACGCGTAAACTCTCTACGCCTTTGTGATCGTGAGCGATGCTTTATAACTCGTCTTGTCGTCCGAAGTGACCGCCTTGATCCCGTTCACGCGGATCTCATAGCCGAATTTCTTTCCATTATTGAAAAGCGGGACGCCGCTTGGGGTCGAGCTAGACGCTTCCGAGGACGTTGTTGAAGCGTCGTGGTTCTCAAAGAAGGAAGTAAACTTATCCATCGTGAAGGTGCTCCGCTCGTCCTCAGGCTCAAAAAGAGTCCCATTGTTCGCGTAGAAATATTCATCCTGATATTTCGTCGCATAGTCGAGGTTCGAGAACGTCAGGGTTCCATTCGCTTCAAGCAGATGATTGAGCCGATAACCATCTTTGCTCGAGCGATCGGGGCTATTGGAGGCACCGACACGATAATACGACGAGGTGGTCGAACTCTTGATCGTGTCTTTAAAGGTCGTCATGTCCACCGAATAATCAAAGCTCTTATTTTGGTAATGGGCGATCCGGGCATCGACGTGGCTGATCTTGATGCCAGGAATGAAGAAACCTTGCGGATACTTAAACGCAGATGCGTATTTCGTTTTGGCATCGAGGGCATTGAGGCCATCCGGGGTATAAAGCTCCACCACCAAATATTCATCAAAGGCAGTGCCGTTATAGGTGGACCCGGCGGCCGGGATAAGAAGGCAATCCCCGGCAAGTTGGCTCTCGTTAAGCTCAATAGTCAAAGGGAAGGAAAGATCGGAAGTGACGACATAAGGCTTGCTCCAGCCCAAGGCGAACTTGCTCCAGGCATCATGATCGAGGATGTTGAGATCCATCATGTTGAGCCCGCCGGTCGGCATGTAATATTTGTAATTCGGGTTGGTGTAATCCGCCTGATTCGGGGTATAGGAATAATAGTCATCGAGCCCTAAAAGGTGGCCCGTCTCATGAATATAGGTATGGGCGTCCACGCTGATATCCGCCTCCGAAGAAGCCCGCTCACTAACGCCCCGGTAAAGGAAGTCATACGATGCCCAGGTGAAGGAGCGCCCGACAGGCGAGCCCACATTCGGATGGGCGGAAGAGTCCCGAGCGGTGTAAGCCCAGTAGCCTTCCCGTTCGGCCAGATCGGTTAATCCTTTATCGCTGCTCACGAGGTAATCCGGGCAGGCATAAATGAGGTAAACCGCATCAATCAGGCCATTCCCATCGGCATCGAAATCCTTGCAAGAGTCCCCTGTTTTCGTTTTGTAGGCGTTCACGGCGCTCGCTAATAGGCTCGAGACCGCGCTCTTCGAGGAATTGATGTCGGTGCTCTTCGTGAGGAAGGAGGCTGCGCTTACGCCCGTCTCGAATGGCGAAGCGATCGTGAACGAAAGATGGAGTTTCGAAAAGGAACTCTTCTCGTAGAAGCTCGAGACCGACTCCCAATAATGGGTCTCTGCGCTCTTCCCATTGAAGGCGGCGTCAAGATCTTGGAGCCGGCTATTTTTATCCCAAGCGTAATCCGTGAAGCCAACGGGAATGACAAGCCCCTTCACGTTCCCCACCGAAAGGATCGAATCCGAGGCGCCCCCCTGGCTTTGGGCAAAGAAATCATGATAAGTGATCGCGGAAACGTCTTTTTGAGTCGGGGGCGTTCCTTCAAGATAAGAATAGGAACCATGGACGGTGACTCCAATCGAACAGGCGGAAAGAAAAAGAAGGGCAAAGCCACCTTGAAGAAGGCGCTGCCAGCCCTTTTGTTTTTGCATGCATGAGACTCTCACGCAAGAATTATAAACGATTTCTTAGAAAACTAAGCGACGACGTAATAGTAAATCGAAGCGAACATCAAGATCGTGCCCAAGAGAACGAAGACGTGGAAAACGGTGTGCCACCAGGGCGAATGCTTTTTGCCCACGCCATAGAGGACCGCGCCGACCGTATAAGAGATACCCCCTAATAAGAGGAGCAAAACGCCAGGATAGAATCCGCCCATCGACTGGGAGAGAGGATACATCGAAATCACGATGATCCAGCCCATCAAGATGTAATCGATCATTGAGAAAATAGCAAACTTCTTGAGGTCACAGCTATTGAGGACGATGCCGACGATCCCGAGAGCGATGCAACTGCCGAAGATACCCCAGCACCACCCTTGCGAATATTCTTGAAGACTGATCAAAGAATACGGCGCATAGGTTCCCATGATGAGGACGAAGACCATATCGTGGTCCATGACCCGGAGCACCTTTTTGCCGGTGTTCTTATGAAGGCCATGGTAAAGGCAGCTGAAGGTATAGAGGCAAAGAAGAGCGAAAACGAAAATCGAGCAACCGACGATCGACCAAGCATCGCCAGTCTTGGCGGCTTTAATAAGAAGGAACGGCCCGAAAATCAGGGTCAACACGGTGCCGAGACCATGGGTAGCCGAGTTCCAAAATTCCTGGGTGGCGGTGTAGTTGGGGAGTTCAATATCTTTTGCTTTCATACGGTTAAAGCATAAGCAAGCAAAAGGCCAAAAGCAAGACATTTGGTTTTCGAAACTAGATGAAAGCCATTTCTTCGGCCATCAGCCGATAAAATAACGTATCAGACACCGATCTTTTTCAGGAATTCGTGAACCGTCAAACGATACTCCTCGGGGTGGAGTTGGAAACTCTTCGCGTGCTCGGCGCCCTCAAAGAAATGGACTTCGCTATAACCTGCTGTCGCTTTCGAGAGCCGAACGGAATGGGACTTATCGATGAAGGTGTCGCTATCGCCATGCATGAAGCAAAGGGGAACTTCATTATCCTTAATCGCCTCGATCGGCTTCACCTTGCAGAAGTCGTAGCCATAACAAAGATGGCAGACTTTACCTGAAAGCGGGACAAGCCAGCCTGGCAAATGATAATGGATCTTGAGCTGATGCTTCAGGACGTCATCGAGTTCGGCGTAAGGGCAATCCACCACCGCGAAAGCTAATTTCGGATGGTGCTCGAGCACCATCAAGGAGATGGCCGCGCCCATGCTTTCGCCATGAAGACCCAGGATGATATCCGCGCCAAAACGCTGATACATATAATGGATTATTGCCAGCAGATCCCGTCCCTCTTTGAGGCCCATCGTGCAGACGTTCTTCGCGTTCGCTCCGTGTCCGCGGTCATCGTAGATCAGGACGTTATAACCTTCTTTATAGAAGAGATCCAAATACTTGAGCGAGCCATAACGGGTATAGGTGTTGCCATGGGTGATGATCACGTATTTCTTAGAAGGCACCGCATTCGGAACATAAGTGCCGTGGAGCAGATAGCCATCAAAGGAAGGAATCGCGACCTCTTCTTTGGAATCCTTTTCATAATCGAACACCAGATTCTTTTGCTTCTCGATCTCGTAGGTTTCTTGCATCCCATAAAGATGGGGATAGGCGACCAAGCGGGCGCAATAGACGAGCAAGAGGAAAAAGAGCAAGAGGAAAAAGACAAGAATCGAAAGGGCAATCACCCAATAAATCCACATGAATGTTAATGCTCCTTAAGTCTTTTCGCGCTTTTTATTGTAGTGAGAATAGCCGATAAATCTAGTCTTTTATCGTTGATGTTGCTTTTATTTTTCTAAGCCTTAGACTTGACGCCAAGGCTAAAAATCATGGTCACATTACTTCGCCGTCTCTTTATTAAGGATTATCAAAACGTCAGCGATGAATCCGTTCGGGTCAAGCACGGAAAGGTCGCTGCGATTTTCGGCATCATCTCGAACCTCATCCTCGTCGCGATGAAACTCACCGCGGCCTTCTTGATCGCCGCCAGCGCTTTCTCCGCCTCGGATGGAAGCAAAGCCTATATGTCGTTCTTGCCGATGGCCCTCGTCGCCGATGCAATCAACAACTTATCGGATATGGCCTCGTCGCTTGTCACCCTCGTCGGATTCAAGATCTCGGCGAAGCCAGCCGACAAGGAGCATCCTTTCGGCCACGAACGGATCGAATATATCGCGGGCTTGGTTGTCTCAACAATCGTCCTTGTCCTTGCGGTTGAGCTTTTCCGAGATTCCTTGGATAAGATCATCGCTCATGAAACGGTCGATTACGATATCGCCGCGATCATCGTGTTGGGTCTTTCGGTTTTGATCAAACTGGGCCAGTCCTACGTGAACTTTGGAATGGGCAAAGCGATCGCGAGCGAAGCCCTCAAGGCCACCGCTCTCGATTCCTTGACCGATGCGATTGCCACTTTTGCGATCACGGTCTCAGCCATCCTTTCGTTAAAGTCCTTAGGATTAGGCTGGAACTTCCTCGATGGCTATATGGGCATCGTCGTTTCGCTCTTCGTCGCCTATAGCGGAATCAAGATGATCAAAGAGACCGCCGATCCTCTCATTGGCGAAAAAGGCAACGTCGAGTTTATCGACGCCTTGGTTAAAGACGTGAAATCGAAGCCGGGGATCCTCGGGGTCCACGATGTTCTTTGCCATTCCTATGGGCCGACCAAATACTTTGTCTCGCTCCACGCCGAGGTGAACCAGGCGATGCGGATGACCGATGCCCACGACCTCATCGATGACGTCGAACGCGAAATCAAACACAAGTACCATTGCGACATCACGATCCACATGGATCCGGTTGCCGTTGGCGATAAGCTCACCGATGAGCTCAAAGATGAAGTTGGCCAGGTTTTGCAGGGGATTTCACCGGATCTGAAGTTCCATGATTTCCGGATTGTCTCCGGTCCGACTCACGTGAATGTGATCTTCGATGTCTTGCTCCCCTACGATGAAAAAGTGTCCCAGGATCTCATCATGAAGACCCTCGAGGAACACTTTAAAGATCAAACTCCTCGCCGTTATTTCGTCGTGACGTTCGACCGACCTTATTGAACTTTGAGCGAATAGTGAATCGTCTTGCCCACCGCTTTCTCAACGATGTAATTTTTCTTCTTGTAGACGCTGAGCGAGCGAAGGACGGTGCGGCTCGAGACTTCGGCGAGGGCCGCTAAGTCATAGGCGCTCGCGCCATAGGGAAGGAAGACCGTCCCATCGACCAGGAAACCCAATAAAGGTTCTTCGATTTTGCCTTCATAGGCCTTTTTGAGATCATAGACTTTTTGCTTCTGGCGCCGTAAGGCATAGATCCGCTCATCGTAAGCGTGCGAAAGGATGTCGAGGAAGGCGTTGCAGAAGGTCGTGAGGTCGCTCCGGTTCCTCGGCGCGACGCTGAGCCGGAAGCTCTTGATGAGCGAGGAGAGCGAGCCCTCTTCGCATTGGGAGAGATAGAAGGCGAAATAGGGCGAAATGGCCTTATGGATGTAATAGCTATCGATGTAGCGGAGAGTCCGATTGTTCCCGGAATTGAACGGATGGGCGTACTCAAAGAAGAAATCAAAGAGGGCCAGCCGGACAAACGGGTTGAGCGAATCGATCGAAAGAATCGATAAAGCTTCTTTAAGCGCGTATTTGATCTCGGCCGGATCGGCAATGAAGGCCAACCGCTCATCGTTCTCTTCGTGCGGCTTCATCCGGAAAAGGGCGGTATCGGGCCGCTCGACTTTATTGAGCGAAATGCGCATCAAGAAATCATAAAGACGACGAATATCCTCGAGTTCTTTCAAGGGGAATTCGACCCCATCATCAATCAAAAGATAGCCCGAAGACAGAGCCCCCGCTTCGCCCATTCCGCCATGGAAGATGTGAATCGCCTCAAAAACCTCTTTCTCGCTGGCGGGAAGTTGGTCGATCCTCAAGGACGAAAGGACTTCTTGAATCAAACCGTTTTCTCTCGCCCAAGCCATCTCAAGCGAGGAAAATGACGACAGAATCGCATTGAGTTCGGCGTTCTTAGCCATCAAATCATTGACCAGAAGGTTCTGGCAGGAATCCTGATAATAGAAACAGGGATATTCGCCGATCTTGAGCTGAAAATGCAAAGTATGCGGATCTTTGAGCGCTTGGACATAGTGTTTTTCGAAAGCGTGGGGCGAAAGCATTTTGGCTTTCGTGTAAGTCGAAACGAATTGGGCGGAGTATTTGCGTTTCATTAGCATCATTATAGTGATTTGTCCTAGAAAACGGCGAAAAATCGTGACAAACGACAGCGAGGTGCACCTCTCTTTCGCTCTTTTTTCTTACGCGCTATAATAAGGACGTAACAAGGAGAAAAACTATGGAAGAAGTTGAATTCTATCGCTGCGAAAGATGCGGAAATGTTGTGGCTTTATTGGTTAAGGGCGGCGGAACGCTGACCTGCTGCGGAGCCGCGATGACGAAGCTGGTTGCCAAGACCGCTGATGCCGGGGCTGAGAAGCACGTGCCGGTCGTGAGCCATGAAGGTGGCAAGCTTGTCGCGAAATGCGGCAGCGTCCCCCATCCGATGACCGCCCTCCACCATATTGAGTGGTTCGCCTTAGTCGCCAATGGCACCGTCCAATACGTCTACCTTCCGCATGAAGGCGTCGAAGCCAAAGCCGAATTCGCGGATGTTGCTCACGGCACGGTCTATGCCTTCTGCAATATGCACGGGCTCTGGAAAGCCGAATTCTAATCGACAAAAAACCTTAAAGAGCGAGGGATCCTCGCTCTTTTCTTTTCCTTAGGCCTCTTGAATCCATACAGGCATCCTGAAGAAAACGCCTTCTGCCCTCCAGCTTTATTCTTGACCGCTCTCAGCGTCCTTTATTTTTTCGCCTACGTGACCGCTTTCCCGAGCGGCATCGATCGATCAAGGGCTTCTCATTCAACGAGAACGACATCCTTCACGTTTGGATAACGTTTGCCTCATCGCAACATTCTTCTTGCTTAGAAAAGAGCTAAAAGACGATAATGAGGCGTTAGCGAGGAACGTATGAAACGAGCACTGGTTCTCTGCGGCGGGGGTTCTCTCGGAAGCTATGAAGTCGGCGTATGGAAGTATCTTCGGGAAAGGAAGATCACTTTCGACATCGTGACCGGCACTTCGATCGGCAGCATTAACGGCGCGTTAGTGGCCAGCGACGATTTCGATAAAGCCGAAGGATTATGGAAGAACGTCGCCGCCGACAAAGTCATGGTCAACGGAATGAACTTCTATAAGAAGCTGTTCAGCGACCCGAACATGAATAAGCGCCTCATCGCCTTCGCCCGAACTTACGTGAAGAATGGCGGCGCGGATATCACCCCGCTCGAGAATTTGGTCAAGGCGAGCATCGATCCGGCCAAGGTTAAAGCGTCCCCGATCACCTTGGGTATCGTCACCACTTCTTATCCGTCCCTTAAAGAAATCGATGTGGTCGTCAACGACCTTCCAGAAGAGAAGATCATTCCTTATCTTCACGCCTCGAGCGCCTGCTATCCGATCTTCCCGATCTATAAAATCGATGATAAGCGTTTTGTCGATGGGGGCTACAACAATAACCTGCCAATCGATTTTGCCATTCGTTTAGGCGCAACGGAGATCATTGCCGTCTTGCTCCACGCCGTTCCGAAAGTGCCGCAGCACAAAGAAATGATGGATCTTCCTTTCGTCACGACGGTCCGTCCGAGCCGGGATACCGGTTCGATCATGGACTTCGATGGCAAGGTGGAACGCGACAACATGAAGTTGGGCTATAACGATGCCCGAAAAACTTTCGATGATGCCTGGGGAAGCGCCTTCACTTTCGAGAAGGACGAGAGCTTCGCCCCGCTCTTCAACGCCCTCTCGGTGGCCCTCGCCAAGAAGCATCCTTACGACTTCGAAAAGATCCGCAAATCCCTTACGCATAGCGATAAAACCCCGCAAAACGCGCGCCAAATCTTTATCCGAACTTTGGAAATGGTTGGCGATGCCCTCGAGATGGATTACCTCCAAATCTATACGATCAGCGACTTCATCAGCCAAGTGAACGACCTGATCAAGAAAGAGATCGCAACCACTCAGCAATCGCCGTTCCAGAAAGACTATAACTTCGGCTTATTCCTCAACGCCAAAGACCAGAAGAAGTTCGTCGTCTCGCTCTATCACGCCGCCATGACGAAAAATAAGGCCTCCCAGACGGATAAGCTCTTCAATCTGAGCCCCGAGACCGCCGCGGTCAAAGAGCTGATCTTCCTTCTGAAGGATCAAAACCTCCTGACCAAGTAAACAAAAAAGGATAGACCTTGCGATCTATCCTTTTTATTTCGAAATCAGAGATAGTATTTCTTGAGCACTTTGAGCGTCTTCTCATCGAGTTCATAGACCAGCGGTTTGCCGGTCGGGATTTCGACGGAGACGATTTGCTGAGCGCTCAGGTGTTCGAGTTCCATGACCAGGGCACGAAGGCTGTTGCCATGGGCGGCGATCAAGACTTTCTTGCCACTCTTGAGAGCCGGAGCGATTTCCTTATCGAAATAAGGCTTCACCCGGTTCGCGGTGTCGACAAGGCACTCGGTGAGCGGAAGATCAGACGGCTTCATTTCGCCACTCTTGACGAGGGCTTCGTACTTCTCCTGGTTGCCCGGGAAACGCGGATCATCCGGGGTGAGCTTTGGAGGCTGAACATCCGCGCTGCGGCGCCAAATGTGGACCTGCTCATCGCCCCACTTCTTGGCCGAATCGGCTTTGTTGAGGCCCTGGAGAGCGCCGTAGTGGCGTTCATTGAGCCGCCAAGAATAATGCTTCTGGATGTTGCCTTCGCCAAGCTCGCCAAGCACGATATCCATCGTGCGGTTCGCCCGCTTCAGCACCGAGGAATACGCCACATCAAAGGTGTAGCCATCCTTCTTCAATAACTGACCGGCGGCATGCGCTTCTTTCACGCCGTTTTCCGAGAGATCGACATCGGTCCAACCCGTGAACTTGTTTTCCAAATTCCATTCGGACTCACCATGTCGGATCAAGACTAATTTGACCATGATTTTTTGGAATTCCTTTCCTTATTTCCGTAACTGATTATAGCGAGACTCCCTTCCTAAAGGAAGGAAGAGGAATCGCTAGGCGGCTTTCTCGGCTTCTTTCTTCTCTTCCGGAAGGAGGGCCAAGACGATCGCCAAGATGCTGAGGAGCAGGAAGATCACCACCCCGATCATCATGAGGAAATACGGGGCATCGACCCGGAATGTCGCACCGGCGGGAGCGCTCGCTTTGAAGCTCTTGCGGTTCTCAACCTCAAAAGCGATCAAGACATAAAGTAGGCCTAACGAGGAGGCCATCGCGACTCCGCCGCCAAGAACGGCTGCGGTCTTGTTTTCGAAATAAAGACCGACGAAAAGGCCAGCCACCATGAGAATGATCACGAAAAGGAGGTAGAACGTATTGCTGAAAAGGCGCAAGAAGATCTCGACCCCGTTGATGCTCGAAGTGGAGCCTGAGGCGATGACTTCCATCGCCGGCGAGAAAGAGCCGCCGAGGAATAATCCGAGCCCGAGGGCGATCAAAAGAACCGTCAAAAGACGGAATAAGGCATTATTTCGCATCGAGGATCTCCTTCCGCTTCGCATCATATTCTTCTTGGCTGATGAGTTTCTTATCGAGAAGAGTTTGAAGTTCGACTAAACGCGCCTCGGTGCTCGGCTCATTTGCCTTATCCAAAGTCAGGGCGATCTTCTCGCCAAAGAGATCATCGAGAAGAACGAAAAGGGCAAGGACAAGCGAGAGAATGCCATAGACGAAATAGATCTTAGCGCCCGGATAAGTGAAATTGGTCGCCGATTGCGCGCTCACAACCGCGTTTTGGTGAAGATAGAAACTATAGAACGAAACGCCAAGGGTGAAGGCGATGCCGAAATCATGAAGCAAGGCGCCTTTCTTCGCGACGAGGAAGAAGAGACCGATCACGCTCAAAACCGCAATCAGAATCGGATAGAAGAAGTTCACGCTGGCGCTCGTCGAGGAAGATGAGACATTGACCGAGCCAAGCTGAAGGAGGTAATACGCCTCCGCGCTCGTCCCCGTTCCGCTCTTCACAAACGGCACGACGTAGGAGAGAAGAAGCAGCACGCCTAATAGACCCGCGACAGCATCGAAAACGACATGGAGAATGTTCCTAGCTTTCATTTCAATGAAAACCCCCTATACGGTCACTAGTATAGGTTTACGAGAGGAATTAGGGAAGCGAATTGGGCGCTTTGGCAGTCTTTACCTTTAAAGCGGAAACCCGTTGATGGAGGAATTGCTCTGAAACATAAAGGAGAAGACCCACGAGGTAGGCATACACAATAGCGAGATAAAGTCCCGCCGGATAGAGCGAGCTATCGATCGAATAGAAGGAATTGATGATGAGGTAGCCCACATTCTCGTGGATCATATAAATCCATAAGGATGCGTTGCCCAAAAGTTGGAAACCACCCCAAGCGAAGAAATGAAGTTTGTGATAGAGCGCTAAGACAAAGAGGATCAATAAGCCATAGAAGAGGATCGCGCTCCCATAGTGATAATGGTCATCGCCATAGAGATTGACCATGAGGAACGACAAGAAGGCGGCGCTGAAAATCGCCGCTCCGAGAATATAAGGCCACTTCGCCTTTTGGCTGATGGACTCGTAAAGAATCCTTAAGGCATAGCCGAGATACAAGAAGCTATAGGAATGGTAATGGCCGAGGAAGAGCATATCCAAGAAACGATGGGCAAAACTCACCGTGGTTTCATTCCAGACGATGTAGCGGTAGGCAAAGGCGAAAACCCCGCAAATCCCCATTAAAATAGGGACGAGATTGATCTTTTGACGAAAAGGATACGCGATCAGGTTGATCAGGAAATAAAGCGAGAAAAAGACCCAAAGATAGACGATGAACCACAGATTCCCCGCCGCGTAATTGGCCTGACCCATCGCGAGAGGATAGACAAGGAAGTTGAGGCCCCATTCCGAAAAGAAGATGTATTTGGGATAGCCCGCATAATAGCAGATGAGGAAAACGAAGCTGATCGCGAAGGCGAAGGGAAGATAGATCCGGATCAGTTTGCTCTTCAGAAAATCCCAAGGGCTCTTGAACGAAAGGAAGAAGCCCGAGACGAGGAAGAACATCCCCACCACCATGATGATCAGATTGGGATAGAGGCTCGGAAGCTTGGAGATCGCCCCGAAGCGAACGAAATAAATCCCGCCATAGTGATAGGCGACAACGAGCGCGCACAAAAGGGCCCGAAAGCCATTGATTTCTTTGTTTTTCGCGAGGTGACGGGCTTCGCTTTCTGGAGCAAGGAATGCTTCCATGGACTCAATTATCTCACTCGGTATTGCAAAAACGTAAACAGCGTGTTTAACATACTAAAGTATGGAACCCCAATTCATTCAACTGGTCTCCTCGCATCGCGATCTGGAAGCAGCGAAAAACGCCGCCGAACTGATCGAGGAGGAACCCTCGCTCGAATCGGAAGTGGCTTCGGGCAATGTCGATTTCAACCGCATCATCGGAATCGTCCTGACCAAGGAGACGATCGAAGATGAACTCCTCGAAGAGAATCCTTGGATTGAAAAGGAATTCGTCTACTCGAAGAACACCCATCTGCGGGTCCTTCCCGTCATCGTTTACGATTCGACCCTCGAGGATCTGGATGACATCTACGAAAAGAGCATCTCGGAGATCTACGACGATCTCTTCAGCGATGAGTTCAAGCCTTTGGCTTATGACATCGCCTATCCGAAAGTGGCCAACCGGGAGCTCGCTCGGGTCTTGCGCCTCTATTACAGCAAATGAGATGAAGCCCAACAGGTTTCGGAAACGAAGCCTGTTTTTATTTTGTGTTTTGCGCCCAAGAAATCGAAGTGTAAATCCCGATGGTTTCTTGCCTCAGCAAAACTCCCTTCCTATCGAAACCCTTGCCGGAATAAAATGAGGTTATGGCAAAGAAATCTTTGGTCTATTTCCAATCCGGCGGTCCGACCACAGTCATCAACTCGTCGCTTCTCGGCGTGGTGAATGAAGCGAAGCGCCATAACGAAATCGATGGCATTTTCGGCTCGATGTACGGCGTCGAAGGCTTGATTGAGGATAACCTCATTGACCTCCGGGCCGAAGACGAGAGCGATCTCGAGCTCCTCAAGCACACCCCGGGCGCGATCCTTGGCAGCACGAGACGCAAGATGCCGGGGATCGAGGATCCCCTCTTCGACAAGATCATCTGGACGATCCAAAAGCACAATATCGGCTATATCTTGGTCAATGGCGGCAACGACTCGATGGATACCTGCCACCGCCTCAGTCAGTTCTTTAATGCCAAGAAGATGGCCGTTCAGGTGATCGGCATTCCCAAGACGATCGACAACGATCTTAAGCTCACCGACCACGCTCTCGGCTATCCCTCGGCCGCCAAGCACATCATCAACTTCGTTTCGATGATCGTCCAAGACGCGAAGACCTACCGAAAGGGCAAGATCATCCTGATCGAGATCATGGGCCGCGATACGGGCTGGCTCACCGCCTCGGTCGATTTGCTCCCCGAAGATCGCCGCCCCGATTTCCTCTATCTTCCGGAGATGCCATGGGACGAGGCGAAGTTCCTCAAGGAAGTGAAGAACACCTACGAGACGCAAGGCTATATCGTCTGCGCGGTCTCAGAAGGCGTTCCGGTTCAGCACATCAACGAGAACATCGTCGATAGTTTCGGCCACAAAGCGCTTGAAGGCTGCTGCGTGAGCGTGGCCTCCCTCATCAAGGAGAAACTCGGCTATTCTTCCCGGGTCGTCGAGCTCTCGATCTCCCAGCGCGCCGATCCCTTATTGGCGAGCGAGGTCGATATCGAAGAAGCGATCGGCGCGGGAAACTTCGCCGTTCAGAGTTTGCTCAATGGCGAAAAAGACAAGATGGTCTGCTTGCGCCGAGTCTCGAGCTGCCCCTACGAAGCGAGTTATGTCTTGGAGAACGTCGGCGAGGTCGCGAATAAGATCAAATACGTCCCCGCGGAATTCCTCCAAAGCGATCGGCGGATGAGCGATGCGTTCCGGGACTACCTCCGGCCTTTGCTCGGCCTCGATTATCTCTACACGCAAGCGACCTTCAAATATCGGAAGGCGAAATAAGAAAAAACGGGAAGAGCGCTCTTCCCGTTTTCTTTTGGCGTTCAGAAACCTCCCTTGCCATCCCCGAACGCCATGTTCTTTTCGGGGTGAGGATAGCGGGCGTTGTAGGTCGCCCCTAAGGGGAAGCCCACTTGGCCAATCGCCTCCGTGTCGACATAGAGCCGGGGCGAAACGAAATGCCCCCCATCTTTATCAAGGATCTTCGAAGAGGCCGATAAGCCCTGCTTTTCCGCGCAGAAATCGGTCGCTTCGTGGAGATATTGAGCGCCCCGGGTAAGCGAGGTATAGACTTCGCCGGAGAAACCGTCGGTCAATTTCCGCTTGATCGCGAGGAGCGTCCCTAACGCCAGGATGAAGCCCGGGATGTAATCGAGCGGGACCCCGTTGAGGTTCTTTGGCTCTTGGAGCGAGCCGTTCCGAACGCTTAAGCCGGTGATGTCTTCGGCCAAAGGCGCCCAGCCTGGCCTCCCCTTCCATTCCGTGTCGGAAAAACAATTGAGATCGGCGTAGATCACGTTCGGATTGAGGGCTTGGATCTCGGGGAGCGAAAGGCCGAATTTATCGAAGCAGCCATTCTGATAGGAATAGGTGATGACATCCGCCTCTTTGATCAAATTCCTCATCTTTTCGAGGTCTTCTTTCTTATTGAGATCGAGCTGGATCGAATTCTTGCCCGCCCAGCCATCGAGCTCGAGCATCGCTTGCTCTTGCTCCAGGAACTTGCCCCGGCGGACGAGGAGAACCTTCGCCCCGTACTCCGCGAGGATCCGCGAGCAGGCCGGACCGGCGATGATGTGGGTCAGATCCAACACCTTGATCCCGCTTAAGGGGCCAACCGCCGGATTGGCCTTGCCCCAGTTCGGAAAGGACTTCACTCCGCTGTCCTTGAAGCTGATGAGCGGCATCTTCTTCACGGCGGAACCCACCGCGCTCTTCTCCCATTCCGCCCGGCTGCGGATCAGACAGCCGCAGGCGCCGGAATTGAACGCCAATTCCTCGAGATCGAGCGCGTTATAGTCTTTGAAGACTTTCGCGAGGTAGCGCCGATCGCGCCGGGTCGAGAGGAATTTGAAATCCTCGGAGGCCTTTTTGAGCTTCAGGGCTTCGACCAGCTTCTTTTGCTGCGATTGGTAATAGACGTGAAACGAAACCTTTCGCCCATCCGCGGTGTCGTATTTGTAGAACGAGCCATTGAGGGCGTTATCGACCCCGACCGCCGAAGCGGAACGGGCTTTCTTGAAGGCTTTGTCTTTCTGGTCGACCGTATAAAGCCGGATCGCCTGAGCCCCGGCGTAAGCGACGTCGCAATAGATTTCCGTCCCTTGGCTTTCAACTCCCCTCAGCTCGCCGATTTCGGTGGCGATGCTCGAGGCGAGAGAAAGAACCGCCGCGATCACCGGGGTCTGAAGGACCTTTTCCTCTTCGAAAAGCCGCTTCACGCCCTTTTTCCGGAGCGAGGTCAAGACAAAGCGAAGGATCCCCGGGAAGGGGTTATCCTTCCCCGAGCCCGCGAGGAACTCTTTCTCCCGACGCTCATCGACCACGAAGGTGATCGGATAGGTCTCCTTGATGGCGAAACGCGCCTTGAGATCATCGAGAACCCTCTGCGCCTCGAAGGCTTTCTTGAGCATCACTTGGTCCTTGTCCATATATCCGTAACCCCTTTGGGTTAATTATGCCTTGATTTGCCAGGCGAAGAAACCTCCTTTCGAAGCCAGCTGCTTTTGAACCTTTATCTCTCCGCCTAAGAAAGGTAGAATGAAACGGTTAAAGAGGGCGAAGCGCATGACGAAATCTCTCGTCTATTTCCAATCCGGCGGACCGACCGCCGTCATCAATTCTTCGCTCTATGGCGTGATCAAAGAAGCCCAAAAGCAAACGGGGATTGCCGAGATTTTCGGTGCCCGTTACGGGATTGAAGGCTTGATCGACGATAACCTCGTCTCCTTCAAAGGCCTGAGCCCCGAACGCTTATCGCTTCTCAAAAAGATGCCCGGAGCCGCCCTGGGGAGCAGCCGCCGAAAACTGAGCGAGGATTTCGCCGATCCTTTCTACGCGAAGATCTTGTCGAGCATCGAAAAGCACAACATCGGCTACCTTCTCGTGAACGGCGGCAACGATTCGATGGATACCGCTGAGAAATTGAGCTGTTTCTTTGCCGAAAAAGCGATGGACGTCAAGGTGATCGGAATCCCCAAGACGATCGATAACGATCTCGCCCTGACCGACCACGCGATCGGCTACCCCTCCGCTGCCCTCCACGTGATCCGGAATACCGCGATGATCATCGATGATGCGAAGGCCTATAAGAAAGGGAAAATCGTCCTCGTCGAAGTGATGGGGCGGGATACGGGTTGGCTCACCGCCAGCACGGATTTATTGCCCGAACTCCGGCGGCCGGATTATATCGCCGTGCCCGAGATGGGCTGGGACGAAGAAGCCTTTTTGCACGATATCCAAAAAGCCTATGAGGAAAAGGGCTATGCGGTCGCCGCCCTCTCGGAAGGGATGCCGATCGCCCACACCAATGACTGTGGGGTTGATGCCTTTGGCCACCGCCCACTCGAAGGGGCTTGTCTTGCCTTGGGTCACATCATCGATGAGAAACTTCAGATCCCCAATCGGACGATCGAGCTTTCGATCCCGAGCCGCTCCGATCCCTATTCGCAAAGCCCCGTTGACGTAAAAGAAGCTATTTCTGCCGGGGTTTTCGCTGTCAAAAGCGCCTTAAAAGGCGAAACGGGCAAGATGGTTGCGATCCAGCGTTTAAGCTCGAAGCCCTATTCGGCAAAGTTGGTTTTGGTCCCGGTCAAGGATGTCGCGGATACGACGATCTATCTGCCGAAGGCCTATATAAAAGACGCCCATCACTTTAGCGATAAGTTCCACGAGTATCTTGAACCTCTTTTGGGAAAGAACCCCTTATTCGGCAACGAACCGTTTATCTGATCTCTCGAAGGTCTTGGGCCCAAGCGTAAGAAAGAATCTCGCCAGGTTTTGTTGCCTGATAGGCTTTTTCTTCGTGCATATAGTCGCTGATCGGTTGGCTTGAGAGATTCCCCAAGCAATCAAGAAGATGATTCGCCAAATCCGTTTCTTCTTTGCTCAGTGTATTTTTGGCTTTGGAGAAAAAAGAAAAAGGATCCTGAAGGCTCGGGATCCTTATTTCGTGTGGTTTTTAAGGAAATGGCTTAATCTCGCCATTCCTTCTTTGATCTTCTCGAGGGAATAGGCGTAGGAAATCCGGACATAGCCTTCGCCCATCGGGCCAAAGGCGGTCCCGGAGATAAAGAGCAGTTTTTCTTCTTTGAAGAGCTTATCGATGAACTCATCGCTCGAGAGTCCGGTCTTCTTGATGCACGGGAAGACATAGAAAGCGCCTTCGGGTGCGAAGCAATCCAAAGCCATCTCTTTGAGGGCCTTGATCAAGTAGCGGCGTCGTTCGTCGTAGGCCATCTTCATCTTCTCGGTCTCTTCTTGGCCGCTATGGAGGGCTTCGAGGGCCGCGTATTGGCTGATCGTCGGCGCGGCCAAAGAGCCGTACTGATGGATCTTCCGGATATGGGCGATCGCGTCTTTGGGTGCGCAGATGTAGCCTAAGCGCCACCCCGTCATCGCGAAGGCTTTGGAGAAGCCGCTGATATAGATCGTCCGCTCTTTCATACCCGGCAAGGCGGCAATCGAGAAGTGTTTTTTGCCATAGGTGAGCTCGGAATAGATCTCATCCGTGACGACATAGAGGTTGTGTTTCTTAATGACTTCGGCGATCGGCTCCAAGTCCTTTTTCTCCATGATCGCCCCGGTCGGGTTATGGGGATAGTTAAGGATGACGAGCTTGCTCGAAGGGGTGATGGCCTTTTCGAGGTCTTCCGCTTTAAGGCGGAAGGCATTCTTCTCGTAAAGAGGCACACCCACTACTTTGCCCCCCATGAGGGTGACGAGAGGCCCATACGAGTTATAGGCCGGCTGTGGGATGATCACTTCGTCGCCTTCGTTGAGGAAGGCTCGGAAAGTGAGATCGATCGCCTCGGAGGCGCCAACGCTCACGAGGATCTCGCCATCGGGACTATAGTCGAGGCCATAACGTCTTTTGACGTAGAGGCTGATCTCATTCCGGAGTTTCGGCAAACCGGAATCGTCGGCGTAGAAGGTATAGCCATTCTGAATCGCCTCAATGCCCGCTTGTTTGATCTCCCAGGGCGTTTCGAAATCCGGCTCGCCGATCGATAGGGAAATGACGCCAGGCTTTCTCACCTGGGCGAAATCGATCTTGATCTTCGGGGGCTCAATCGCATCCACCCGCGTGGAGAAAAGAGGGCTTTTCATAAGGGCCGCTCAACGCGTTTATCCTCATCTTCTTTATCGAGGATGATCTTGTGGTCTTTGTATTTGCGGAGGATGAAGTGGGTGGCGGTCGAAGAGATGCTCGGGAGGGTGGCGAGTTTCTCGAAAACGAAGGCCGAGATCTCTTTCATGCTCTTCCGTTCCAGCATCACGGCGAAGTCGTAGCCGCCCGACATCAGATAGACGGCCGAAACCTCATCGAACTTCGAGATCTCGTGGGCCACTTTGTCGAAGCCGATTCCTTTGGCCGGAGTCACTTTCACTTCGATGAGTGCGCTTGCTAACTCATCGGCGACCTTGTCCCAATCAATGACGGCTTGGTAGCCGATGATGAGCCCTTCGTGGGTTGCTTTGTCTTTGAGGGCTTGCGCCTTCTCGACCGGGAGCGATAAAAGATCCGCTAATTCGTCAATCGGCATCGTGGAGTCCTTTTCGAGGAGCTCCAACATCTTCTCGGTTTCTTTGTTTTCCATGATAAGGCATTATGGCATGAGTTAGGCCAAAGGAAAGCAAAAAGAAGGCGGAATAAGCCGTTTCCAATGTTTTCGAAGAATCAGCGAAGGGTCGGATAAACGCCGTTGGCCACATCAAGGTTCTCTAGAACCCAAACGTCTTCGCTCCAACCCAGCGTTGTGGTGTAGAAGGTTTTGTCGTTAAGCTGATCAGCCGTGCAGGAAGAACCATAAGACGCCGGATTTTCAAGAGTAAACGAATTCACGCAATCCGTCGTACTGTTCAACGCTCCGGCAATCCTCGTCAAAGAAACGCAAGAAGTGATATTGCCATATTCGCCGACGATTCCGCCGCCCCAGCCTTGGTGGTCAATCAGACCAAAATTAGCGCATTTCAAACTGTTCTGAGATCGACCTCCGATGCCGCCCGTATCCTGAACGCCGGAAATCGTTCCGGCATTAACGCAGTTCACAGCACTATACCCATCGCCATAAATTCCGCCGACATCGGATCCGCCGCTGACGTTCCCATAGTTGCCACAGCGTTCCATTTCCCCAGAAGAACCCGAAATCCCGCCCAGTCTATTTCCGCCTGTGATCGCGCCATAGTTAAAGCATTTGAAGAGGTGGGTGGCATCACCCGATCCGCAAATTCCGCCGGTGCCCGAAACACCGACGATATTCGCGCGATTAACGCAAGAGGTAACCACGGAATCTCCAAATTGAATCGCGCCAAATAGCCCGCCGATATAATTCCCAGAATCGTAGGGATTCTTCACCGATACGCGAGCGCCCGAACCGACCTCAATCCCTTTGGCTAAGAGATTGGTGGCTGCAGCAGCGACGAGACCAAGTTGAAGCGAGAAATGATTCGTGTCATCGGAAGCGACTTCGATGAGATAGGTCGCATCATCAATCGTCAGATTCTTAATCACGCCTTGAGCCTTAGAGAATAAGCCCAGTTTGAGATCAGCGCTCTTGACCGTTGAGATGTAGGACATATTGGTGATTTTGTGGCTGGCGCCGTCAAAAACGCCATCAAAGGCATTGCCTACCCACTCGCTGCCGCTGAGATCGATGTCGTTGGCTAATTGATAATAGAAGCCCTCGTTCATCGTCTTTAAGCCCGCCGCATCCGTGATGGAATGAGCTTGGCTCCCGTGAACCGTGTAAATTCCCGCAAGCAGGGTCGCGGAGATCGTCTTGCTGACCCCCGCCCGGGTATAGGTGATTTCGCTTAAGGAAAGCGATTTCCGACTTCCGGCGCTTAAGGTCAAACCCAAGGATTCCAGAGTGAAGCAATAATGCTCATCATCGACTTTCACCGGATTCGAAAAAACGCTGCCATTAAGAGTCAAACTGGTGATCGGGTAGCCCGTCTTGTTGGCGAAACTCGCCATAAGAAGCGCATCCTCGCCTTCATATTTCCAATCGATCGGCTCATAAGAAGAATTCACGAAGTCCAAAGAAAGCGGCGTCAAATTGCCGTAAATGAAGATACTGGCTTCGTTATGAGCGGATACATCAATGGAATATTCCGTTTCGTTGAGTTCAATGCTGAGCGCGGTTATCTGAAGGGTGGTATCGCCACCAGCGAATTGACCATTATTGATGATCTCAACATAAATCCGACTCTTTGTCGAGGCGGAGGAGACCGGATAAGATTGACCGTTGACCTTGACCGACTTGATCGCGCCGTTTGAAGGGTTTTCAAGATTGGCTTGCAAATAGATCGTCTCGCCTTCGGCCACGGCAGAGGTATTGGCAATTGTCGTGTTCGTCAAAGCAAAATGCGGAGCCGTTTTGAAAGCGTAAGAAGAAGAACTTTCGTGAACGGCCGCGCCGTCATTCAGATCATAGGTGTAATAGATTTTTGCTGTGTAATCGGTGTAAGCCGTCAAATCCGTGAACGTCAAGGAACTGCTTGAAAGAGTTGTCAGCAAGGTTTTGCCTTGATAAAGCTCGATCTTGGTGATTGATCCAGTCTTGTCTGGATCTGTAAACTCGAGATCCGCAGAGAATGTTGTTTCACCGCTTTGGGGATCGGAGATCGATAATTCCGGAGCCACTTTTGCCACTGTGCTCACGGCTTTTTCAATGGAATCGCTCGCTTTGCCTGAGCCATCCGAAAGATCATAAGAATATGACACCCTCACTATGTAAGAGTTATTAGAAAGCAGCCCATCGAATTTGCCGCTTAATGAAGCGTCGTTCGTCTGAACGACGGCCGCATCTTTTACAAGTTCGACTTTCTCGATCGTGCCAGTCGCATCGGCATCTTCCATCGTAATCGCATATGTCACGCTGTTCTGATCCGGAGTCAGCGAAGAAAGGGTGATCGTCGGGGCAGTCTTTTCTAGGGTTTTAACATCGGATTGAACCGCCCAGTCCGTAAGCGAAACGCCATTTTCTTCATAGGCGAAATCAACGTAGAGGTTATACGAGTGATTGGAAAGGAGTTTGGAGAAGGAGCGAACATCGGCCCCGCCTTTTTCGACCAGTTTGTTTGTCGAGGCATCGTAAAGCGAAATCGCGTTGATGCTGCCGACTGAGTCGATCTTTTTAACCTCGAAGGCAATCGAGTCTTTGCCTGAAACGACATTCGTGAATTGAAACGCGTCGCCCGTGATGAAATCGCTCGTCAAAAGCCATTCGCCATGCAAATCCCGGCCATCCGCTAAATCGAACGCGGTCGCGATGCCGTATTGGTATTTTTTCGACATCGAAAGATTTTTGAAGTGGATGACGTTCGACCCGACTTTCAAGTCTTGCTTATCCACGATCGCTTCGCCATCGGAAAGATAGGCGGCCACCGGATTCGCCCCGATGAGGCCGGACGTGTCGCTTACCTCAAAGGTGAAATCCGCAGCCGTCGACGAAATCGTGCTTGCAGAAACGGTGCAAGATGGGGCGGTTGAATAGGCGATACCCGCTTGAATGGTTTGGTCGCCGCTCATCTTCACGTCTTTAATATCAGTTCCATCAATATATTTAACCGCATCAATCGTGTAGGAAATATACCCCGAGGTACTCGGAGCCGTCATGGAGAGGAGAATCGACTCCATCGTCGAGCCGGCCTCAAACATGTAGTTCGCGTATTTCTTTCCGTTCAAGGTAAAGGACTGAATTTCAAAATCCTTGGGATTGTCGAAATGAATGTCGATCGTAAAGACTTCCAAAGGAGCCACATAGTATTTTACCTCGCTCCCGGAGCTGACCTTGAGATCGACCAAACTCTTAATATCGTTCTTCAGCGTTTGGTTATGGCCAGTATGGCCGTCTTCCTCAGAAGGCGTTCCGCTTTCGCCTTCCGCTAGTAAATGAGCCCCTCTAAAAGCTTTTCTCCCTTGGGTATTCCCGCCCTTTTTAACGATGGTCATTCCTTGATAGACCGGGGCATCTTCCGAAACTAGACTTGAGGCCGTAGAAGTGTCTGAATTGCTGAAGCCACCCTCAGAAGACGCGAGAGAAAGAACCCCACCGCAAGAACTTAAGCCAAGAACCCCGCTGGCAATAACGGCAAGAAAGATTGTCTTATTTTTCATGAAAACGCCCCCTTAATGATTTGATTTTACCACCTCTTATCATCAAAGGATGATACTGAAAATATGAAAAGGAAAATCGAGAGAATATCCCCCTGTTGGCCAAGAGGGCATCCTTGAGCTCTTTTTCATGATAACGAGGGCTTAAAGATAGGAATTCGAAGGAATAGGGATCTTTCGTCATCTCTTGGGCCAAATCGCTTTCGTTTTCAGGAAGTTGGGTTTTGAAATTGTTTAAAGCCTTGCCTTGCCTTCGGTAGTAGTCGGTATTCAAGAAATTGAGGAGCATCGAGCGAGACCAGCCATTCTTGAGAGACTCCCGAACGAAAAAGAGGGCTTCCTCTGAATTCTGGCAGCGGTCGAGAATGAAGCGATGGTGCCCCCAAGCGAGAGAAAATAAATCGTCCACAACTTGTGGATGATTTTTTACAATGTCCTTGTAAACATCGTAGAAACGTCTCATATATTTTAAATTAGAGACCGAAAATCCCGCTCCGCCCAAGGCCGTTTTAAGATCTTGGCTGAGCCGCTCGAAAAAGGCGGATCCCGAATAGGCGTTCTTGTACTTTTCGGAGATGTCTTTCCCCAGTTCCCAATAGAATCGAATCAATTCGGAATTTACCTTCACGGAAGCTCGAATTTGAGCGGTCCGGTATTTTTCTTTTAAGGTTTTAACCCAGGCGGAATAGGTCTCGTCTGGCGTCCATCTTTCGCTATCCATGTGATTTGTCCCTCCACATATCCATAGGCAAAAAGTCGCGGGGCGTGCCCCACGACTTTGCCGTCAATCCATCACCGTTTTGTAAAATAATGCGTGAAATGGACGAAAACTAGGCTATAAACATTCCTATTCATCCTTTAAAAGGGGGATACGCTATGGATTATTTAGAGGAATTCCATCAAAAACACGCCGGGGAGAAAGAGTTCGTCACCACGGTCGATGAGTTCGCGAACTCGCTTGCGCCGTTCTTCAAAGAGCATCCGGAAGATCTGCCTTATTTCAAGAAGCTCTTGGAACCGGAACGGATTCTTTCTTTTGACGTCCACTGGAAGGACGATCAGGGCGTCGAGCACGTCAATAAAGGCTATCGGGTTCAGTGGTGCAATGCGGTCGGCCCCTATAAAGGCGGCCTTCGTTTCCATCCGTCCGTCAATCTTTCGATTCTGAAGATGCTCGCCTTTGAGCAAACCTTCAAAAACGCCCTTACGGGCCTCGCCATGGGCGGAGGCAAAGGGGGGAGCGACTTTGACCCCAAAGGCAAGAGCGACGCCGAAGTGGAGCGTTTCTGCCGGGCCTTCATGGATCAGCTTTATCCCTACATCGGCATCGATACCGACGTCCCGGCGGGCGATATCGGCGTTGGAGGCCGCGAGATCGCTTATCTGTACGACGAATATAAGAAGAAATCCCTCAAGGATGACGGCGCTTTGACGGGCAAATCCCTGAAGGATGGGGGTTCCTTACTCCGTCCCGAAGCGACCGGCTATGGCCTTTGCTATTACGCCGAAGCCTTACTCAAGGATCGCTATCAAACCACCTTCAAGGGCAAGAAAGTCGTGATCTCTGGAAGTGGCAACGTCGCTACCTTCGCTTGCGAGAAAGCCCAAGCGTTAGGGGCCAAGGTCCTCGCGATGTCGGATTCGACTTCGGCGATCTACGATCCGGAAGGGATCGACCTTAAAGCGGTCCGTGATATCAAGGAAGGCCATCGGGGCAGGATGCATGAATATCTTGCCACTCACCCGAAAGCCTCCGAGATCCCCTCGGATGCGATCTGGGGGATCGCTTGCGATATCGCCTTACCCTGCGCGACTCAGTTCGAGATCAAGAAACGGGATGCCCGCTTATTGATCCGGAATGGAGTCATGGGCGTCTATGAAGGCTCGAATATGTCCACCACGCCAGAAGCGGTTCAGATTCTTCTTGGCGCGAACGTGTCTTATTCGCCAGGCAAAGCAAGTAACGCCGGCGGCGTCACCGTCAGCGGCTTTGAGATGATGCAGAACAAGGCCAAGGAGCATTGGTCGCGCGATATGGTCGATCGGATGCTCAAAGGCACGATGGAAGAGATCTATACGAATGCGGTTGCGCTGGCGAAGACACCCGAAGAGAAGAAGGATCTCGTCCGCCTCTCGAACGAGTCCGGCCTCCTGACCGTCATCAAAGCCCTGAAGAAGAAAGCGAAATAGTCCCTAGCCCCCGAGCGAACCTCCTCGCTTAGGGGCTTCTCTTGTGGGGCGAAAGAAAATCCCCTACCCCAATATCCGGAATCCTCTGATTTTCTTGAGCCCCCTGCCCCTTTGAATACTCACTTTTTATTCATTTTGAATATTTAGTGTTATACTACTTCTCGAAGGAGCCTTTTATGAAAGCATATCTTTTGCGTCTCAAAACCATGGGCTTAAAGAACCTTGAACACGAGGTCTGCCTTAATTTTGCCGATGAAACGATTCCGGAGAGAATCGAGCCCAAAAACCAAAACGTCAAAGCCATTTACGGACTGAACGGAGCGGGTAAGACTGCTTTGATCGCCTCGGTGGACCTCGCCAAAAAAATCATCACGGAAAAAGGCTACATTCCTCGGATGCAAAAGGCCTATTTCGATCAATTATTTAACAAAAAAAGTCCAAAATTTGTTTTTCGGGCCGACTTCGCCATCTACGATGAAACGAAAGACAACGAGGTCATCGATGTTTTTTCGTATGATTTGGAGGTGGACCCCTCTTCCACTCTTTCATCGAATGGCTACGGAATCAAGAGTGAAAGCCTTGCCTTAGCAAAGGGCCGGACTTTAAATGAGCAAACAAAACCCGTTTTCTCCGTGAAAAAGGGCATTTTGAGTTTCTCGGAGGCCGACGATCCTCTCAATCAAGAACTTCGAGCAAAAACGATGAACCTCTTGGTTGACAGCTCCCTTTCTTCCCTTTTCGTTTCGCTGGTCCAAGCCTCGGCTTTCCCCTACGAGGATGCCACAAAGAAGTCTTCTGAGCTTTTTGTCGGCTGCCTCGCCCTTTTCGTTTTTGGAGCCAGTCTCACGGTCTTCCTCGAAAACGAAGATCAGCATCAGTCTTATCGGAGTGATGCCCTCGCTATTCTCCAAAAAATGAAAATGATGAAAGCAGAGAACTTCCAATCGCTCTTTTTGAGCGCTTTAAGCCAAAGCCCGCTCTCTTCGGGCGAGCAAGTCATCGAGAAGAAAGCGCTGCCTGACTTTGAGAAAGCCATCGGCCAACTTACCGCCTTCGTGAAGATGTTCAAACCGGAATTAAAACGGATTGACCTCGACAAAAAGATCGATGGTTCCTTTTACCATATTCGCAAGATCTTCGTTTACCCCGATTACACGGTGGACTCCGAGTTCGAAAGCGCGGGCATCAAAAAGATGATGGCCCTATTCAGCTACTTTAAGCAGGTGAATGATGGCCAAATCGTCTTCATCGACGAAATGGATGCCAGTCTCCACGATGTCTATCTTTGCAAACTGTTGGATTATTTCTCCGAGTTTGCCAAAGGGCAGCTTTGCTTCACGACCCATAACATCGGTCCGATGAGCCATTTAGCCGACAAAAAACACAGCCTCGATTTCCTCGGAAACGAAAACTACCTCGCTTCTTGGGTCAAGAACGCCCATTACCAGCCGTATATCCAATATCCCGACGGCATGATCAAAGGGTCGCCCTTCAATTTTGAATCCTTTGATTTCCTGCCGATTTTCAATGAGGGCAAGCCATGCAATTGATCCTGGTCATGGAAAGCAACGAGGAAGCGCATACGGACTGGATCTACCTCCACGCCTTCCTTTTGGAAAACTATGCGAAAGAACTCGCGGATTGCCGTGTCAGCCCGGTTTATCTTTCGGGAATCCAAAACTACAAAAGCCGGCCGATCCAAAAGAAAATCCAAGACCTCGAAAAACGTTACCGAGCCAGCGGCAAAAGCGTCGTTCTTTATTGTCTTGATAAAGACGAGCCTGGCCCGAATGGGCCTCGGGAAAAGAGCCATAAAGCCATCGCGAATTATTGCGCCGAAAAGGCCTATTATCTCGCCTGGTTTTGTTTGGACATCGAAGACGTCTTCTTAGGCGAGCAAGTCCCGGATGAGGAAAAATCCGCCCGAGCCCGACAGTTTTTGATCGATCAGGGCGCAACCTGCCTTCCCCTCGGGAATTTTCGAGGCCCTGAAGCGTCAAAGCGGAAAGAAAGCAATCTAATTTTGGTTTTGGACCAGCTCTTCAAAAAAGATTGATTTCGAGGGAACGATGAGGTCGAATTTCCTTTCTTTTAGCACTCGACACTTTACAGTGCTAATACCCGTGCTATCATAATCCCTGCAAACCTTTTGAAAGGACTAAGAAGAACATGAAAGAAAGAAAAGAATTCGCCACCGAGAGCAAAGAGCTGCTCCAGCTCATGATCAATTCGATCTACACCAATAAGGACATCTTTTTGCGGGAATTGATCTCCAACGCCAGCGACGCGATCGATAAGTACCGCTACATCTCCTTATCCGGGGATAAGAACTACCCCACCATCGATCACGCGATTAACCTCAAGGTCAACAAAGCGGACCGCTCCCTCACGATCGAGGATAACGGCATCGGCATGGATAAGGACGAACTGATCCAGGATCTTGGCACGATCGCCAAAAGCGGTTCTAAGGACTTCGCTCAGAAGTTCAAGGATGCCAAAGAGAAGCAGGATATGGCCATCATCGGTCAGTTCGGCGTGGGCTTCTATAGCGCCTTTATGGTCGCCGACCACGTGAGTGTTCTGACGAAGAAGCCCGGTGCCGCATCCGCTTATCTTTTCACGAGCGATGGGGTTAAGGATTACACCGTCGAAGAAGCGAAGAAAGACACCAACGGCACTGAAATCACGATCTACTTCAAGAAGAACGCGGAGGACGAGGATTACGATAAATATCTTGAATCCTATACGATCGAGAATCTGGTGAAGAAATACAGTGACTACATCCGCTACCCGATCAAGATGGACGTCACCACCTCGAAACCGAAGCTCGATAAGGATGGGAAGCCCATTGAGGGCAAGTATGACGACGTGATCGAGAACAAGACCCTGAACTCGATGGTGCCCCTTTGGAAGAAGAACCCCAAAGAGGTCACCCCGGAGATGCTCAATGAGTTCTATAAGAGCAAGTTCGATGATTTCGAGGATCCGCTCTTTGCGATCCCCCTTCATATCGAAGGGACCATCTTCTATGATGCCTTGCTCTATATCCCGTCTCACGCCCCCTATAACCTTTATAGCCAGGACTACGAGAAGGGACTCGATCTCTATTCGAAGGGGATCTTCATCCAAGAGAAGTGCAAACCGCTGATCCCGGATTATCTGAAGTTCGTGAAGGGCCTTGTCGATAGCGATGACTTCTCGCTCAATATCTCGCGCGAGATGCTCCAGAAGTCCCCGATGCTCGAGAAGATCGCGGATTCGATCGAGAAGAAGATCGTCGCGACTTTGAAAGAGACCTTGGAGAAGGATCCGGAGAAGTATCAGAAGTTCTTCGCAATCTATGGCGATCACTTGAAGTTCGGCATCTATCAATCCTATGGAACCAAGAAGGATCTTCTCGAGGATCTTTTGATCTATCCATCCCTGAAGAACGAGAAGCCGATCTCCTTTAAGCAATATCAGTCGGCGATGGCGAAGGATCAAAAAGCCATCTACTACGCTTCGGGCAAGAGCCTGGAGGCGATTAAGCTTTTGCCTCAACTCGAGAAGTATAAGAAAGAAGGTATTGATGTCCTCTCCTTTGCCTCTGACGTGGATGAATTCGCCGTCATGATGATGCAAGACTACGCGAAGCTTCCGTTCAAGAACATCGCCGAAGAGGATAAAGAGGCCCTCAGTAAGGAAGAAACCGATAAGCTGAATGATTTAACCACCACCCACAAACGCGCCTTGGATGACATCAAGGATGCCTTGACGGGCAAGGTGGATGAGGTATCCTTCTCGACCTCATTGGTTGATTCGCCCGTCTGCATCCAAACCAAGGAAGGGTTATCTCTGAATATGGAGAACGTCCTTGAGGAGCAAGGCGATAAGACGAAGACGAATACGGAGAAGCCGCAGGCCGTTAAGGTCTTGGCCATCAATCCGGATCATGATCTCTGGAAGGCCATCGCATCCGTTGAATCCGATGATGCGAAGGTCAAGAAGTACGCCGCCCTCCTCTACGATGAGGCGATGATGCTCGAAGGCTATGAGGTCAAGGATAAGACGGCCTTCGTCAAGAACCTCAATGAGTTGATGCTCGAGTCGCTTAAGAAGCAGTAGCTTAGACAACAACAAAAAGAAGAGGGACCGATCATCCCCTCTTTTTAGCGAGCGGGACCCCTATCACCAACTAATCCCTCAATCCTTCTTCTTCACGCGAGCCAGACAAGCCTTCAATAAAACCACTTGGAAAGGATAACTGAAACTTAATTTAAGTCTCACATTGGTTCCATATTTGTAAAAAACACCCCACTTTTCAAAATATGTTTTTTGGAGGATTCCCGAGGCGAAAAATGACCTTGCAGATTGTAAAAATTCAATTTTTTGGAATCGAGAAAAAGATAACAAGAGACGTTTAGATTTTTGATTTTTTGTTTGACGACGATTTAAGAATTTTGAAAGCGCTTTCTTGACGGCATTTTAATCCGAAATATAATAGGTCCGGAAAGTGTGATATCGGTTTCACATTTCAAAATTATGAGACAAGGAAAAATTCTCGTCGTCGGAAGCCTGGTTGAGGATTGCATCTCCCGGGCGAAAACACGCGTACCTAATTCGGGTGAAACGATTGAGGGCGCAGGTTTTACGAATGCTCCAGGCGGAAAAGGAGCTAACCAAGCCGTCGAAGCGGCTCGTTTAGGAGCCCCTGTTGATTTCTTTGGGCAAACTGGGGATGACACTTTCGCCCGCGATCTTCATGATGCGATTCGCGATAATGGAATCAATGCCGTTCGGATAAAGCGTCTCGATAATTCGGCTTCTGGAGTATCGGGTGTAAGCATAGAAACAAAAGATGGTATCTCGAATAATCGCATTTTAATGAATCCTGGCGCAAACGCCAAGATCACGATTGATGATGTCCGATATCTCGAAAACGAAATTCAAAACTATTCCATTTTGATCCTTCAGTTCGAAATCCCAATGGAAGTGAATGAGTATTTGGCTAAGTTAGCACATGAAAATGGCGTGATTGTCATCGTAAATCCCGCCCCCTCTCAGCCACTAGCGAATTCCTTTTATAAAGAAATTGATTATTTCACTCCGAATGAACACGAAGCCGCCGATCTTTCCGGCGTCATCATCCATTCAAACGGGAAAAAATGTGATGATAACGATATCACAAATAGTGCCCAATATTTCCTTGATAAGGGGGTTAAGAACGTCTTGATTACCCTAGGGAGTGCTGGTTCGGTTTTGGTTAACGGAAAAACGAAGCACTATATTTCCGCTATCCCCAACGTGAAACCCGTGGATCCTACCGGGGCCGGTGATTCGTATATTGGAGCATTCGCCGCTGGCCTCTACCGTGGCCTCCGTCCTGAAGAGGCTATGAAACTGGCGACCTATGTCGGTGCCCTTACCGTTCAGAAGATGGGCGCGATTCCTTCGCTACCAACCCTAAGAGAAGTCGAAGCCTATGTTGAAAAGAACAATGATGAAGCTTTCGTCGCTCTTTTGAAATCCCATTTCCCCACCATCAAAAATGATCAGGAATCTTTCGATGATTTTAAAGCGATCCTTTCTCGCGAGACCGATTCCACGATCGCCTCGCTCAAATACGAAAATTATCTGCCTGCGGTTGCCCTAATAGAGCATTCGCAAAAAGCAGGTGGCCGTCTGCATATCACCGGGATCGGGAAGCCTTCCCATGTAGCGGAGTATTATGCCTCGCTCCTTTCCAGCACAGGTTCTCCGGCTTATTATCTCCATGGGACTGAAGCCGTTCATGGCTCCTGCGGGCAACTTGTTCCCGGTGATGTCGTCATCGCCATTTCAAATTCAGGCGAGACGAATGAACTCAAATCGACCATCACCGCGGTTCGAAAGAATGGTTGCAAAATCATTGGGGTTTCTGGAAATCCGGATAGTTGGCTTGCTCACGCATCCGACGCTTTCTTATTGGCCAAAGTCCAAGAAGAGGGCGGCCCGCTCAATAAAGCCCCTCGGGCTTCCTTTGACGCGGAATTGCTCGTTCTACAAGGTCTATCTGTCATTTTACAAAGTCGGAAACATATCGGGCTTGAGCAATATGGCTGTTGGCATCCCGGAGGCAAACTCGGGGAATCGATCCAAAGTGCCGACAAAAAATAGATCTCATTTCATTTTTATAACCAAAAGGAGGTAAAAAGAATGAAAGGAACATTAAAATTCGCCACCACAGCCGGTATCTTGCTGGCTCTCGTCTCCGCAGGACTCACATCTTGCGGAAAAAATGATGATGAGCCCGAAGCCGGCGCCACCACCGTAACCTTCTACGCCAACAGCTTTGAAACTTGGTCAAACGAGCATCTTCAGAATCTCGCCAAGGAATTCAACAAAGACAAGACTGATGGGATTCAGCTCGATCTCAAGATCTTCTCTGATGCTTACGACGATGCCCTCACGAGCGCTCGAGAAAACGGCGCCGCTCCGGACATCTTTATGATTTCCTATAATAACCTTTATAACAACGCGATTAAGCCGGGTTACGCCGCCCCGCTCGACGAGTTGATGGGCGCTGACAACATCAGCGACATCCTCGACAATGTCAAGAGCACGATCTCCTATAAGAATCAGGTCTTCGCTTGGCCGCTCATGCTCGAGCCGTCCAGTATGTTCTATTACCGCAAATCCTACTTCCAGAAAGCCGGCATCACCGAAGCGCCGACCACTTGGGCTCAGCTTTGGGAAGATTGTGCCAAACTCAAGCCGACCCTCGATAAAGGACAGTATTGCCTTGGCATCCAAACCGGGGTTGCCCTCGGTTGGGCCACTTGGGGAATGCAGCAGAACACCTGCGGCCACCTTGCCGTTAACGATAAGTGGGACAAGTGCTTGGTTGATGAGCAAGGCTACCGCGATCTCGATGGTTTCTTCTATGACGCCTATGCCAACGGCTACGTTCCTACCGGTGACATTTCCGGAAGTGGCTATAACGCCCTCATTGCTCCGCTTTGCGAAGACAAGTTGGCGATGACCTTCACCGGTTCCTGGGGCATTGGAACCATCAAGAATGATTACCCGGATCTCGTCAGCGATGTCGGCTGCGCAATGATTCCAACGCTTTCAGGCGATGCCAGTAAGTGCAGTGCCACCAATGGCGGCTGGAATGTTTGCATCTCCAAGAGCAGCACCCATCAAGACTTGGCGGCTAAAGTCATCAAAGCCCTCTACGCGGATACGGCCACGGCTAGCCAATACTTCGACTTGGCAGGTTATTGCAAAGCGGCCCCAACCAAGAGTTTGCAGGCTTATCTCGCTCAGCATTCCGATACGACCTACAAAGATTACCTAAGCGCCGTCAGCGCGGTCAGTAAGAACGCGATCTTCGAGCCCCACTATTCTTGGGATATCTCAGTCGCAGTGGAGACCATGTTTGAAACCATGGGAATCAAAGCAGACTCTTCAAAAGATACTGCCTACAAGAATTCGACCATCGAATCCGCCATGTCAACCTGCCTCGATTCGATCAACAAGATCATGACGAGTTCGACCTACGTCACCAATCCGGATTACGAGTGATGCTTCCGCTTCAAAAATGAGGTAACCGCATGGAAAACGCCGACCGCTCTCCGCTTGATAACCCTTTATACCGCCTTGATCATAAGCGGGATAATCGCTTTCGTTATCGCCATCAGTGGTCGGCTTATGCCATGCTACTGCCAGCCGTGATCCTCGTCACGATCTTCGTTATCATTCCGCTCGTCATGGCGCTTTTCCGCGCCTTTCAGGACTACAACACCAAAGCCTTTGTTGGTTGGACCAATTTCGAGTATCTCTTCCAAAGCGATGTCTTCTTATCGAGCTTCGGCAACGTGCTCATCATGACGGCAATCATCACCGCCGCGACATTGATCCTGTCATTCTTCTTCGCCCTTGTGCTCAAATATTTCGACAACAAGTTTGGCGAGATCGCCAAAATCATCATTTACATCCCTTGTTTCATTTCGGGGATCGCCACCTCCATCATCTTTGGTTTATTGACCAACTATGGGGGCGGGTTATTGACATCCATCGCAATCTCGCTCGGACTCGATCCCGTGAGTTTCACTGACAACACCACCTTGGCTCGAATGGCAATCATCATCCCTACGATCTGGATTGGCTTCGGAAGCAACACGCTCGTGCTCTACGCCGGGCTCATCAATATCCCAAAGGAATACTACGAGGCTGCCTCGATCGACGGGGCGAATTGGTCACAGAAACTCTGGGATATCACGATTCCTTCAATGCGTAACTATTTCGTTCTTCAGTTGGTGAGTCTCATCACGGGCAACATGCAAATGATGGAAATCCCGTTGATGGTGACGGGAGGCGGGCCGCTCAACACGACGATGACACCAGTCCTCTTCCTTTATAACTCCTACCGTGACACTTCGCGCCCGCAAAACGCGACGATTGCCGGAGCCTTGATCATTATGTTGATCATTGGCAGCATCAACTGGATCGTCTTCAAAACGATTTCGTCCCGTCGGAGTGAGGATGCTTGATATGGCAAAGAAAATCATCGAACGTAAAAAAGGCAAAACCGGCAAAATCATCAAAAAGATCGTGCTGGGTTTTGTAGTCATCTTGGTTTGCGCCATCATCCTTTTCCCGCTCGTCTGGATGTTCCCAGCCGCTTTCAAAACCAAGCGGGAGATCTGGCAGATCCCCAATACCTGGTGGCCGAATACCTTCGTCGGGGATAACTTCTCCAAGATTATGAATCTCGATTTGAATGGCTACAGTTTCCTCAGCAGTCTTCTTTGGACTTTCCTTGTGAGCACAATCGCCGTTGTCTTGAGCTTGCTCGTCAACATGCTGGCGGCCTTCTCCTTCGCCACGATGGAGTTCCGGGGCAAAAAATTCCTTTGGGTCTACTTCATCATCACGATGTGCATCCCGGGTATCACGATTCTCCTCACCTCTTTGCGCGTCGTCTATTTCCTCCATCTGACGGACACGATCTGGGTTTTGATCCTCCCGGGACTCGTCAGCGCCTACAACATCTTCTTTTTCCGTCAATTCTTCTATTCGATTCCTCTCTCGCTTGAAGAAGCCGCCACCATCGATGGCTGCTCTCGCTGGAAAATCTTCTGGAAAATCTTCTTCCCGATGTCTTCGACGCCTATGGTCATCATCGGTGTCGGGGTCTTCATGGGCTATTGGAACTCCTTCATTTGGCCGACTCTGACCATCATCAATAACACCAAAATCGCTCAGATCATGCAGGTCATCCGCATTCTCAACACTTCGACATACGCCGGGCAAAATTACTCGATCATCATCGCCGCCACTGAGCTCGCGATCCTGATCCCGCTCGCCCTCTTCGCGATCTTTCAAAAGAAGATCATCGCGGGCATCGCTATCAGCGGCCTCAAATAACCTCGTTTACGAATGAACCATCATAAGAAAAAGGAACAAAAACATGGACATCAACCCCTCCGCCTTGGCCAACTTAGCCAGAAAACAAAAAGGAAAACGCCTTCGGATCTCCTCATGGGACCGCACCGGCGGAAACGATGATCGGATTCACATTCCCTCGGGAAAAAAGGCGATCATCGCCCAAATGGACCAACCTGGCGAGATCGAGCACATTTGGGCCACGATCTGCAGCGATGGCTTGCCCACAATCGAAAAGAACGGGCTCCGGAAGGTGATCCTTCGCATCTATTGGGATGACGAGAAAGAACCATCGGTCGAAGCGCCTTTGGGCGATTTCTTCGGCATCGGTCATGCAAAAAGTAAAAATTATTCCTGCGCCGTTCTTTCGGAAGGCCCGCAAAATGGCCTCGGAATGAATTCTTGGTGGGTGATGCCCTACCAAAAAGCCCGCCTCGAGATCCTCAATGAGTGCCAATGCCCTTTGATTTTCTACTACTACGTCGATTACCGGGAGTTCCCGGAAGGATTGGATTCGGATGTGTTACGCTTCCATTCCCAATGGCGGAGGGTCTGCCCCTGCTCGGGAGTCCCGCTTAGTCAATTCCAAAAACGGGAAGATTGGCTCTTTGGCGAAACGAATCTCGATGGCAAAGACAATTACGTCCTGCTTGAAGCCAAAGGCGAAGGCCATTACTGCGGCTGCCACCTCGATATCGATAACTTCAACGACGATCCGGCTTGGGATTGGCCTGGTGAAGGCGACGACATGATCTTCATCGACGGGGCCAAACTCCCGACCCTCAATGGAACCGGTACCGAAGATTACTTCGGCATGGCCTGGTGCCCAACTCAAGAATACACCGGACTTTACAACGGTCTCCTTTACGGAACCGATCCGAATTGGAAGGGGCAAATCACTTACTATCGTTACCACATCCTCGACCCGATCAATTTTGAGAAAGATATCAAAGTCACGATCGAGCATGGACACGCCAATCACCGGAGCGACGACGATTCCTCCACAGTCTATTGGTATCAGAAGGAACCACATCTCCCCTTCCCGAAAATGTTGCCCGTGGAAGAGCGAATGCCGATCGATCATAAGAAAACATCCGAAAAAGGAAAAATCATCAAGGAGGACCCCAAGGAAATCAAATAACGCGCGAACGAACCTTTGGCGCAAAAAAGATGCATGCCGCCAGAGGCGAACCCGAGATAGGACCAACTAAATCAGGCTATACATGCATCCCCAACATTATAAAGAGCAATTATGGAAAATCAAAAAAAGAACATGAATAAGTGCCTTCTCATCGCCATCGCTTCGATGGTGATGCTGACAGGCGTCGCTGCTGTCGGATTTCATCCGGTTACGCCGACTTCCGCTGAAGCCAGCGCAAACCTCTATCCCTCGACTGGTTTCGAAGACATGCTGGAAACAGGGGAGACATCGTATGCTTTAGCTTCTGGCGCCCGACATGGCATCGGCCAAGTCGGCGATCTCGTGAGCGTCGAACAAGAGACGGTCGGAACCACCAAAAACACCTATTTGAAGATGACCTATGGCGGCGGGACGAACGCTTTTGCCAACACTTTTGCTTTGTGGAAAGGCGGCAATCTCACCGTTGCGGCGACTTACACCATTTCAATGGATATCCGAAAGGAGACCGGTTTCACCACGACCGACAACTTCTCCTTCCGTTTCTGGACCGATAGCGCCACCCTCAAAGACGGACCGGCCTTAGCGGAGAAAGTCAATGCCGCCGAAGTCGGCAAGTGGACCACGATCACGGCCACTTACGAACTTTCAGCCGAACAGGCCGCGGTCGGAAGCGATTCGCTTCAGATTTGGTTCCATGCCCAAGACGGAACGACGGCCAATAGTTTGGATCTCGATAATCTCGTGGTCACCCGCCCAGCTAATTTAGGCGAGAACATCTTCCCCGATGAGACCTTCGAAACGGTCTTAGGGACAGCAGACACCGAATATAATTACAACACCTCCGGCGTCAAAAACGGAGTCGGATCGAATGAAGCCAACGTCAAAGCCCTCAAAGAGACAGTTGATGGCAAGAGCAACACTTATCTTCAGCTTTCTAACGGAGGCGGAAGCGATGAATTCACCTCGATCTTCGGTTTCTTCCCGTTTAAGCCATCCGAAGTAAAAACCTATAACATCAGCTTGGATATCCGAAAAGAAACGGGCTTCACTACCACCGATAACCTTGGCTATCGTTTCTGGACGGACCAGGCTACGATGCATGACAGCGATCCTTTGGCCGACAAGGTGAACGCCGCCGAAATCGGAAAATGGACCACTCTCACTTCGACCTATGAATTTAACGCGGACCAAGCAGCGGTCGGAAGCGATTCCTTCCAGCTTTGGTTCCACACGGTCTCCGGAACGGCCCACAACGTCCTCGATATTGATAATATCAAGATCACCGCAGTCGTCGCCGAAGCCTTGGCACCCGCTTTAACGGGTTCCGCCAATGGGGTCTATCACCAAGACGCATCAGCCGATGTCGCCTTCGGCCTCGATCTCAAAGGCCAAGACATCACTTCCGTCACCACCGGATCGGCCAATACGGCGGTTGCGGCGACTTCCTATGCCTATGACGCCACCGCGAAGAGTTTCACCTTCAAAAAGGATTATCTCGCGACGCTTGATGTCGGCAAGAATACCTTCACCATCGCGACTGCCAAAGGCAGCGTTACTGTCTTCATTCAGGTCTATCCGGCCAAAGGAACGATTCCTTCGAGCACCGATGGCTACACCTTGACCGAGACGCTTCTCGGCGGGGATTTCGAATCCTATACGATCGGCACCACCTTCAGCGAGACGCAAACCGCCGAAGCCTGGGGTTCCGTTTCCTTGGATGATCCAGCCGTCATCGCCGATGATGGCACTGGCAACCATGCTGCCGTCTTAGGCCGCAAATCGGGGTCGACAAAGACCTACGCTTCCGCCTTCTGCATCCTCTCACCTGACATTCAAAAAGGCGACGTCATCACCTTCAAGTTCGATTACAAGGACGCCTTCGCGGATGCGAGCAAGAACACGGGAACCGACACCAACGTCACGTTCGTCGGCGCCTCGAATACCAGCTATCACCAGATCGCGCTGGAGGGCTCCAAACCCGCTGAGACCTTCGAAGGCAACAATGATGAGCCTTCCTGGGAGCCGGTCTATAGCACCCTCGCGAATGGCTATACTCACGTCGAGATGAACTTCGTCGTCGACTTCGCGATGCTTCAGAGCACCAACAGCGTTCGCTTCCTGCTCAAGATCATGAACGACGCCGACAAGCTCTATTTCGACAACGTTCACCTCGTTCGCTGGGTCAAAGCCGGCGAAACAAATGACACGCCCACCATTACGCCGGACAAGGCCACTTTCGATGGGGCCAACCCCGCGGATCTCGCCTTCACGGTCGATCTCAAGGATTACAGCCTCTCGGCGGTCAAACTCGATGGCCACGCTTTGACGAAGACAAGCTATGCCCTCGATGGGAATACCCTGACGCTCAAGAAAGAGTACCTTGCCACCTTGGCGGATGGCGATCACGTCTTCACCCTCGCTTCGTTAGGGGGCGATACGACCTTCACCGTCACGGTCACGAATCATGCCAAAGTCGCGGAGACCACGAAGTCGAATGCTCTCCCGGTTTGGGCGATCGTCCTCATCGTCTTAGGCTCCTTCATCGCCCTCGGAGCGGCGGTCTTCTTCATCCTCCGCGCCGTCAAGAAGCACAAGAAAGCCTGATCCGATCCGCCTTTCCATGAGGGGGACATTCCTCCTGTCCCCCTCTTCTACTAAGGAGAAATCTTATGAATGAAAAACTTATGAAACCCCTGATCTTCGCCCTCCCGCTTCTTTTCTTATCACTCGTGGGCTGCACCAAGACGAACGGTTCCTCATCCTCAGTTTTCATTCAAGAGGATTCTTCACTTCCAAAAGATGGTTGGAGTTATTCCTCCAAAATCGCTTATGTCCGCAAGCAATCGATGGTGACCGGGTCTTCCGCGACCGTCAATACCGCCAAAAAATGGCGGCTGACCGGAACGGATCTCGGCTTTTGTTATTATGATCCCTCAATTAAACGTTTCTATTCGGTCTTCGGCGATACCTCTTCCGGGAATGGAGGAGTTTGGAATTCCAACATCACCCTCTACACCGATAACCTGGACTTTTCGAAGGGGATCGAATGGCAAGGGATGCTTCCAGGGCAATTCGGTGCCTATTCTTCCGTCACCCCGGTTTCCTATCGAGTCGCCATGGCGAACAACATTCATTATGATGCGAGCAAAATGACCTGCGAGAAGGCCACCACGACGATTCCGACCGGCGCGGCCGTGGTCAATGGTGTCTATTACCTTTTTTACATGGAAGTCGGTACCTTCCAAGCAAATGGTGAATGGGACGTCTATGCCGCTGGAGTTACGAAGAGCACGGACAAAGGTCAAAGTTGGAGCGTCGTCGATTCGCTCCGCTGGATCAGCAAGGATGGCAATGAAACAGCAGGCAATGCCACGAATTTCGGCCAGATCTTTCCCTTGGTGACGGAGGATTATCTTTATATCTACGGGATTCCCGGTGGACGGAGCGGCGGCGTCAAACTCGGCCGGGTGGCTCTCGACAAGATCGAAGACTTCGAGAGTTATGAATATCTGACAAAATTCGACGCTTCTTCATCCCCGGTTTTCGAAAAAGGGACGGCTGGGCTCACGAAAGCCAACGCTTCGGAAGACGCCTATATCGTCCAACCCTCCTGCGGCGAGCTTTGCGTGAGTTACGAACCCTATATGAACCGCTACATGATGACCTATATGCAAAATAATGCCAAGATTGTGATGCGACTCAGTAAAGACCCTTGGGGCACATGGGGAAGCAGCGACGCTTTCTTAGGCCAAAGCGACATGCCAGGCCTCTATGGCGGAAGTACCTGCCCTCAGCTTTTTGAGGAAAACGGACAAAAGATCTATCTTCTCGTTTCCGAATGGTCGATTTACAACGTTCATCTTTTAGAGGTTAAATTTAACTGATATGACTCTTTTGACACTCACGAACCCTCGTTCGCTCGGCCCCTTGACGGGCAAGGGCAGCGCCAGCGCGACCCTTGAGCGTTTCGGCGTGGGGGGCTGCGACCTCGGTTATCCAGTTTACGATGAGGCAGCTGATCGGATGTGGCTGCTCTTTGGCGACACATTCGACCAAGCGGATTTCAATGACCACAGCCACGAGATCCATTGGCGGAGCGGAGTTTTTGGCATCCTCGATAACTTCTCAAAGAAAAAAGATTTCACGATCGACCGTTTCTATTGTACGGAGAGCGACGCTCCACGCGCCAGCGCTCCTTATCTTTCTCACCATTTACCCGGTTTTGAAACGACCAAAATTCCGACCGGCGGCATTGTCGTGAATGGGGTTTTCTATTTCTTCAACTTCAACATCACGTCCTGGGATTATCCCAACCGCCAGAAATTCGCCTGCGGTTCCTGCTTCAAATACGACGAGAAAACCAACCGCTATCTCCGAGTGTTCCCTTTGACATGGGTCAATGGCGAGAACCCGGCCAAGGAAACGGTGAAACAGGTCATCCAAGAAGACGACCAGCTTGCCCTCGTGGGCAAAATCGACCTCCAGAAGCACCTCAACCCCTTTTTCAGCCTAGTCTATCCTTTCGACGACGGGGATAATTTCATCTATCTCTTCGGGCAAGGTTCCTATCGGGAAAGCCCGACTTATGTGGCCCGCCTTCGCAAGAGCCAATTCGAATCTTTTGAAACCATCGAATATCTCGTTGGATTCTTGGGCAAAGAACCCGTTTGGGAGAAGGCGCCGGAAGCGATTGGCCATCTTTATCCTCTTCTTCAAGAGGGAATTGGGGAAATGAGTCTTCTCAAGATTGAAGGCCGTTACCTCCTCATGGGGCTCGAAGGCTGGAAGAGTAATCTCATCTATTACCAAAGCGAATCACTCTTGGGACCGTATTCCTCTCGGCAATATCTCCTTAAAAGCGAGGATCCTCTCCTCGAGAAATGCAGCCCATACGCCCCGATGAGCCACACGCGCTTCTACGATCCGAAAACGAAAGAGCTCAAAGTTATCGTCTCAAAATGGCTTCCAGCCTATAACCCGATCACTTTGGTCTATCACGTGGAAAGGAAAACCTTATGAACAAACCCTCGAAACTCCTTTGGGCTCTCTTATCCGTGAGCCTCCTCGCCGCTTGTCAGAAAACCCCGGAGACCATCTATTACTCGAATGACGCAATTCATAACGTCACCCTTTTGAAACATGTGATCGGCGAGAAAGCAAAGAGCGACACCATCACGAACTACCAAGTCGGCGGAGCCGACCTCGGTTTCCCCCTCTACGATGAGAAAACCGGCAAGAGCCTGACGTTCTTTGGCGATACTTTTGTCTCACCGCTTCAAAGCGGCAATTGGCGGAGTAACACCATCGCGGTCTCAACCGATAAGAATTACGACGATGGCTATGACATCGATAGCTTTATCCATAACGAGAAAGGAGTGGCAATCCCGGCAATCGAAGGCCACCACGTCAATCGTTATGAAATGACCAAAATCCCGACCGGCGCAATCGCGATCGATGGGGTCTATTACCTCTTCTATTTCAGCAAATACAGCTGGGACAGCGCGGTTGGAGACGCCAACTCCATGAACTATGGCGGCGCCGTCAAATCCACGGACGGCGGCCAAAGTTGGGAACGAGTCTATGACCTCACTTGGGTCAACCACGCCGTCGATGATCCTTCAATCCCCTTGCGAGCCAAAGTGGAGGATATCCAGACCCTGATCAATGAGAATGCAGCGCTTGAGAAAAATCAAGGGAACGTCAATCTAGCCCATCATGAAGGTTACCGCTTCACTGAGATCTTCCCGATCGACGGGAAGGATGGTTACATTTATTGCTTTGGCATGGGCGGCTACCGAAGCGGCTACACGAGTTTGGCGCGGGTCAAGAAAGAAAACTTCGAAGTGTTTGATGATTACGAATACCTGACATCATACGGAACGAATAACGCCCCCATTTGGACCCCGGGAAGGGAAGGACTTGATCTTTTAGCGAAGAGCGACGAGGGTTATTGCCTCACGGTCACCTCCAGTGAAATGTCGATAACGTATAATAAATATCTGGGGAAGTGGCTTTTGCTCATGACGTCGAACTGGAACGGCTTTGGGGCTTACTACTTCCAAGCTTCCAATATCTGGGGACCCTACACCCGTAAAGGGCAGATTATCATCCCCGCCAGCTCTGATGTCCTTGAACAGAAGTCGCTCTATGCCCCGCTTACCTGCGAGCATTGGCAAAAAGAAGATGGCAAGACTTTCTATCTCTATCTCTCATGCTGGATGCCGATCTACTGCCCTTATTTCCTCAAAGTCGAATTAGCATAAAAGGAGAAATGACATGACCATCTACGATATCGCAAAAATCACCGGCTTTAGTAGCGCCACCGTGGCACGGGCTCTTTCAGGACACGGCTATTGCTCTGAAAAGGCGAAACAGAAAATCACCGAAGCCGCGAAAGCAAACCACTATATCTTTAATTCACAAGCCCGGTCGTTGCGAAGCCACAAGGTCAACACAATCATCTGTGGAATCCCCGATATCTGCAACCCTTTCTACTTTCAAATCATCCAAGGCGCAACCGAAGTGATGCGGCAAAAGGGTTATATGCTCATGCTGTATCCAACCGAAAAAGCGATTGCAAAAGAGCTCGAGGCAATACAGATCTGCCAACGTAAATTGGCGGGTGGCCTCATTCTGATGTCCTTCAATTTTTGCGACGAGAACATCCGCGCGATCCGCGAAAGCGGGATCCCGACGGTTCTTGGCAACCAATACCTGGGTCAAAAGAGCGATGACCCCTTCGACTATTGCTACGTCGATCACACCTTAGGCATGGAATTGGCAACCAAGCATCTGCTTGAGAGAGGATGCCAAAATATCCTTTTGGTGACCGGCAGCCTGAAAGAACAGACGACCCGAGAGCGGGCAAAAGGCTATCTCAAAGCTCTCACTGATGCCGGAAAAAGCCCGGACAAAGACTATATGATCAACGGCAATTATGTCCGAAGCGATTCGAAGAAGGCCGTTGACCTCTTTCTCAAAGAAAAAAAGCCGTTCGATGGCGTCATCGCCGCAAACGATCTCAGCGCCTTAGGCATCTTGGATTCCTTGAAGGAACACCACCTTTCAGTTCCGGAACAAATCAAGATGGTTTCCTTCGATAACACCGATCTCGCCACCATTACCAATCCCCCGCTCACGTCGATCGATATGCGCCAACATGATCTCGGCGTCAGCATGGCGGCGACCTTAATCGAGCGGATCGAAGGGCGCGATGGCATCAAAAACACGATCATCAAGCCGACTTTGGTAGAAAGGGGGTCCTCGAAATGAGCTTCATCTCCTTACGGCGGATCAATAAAATCTACCCCAATGGCGTCAGGGCGATTCGAGATGCCTCACTCGAGATCGACGAAGGCGAATTTGTGGTCTTCGTGGGTCCGTCCGGCTGTGGCAAGAGCACGATGCTCCGGATGATCGCCGGACTCGAGGAAATCACCACCGGCGAACTTTACATCAACGGGAAACTCGCTAATGAAATGCCGCCGAAAGATCGCGATATCGCGATGGTTTTCCAAAACTACGCCCTCTATCCGCAGATGACGGTCTATCAGAATATGGCCTTCGGCCTCAAAGGACGGGATCTTGCGAAAGAAGAAATCCGTTCCCGGGTCCTCGAAGCGGCCTCAATTCTTGACATCAGCGACTACCTTTCCCGAAAGCCCGGACAACTTTCTGGCGGCCAGAAACAAAGGGTCGCCCTCGGCCGGGTTTTGGTCCGAAGGCCAAAGCTCTTCTTGCTCGATGAGCCTTTGAGCAACGTCGATGCCCAAATCCGCACCCAAATGCGTTCCGAGATCCTCCGGCTCCACCAAAAGCTCGGAATCACCTTCCTTTACGTCACCCACGATCAGGTCGAAGCCATGACGATGGCCAACAAAATCGTCGTCATGAAAAATGGAACGATCCAGCAAGTCGGCACTCCGCTCGATATTTATCAGAATCCGAAGAACCTTTTTGTCGCGACCTTCTTAGGCACCCCGCAGATGAATATTTTCTCGGCTCATCTCCAAGCCAAGGACAAGAGCCTTTCGCTCGAGCTTGAGGGCGCCAAATCTATCGCCCTGCCGCCCTACAAGCTGAATGAGATCGACGATCCTTCGCACCTCAATGGGGAGATTGCGGTCGGCATTCGACCCGATAACGTCGATATCGTCGATAAAGACGGCGATATTGAAGGCTATGTGCATCACGTCGAGAATTTGGGATCCCAACGGGCGGTTTCGCTCACGATTCCTTTCTCCAAAACGCCCTTCGTCGCCTTCACCAGCGCCCTCGTTCCCCCGAAAAGCCAAGACGGAATGGTTCAGATTAAATTCAATTTGAAGACCCTCCATTTCTTCGCTTTGCCCCAAGGCGACAGCATCTTGGGCGTCCCGGAAAGAACCTATCTCTCCAAAGCGTCTTTGAACTCAAAAGGGAAACTCGTTTTTGACCAACAAGTATTGCCGGTATCTTATTTTGACCGCCTCGTTAATCCGAACATGCTCCAAGGCCAAACCCTAGCCCTTTCCTTTTTGAGCGAGGCCCTGAGCGCGAAATCACTTCCCGATTCCTTGGCCCTTAAAGGCGTGGTCCGCCATATCCAAGACCTCGTCTCCAAGAAAGGCGTTTATCTCGAACTCGAAGATGGACAGAATCTCGCTTGTTACGCCCCGGTCGATTCCACTTTCAAAGAAGGGGACAATCTCACCCTTTACGTCCCTTATTCCGCCCTTGATATCTACGATAAGCCATTCGGAAACAAGCTGAACGCCAAATTCCCGTTCTTCTCGAACGACGTCCATCTTGAGAAAAAAATGGGCCGAGCCGCCCTTTTGAATTATCGCCTTCCTTTAAAGGAGGATGGAACCCCCCTGCCCGAAGGCCATTATGTTTGGAAAAGGAATTTCATCCGTTTCGCGAACAAACACCAGCGGATCGGTTCCTTGAAAGCCCTTGTGATCGATGATGAGACGTTGGGCGATAAGGCCATCGTTTATGCCAAGCTCCATAACGGCACTTATCTCTCCTTTGTGGTTCCGGCTCCTTTCGATCGCCATGAAGAGCCTTATCTCTATCTCCGACCGCTCCCCGAGGATTTCCTCCCGGCTTATGAAGGACAGTAAAGACATCCTTTTTCCCCATACCCGCCAAGAGGTCTTTTTTGATTTGCTCAAACATCATAAGTGGGAGATCGAAAAAGGCAATCTGTGGTGCTTGCTTTTCGCTGCTCCGAGTTTGCTCTTGGCTTATCTCTATTGGCTTTTTGCAGGGTTTTTACCTCAAATGGTCAAGGATGGGACCTGGGTTTTGCCGACCCTTGAAGACGGGACAGCGATCTCAGAATCACTCTATCTTTTCCAAATTCGTAACGTTTTTTCCGTCCTTTTCCTCCTAACGAACGTTCTTTTCTTCCTCGGGCTTGGCGGGCTTTATGGGCTCCTCCAGAAATTAGTCTTCGCCGAGCCCTTTGACGAGCTCCGGACGGTTTATTTCGATGGCTTAAAGAAAAATGCCAAGCAATTCATCGCCCTCTCGATCGTCTTCTCCGTGGTCGCGGAGTTTTTCAATTTAGTTGTCTCCTATTACTCCAACGATCTCTCTTCGCCGATCAGCATCGTTTCGCTTGTGATCGCCGCGATCGTCCTTTTGACTTTCTTGATCTTCTTGTTCCTCGGGTTGCCCCTCGGCAATCTTTATCGGATTTCCTTTGGGGCGCTTTTTAAGGATTCCTTTATCTTTTTCACAATCAAAATCGTTCGCAATCTTGGTCTCTTTCTTTTAGCTTACCTCCCCCTATTTCTTTTAGCTTTGCCTTCACTTTATTTCCAGATGATCTACTCGTTCGCTCTCATCATGGTTTATCCGCCTTATTTCGCATTATTGGGAATCCTTGAGATGAATTCCGAGGCGGATAACCTCATTAATCCGACCCGGTTCCCCGAATTGATCCGGAAGGGGCTCGATGACCCTTCCTCCAAGAGGCCCTGAAGATGCGCTACCCCCTCAAGAAACAACGCGAAATCTCCTTCCCGCTCGGCGGGATCGGCACCGGCTCAATCGGCTTGGCGGGCAATGGTTCCTTCATCGACCTTGAGATCCATAATCATCCCGATAAAGGGACGACTGGCGCTTTCAGCCATTTCGCCGTCAAAGCGGAGGATGACCACCGGCTTCTCGATGCTCGGATCCTCCAAGGGGATCTTGCCCGCGATTATTGCGGCCGAACGGGTCGGATGGGCAATACGGGCTTTGGTTCGGGACCTGACCGCGGCACGATGGAAGGACTCCCTCATTTCGCCAAAGAGGAGTTTGAGGGGGCCTATCCTTTCGCCCATCTTTCGTTTCAGGACCCTCATTTCCCAGGCATCATCCGTTTGACGGCGTTCAATCCTTTGATTCCTTCCGATGAGGAAGACAGCTCTTTGCCAGCAGCATTCTTCGAAGTTGAAGTCACGAATACCATGGCAAAATCCCTGACCTATTCGGTAGCCTTTTCTTTTTCGAACCTTTATGCAAAGAAAGGTTGCCACCACTTCGAGAAAGGGATGGGATTCTCTTTGATTTATTTGGGGAACGATCAGGATCCTACTTCAGTGGATTACGGAGACCTCACGATCGCAAGCGACGCTAAAGATATTTCCTATCAGGATTATTTCTTCCGAGGCCATTGGTTTGACAACCTTGCGGTCTATTGGCATGACTTCACTTCGTTTGGCCCTTTGTCGAATCGGGAATATCCAAAAGGCGAAGCCGTTCTTGAAACCGCGGATCAGGCGGTCTTATGCGCCCGAGTCCGTCTTGAGCCAAAAGCAAAGAAAACCCTTCGCTTCGTCATGGCATGGAATTGCCCGAACCGCCATGTCGATTGGCCTCTGAGCGATCCTTCCTTAGACGAGGAAGCGCGGAAGAAACGCCAAAGCATCCTCTGGAAGAACTATTACGCCATCCGATTCCCCAGCTCGAAAGAAACCGCCTTATTCGCTTTGAAGAATTTTTCGAGGCTCAAAAGTCTCAGCGAACGCTTCGAGAAGGCCTTCTTATCCACCACTATGCCAAGGGTGATGAAAGAAGCAATCCTCGATACCGCGAGCGTCCTCAAAAGCCCGACCACGATGCGCTTAACGGATGGCTCTTTCTACGCTTTTGAAGGGGCGAATGAAAAGGAAAGCTCGTGCGAAGGCAGTTGCACCCATGTCTGGAGCTATGCCTATACCCTCGCTTATCTTTTCCCGCATCTGGAGCGGAGCGCCCGAAGCCTCGAATACAGGTATTCGGTGAAGCCAGACGGCGGGATGGGCTTTCGGCTCGCTCTGCCTCTCGGGAGCCCCATCACGGCCTTTCGGAGCTGCGTCGACGGCCAATATGGCACGGCGATCCGAGTTTATCGAGAATATGCCCTTTCGGGCGACAAGGCGTGGCTAAAAGGCCTCTGGAGCGCTTTTAAGAAGAGCATCGCTTTCGCTTGGAGCTCAACGAATCCCGACCGCTGGGACCCGTCGAAGAGCGGCTTGATCACCGGGCGCCAACACAACACCTTAGATGCCGAACTCTTCGGGCCGAACGCCTGGCTGAGCGGCATGTATCTTGCTGGACTCAAAGCAGCTTCTCTTTTGGCAAAAGAGATGGGCGATAACGGAGCCGAAAAGGAATACGAGTCGATCTTCGAAAAGGGCAAGAAACGTTTGAACAAAGAACTTTTCAATGGCCATTACTACACTCAGAAAATCGACATCAAAGACAAAGCCTTGCTAGCTTCCTTCCCGACGGGAGTCCCCTACTCGATCGATCCCTTGGCGTTTTATTGGGACGAAGAGCACCAGGAAATCAAATACCAGATCGGCGCAGGCTGTTTGCTCGATCAGGCCCTGGGCCAATTCCATGCAGATAACGTCGGATTGGGCGAGATTTTCGACAAAAAACAATTCAAGACGGCAATCTTAAGTCTTTATGCCGATAATGTGATCACCTCATTTCGGGATTTCGCCAACCCCTGCCGCATCTATGGGATGGACGGGGAAAGCGGAACGATCATCTGCTCCTACCCAAAAGGTAGCTATCAGCCGATCACCCGGGTTCCTTATGCCGAAGAAACTTTCCATGGAATGGAATATGCTTTCGCGGCTGATCTTCTCCGAATAGGTGAGGAGGCGAAAGCCCTCAAACTCGTCCAAGCAATCCGCAACCGTTATGATGGGGCGAAACGCAATCCTTGGAGCGAGAACGAATGCGGAAGCAATTACGCTCGCAGTCTCTCAAGTTATTCTCTCTTACTCGCTTATTCGGGCTTTACGGCCCAAATGAGCGAAAAGGCGATTCGTTTTGCCCCGATTCAAAACGGCCGTTATTTCTTCGCGCTCGATGGGGGATGGGGCGTATTGAGTTTAAGTACTCACCAAGCCCGGATTCGATGGCTTTTTGGGGTATTGAGCCTCCGGAAGATTCAGTTGCCGAATACCCCGAGAAAAATCACGCTTGGGAGGCAGAGGCTTCCTTTCACATCGATTGAGGGAACCACGATTTTGCTCGAAGACATCCACCTCAAAGAAAAGGATTGTCTCCATTTCGTCTTCTAGAGGAATGAGCGATGAAAAAAGCATTAGAAGGCCTCTTTAGGCCCATCGATCTCACTGAAGGCAAGATCTTGCCTTCGCTTCTGCGTTTCATGATCCCAATCCTGCTCCTTCTTTTCACCGACCGGCTCTTCAATTACCTCAATCTCGCCGGAATCGGGGCCCGGCTTAGTTCGGTCGAAGTCGCTTCGATCTATGCTGGTGGGACTTGCTTGGCCTTCTTCAGTAACTTCGCAAGTGGTTCTCTCGCTGGCTATAGCGTTTTAGGGGCTAAGGCGACTGGCAAAAAAGACGAAGGGGAAATCCGCCACGCCTTTGCGATCGAAATCATCCTGACCCTGATTTTGGGGGGTTTGACCATCATCGTGGGTTTCCTTTTGACCCCGATCGTCTTGAACTATATCCATATCGCTCCCTCCGAAAGCGATCCGGCGATGCAGAAGGAATTCGAACTATGCCAGCTTTATATCTATCTTTATCTCAGCGGGTTATTGATCAGCCTGTTTGCCAGTTTGATCACCACCTTCCTCCGTTCGCTCGGCGATAGCATCGGCCCCTTCGTTCTCGGAATCCTCACGGATATTGAATGTACCGGGCTTGTCTATCTTTTCCTTTATGTCACCGACTGGGGCATCGTCGGGGTGATCGTCGGGGCTTTATTCGCTCAGCTCACCAACGGGGTGATCAGTCTCGTTTATTTCCTCCATAAATACCCTCATCTCCGATTCCGAAAAGCCGATTGGGCGATTTCGGGACGCCAGCTTTGGCAAGCCCTTTGCCTCGGAGCGCCCCTTGGGCTCAACTTCGCAATTCTTCAAATCGGCGTCATCTCCAAGACTTCGGTCGTGGTTCTCTTCGATCTCGACCCTGCGGGCAAAGTCGTTGCGGGGATTCCAGCCCAAACCGGCTATAACGTTGCCGGTTCCTTCGAAGATGTCGTCAATAGCGAATTTGCGACCTTGGGCACCGCGATCCTCTCGTTCACTGGCCAAAATTACGGGGCCAAGAAAACGGAGCGGATCCGAGAGGGCTTCCGTTCCGCTCTCTTTTTAGGCGGAATCGTTTGGCTCGTCTTGGGCTCTGCCCTGCTTCTCTTGAGCCTCAATGGCACCTATCAGCATTTTTATCTCGCCAGCGATAAGATTACTTCCGAAAGCATCCGTTACGGAAACCTCTATCTCTATACGACCTTGCCCTTTGGCTTTCTCTTGCTCTTGCTTTACGTCTCCCGGAACATCCTCCAAGGCATGGAAAAGCCCCTCTCCCCCTTCTTGTCAGGGGTGGGCGAACTCACCGCGCGAGTTCTGGTCTCCACCTATCTCCCCTTAGCCATCAACGGCGGCTCAATCGACAGCACGGCGTCCTCTTGGGCATTCGTCGGACTCTCCGCTTGCGATATCTTCTCCTGGACGAGCGCGTGCCTCTTGATGGTGCCACCGCTCCTCTATGCCTTCCACCAAATGAAGAAAAAGGAGGCCAATGACCATGCGTGTCTTGCTCGGAAGCCATAACCCTGCCAAAAAGGATTACTATCGCGCGATCCTCGAAGGAACGGATATCGAGATCGTGAGCCTTGAGGATCTCCAGATCCTTTCGGAACCCGAAGAAAATGGGGACACCCCCTTAGCGAACGCGATTGCCAAGGCTCGTTTCTATGGCGCTTTCTCGCCCAAAGTCCTTTGCGCGGATTCCGGCCTCTATCTCTTGCCGCTCAAAGCGAATGACCCGAGGCAGCCCGGCGTTAAACCAAGACGTCCACAAGGCATTCGACTGACGGATGAAGAGATGATCGCTTATTATTCCAAACTGATCCACTCGCTTGGAGGCAAGGTCTCCGCGTATTACCAAGATGGCATCGCAATCTCGAACCAAGGAAATATCTCAACCTTCACCACCCAGTTCGGACCGGATAAGCCCTTTCCTTTCGCTCTCATTGACACCCCTTCCAAAGACCGGAAGGCCGGTTTCCCCCTCGATTCTCTTTCGATAAACCTCATCACCGGTCGTTACTTCACCGAAAAGCCCACAGACGAAGAAGACAAAGCGTCTTGGGCTCATCAAAAAGAGTCGCTGGAAGGGCTAAGGAAGTTCATCCTCGACTCATTCCATGGAAAAGAAAACAAATAAAAGAAGGAAACAATCCGGTTTTCCCCAAAGCCGCATTTAGGGAAAACGGGGGTTATTCGGTGACTTCGTAGTTCGGCAAATAAGCGCTTTTATTGAGGTTGTGTATCATTTTCGGATCGGTGATTTTTCTTTCAGAAAAATAAGTTTGGAGCAACAGCTTTTTGGAATCGAATCTTTCGCTGTCCTCTCGCCCGGGGTCACGGGAGTAATGAGCGTAAGCAAAAACGATAACCCCCTTGATTGTCGATATGCCACCAGCCAGAGCAATCGAATCGAAAAGCGAGAAAAAGAATGGGTAATCCTGAGGATTTAAGGAGTGGCCAAAGATAACGATATTTGCCGGATCCGCGAAAGAGTAATCCAAATCCAATAGTCCAAGTCCGGTTTGCTCAATTTCAAATCGGCGTTCGGACTTGCGGAAAATATCCGCCGATTCTACAACGGGGCCATTTCCAATTCCGAAAACAGGATTGCTGCGAACGGATCCATTGATATGGTAAACGTTTTTGGCAGGAAGGTTGGGAAGTGAGTAATTGAAACTGGCAACATCGATGGCGGAACGATCGAGATCCGTGCCCGGGACGAAGGAAATGAGTTTCTCAAAAAGAATATTCGCGCGATTTTGATAATCTTCATTCTTGTAAGAATGCTGAAAAATATACGACGAAAAGCGATTTTCAAAATCTCGAAGTTGCTTCAGCAAAAAGGCATAAAAATCCCGTTCTTTTAGATTGGCAAGATTAGAAAAATAGGGCGATAAGATGATTTCAGCCGCCACAAGGGACGTCATATCATACCAATCAAGATTAATGTTATCCCACTTGCGATACTGCAACGGCAGCAATCGGTTCATGGTATTTAAGACACGCTCCCAAAGGAATTTCGCCGTGGCTGTTCCTGACCCAGCTTGAAGCGAGAGGTACATCTCCTCTTCCACATCGCACCACTTGATGGTCTCGTTACCCCAGCCCTCGTGCAAATGAAGAAGAATGAACATCGCGTCCCACGGAGTGAACCCTTGCCCAAATCTCGGCAAGGTAGTAGCGCTTTTATACGTTAGAAACGATCCTTTGTCGTAATCTGATTTCAAAAGGGCAAAATTCTTTTCGAAGAGAGCATAATTCGTGTTGTTTAACTCTTCATAAGTGAAGAAATCATTGTAACTCGATGGCAGATGGCACCACCGATCAAAACCATTTCCTAAAACCAATAACGTTCTCATAAGCCCACCCCCTTTAATGTTTCATTTTGTTATGGGACTCAAGCAGATAGTCAATCAAATCGGAGATATTCGTTGTTTTTATCGCCGTAAACTTGGCGCTGAATTGAGGAAGGTCCTCTAAGAAAACTGTATCCATGATCCGGCCATAAGAATCGCCTTTATGAGCCCGATCAAGGGAATAGCCGGCTTTCTCTGTAACCACATCAAGATTAGGACGGGAAAGAATGGGATGGACGTAAGAGGAGCACCAATGATCTTTGAAGGTCGCTTTGCTGAGAAAATCGCTGACTTGCCGAGCGGTGGCTCGGTCGACATCCATGACAAAATAGATCCGGAAATCCTCAAATCCACTCTTGCTGCATTTAATCGGATCGTGGCTGAACTCTTTTCGGAAGTTGCCTGGGCTTTTCATAAATCGGACATTAAGGAATTTGGGAATTGACTCAATGTTCAATCCGTTCTTGCGGTCGAAATAGACGCCCATCGGAATTTTTAGGACCCGCCGTATTTCGCTAAAAATGACGAACTCGCTAAGTCTGTGACACACGATGAGACAAGGACAGTAATATCCTTGATAAGGTGATGATGAGGACTTAGCCATTCGCTACTTGCCACCTTTCAAATCTTCAATCGTATCCGAAAAAGAGAAAAGGCCGGGATAAGGAACACCACCAAAGACGCCTTGGGCGTACTGCTTTTCGATGTTGTTGTGCGCTTGGATCCGAACATCGGCATAACGATCGATGCTCTTGGCAATCGGATCCTCGCCCGCTTCGGAGATATCCAAGATATAAATTGATGACTTCGGCAGATTGTTATTCATCGCCAAGAAGTTATGGGTCGTAGCGATGAGTTGGCCTTTGAAAGAAGAGCCTTCAGAAACGATCTCTTTGATCAACGAGACGAAGAGAAGATCATGGATGCCTTCATCCACCTCGTCCGCCACCACCAAATCACCGGCGGCGGCCGAAACCAAAGAGAAGAAAATCCGGACTAGCTGAATATGGCCTGTCGATTCGCGGTAATAAGGAACCTCGACGATCTTGCCATGGCTGTTCTTTTGGAAATAAAGAAGATAAATCGGGGTCTTGTTTTGACCGATGAATTTGTTGTGATAGCAAACGCCGCGGAAAGAAGAGGAAATCGCTCGGAAGAAGACCGAAAGCGAATGGGTGGTATTCCTTTTTTGCTCTTGGAAAAGCTTGTTATCCGAGTCTTGGCCCACCAAAGGATTAGTAAGAAAGAGAGGATTGCTGTTGATTTGGATGTCATCGTGATCAAAAGAAACCTGAAAGAAGTTCGCATCACTCGGATCTTTCTCCTCAGCCTTGGTCAAAATCCGTATTTTCTGAATTTCGCCCAAAAACGCGACCAAGCCAGGATCAAAGGCTTTGTCCATCTCCCGATTCGGGCTGTTCTTCAATTCATTAAGAACGAACGCTAAAAAGGTGTTTTTGCCGAAAGACTTCGAAATACAGGATGAAATCTTGTCTTTTTCTTCGGGATCCACGCAAAGAGCAGCGTTTGATTCAAAGCTAAATTCACCATTCTTCCTTGAAAGTGAAAAGGCCAAAGCGAAATTCTTATTAACAGGATAAGAAAGGCTTTCCGAAATAACTTCCGAAGCCGACAAAACCATGGAATAAACGTATTTCTTGTCATTGATAAAGAAGACGAAATCAAGCGAAGTCGTATCCTCCGCTTCCGCTTCAACAGGACGAACCTTGGCAATGAGTTGTTTCAGTTCGTTGATTTCTTTGTTGCCGTTTTGCTGAACAAGGGCCGCGAAAGGATTCTTAGCATTAAAGAGCGACATGATCGCATAGTAATCCGTGATCGTTTTAATGCTCATCTGCAAAAAGGAAAGCGCATCGACAATCGTGGTTTTGCCTGAACCATTTTCGCCGTAGATAAAAGCTAAACGCTTGGGGGTGTTCGCCTTCTCGAGAAAATCGATGGAGAAATGCGAAAACGAACGGAAATTCGTTAATTCCAAAGATGCAAGAAACATGGTTGGCCTCCAAAAAGCGTTCCTTTTTCAAAAAAGGACACCTTTATTGTAATATGTTTTTAATTTCTTGCTACATTTTTGTTCATTTTTTTAAATATTATTATATAAGAGGCACGTTTTTACAAAAACCGAACAATCAAACGAATGGATCCTCAAAGATAACTCATGACCCAATTTCGATTATCGATCACATTAAGATTGTGATGTTTGCCGCTCGATTCCCAAGTGACGAATTACCGTCGCCTTCTTTAAGTTCTGCGTGCTAGGCGAATTTTCAAAAGACACCATTAACGGGGATGCTTGGAGTAGCGATCATAATCTTTTTGGAGCCCCAGCCAGAGCGAAGATGAACTTCCAAAGAAGGCGCTGAGTTTATCCGCTAAAGACGGATCAAGAGGAACGCTCCCCTTGAGGATGCCAAAAACCTGTTCTTCACTAATGCCACTTCTTTGAGAGAACTCCTTTGGCGTAAGCTGAAGAGCATCAAGATCTTGCTGAAGATAATATCCAGGGCAGAATTTCTTTAGTTGAGTCATCTTTTTGCTCCTTTCAGCAAATACACAACATTCCTTGATTTTAAAGAAAGAGCGGGACGAAGCCCGCAACCGGTAAACACTCCGGCTATCTCATGTAATTATACTAAATTCTTTGCCTTCCCGCAGCCAATTAGTGGCATTGACGTACCGTTCAATCCGTTGGGAATGCAGGAACCGACGAACTAAACGCAATTCCATCCGGTGAATCCGCCTTGGTCTAATGATTTCTTTCTCCTGCCAAGATAGGAATTCACTTGAACGAGGAAATAGTCCAATGAGGAGTCAAACAAGAGAAAAGGCAGTTCAACCTTTCGAAAAGAGGAGTTCTTTCAAAGGTGGTAAGGGCACCGGCGAGCGGGCCTCACCCAAAATAGGGGCGCCCCCTCGCCTGCCCCAGCCCGCGAGCCAGTGCCCTTTTGGCACCTGCAGGCTCCTTTGGTTGCTCAAAAAGCCTTGCCCTAAGTGAAAAAGAAACTCGTTTAGGAAATGAAGCAAACAAAGACAAGGAAGACCACAACCGCGATCGCCAAGACCCAATCCACAAAGGTGAATACCGCGCCTGATATGGATTCCTGGAATCCAACGATGATGCCGATGATCAAGGTGATGCAAAGAATGAAAGAAAAGATCGTCGCAAGCCAGAGGAAGGTTCCGGAAAACCCTTTGCTCAGCGCGTAGGCGCACAGGATCCCCGAGCCCACCACGCACGTGAGTTGAGCAAATTGGAGAAGGATCTTACCCGTCCCTTCGCTAAAAAGCTTGGCGATTCGAAGTCCGACAAAGAGACACATTAGTCCGAAGGCAACATACAAGAAGGTCATAATTTTCTCCTTTTTTAATCAATGATTATTTCAGCGCTCCAGTGAATTCGCTCAGGCGAGGTTCACGGTAAAGGCCGGACGGACGCCATAGCACGTAGCGTTCATGGGAAAGTTGATGTAATCGAGGCGGCCGTCGTAATAGACGTGCCTCGCGTACCAACTGTTGCTCGGATAGGGCGAGCGCGACCACCAATCACCGTTCCCATACGTGGAAGAACTGGTGCACATCACGGCGCCCGTCGCCCGCGCGTAGTCGGTGAGGGCGGCACGACGGGCCGTAGAAGTATAAATCGATGAGGCAAAGCCATAGCTCGTGTTAATGAGATCCTGATAGGACAGGGCAAACAGTTTGTCGCTCGTGCTCGCACAGGCATAGCTATTGGAGGACGATTCCGTTGTCGCGGCGGAGTTGTCCACCGTCGTTGTGGTGATGTAGGCCTTCTCCGCCTCGGTGAAGGCGACGTCGAGGAAACCTGCGTTGGTGAAATTGCCCACGTAGTAAGAACTGCCATCGTAGCCGTTCAGCATCGCCCGCAAGGTGGAGTACTGGTAGTTGTTCGGGTAGACCGTCGACCCGGAGATCGTGCGATTATCTGGGGTCGAGTAGTAGTAAGCGCCCTTGTCCAGGACCTTCTCGGACACCACGAGGCCGGTCGCGGTCCCCTTGCCGGAGAGGACCCGCCACTGGATCGGCTCGACCTTGAAGTAATACGTCGTCCCTGTATTGAAAGTCGTGTTGCCAGATGCGGATTTATAGGATCCGGAACTATAAGGCGCTCCCGTCACTTTCTGGTATTCATCGGATCCATATTCGAGGTAGCCATCGGAATCGGTGTCAGAGGCAGAGGCCAAGGCGGTCAGCAGCGTCGAGTCCTCCACCACCGTCTGGGGATATTTGCCCAGAGTGAACGAAGAGCCTAAGATTTTCTGAAAGTCCGCAGAGAGATTGACGTCGGCTTCTGGCATCGTGAACGTGTAAGAGAGGTCAGTTGATACCGGGGCGAAGGAGTCATCGTACCAAACAATCGTATCAAACGAAGTGGCCACGACGGGGGCGCCCTTGACTGTCACGTTCGATGTGTACGCAAAGTCGCCCGCCCCGGTAACGGTCCCTTTTGTCTCGTCGTAGGAGGTGACGGAGACGTGGTATTTCTTGGAGTACTTGGCGACGTAGGAGACATCATTCGCGGGAACCGTGAACGTATAGGAATTATTGGATGAGATCAATGTGCTCCCGTCGTACCAGCCGAGGAAGCCATACCCACCCGCCGGGACCGCGGATATCATCACGCTTGAGCCACAGGCATACGTCCCGGCTCCGGAGACCTCGCAGGTCCCGGCGGGCGTGGTCGCCACCTCGCTCGAGGTGAGAGAAACCATGTATGTATTAAGAGTAAATTTAGCCGTGTACGCAAGGTCGTTATAAGGCATCGTGAATGCATAAGGATTCGCGGAGGATACCAGGGTCTCGCCGTCGTACCATCCGGAGAACGAGTAGCCGGTATTGGCGGTCGCAGCCAAACTGACGGAACCCTTGTAGGCATAGGTGCCCGCCCCCGTCGCGGTGCCCATTGCCGAATCGGTGGTGATTGCCATCACGTAACTGTTCGTGCTGAACTTGGCGACGTAGTTCAGATCGGTGTAAGGCATGGTGAACGAATAAGGGTTGCTTGAGGACACCAAGGTCGTCCCGCTGTACCAGCCGGAGAACGTGTAGCCGTTTTCGGCGGCCGCGGAGATCGAGACCGAGCTCGCGTAATCGTAGGAGCCCGACCCCGTGACGGATCCTTTGGCAGTGTCTTCGCTTGCGAGGACGAGATTGTAGGATTCGACGAGGAAGCGTCCTTCGACGTCGTAGTCGTTGACGCAGGTCGGCATCGTGAAGGAATAGGAGGCTGACGTAGACAGAAGTTCTGTCCCGTGATACCAGCCGACGAACTGATATCCGGAGTTCGGGGTCGCCGCTAAAGTAACGCTCGAACCGATCTTGTGGATGCCGCCGCCCGAGACGCTCCCGAACTCCGGATGATCCGCCGTAAGAGTAAGTGTCGGGTATTGGTTGGCGCACGAGAAGAGGATCGACCCGCTCGCGATCGCATCGGTTCCGGTCCCCAGAGCCAATACCTTGACGTAGTTCGGGGCGTACCCCGAGAAGTCGCAGGTGAAGCTCAGCGCGGAGCTCGTGTCATACGTCGCGGAGTTCGCCTCCGTGAACGTCTTGGTCTCGGACCAGTAGATCTGGAACCCCGAGGAGGTGTTGCTCTTCGTGAGGGTGATGCTCTTCATGCCCGAGATCGGGTCGGTGTTGGTGAAGTAGCCCCCGCCCTTGATGAGCTGCCAGACTGTGGTCGGATTGGCAAAGGAGACGTAGTCGAAGCCAATCTTATTGCCCAATCCAGTCGTGGCGAAGCCGCTCCCGCTATAGACGGTGGAGGGCGACACGAACTTGTCGGTCCCGATCTTGTTCGTGCTCTTGTCGAAGGCGATTGAATAGTCGCTCTCCGTCCCTTTGGCTAGTTTGATCCCGCTTGAGGAGTTCCCGCCCACGAGGATGAGGCCAACTAAAGCGACCACCGCCATGAGGCTAGATCCCCCGAGCATCATTTTCCGTTCCATATCCCTCTTACCCCCCGATGGAAAAACCCCTTAGGGGTTCGTTCTCGTTTTTACCCATCATAGGCATAGGGATTCGTCTTCTTCAACGGAATGAAAAGAAGAATGAAGGATGAGAACCACCCCTTGGTATTCTTCCCCTCTCGGCGAGCGGGCCCCACCCCTCATCAGACCTTTCTTCCTCTGCCCCCAGTCCGCGAGCCAGCGCCCCTTTTTAAGGTAAAAAACTTCTAAAACGAAGAAACGATCAAAACGTTGCGATAAAAAAGAAATTAGGAGACTTTTTGCGTCAATTTCCTCCCTCAAAACCAGGAGGCTCCAAATTCTTTGCCGAAAACGGAACGCTGAGAAACCGGCATACTTCCCGGCATCACTTTTCGTAGCAAATTTCTATAGAGGTAGAATTTAGAAAACAGAATTCAAAGCTTTTCCGTGGAATCGCCAACGCATTTCAGCGAAGCGGATATGCGATCTTCGTTTCCTTTGAAATAATACCAAAGAAGATGATCAAAATCCCTTCGGGAAATCGGGTAAGAATAAATCTTTTCCGATGCATCACGAATATCATCGATAAGTTTCTGATACCCGGCATAATTCGTTTTCCCTTTTTCGGCATATGTCTTCCGAATGATGCTTTTCCCTTTTGCAGCATAATTTTTTCCTAAATAAACCCAGGCATAGTACGGAAGAGCATTGGAAAGAATGGTGTCGAAAATCGAATAATTATCCTGGTTATTGGTACCAGTGAAAGCGCCTTGGCACATATAAGTGCAGAACTTAGAAGCAAAGCTGAAGTTGTTCCTGCCTTGAACATACTTGGCGATATCGTCAACCAGACAAGGGCACGGTTTTGCCAACCGCTTTTCCAAATCTATAACCATGCTCAACTTCCTTGCCATAATTTTCCTGCCTTGGTTGCTGATGCCTTTCGCCTTCTTGTTGGAAGAAACTGAGACATGGGTTGAGTTTTCTTGGTCTATTCTCGTTACAACATCCAAAAGCGTCTTGAAATCCATCGGAAACTGTCCATGGGCATACTTCTTATCAAAAAGAAAGGCGGAGGAATTGGGGTTGTTTTTATCCGAAGCGCTCCTATAAGAAGAATCATTCTCAATAATAAAGTTGACCAATTCAACGTTTCTCTCGGTCAAAGCAGGAAAATCATTTTTATCAAGATCCCAATTGATCATCATTGAACCCCTCTACTGTTTCTTGGCTAATTTGGTGAGAAATCCGCTCGTTCTTAGCCGGCCGACAAAGCACTTTACTCGCTTTGGTCATTCGATTCGAAATATATCAGATGCCCCAACCCCGGAACACGTTTAATTGCGTCTTGAACCGCTCGAATCGCTCGCTCTTCAGGCGAAATTCCGCGATCAATCGTTGCATGAAGGCTGTCCATCGCCGCCCAGTATGAAAATAAAAAACCAAAAATCAATACGATTTTGAATCAAAAAGTCTATTAACAATGGTCTTTTTCTTCAATTGAGGCAAGTTGGTATCAAAGATAGAGGAAATGAAAACGCCTGCTTTAGCACTCGCAATAATAACTTTTTCCATAAGCTCGATGTTGCGTAAATCAACTTCATTTGCCCCAGGGGAATCAATTATAAAAGGCAAGACAATTCCTTTATCTTCGAGAAGAGCACGACACGCCAATCTATACGAAACAATAATGAGGGATTTAACGGCGCCAGGATATTTGCCCCGGTCAGTGACAAACGGAAAGTTCTTCTCGTCTTTTAAATAATCATCAAAAACGCCAAGTTTCTCAGAAATATCAGTTAGATTTTTAAGAAATTTCGATTCAACTACCACAAATTCAGGAGTCTTTTTTGTTTCTTTCTCCCTTCTAATGGTAGCCAATCGTTTACGCAAAGATTGAATTGTAGAACGAACCTGCTCTTGATTAATTGCAGCAAGTTGTTCTGGATTTATAGCGATTTTTGGGAGATCTTGGCTGCCGATGGGCAACACGTTTAAGGAAGCTAATTTCGCATCAATATCCGCATCACGGTCCATAAGCCTCCGCCTATCGATTTCCAGTAAAGCCTTTTTAGATAAAAGAAGATTTTGGTTCCCGTTGAATCCATGAATATTTTCTGAAGACAAAATATGATATGTTTGGCCATGGTCAAAAGTCACTTGGAGATGGCTTTGAGCAATCCAATCAGCAAACAAGAGATTCTTCTTAACAACCCGATTGATTGAATCAATTTGTTCATCCAACTGGGCCTTCTGAACTTGAATATTTGCTTTTTCTGCTAAATAGTCAGCAGGTAACTTGCTGGCATCTTCGCCCTTTTCAATGGCGTTTTGCTTAGCGTAATCATACATATCACTCATCAATTGATATTTTGAAAGATCCTTTAAAACGGCCTTCTCTTCAGCATCTTCTTGGGCCGTGTCTACTCCGGCCATCGTCCTCAAAAAAGCCTGGAGGTTAAATTTATTATTCCCAGAGATTTTTCCGTTATAAAGATTTGTCCACCCGTCAGACTGATCTATATAAAAGCAATTTAAAAGATAAGGAACGATATCAGGACTAACACCGAAAAGGGAAGCAAGAAACCCTTTTTGAGTATCCGAATTGGAAAGATCGAAAACGCTGACGGGGGAACCGTCCTTGCCTAGAACTGAAATCGTTTTCCCTTCCCTTTCGAGAATAGTATTGTCGCCATTCATGTCAAGACTCAAGATCGTACGATAAAATGGCATGCGTATCCCCGAGGTCGAAGGAATCGAAAAGCCAAAAGCATAAACCAAGAAACGAATTAAAGTTGTTTTGCCGTGAGAGTTGGTTGCGCTGAAAATCAGATAATTAGAATCGCCATCAAAAGAGGCCTCGGTCTGGAGTTCGCCACCCTTATAGATTTGAAGCTTTTTAATTTTCATGATCCGAATTCCTCTTCCACCGCATCGATCAAAGTATTCTTTTGAGCCAGGAACGCAATTACCATTTCAAAAAAATGAACATCGTAATCTTTTGCCTTTTGTTCCTCGGTAAATCCTATTTTATCCCAAAAACTGGGTAAATCCTTTTTGGATAAAGATTGGAAATAACGATTGAGACTGCTCGGCTTATCACTTGGCAAATTTTGGTTATTCGTAAAAGATAAATAAAGCCGATAGATATCGTTTAGATCTTCAAAGGAAAAATCATCTTTTCCTAGAAAGTCCTGAAACTTCTGATCCAAAACTTGCTTTTCCCCATTTGAAAAATTAATCGCTGGGTAATTGGAAATTTCCGTCGAAGGATGGAATGCTTTTAAACCATCAAGCAAAATAACGCCACTTAGAATCCCCGCAGGCAAATCGTCAGAGTTACACCCAGAATTAGCGATAATCTCAACCCATTTGTCCAAGATGTTGGGAACGGAAATATCGCCCGAGAAAGTCTGAAAAACGGAAGCTGCGTTTTCTTTGAAATATTGAATCAGATAACTTTGTCTAGAATTTTTATCGTTTCCTTCGTAATGAAGATAAGAGTAGGTGATGGAAGAAATTTTATCTTTGTTGGCATTTGATGAAACAAAATCTTCGAGTTCCTTCTTGTCGCTTTCTTCTAAATTATCAAAAGGCTTTTGATCGCTAACAACCGAGGAATTGAATTGGGTAACAGCGCCGAAGGGCTTGTGATAATTAAAAATAAAAACCATGCTAGTGGTTCCCGAAGAATAGTTGTCTAAGAGATTCTTGGTGCCATCTTTAGCATCAGTTAGGTGGCAAGCCGAAACAAGTTCCTCGCCCTTTTCTGAGGATTTCGCCTGAGCAACTAAGCGTGTTCCGTCCTTCATTCCGAGGAAAATATCATCAAAATCTTTCTTCTCCACTTTTATCCAAATTGTAGTTTGCCTGTAATAAAAATAAAGGAAAGCTGCAGAAAATACTCAAAATTCCAGCCGTTTTCTTCATAAGGAACGGAAGTCGATCTTTTGTCACTCATTTCTTTAATTATAACAAGTTATCGAGCACGGCAATCATGATAATTTCAAATATCTTTTTCGAACAAGAAGCTTCTATGAACCGGCAAACTAAACATTGTTCCGTCCAGCAAAACAACCTTTAGTCCGACAAACCCCTTTAGGCTTATGATTTCCCAATCTCGCCAAGACAGAAACCCACAAGAACGAGGAGGCATTCCAATGAGGAGGCAAAACAGAGGGAAGCGGTCCGACTTTTCGAAAAGGGAGACGGTTTCCAGGATGATCAGGGCATAGGCGAGCGGACCCCGCCACGAAAGAAAGGGCGCCTCTCACCTATCCCCAGCCCGCGAGCCAGCAGCTTTTTTCTAGGTAAGAACAATAGGTACCCTCTGGAGAGAGGAGGCAATCCTTGACGTTCCTGCTTCCACTGGTATAGTGAACGCGCCGAACGATCGCAAGGAGGTGCAAAGGGCGGTAATCATCAAACCCAATGGTTCGGTAGAGGCTAAGCCTCGAGGAGGAACGGATATGAGTTCATATCGCGAGTCCTTCTGCATTTGCTCAGAGACGGAACAGATTGGCTTGCTTCCATCGTTCAATAACCTTAAAGAAGCGGCGATTTACTACGTAACCCAGCAAAATAACCTCACGCTTGTCGATCAATTAGAAAATGAAACCTTAATCCCTTTGTTAGCGAAATCGCTAAGAAAGAATGATGACGGCCATTATCTGATTCTCGTCGATGAAGCAAATGCAGAAAGAATGTACCATTCCTTGTCTATCGAAAGGTACTATCGAATAGATTAGTCCTGCATCATATCTAACCCGGCTCCCCGCCCGAAGCCGGGTTTTATTTTCTCGAGCGCAAAACAGCGGAATACCACCGCTATTTAATCACGTGAGATGGAGAAACCAAATAGCCACTCTTGCCAGAAGGGTCAGTCGTTTTCGCCAAATAGCCACTAGTAACGAGATTTTCACAAATTTTGGCTAGATCTCCATTCGTAGGAGTAGCGAAGATTTGATGAGGGTCTTTGGCCATACGACCAAAGGTTTTGTGGGCGTTGGCCAAATAAAGGAAAAGCAAATCATAACGGATGTAAGCCGCTGACTTCACCGCAATTCGTTCGACAATTTCTGGGGGTATATTTCCGTTATATAAGAATGCCAGCCGATCCCAAGAAGTTGCCGAAAAAATTCCGCTGATGTTTTCTTCGATAAGTTTTCGATTCTTTTCCACAAAAAGAGAGTTCTGACATTTTTGAAGGACAATTCTTCTTTGAACGGGCTTCGTGCACAGACCAAGAAGGAAGGAAGAAGCTTGTTCGGGCATATACGAAAGATCGTTTTCCAAAAGAATGCGTTCTAAGTATTGTTGGGCGAAAATCGAAAAGGCATCGTGATATAAAGGAGCTGATATCCCCTGCAATATAGATTGGCTATAGGCCAATTTCCCCGCCAGGCAATCAGCATAAGCAGCACAGGGGTTCCCAGGCAAGGCCGTTCTTTGAGGAACATCCAGTTTCTTCAAAAGAGCACCCAGCGCATTTTGGTCTTTAACCGTGACTTGGGCTTCAAGATTTGCGACAAAACGTATGCAGTCCGGATTTGTCATATCGCTATTTTGAACGGAATCGACCTTCCGATAAATCGAGTTCGCAAAGTACGAAAAGGGAACAGTCCCAGCGTTGGCAGTTTTAGAAAACCAAACAAAATCGGGGACAAGAATTCCCGAATCAAGCACTGCGGGAAGGAAGGTTGTTGGAATCGGAAAACTCGGTTGCAAGCTGATCTTGGTAGCAGCTGATCTCAGGAAGGGAAGCAACCATTCTAGTGGAGTGGACGAATGAACCTCTGTGATAATCCGTTGAACCGCTTCGTTCTTCTCTCCCGCAAAGTCATGTCCTTCAGAAAGCCAATCTTTAATCATCTGAGGAGCGTTCAAAAGGGCAGATTGAGCAAAAGAAGGGGCGCCTTTCTCGAAGATGAAAGTAAACAAGGAGTGGCCATTCAAGGCTATCCCGTAAAAGTCTTGAAGGATCCTTTCATAATTCTTGAGGGTCATAGAAAACCCGTTCGCCTCAACGATTTTTTCCATTTGAGGCGTCCTCTTAGCTTCGGACAACGATTTGATTAGGTAACCCTGTTTAATTAAAATCTGAAGTGCTGCAGGACTGAAATCTTCCAGTTCCTTGGAAGGGGCCGTTACATTCGCAAAATATTGGAATATCCGATCGTTCCCCGAACGGGAAAAAGCCGCTGTTGCCGTTTCCCCATCAAGAAAGGCGATCCGATAAAGAAAGGCATGAAAAAGAGGGAAATTGGTTTCGGAAAATTTTTTATCAAAGACAAAAACGATAAGCCAAGAGCTAAGGGCGTTAATTAAAGCAAGAAGATCGCTAAATCTTTCAATATCCCCCTCCGATGAAGCCGTCTTGAAAAGAAAACGAATAAACTCATCGTTATCTGGCGTTTCTTGGGTAAAAGATTGAAAGAAATAAACTGCTTTACTGGGATTTTCATCTTTTGAAAGATGCTTGGCGACCTCCAGGGCAAAATAAATATTGTGAGCAGAGTGATAACCGAGTTCTTGAGTGGAAAGTTTGTTGTAGACATCGCGGGGATCGTAAATCGGTTCATCAAACGCTGTCGGAACTTCGTTTGCGATAACCTTTTCATAGAAAGCTTTGTCTGAAGCATCTTTGAAGACGCCGGGCTGGAATTCAGAAATAAGGCGAAGGAAGTCCTTTTGAATCAAGTGATGGTTCGCGATGGTCGCATAAAAGGAACGGATAAGGTCGATAAAACGACCGACTTCCAATGTTCTTTGGTCTTTTTTCAAAGCTTCCAAAATCGTTGAATCGGGGACGTTTGAAGCACCACTAAACCCATTGGAAAGCACGGAGTTTGTGGTTCCGTTTTCTATTTTTTCGAAATCGGCGGGGAAAAGTTGCCGATAAACCATGAGAGCAAAAAGCGAATCAGCATCTGCTTGGGAGCGGAGATAGGGTGTTTTGCTACCTTCCACTTCGTGCGCCGCGCAATAGAACTGGTAGTCATTAATGACCGCGTTCGATACCCGTTTCTCCGTAACAAATTTAGACAAAAGCATGATCACGCTTTGAGAAGGATGAATCGGGCTGTTGTCATTAAAAAGAGGGGAGGCAAGGAATGTTTCGGCTGAATTGTAGGCATTCATGATCGGAACCACCGGGATGGCGATATCAAAGAACTTGGATTTATCCTCAGCTTGGAGTTTCATGGCATCGCTGATGCAATAAATAAAAGCGACGCCGCCTCGCCGACGAATCTTTGAATCCTTGTTGAGTTCAAAACACAAAGAGCGAATATCCGAAAGAACATCCATATTCTCAAAACGATCGATATCCTCAAAGATGACCAAATTGATTTTTGTTTTCTCAAAGAAATACAAAATTTCATCAAGATATTCATCAAGAAGATTAAAAGATTCTTTTTTCTCGGCCGTAATTGTCGCATCCTTGAGTGAAACGGACATTTTTTGGAAGGGCAGGCAAATGAAGACGTCGATGATGAACGCCAATGTGAAAAGGCCACTAAGTATGGCGGATATCGCAGTCCAATTCCCCCTATTGCCATCATCAACGAAAGAGAACCAACCTAAGGGATAGTTTTTGCTTACCACCGACCAGGAAAATAAGGCAAGGCCAAAGGCGATGAAAAACAAAAATGGCAACGCAACAAAGCGCCATTTAAATCCGCCGACTCGGGGGATCCGAGAATCAGGCACCCTTTGTTTGCCCACGCTCATGAATAGCTGCTTCATAATTTCGGTTTCGACAAAAATCCGATCGTTTTTCTGATCTTTTTGATGCTCAAATGCCGAAATCGAAACAACCCTCGTGCGGTTTTTGGAGATTGGGCGCTTGCCTCCAAATGCAAAAGGCCAAGACACAAGATGAAGATTCGAAAGGAAAGTTTTAATTAAACTCGATTTTCCAGCCCCATAGCGAGCAATAACTCCGATATTGGTAATATCGGACACTTTGGCGGCAGACTGAATGGCTAAAACTGAATTTTGATATTTGTCCCAGTTATTAACAGGGGTGTTGGCGATCAACTCTTTATCTTTATATTTTATAGTAAAACTCTCTGGTTTTTTCTTACTCATAAATAGCCTCCGAAAAACTATTTTTAGTATAACCGATTCCAGGGTACTGCAGTAGTCAACGATAAGTAGACACAACAGCCGGCAGTCGTAGGCACGTCGAATCCGTTATGGAGGCGACGTGGCTCTTTTCGTACTCAAGCCTGTATTGCTTCGGGGTCAGATAGCCGAGGCAGCACATCGGCCTTTCCTCGTTGAAATAGGTTATGTAGCCCTTCACCGAAGCCGGGACGTCGCCGCTCGCGCCCACGGAGAAATCGATGAACATCTCCGTCTTGGCCCAGCCGTTTATGGCCTCCATCGCCCCGTTGTCGGTCGGAGTCCCGGGACGGGACATGCTCCTTGTGATACCATATGGCTGAAGGATGTCGTTGTATGCCTTCGAGGAGTACACCGAGCCCTGATCCGTGTGGAATATGGTCTCAAGGCCCATGTACTTCTCTTTTTTGTTCGCGAGGAACTCCGCCAATCCCTCGAAATAGGTGGATACGTCTCCCTTCCTCGACGACAGCGACCATCCGACGATCTCGTCGTTCCAGAGGTCCATGTAGAGGGTGAGCTCCCAGTATCGGCCGGCCGCCCAGAAGGCGGTCATGTCGCTCACGACGACCTGATAAGGGCCGTCCACGTCGAGGGATGCGAGCACCATGTTCGGATAGGTTCTCCTTGGCTCCCCCGGCTTCCTGTAACGGTAATGGTGGCATTCGGCGGCGATGCCGAGGTACCTGCAGCATCTCCTCGCGTATTCGTCGCTCACGACGAGGCCGGTGTCGAGCCTGATCTTGGCGTTCAGCCACCTGTAGCCATGGCTGCGGTGCTTGCTGTGATACGCTAGGAACAACGCGATGTCGCCGGCTTTTTTCTTCGCTTTGTCGGAAGGGTGGATGTGCCTATGCACCCATTTGTAGTACCCGCTCCGGTTGACCGACATCTCGTCGCAGAGCGATAGGACGCTCCACCTGCCGGAGAGCTCGGATATCACTTGGTATTCTTCCCGCTTAAAGAAACGAACTCCTTTTCTGTACCACCCCCTCTCACCGCATACCCTTTTTTTAGCCGGGCGTTCTCGATGTCCTTCCTCATGAGCTCTTTGAGCAGCTGCTCCTTGCTCATGCCGGAGTACTCCTGGCTCTGATCGGCCTGGGCTTTGGCCTTCGGGCTTTTGAGCCCCACCGAGACCTCGTACTGCCTCTGCCAATTGGCGACGCAGGCGGGGCTTATGCCGTACTTCCTCATGCAGTCGACTGTTGAGAGGCTCTTGTCGTGCAAAGCTTTGCCGACTGCGAGCCTCTCTTCCTTATTTGTGCTCATATAAAAACCTCCTTGTCTACAATCATCCTTCCCATTGGCCATTTATGAAAGTGTGATTGTCTACTTAGAGGTTAGCAGTTCATACAAAAAAGGAAGATTAAGTTACTAAACGTAGAAAAAGAACTTTTTTATACAAATATGAGAATTCGCTCCCGGCGGGCCGCGCAACGAAAAAGCGATTGATTATTGTTTCCTGTGTATATAAAAGCGGCTGATTTTCCAAAAAAGGAGAAAAAGGTCTGGCAAAGAAAAATGCTACAAACCGAAAATTAAAGAGCCTTTATATCAACTGGGATAGGAATGGTTCGCACGGCTTGCTGTTTGATGACCGCGTCCTTGTATAGGTCAATCATAGTTTGCTGCAAAGAAGTTGGTGAGCTAGAAAGATAAGCAT